>WNFU01004562.1_pt1 | contig 31685 bp, 28 predicted proteins | sample 5400121 | NCBI WGS metagenome assembly WNFU01 (sample SAMN13153360, study PRJNA577476) | soil metagenome | isolation source: 100 cm soil or saprolite under grassland replicate 1 | place: USA:California | collected 2016-06-15
CACCTGACGCAGTCACGCCACGCCTTTTCCCTCAACGCTCACCACCCGGGCATATTTACTACCCACGCAGCTTGAGGCGGTTTAGGACCACCACCCGAACGGCGATCCTGAAGGGCCAAACCTTCATCTCCCACACAGCGCCGCTTCAAGGAGTCACTACCTACTCACCCAAACACAGCAACCCCTCTCCACGTTCATGGCACAATCCGGTGGCAAGCCTGCCGCCGAGCGTCAGCGAGGCGGTAGGCGCGGCAGTAGCTCAAAACGCAACCACCCACCCAACCCGAACACCGACGGCACCCCAACGAGCGGCAATCGCCCCCGGCGGGACGCCGTTTCCGTATGTGCCCGGGCGCGTCCGCGTCGGCCGGCGCGCTCACCAGCAGGCCCGGCGCGGTGCTTACCGGCCGGCTCGTCGTCGCCAGTGGTGCGCGCCTGCGAGGTAGCGCCGGCGAACCAGCGGGGCGGCCGGAGTGGTCCTCCGCTGGGTGGGTACCCCGTGGGCGACCGGCACATCCGAGCGATGAAGGAGTGACCAGCCAGTGGCACGCATCGGCTACTTCCTGTCCAGCGAGGAGTTCAGCCCGGCGGAGCTGGTCCGCCAGGCGAAGCTCGCCGAGGCAGCCGGGTTCGAGGCGCTGGCCGTCTCCGACCACTACCACCCGTGGAACGGCGAGCAGGGGCAGAGCGGATTCGTCTGGTCCACCATCGGGGCGCTGTCGCAGGCCACCCGGCTGCCGGTGACCACCGCGGTGACCTGCCCGACGGTACGGATCCACCCGGCGGTGGTCGCGCAGGCGGCGGCGACCTGCGCGGTGCTGACCGGTGGCCGGTTCGTACTCGGGGTGGGCAGCGGCGAGGCGCTCAACGAGCACATCCTCGGCGACGTGTGGCCGCCGGTCGCGATCCGGCAGGACATGCTCGAAGAGGCCGTCGGGGTGATGCGCAAGCTCTGGCAGGGCGGGCTGGTCACCCACCGCGGGCGGTACTACCGGGTGGACAGCGCGCGGCTGTACACACTGCCCGATCGGCCGGTGCCGGTGTACGTCTCTGCGCTCGGGCCCGCTGCGGCGAAGCTGGCCGGGCGCATCGGCGACGGGCTGGTGAGCACCATGCCCGACGCCGGGCTGCTGGAGATCTTCCGCGACGCCGGCGGGGCGGGCAAGCCGACGCAGGGTGGACTGAAGGTGTGTTGGGCGCCGGATGAGGAGTCCGGCCGCAAGACCGCGCACCGGATCTGGCCGAACGCGCAGCTACCCGGGCAGCTCGCGCAGGAGCTGCCGCTGCCCAGCCACTTCGAGCAGGCGTCCACGCTGGTGACGGAGGAGATGATCGGCGAGGCGATTCCCTGCGGGCCCGATGTGGACCGGCACCTGGCCGCGATCCGGCCGTACCTGGACGCCGGGTACGACGAGGTGTACGTCGCGCAGATCGGGCCGCAGCAGGACGAGTTCTTCGCGTTCTACGCCGAGCAGGTGCTTCCCGGGGTGCGGCGCTGAGGTAGAACGCGCTGCACACGTCGCTGCTGAAGCCGGGGCGGTCAGTTCCGCACTGCGCACCGCGCCGCCGGGCTCCTTGCCCGCCTCGAGCACCAGCCCGTCCCACCCCGCGTCGGCGAGCACGTTGGCGGCGACCAGGCCGTTCGGCCCGGCCCCGACGACGACGGCGTCCACCTGGCGAACGGTCATCGGTCGGTGAGCCGCTCCCGCTGTGCCGCTGGCTGCTCCGCCTGCGCAGGCCGCTCGCGCCGTGCCATCCGTTCCCGCTGCGGCACCACGACGTACTTCGGGTCCCGCGTGGCGGCCACCCCGGCGGCGAAGACCCCGAACCGGGTGGCCAGCCCGCCGGCCAGCAGCGCCACACCGCCGGCCGCCGCGGCCAGCCGGTTGCCGCGCCCGGCCGGCCCGGCCCGGCTGCCCCGCCCGGCCCGACCGGCCCCGCTGCCCCGTTCCGCCCCGCTACCCCGTCTCGCCCCGCTGCCCCGCCCCGCCCGCCCGGCCCGGCCGGCCACCGCGGCCAGGCCCACGCCGGCAACGGTCAGCGCCCGGCCGGCCCGCAGCAGCGCGCCGCCGCGACCGGTCCGGTACGGCTCACCCACCAGACCGGTACGGTGCTCCACCCGTCGCGAGGCGGCCAGTTCGAGCGCCGCGCCGAGTACCGCCATCCGGCGCGGCGGCCCGTGCTCGGCCGACGGCGCGAGCAGCAGCGCGGCGCCCGCGGCGGAGGTGAGCGCGCTGCCGCCGAACAGGAAGGGCAGCTCGGGGTACGCCTCGTGCCACGCCGGCACCGCCGTGTCGGCCAGCAGCACGGCGGTGTAGGTGGCCATCGCCGGGCCCAGCGCGCCCGCAGCGACGCCGGCCGCGCGACCGAGCCAGAGTAGCCGGCCGGTGGCCTGCGCGGCGGCCGCGGCGGCGGCCAGCCCGGCGAACGGGGACAGGATCCAGGAGCCGACCGACAGCGGCGAGGTCGGCTTGAAGACCCGCATCATCATCAGGAACCGCTCCGGCCGGCCGAGGTCGTGCACCAGCTCGACCACCCCGACGAGGGCGCCGCCCGCGGCCAGGTACCGCCCGGTGGCCGCCAGGCCGCGGTGCCGGGTCGCGTCGGCGACCACGGACATGGTCGCGGACACGCCGGCCATGCCGCCGACGAACAGGTACACCGGCACGTCCGGCTGCTTCCACGCCGGCTCCTTGAGGATCGGCCGCCCGTAGTACGACCGGAACTCCGCGTCCGGCACCAGGGACCGCTCCCGCGGGCTCAACGCCGCCGCCCGAAGAACGAGGCCAGCACCACGCCCAGCACCGTCGCGGCACCGGCCGCGGCATGGCGCCACATCGAGGGCAGGTCCGTGGTGGTGACCACCGGGTCCGGCGGCAGCCCGTACACCTCCGGCTCGTCCAGCAGCAGGAAGAACGCACCGTTGCCGCCCACCCCGTCGTCGGGTTCCTGCCCGTACAACCGCGCCTCGGCGACGCCCCGCTCGTGCAGTTCGTCCACCCGCAGCTGCGCCCGCTCGCGCAGCTCGTCCAGCGGGCCGAACTGGATCGACTCGGTCGGGCACGCCTGCGCGCAGGCGGGTGTCTGGTCGCCGCGCAGCCGGTCGTAGCAGAGCGTGCACTTGAACGCCCGGCCGTCGCTCTCCCGCCGCTCGATCACGCCGTACGGGCAGGCCGACACGCAGTACCCGCAGCCGTTGCAGATGTCGTCCTGCACCACCACCGTGCCGAACTCGGTCCGGAACAGCGACCCGGTGGGGCACACGTCAAGGCAGGCGGCGTGCGTGCAGTGCTTGCACACGTCCGAGGCCATCAGCCAGCGCAGGCCGCCGTCCGGGTCCGCCGTGGGTGCGGTGGTCGGCTGCTCGACGAACGCCACGTGCCGCCAGGAGTTCGCGCCCAGCCCGCCGGTGTTGTCATAGGACATGCCGAGCAGGTTCAGCCCGTCGTCGGGCACGCCGTTCCACTGCTTGCAGGCCACCTCGCACGCCTTGCAGCCGATGCACACCGAGGTGTCGGTGAAGAAACCCACCCGCGGCGGGTGCCCGGCCGGATGGCCCGCCTCGCCGGCCGGGTCGGGCAGCGGGCCGGACAGCCGGTTCAGCCTCTCCGGTGAGGTCACGGCTACTCCTCTACCCCGGCGCGTCGCCGGTACTCGGCCACGAAGTCCAGCAGCGCCGGCCCCCGCGGGCGCCGGCCCGGGCGGATGTCGCAGGTGGCCGCCTTGGACTCCTGGATGTGCACGTTCGGGTCGAGCACCACCGACAGCAGGTCGTTCGCGGAGTCGCCGGTCGACAGCCCGTTCGGGCCCCAGTGGTACGGCAGCCCCACCTGGTGCACGGTGCGGCCGCGGACCCGCAGCGGCGGGATCCGGTCGGTGACCAGCACCCGCGCCTCGATCGCGGTGCGGGCGGAGACGATGGTGGCCCAGCCGAGGTGCTCCAGCCCGCGCTCGGCCGCCAGGGCCGGGGACACCTCGCAGAAGAACTCCGGCTGCAGCTCCGACAGGTACGGCAGGCTCCGGCTCATCGCGCCGGCGGTGTGGTGCTCGGTCAGCCGGTAGGTGGTGAACACGTACGGGTAGACCGGGCTGCCGACCGGGTTGTACCGGTTTTGCTTGACGTCGTACGTCTGCCGCACCGGGTTGGCCTGCTGGCCGTACAGGGGGTTGTCCACCGGCGACTCGGCCGGCTCGTAGTGCGTCGGCAGCGGCCCGTCGGCGAGCCCGGCCGGCGCGAACAGCCAGGCCCGGCCGTCGGTCTGCATGATGAACGGGTCGGCGCCGCCGATCGAGTCCTGCGCGGTGGCACCCTCCGGCGGCACGTAGTCCGGCGGCTTGGTCGGCTCGAAGTCCGGCACGTCGGCACCGGTCCACTTCCCGGCGTCGGCGTCCCACCAGACGTACTTCTTGCGCTCGCTCCACGGCCGGCCGGCCGGGTCGGCGGAGGCGCGGTTGTAGAGGATCCGCCGGTTCGCCGGCCAGGCCCAGCCCCAGTCCGGGGCGACCAGGCTCTGCTCCCGCCCGGGCCTGCGCGAGGCGGCGTGGTTGGTGCCGCCGGCGTACACCCCGGTGTAGATCCAGCAGCCGGCGGCGGTGGACCCGTCGTCCTTCAGTTCGGTGTACGCCGAGAGCAGGCCGTCCGGGCCGGAGCCGTTTATCTCGCGCAGCACCGCGTCGGCGGACGGGTCGTCGGTGGCCCCCGTGGTCGGGTAGTCCCAGGCCAGGTCCAGCAACGGCCGGTCCCGTTCGTCGGCGGAGCCGGCCAGCTTGGCCCGGATGATCCGGCCCAGGTGGTAGTAGAACCACAGCTCCGAGCGCGCGTCGCCGGGCGGCTCGACCGCCTTGTGGCGCCACTGCAGCAGCCGCTGGGTGTTGGTGAACGTGCCGTCCTTCTCGGTGTGAGCGGCGGCCGGCATGAAGAACACCTCGGTGCCGATCTCCTCCGGCGACAGCTCACCGGTGGCGATCTCCGGCCCGTTCCGCCAGAACGTGGCGCTCTCGATGAGTTGCAGGTCGCGCACCACCAGCCAGTCCAGGTTGGCCATGCCGAGCCGCTGCAGCTTGCCGTTCGCGGAGCCGACCGCGGGGTTCTCGCCGACCAGGAAGTAGCCTTTGCACTCGCCCCTGATCTGGTTGAGCACCGTCTGGTAGGTGCCGTGGTCGCCGGTCAGCCGGGGCAGGTAGTCGAAGCAGAAGTCGTTGTCCGGCGTTGCCGCATCGCCCCAGTACGCCTTGAGCAGGCTGACCACGTACGACCTCATGTTGCCCCAGAAGCCGGTGGCGCGGTGGTCCGCGGCGATGAAGTCGTCCAGGTCCTGGTGCTGGTGGGCGTGCGGCATCGGGATGTAGCCGGGCAGCGTGTTGAACAGGGTCGGGATGTCGGTGGAGCCCTGGATGCTGGCGTGCCCGCGCAACGCCAGGATGCCGCCGCCCGGCCGGCCGATGTTGCCGAGCAGCGCCTGCAGGATCGACGCCGTCCGGATGTACTGCGCGCCGACGCTGTGCTGGGTCCAGCCCACGGAGTAGACGAACGCGGTGGTGCGGTCCCGCCCGGAGTTGGCCGTGACGGCCTCGGCGACCCGGGCGAACGCCTCCGGCGGCACCCCGCAGACGTCGGCCACCATCTCGGGGGTGTACCGGGCGAAGTGCCGCTTGAGCACCTGGTACACGCAGCGCGGGTGCTGCAGCGTCTGGTCCAGCCGCGGCTTGGCGCCGACGGCGGCGCCGCCGCTGCCGTAGGTGTCCGCGCGGGACGTCGCCCGGTGCTCCGGCCCGCCGTGCTGCGCGGCCTGGTCCGGGGCGTCGTCCTCATGCTCCCGGTCCGCGGTGGCAGCCGCCGCCTCCTCGGCGCCCTCGTACCCCCAGGTCGTGTGGTCGTAGTGCGGCCCGTCCGGCACGAACCCGGAGAAAAGCCCGTCCAGGTCCTCGGTGTCCCGGAAGTCCTCCCGCAGGATCGCGGCCGCGTTGGTGTACGCCACCACGTACTCGCGGAAGTCCAGCCCGTTGGTGAGCACGTAGTTGATCAGGGCGCCGAGCAGGACGATGTCGCTACCGGCGCGCAGCGGCACGTACAGGTCGGCCACCGCGCTGGTCCGGGTGAAGCGCGGGTCCACGTGGATCACGGTGGCGCCGCGGGCCTTCGCCTCGATCACCCAGCCGAACCCGACGGGGTGGCACTCGGCCATGTTCGAGCCCTGGATGACGATGCAGTCGGCGTTGACCAGGTCCTGCTGGAAGTTCGTGGCACCGCCGCGACCGAAGCTGGTTCCCAGACCGGGAACGGTGGCGGAGTGTCAAATACGCGCCTGGTTCTCGATCTGCACCGCACCCAACGCGGTGTAGAGCTTCTTCATCAGGTAGTTCTCTTCGTTGTCCAGCGTGGCCCCGCCGAGGCTGGCGATGCCCATGGTGCGCCGGACCCGCCTGCCGTCTACCTCGTCCTGCCAGGTCTGCCGGCGGGTGGCGATCACCCGGTCGGCGATCATGTCCATCGCCTGTTCCAGCCGCAGCCGCTCCCACTTCGTGCCGCGCGGCCGGCGGTACAGCACCTGCGTCACCCGGCTCGGGCTGGTCACGAGCTGGTGGCTGGCGGAACCCTTCGGGCAGAGCCGGCCGCGGGAGATCGGCGAGTCCGGGTCGCCCTCGATCTGGGTGATCGCGCCGTCCTTGACGTACACCCGCTGGCCGCACCCCACCGCGCAGTACGGGCAGACCGACTGCACCACGGCGTCGGCCTGCTCGGTGCGCGGCCGCCGGTGCGCGCTGCGCGGCGACTGCGCCGCGGCGCCCCGCCCCAGCGGGTCCGCACCGGTGAGCTGCCGGTACACCGGCCAGCCCTCGATCCACTGCCGCACGCTCACGACCGCAGGCTAACCCCGCCAGGCCCATGCAGCCCGCCGGGGAACGGGTATTTCCGCGCAGTGAGCGGCGGCCGGTCAGCGCAGCCGATGGGTGCCGTCCGGGAGGCGTTCGGTCCGGCCCGCCCGGGCAAGGTCTTCGAGCAGCGGTACGGCGACCGGCGGGTGGTGCCGAGTGCCTGGCGGGCCTGGCTCAGGGTGAACGGCTGGGGCAGTACGGCGAGCACCCGGGTGGCCGCGGTCGGGGCGTCCGGCAGCAGCACGACGCCGTCGGCGATCCGGACCAGCCGGCCGGCCCGCACGGCGGCGGCCAGTTCGCGCGGGCCGAGGCCAAGCTCCGCCAGGCGGTGCGCCTCGGGGGCCGCGAACGGCGCGGCGGCCAGGTGCCGCTCGACGGCGGTCACCGCCCGCTCCACCGCGGCGGGCAGCCCGGCCGGCCCGCGACGGCGTACCAGGCCGTCCTCGACGACCAGGCCGGCCGCCTTGGCGAGCACACCCAGCAGGGCGGGGTCGGGCACGCCGAGCGAACGGCGCAGCGCGTCGGCCGGCATGCCGGCGGCGAGCGGATGCCGGCTGCGCCACTGGTCGTACGCCGGTTCGACCTGCGCCTGCAGCGCCGCCCAGCGCGCCTGGTCGGCGAGCCAGCCGGCCACCGGCACTCCAGCCGCGGGCAGGCCCATCGCGGCGAGTTCCGTTTCGGCCGCGAACCCGCGGTGCCGCAGGTGCAGCTCGGCCAGCGGGACACCCGGCAGGACGTCCGGCGCGCCGGCCGGACCGGGCGCCCCGCCCGCAGCGGCGGCGGGTCCGGAGGCCTCGGTCGGGTGGGGAGTGCGGAGCGCCGCGGCCAGGTCGGCGGCGCGCAGGGCCGCGGCGCCGCGGCGGGACAGCGCGGGCGGGGCGATGTCCAGGACCTGCAGGCCGGCGGCGATCCGGTGCCGGCCGGGGTCGCGGAGCAGGCCGCGGTCGCCGACCCGCAGCGGCAGCGGGCGGGCCAGTGCCAGCCGGGCGATGCCGGCGCCGAGCGGGCGGACCCGGGCCGGCACCGCGGCCGACCCCAGGTGCAGCACCAGTTCGGTCGGCAGGTCCGCCGCATTGCGCAGCGCGACATCCAGCGCGGAGCTGAGCCGCCACCGGCCGGCGGTGAGCAGCGCGTCGCCGCGGGAGACCTCCCGGTGGTCGACGCCGCGCAGGTTCAGCGCCACCCGGGCAACCCCGGACACCGCCGCCCGGTCCTCGCCCAGCGCCTGCAGGCCGCGCACCCGGACCCGGCGACCACCGGCCAGCTCGAGCTCGTCGCCGGTCCGCAGCGTGCCGGCCGGCAGCGTGCCGGTGACGACGGTGCCGGCGCCGCGGATGGTGAAGGACCGGTCCACCCACAGCCGCACGTCGGCGGCCGGGTCGGGCACCGGCAGCCGGGCCACCAGCGCGGCGATCTCCGACCGCAGCGCGTCCAGCCCGGCGCCGGTCGTACCGCTCACCGCCACCGCAGGGACCGCGCCGAGGGCGGTCCGCGCGATGTGCGCCAGCGCGCCGGTACGGGCCGCGGCGGGATCGGCCAGGTCGGTACGGGTCACCGCCAGCAGCCCGTGCCGCACCCCGAGCGCGTCCAGCGCGGCCAGGTGCTCGGCCGACTGCGCCCGCCACCCCTCGTCGGCGGCCACCACGAACAGCACCGCGGGCACCGGGCCGACGCCGGCCAGCATGTTGGGCACGAACCGCTCGTGCCCCGGCACGTCCACGAACGCGACCGGCCCGCCGGGCAGCGTCGTCCATGCGAACCCCAGGTCGATCGTCAGGCCACGGCGCCGTTCCTCGGCCCACCGGTCCGGCTCCATCCCGGTCAGCCGGCGCACCAGCGTCGACTTCCCGTGGTCGACGTGGCCGGCGGTGGCGACTACCTGCACGCCGCTACCTGCACGCCGCGAGGACCGCGCCCGCCAGCCTCGTGTCGTCGGCCGGGTCCACCGTGCGCAGGTCGAGCAGGCAGCGGCCGCGCTCGATCCGCCCCACCACCGGCGGCAGTCCGGCCCGCAGCGGGGCGGCGTACCGCTCCGGCAGGCTGACCGCGGCGCTGGGCAGCTCCACCCCCGGCGCCCCGCCGCCGCCGACCGCCGACACGCACGGCACCGCGCGCGCGTCCACCCCGTCCGCGGCCAGCGCCGACGCCAGCCGCAGCGCCCGCGCCCGCAGCGCCGGCTCGGGTGCCGCCAGCGCCGCCACGACCGGCGGGGCCGGCCCGCGCAGCGTCGCCTCCAGCGCGGCCAGGGTGAGCTTGTCCACCCGCAGCGCCCTGGCGGCCGGGTGCCGCCGCAGCCGCTCCACCAGCGGCGCCGCGCCGAAGATCAGCCCGCACTGCGGGCCGCCCAGCAGCTTGTCGCCGCTGGCGGTCACCAGGGCGGCGCCGGCCCGCAGGGCGCCCCTCACGTCCGGCTCGCCCGGCAGCAGCGGGTGCGGGCCGAGCAGGCCGGAGCCGACGTCCACCACGACCGGTACGCCGAAGCCGGCCAGGCCGGCCACGTCCACGCTCGCGGTGAACCCGGTGACGGCGAAGTTCGACGGGTGCACCTTCAGCACGAACGCCGTGTCCGGGCCGACCGCCGCCGCGTAGTCCGCCGGTGTGGTGCGGTTCGTCGCACCGACCTCGCGCAGGACGGCGCCGGTGCTGGCCAGCAGCTCGGGGATCCGGAACCCGTCGCCGATCTCGACCAGTTCCCCGCGGCTGAGCACGATCTCCCGGCCGGGCGCCAGCACGAGCGCCACCAGCAGCAGTGCGGCGGCGTTGTTGTTCACCACATGTACGGCCTCCGCGGCGGGCACCGCCTCGGCCAGCGCGGCCAGCGCCCCGCGGCCGCGCCGGGCGCGCGCCCCGGTGGCCAGGTCGAACTCCACGTCGGTCGCCCCGGCGGCGGTGCCCAGCGCCTGGACCGCCGCCGCCGACAGCGGCGCGCGGCCCAGGTTGGTGTGCACCACGACCCCGGTGGCGTTCAGCACCGCCCGCAGCGTGGTCGCGCCCGGCGGCAGCCCGGCGACCGCCGCGTCCGCCACCTCGTCCGGCCCGATCCGGCCGGCCCGCGCCTGCGCCTGGGCGGCCACCACGGCGCGCTTCACCGCATCCCGGCCGAGCCGCGCCATGGCGCCGGCCAGCCGCGGGTCGGCCAGGACCGCGTCCGTGCGCGGGATGCTCCGCCGCGGGTCGCTCACGGCCGCACCCGGCACCCGCGGACGGGCGTTACCCCGCGCAGGCAGGCGGGCGGCACCCCGCGCAGGCAGGCGGGCGGCACCCCGCGCAGGCGGACCGGCGGCACCCCGCGGAGGCGGACGGGAATCGAACCCGCCAGCGACGGATCCCGCCGCTCACCGGCTTTGAAGGCCGGGCCGGCCACCAGGCCGAAGACGCCTCCCTGCATGGCGCCATTCTGCGCCAGCCGTCCTGCGCCCGTCGTCGTGGCCCGGCTCAACTGCTCGCCTCCGCGCTCGCTCCGCTCCTCGGGCCGCCGTCCACCCGGGCTCCTCCCCGCGGCCGGGGCGGCCCTGCGATGCTCACTCGCTGTCGGCTCGCGGTGCCTAACTGCTCGCCTCCGCGCTCGCTCCGCTCCTCGGGCCGCCGTCCACCCGGGCTCCTCCCCGCGGCCGGGGCGGCCCTGCGACACGGCGGCGGCTGTGCCTGCAAGATCCCGCCCGGCGAGCTCGAGGAGGTGCTGCGCGGCCTGACGGGGGAGCGCGCCCCGGACCTGCTGGTGGGCCTGGACGACGGCGACGACGCCGCGGTGGTCGCCATCCGGGACGGCCTCGCCGTGGTGGCCACCGCCGACTTCTTCACCCCGGTGGTGGACGACCCCTACGACTGGGGCCGCATCGCCGCGGCGAACGCGCTGTCGGATGTGTACGCGATGGGCGGCCGGCCCGTGGTGGCCGTCAACCTGCTGGCCTGGCCGCGCGGGGTACTGCCGTTCGAGCTGGCCGCGGAGGTGCTGCGCGGCGGCCTGGACGTCGCCCGCCGGGCCGGCTGCCACGTCGGCGGCGGGCACAGCGTGGACGACCCCGAGCCGAAGTACGGCATGGCGGTGACCGGCGTGGCCGACCCGGGCCACCTGATCCGCAACGACGCCGGCCGCCCCGGCCAGCCGCTCAGCCTCACCAAGCCGTTGGGCATCGGCGTGCTGAACAGCCGGCACAAGGCGACCGGCGAGGTGTTCGCCGAGGCGGTGGAGACCATGGCCGCGCTGAACGACGCCGCCGCGGCCGCCGCCGTCCGGGCGGGCATCCGGTGCGGTACCGACGTGACCGGCTTCGGGCTGCTCGGCCACCTCTACAAGCTGGCCCGGGCCAGCAACGTGACCGCGGTGGTGGACACCGCGGCCATCCCCTACCTCGACGGCGCCCGCGCGGCGCTGGCCGCCGGGTACATCTCCGGTGGCACCCGGCGCAACCTGGACTGGGTCCGGCCGTACACCGAGGCCAGCGCCGTGGGCGAGAACGAGTCGCTGCTGCTTGCCGACGCCCAGACCTCCGGCGGCCTGCTGCTGGCCGGGGAGATCCCGGACGCAGCCGTCATCGGCGAGCTGGTCCCGCGCGGCGAGCACACCGTGGTACTGCGCTGACCCACCGTGCTCCCCGCGGGGGGCGGGTGGTCAGCCGACCGACAGCGCCTCGAGCACGTCGCCGGCCCTGGTGTCCGGCAGCGCCCGGGCCACGTCGGCCAGCGCGATGATGCCGACCAGGTCGTGGCCGTCGATGACCGGCAGCCGGCGCACCTGGTACTTGGCCATGGTGGTCAGGACCTCCTCGACGTCGTCGTCGGCGCCGATGGTCACCGCCTCGCCCTGGGACAGCTCGCCGGCCCGCACGCTGGACGGGTCCTTGCCCTGGGCCAGCACCTTGACCACGATGTCCCGGTCGGTGAGCATGCCCTTCAACCGGTTGTCGGTACCGCAGATCGGCAGCGCCCCGACGTTCAGGGTGGCCATCTTGCGGGCCGCGTCGAGCACCGTCTCCTCGGCACCGACGCACTCGACCCCGGTGGACATGATCTCGCGTGCTTTGGTCATCTTTCGTCCTCCCTGCGGGTAGCGGGCCGCCGGGCCAGGCGGCCCTACCGTGGCCGGTACCCGGACCTGGTCCCGGTAACCGTGGCCGTGGCGCCGAAGGTGCCGGCCACCGGATGCGGTCCTTGAGGGGTGACGTGCTGTCAAATGGGTAGGCCGTCAGTGACGGCGCCCAGACACCCGAGTGCGCGTGCGGGTCGGCGATTGTGGTGATGGCCTATGCCGATGTTCTGCCGCGACGTCGTGGTGGTCGGGGCATCCGCGGGCGGGGTGGAGGCCCTCCGCTCGTTCGTGGCTGGGCTGCCCGAGGAGGTGCCCGCCGCGATCGTGGTGGTCCTGCACCTTCCGGCCGGTGGCACAAGTGTGCTGCCCATGATCCTGTCCCGGGCCGGGCCGGTGCCGGCGGTGGCGGCTACGGATGGGACGGAGCTGCTGCCTGGCCGGATCTTCGTGGCGCCGCCGGACCACCACGTGCTGCTGACGGGCCAACGGCTCAGGCTGTCGAACGGGCCGACCGAGAACGGGCACCGACCGGCGGTGGACGTCCTGTTCCGGTCCGCCGCCGAGTCCCTCGGTCCGCGGGTCGTCGGGGTGGTGCTGTCCGGGGTGCTGGACGACGGCGCCGCCGGCCTGGTGACGATCGCCTCCCGGGGCGGCGTGACGATGGTGCAGGATCCGGCTGACGCCCTCTACCGGGGAATGCCGGAGAACGCGCTGCGGCTGGTCCGGGCCGACCACGTCCTCCCGTCCGGCAAGATGGGCCCGGTGATCGCCGAGCTGGCCCTGCAGGCGGTGGAGCCGGGGGCGGCGCCGCCCGTGTCGGACCAGCTGCGGCTGGAGGTGGACTTCGCCGAGCACGCGGTCGAGGTGCTCCGCGCGATGCTGCTGGCCGGGCTGCCCGCCGGCGAGCCCCGGGGGATGACCAATCGTGACCGATAGCCCCGCGGACCGGCTGCGCATCGCCATCGAGGACGACCCGCGGGCCACTGTGGTGTGCCCTGTCGGCCTGCTCTACCTGCTGAGCTACGCGCGGTTGCGGGACACCCTGCTGAAGTGCTCGGCCGAGGAGCCGCCCGGCATCGTGGTGGACCTGTCCGGTCTGGTGGTGGAGACCGCGCCGCTGCTGTCGGTCTTCACCACGGTGTGGCTGCGCATCTCGGAGTGGCCGGGCACGCCGCTGCTGCTGGCCGAGCCGTCGCCGCCGGTCGCCGAGCTGCTGCGCCGGACCGGCGTCTCGCGGTTCGTCGCCACCTACCCGAGCCGCGCCGACGCGCTGGACGCGGTGGCCTCGCCGCCGCGGCGGCGCCGGGTCCGGGTGCAACTGTCCGGCGACGTGGGTAGCGCCGGCCGGGCCCGGCGGATGGTGGACAGGACCTGCCGGGACTGGGGGCTGGAGCCGCTCAGCGAGAACGCCCGGCTGGTCGCCTCAGAACTGGTCAGCAACGTGCTGCGGCACGCCGGTGGCGCCCCGGTGCTGCGGCTGGAGTGGACGGGTGAGCGGTTCGTCGTGGCCGTGGCCGACGACGACCCGAACCCACCCAGGGAGTTGGACCCGCAGCCGTCCCGGCAGAGCGGTCGCGGGCTGCGGCTCGTCGCGCAGGTCTCGTCCTGCTGGGGGTTCGTACCGACCGCGGCCGGCGGCAAGGTGGTCTGGGCCAGCCTCCAGCCGTCCCGGGCGCGGCCGCGGGGCTGATCTTCCGGCCGGATCGTGAGCCCCGAGGCAGGAGTACGTTCTGATGGTGGACGACGCGACGCCTGACGACGGGGCACCCGCCTCCGAGGACGGGGCACTCGCCTTCGAGGCCATGCTCGGCTACCTGAAGGAGTCCCGCGGAGCGGACTTCACCGGCTACAAGCGCACCAGCCTGGCCCGGCGGGTCCACCGGCGGATGAGCCAGGTCGGCATATCCGACTACGCCGAGTACGTGGACTACCTCCAGGTGACCCCGGACGAGTTCAGCGCGCTGTTCAACACCATCCTGATCAACGTGACCGGGTTCTTCCGGGACGCCGAGGCCTGGGACCACCTGGGTACCGAGGTGGTCCCGGCGCTGCTGAGCGAGCGCCGCTCGGAGGAGCCCATCCGGGTGTGGAGCGCGGGCTGTGCATCCGGCGAGGAGGCCTACAGCCTCGCGATCCTGCTGGCCGAGGCGCTCGGGGTGGAGCGGTTCCGGCAGCGGGTGAAGATCTACGCGACCGATCTCGACGACGAGGCGCTCGGCCAGGCCCGGCAGGCCGCCTACGGCGAACGGGATCTGCAGGGCGTCTCCCCGGACCTGCTCGGGCGCTACTTCGAACCCACCGGCGGTCGGTACGTCTTCCGCAAGGACCTGCGCCGCTCCGTCATCTTCGGCCGCAACGACCTGGTGCAGGACGCCCCGATCTCACGCATCGACCTGCTGGTCTGCCGCAACACGCTGATGTACTTCAACCCCGAGACACAGGCCAGGATCCTCGGTCGGTTCCACTTCGCGCTGGTGCCGCGCGGGCTGCTGTTCCTGGGCAAGGCCGAGCTGCTGCTCAGCCACAACCGGCTGTTCGACCCGGTCGACCTCAAGCACCGGGTCTTCCGCAAGGCGGCCGGCAACCCGGGGGCGCCGCCCGGGCTGCCGACCGCGATGCCTCCGGCCGAGCGGCGCACCGAGGTGACCGGCCTGGAGGAGCTGCGGGAGAAGGCCTTCTCGGCCAGCCCGGTCGCGCAGATCGCGGTGACCACCGAGGACACCGTCGCACTCATCAACCACCAGGCGGAGACGTTGTTCGGGCTGTCCGGCCAGGACGTCGGCCGTCCGCTGCGCGACCTGGAGGTCTCGTACCGGCCGGTCGAGCTGCGCGGGTACGTGGAGCAGGCGCGCGCCGAGCGGCAGACCATCCGGGTCAAGGAGGTGGAGTGGCACCCCGGCGGGGCCGAGCCGATCTGGCTGGAGATCCAGGTCAACCCGCTGACCGGCGCGGAGAACCGGCTGATCGGGGTCGCTCTGGTCTTCCACGACGTCACCGCGGCGCGCCGGCTGTTGAAGGAGCTGGAGCAGGCGCACCGGCAACTCGAGGCGGCGTACGAGGAGCTGCAGTCCACCAACGAGGAGCTCGAGACCACCAACGAGGAACTGCAGTCCACCGTCGAGGAGCTGGAGACGACCAACGAGGAACTGCAGTCCACCAACGAAGAGCTCGAGACCATGAACGAGGAGCTGCAGTCGGCGAACGACGAGCTGCAGACGATCAACGACGCGCTGCGCGAGCGATCGGCCGAGCTGGACGAGCTCAACGCGTTCCTCGAGTCGGTACTGACCTCCCTGCAGGCGGCCGTGGTGGTGGTGGACCGGGACATGCTGGTGCTCGCCTGGAACCCCGGCGCGGAGGAGCTGTGGGGGGTGCGTCCGGAGGAGGCCAGGGGCGAGCACCTGCTGAACCTCGATATCGGGCTTCCGCTGCCGGAGCTGCGCCCGTACGTGCGCGCCGCGCTGGGCGACCCCTCGTTCGCCCAGACCATGACCTTGCCCGCGGTGAACCGGCGCGGCCGGGACGTCACGGTGCGGGTGGTCTGCGGTGCGCTGCGGCAGAGCAACGGCGGATCCGGCGGCGCGATCCTGGTCATGGACCTCGTCTCCGACGGGGCGGCGGCGGAGCGGTAACGGAGCCGTGGCGGAGCGGTGGGCGACCGGCGAAGCGCTACTCCTCGTGTTTGAGAACGGGTCGAGCGGGAACCAGCTTCTGCTGAGTGCTTGAGCAGACAGGCAGCTCGTCCGGATCCCTGCGATGGAGGCCTGCATGCGAGTGCTCGGGGTGAACGCGGTCTTCCACGACCCTGCGGCGGCGCTGGTCGTCGATGGCGCGACGGTCGCGGCCGCGGAGGAGGAGCGGTTCTCCCGCCGCAAGCACGGCAAGCGGCCGGTCGCCTTCTCCACCTGGGAGCTGCCCGAGCAGGCGATGCGGTGGTGCCTGGCGCAGGCCGGGCTGGAGCCGGCCGACGTGGACGCGGTGGCGTACTCCTACGACCCGGCGCTGGCCGGTGTGGCGGACGACCCGTGGGAGTGGCTGCGCACCCTGTACGCCGAGCGGTTCCCGCAGTTCTGCGCCACCGCGCTGCCGGGGCTGGACCCGGCGGTGGTGCGGTACGTGCCGCACCACGTCGCGCACGCCGCCTCGGCCGGCCTCGCCGCGCCGTTCGGCGGCGACAGCGCGGTGCTGGTGCTGGACGGTCGCGGCGAGCGGGCCAGCCACCTCGCCGGCCGGTACCGCCGCGGTGTGCTGGAGACCCTCGCGGTCACCGACCTGCCGTCCTCCCTGGGGCTGCTGTACGAGGACGTGACCGAGCACCTCGGCTTCCTGCGGTCCTCCGACGAGTACAAGGTGATGGCGCTCGCGTCCTACGGCGAGCCCCGGCACCTGGGCCTGCTGCGCGACCTGGTCCGTACCACCGGCGATGGCCGGTTCGTCACAGAGCGTGTCGACTGGCCGGCGCTGGCCAAGCGGCGCGCGCCCGGCGAGGAGTGGACCGCCGACCACGCCGACCTGGCGGCGAGCGTGCAGCGGCGCTGCGAGGAGGTGCTGCTGGAGCTGGCCGGCTGGCTGTACGACCAGACCGGCGCCGCACAGCTCACCATGGCCGGCGGGGTCGCGCTGAACTGCGTGGCGAACACGCTGATCGCCGAGCAGAGCGGGTTCGCCGAGGTGTGGGTGCAGCCCGCGGCCGGCGACGCCGGTACCGCGCTCGGCGCGGCGCTGCACGTGGCCCGCGCGGGCGGCGACACGCCGCTGCCGTTCCTCGGCGCCGACCTGGGCCGGGGGTACACCGACGAGGAGATCGAGCAGATGCTGCGGACCGCGCGGGTCCGCTACGAGCGGCCACCGGACGTGGCCCAGGCGGTGGCCGAGGAGCTCGCACACGACGGGCTGGTCGCCTGGTTCGCCGGACGCGCGGAATGGGGTCCGCGGGCCCTCGGCCACCGCTCCCTGCTGGCCAACCCGGCACGGCGGGAGAACCTGGCCCGGTTGAACGATGTGAAGGGGCGCGAGCAGTTCCGCCCGGTGGCGCCGATGGTGCGCCTGGACCGGGCCGTCGAGGTCTTCCGCCGCGGGCCGGTGCCCAGCCCGTACATGCTGTTCGTACACGACGTCCGTCCACAGTGGATGGAGCGGATCCCGGCCGTGGTGCATGTGGACGGCACCGCGCGGATCCAGACGGTGGACGACGCGAGGCAGCCGGAGCTGGCCCGGATGCTGCAGGCGTTCGAGCGGCTGACCGGGCTGCCGGTCGTGGTCAACACCAGCCTGAACACCGCCGGCCGGCCCATGGTGGACACCCCCCGGGACGCGCTGGAGCTGTTCGGCTCCGCACCGGTGGACGTGCTCGCCATCGGTCCGTTCGTGCTGCGCCGGGAGTGGGGTGCATGAGCTACGCCGTGGTGGTGCCGTCGGTTGGTCGGCGCAGCCTGCAGGTGCTGATCGACTCCCTCGGCGACGCGACCGGCCCGCCGCCGGACCAGGTGGTCGTGGTGGACGACCGGCCGAACCCGGACGGCCCGCTGGACCTGTTCGTGCCCGGCCGGCTGCTGCGCCGGGTCCGGGTGCTCAGCTCGGGCGGGCACGGGCCGGGGGCGGCCCGCAACGTCGGCTGGCGGGCGGTGCGGAACTGGTGGGTCGTGTTCGTGGACGACGACGTGCTGCTGCCCCGGGACTGGCCGGCGCGGCTGGACGCGGACCTGTCCGCCCTCGGCGCGGACGTGGCCGGCAGCCAGGCCCGGGTGCGGGTGCCGCTGCCGGGCAGCCGGCCGCCCACCGACGCCGAGCGCAACACCGCCGGGCTCGCCACGGCCCGCTGGATCACCGCCGAGATGGCCTACCGGCGCGACGTCCTGGTCTACCTGGACGGCTTCGACGAGCGGTTCACCCGGGCGTACCGGGAGGACGCCGACCTGGCGCTGCGGGCGCTCGCCGCCGGCTACCGGCTGGTGACCGGCGACCGGGAGGTGGTCCACCCGGTGCGCCGCGCCGACCGCTGGTCCAGCGTCCGGGCCCAGGCCGGCAACGCCGACGACCCGCTGCTGGACCGCAAGCACGGTGCCGGCTGGCGGGAGCTGGCCGGTACCACCCGCGGCCGCCGCCGCTGGCACCTCGTCACCGTGCTGGCGGCGCTGGTCGCGCTCGGCGGCGCGCTCGCCCAGCAGCCGGTGGTGGCGGCGGCCGGCGGCGCGGGGTGGCTGGCGCTCTACCTCCGGTTCGCCTGGCTGCGGATCGCCCCCGGGCCGCGCACCAGGGCCGAGATCGGCACCATGCTGGTGACCAGCGCGGCGGTCCCGCCGGTGGTCGCCTACCACTGGCTGCGCGGGCGGTGGCGGCACCGCAGGGTGGCGCGCTGGCGGCCACCGCCGCGGGCGGTGCTGTTCGACCGGGACGGCACCCTGGTGCACGACGTGCCGTACAACGGCGACCCGACGATGGTGCGGCCGCTGGACGGCGCCCTGGCCGCGCTGGACCGGTTACGGGCCCGCGGGATCCGGGTCGGCGTGGTGTCCAACCAGTCCGGCGTAGCCCGCGGCCTGCTGACCCCCGCCGACGTTGACGCGGTGAACGCGCGGGTGGCCGAACTGCTCGGCCCGTTCGACACCTGGGCGGTCTGCCCGCACGCGGCCGGCGACGGCTGCGGCTGCCGCAAGCCGGCGCCCGGGCTGATCCACAAGGCGATGGCCGACCTGGGAATGGCCGCGAACGAGTGCGCCGTGGTCGGCGACATCGGCTCCGACGTGGCGGCGGCGCGGGCGGCGGGTGCCCGGGCGGTGCTGGTGCCCACCCCGGCCACCCGGCGGGCCGAGGTGCGCGCCGCCCCCGAGGTGGCCCGCGACCTCGCGGCCGTGGTCGACCTGCTGCTCGGCGAGGGCCGACCATGAGCGGCCCGCGGGTGCTGGTGGCGCGGCTGGACAGCGCCGGGGACGTACTCGTCTGCGGCCCCGCGGTCCGCGCGGTGGCGGCCGGTGCATCGCACGTGACCCTGCTCGCCGGCCCGGCCGGAGCGGCGGCGGCCCGGCTGCTGCCCGGGGTGGACGACGTGCTGGTCTGGCGCTGCCCCTGGATCGACCCGGATCCGCCGGCCGTGGCCGAGGCCGACCTGGACGGGCTGGTCGCCGCGGTGGCGGCGCGCGCGGTCCACGTGGCGGTGATCCTCACCTCCTACCACCAGTCTCCGCTGCCGCTGGCCCTGGTGCTGCGGCTGGCCGGCGTCCCGCGGATCGTGGCGGCCAGCGAGGACTACCCCGGGTCGCTGCTGGACCTACGGCAGCGCCCCGCCGCCGACGACCGGCCCGAGCCGGAGCGGCAACTGTCCACTGTGGACGCCGCCGGCTTCGCGCTGCCGGCCGGGGACGACGGCCGGCTGGCGGTGCGCCGGCCGCTGCCGCCGACCGAACGGCTGGTGCGCGGGCGGGGGTACGTGGTGCTGCACCCCGGCGCCAGCGCGCCGGCCCGGCAGTGGAGCCCGGGCCGGTTCGCGGCCACCGCGGAACTGCTTGCCGGCCAGGGCTACCAGGTGGTGGTCACCGGCGGGCCCGGCGAGACGGCGCTCACCGCCCGGGTGGCCGGCCGGCACGGCATCGACCTGGGTGGCCGGACCGATCTCGGGCGGCTCGCCTCGGTGCTCGACCGGGCCGCGGTGCTGGTCTGCGGCAACACCGGCCCGGCGCACCTGGCCGCGGCGGTGGACACCCCGGTGGTGTCGCTGTTCTCGCCGGTCGTGTCGGTCGAGCGGTGGGCCCCGTACGGCGTGCCGACGGTGCTGCTCGGCGACCTGGACGCGCAGTGCCGGGGCAGCCGGGCCCGGCTCTGCCCGATCGATGGTCACCCGTGCCTGGAGTCCGTCGAGCCGCCGGAGGTGCTGGAGGCGGTACGCAAGCTGGCGGAGGTGGACCGGTGAGAATCCTGCTCTGGCACGTGCACGGCTCCTGGACCGATGCCTTCGTGCGCGGCCGGCACCGGTATCTGCTGCCGGTCACGCCGAGCCGCGACGCGGACGGCCTGGGGCGGGCCGGCCGGCCGTGGCCGTCCACTGTGGACGTTCCGTACGACAGGCTGCGGGAGCTGGACGTCGATGTGGTGCTGCTGCAGCGGCCGAAGGAACTGCAGCTCGCCGAGGACTGGCTGGGCCGCCGCCCGGGCACCGACGTGCCTGCGGTGTACCTCGAGCACAACACCCCCCGCGGCGACGTACCGAACACCCGGCACCACCTGGCCGACCGCGCCGACATCCCGCTGGTGCACGTGACCGGCTTCAACCGGCTGCTGTGGGACAGCGGGTGCGCACCCGACACGGTGATCGAGCACGGCATCCCCGACCCGGGCCCGCGCTACCGCGGCACGCTGCCCCGGGCCGCGGTGGCGGTGAACGAGCCGGTCCGGCGCTGGCGCGTCACCGGCACGGACCTGATCCCGCGGTTCGTGCGGGCGGGCGTCCCGGTGGACGTCTTCGGCACGGGCACCGCCGGGCTGGCGGCGCGGCTCGGCGTAGCGCTGGGTGAGTGCGGTGACCAGCCGCCGGCCGCGCTGCACGACGCGTTGGCGCAGCGCCGCTGCTACCTGCACCTGTGCCGGTGGACCTCGCTGGGGCTGGCGCTGATCGAGGCCATGCAGCTCGGCCTGCCGGTTGTCGCGCTCGGCAGCACCGAGGCGTACGAGGCGGTGCCGGCGAGCGCGGGGGTGGTCTCGACCGCGCTCGACCGGCTGGTCGGCGCCGCCCGGGACCTGCTGGCCGACGAAGGCATGGCCGCCGCGATGGGTGCGCAGGCCCGTGCGCTGGCGCTGCACCGGTACGGACTCCCCCGCTTCCTGTCCGACTGGGACCGACTGCTCGAGGAGCTCGTTCGATGAACATTGCGATGGTCTCCGAACACGCCAACCCGCTCGCCGCCGTCGGGGGGGTCGATGCCGGCGGCCAGAACGTGCATGTCGCGGAGCTGGCCCGGGCGCTGGCCCGGCGGGGCCACCGGGTGACCGTGTACTCGCGGCAGGACACACCAGGAGTACCGCGGCGGGTGCCGATGTGTCGCGGTGTGGACGTGGTACACGTGCCGGCCGGACCGCCGAGCGAGGTACCCAAGGACGAACTGCTGCGGTACATGCCGGTGTTCGGGCGGTTCCTGTGGGCCGCGTGGGCGGTGGACCCGCCGGACGTGGTGCACGCGCACTTCTGGATGTCCGGGCTGGCCGCGATGCTGGCGGCCCGCGGCACCGACCTGCCGGTGGTGCAGACCTTCCACGCGCTGGGCACGGTGAAGCGCCGCCACCAGCGGGGCGCCGACACCAGCCCCAAGGAGCGGATCCGGCTGGAGGCCGCGGTCGGCCGCAGCGCCGCGCTGGTGATCGCCACCGCCCGGGACGAGGTCGAGGAGCTGGCCCGGATGGGCGTGCCGCGCGGCGCGGTGACGGTGGTCCCCTGCGGCGTCGACGTCCGGCACTTCACCCGGCACGGGCCGGCGGCCGGGCGCAACGGCCGCAGCCGGCTGATCGCGGTCGGGCGGCTGGTACCGCGCAAGGGCTTCGACCTGACGATCCGGGCGCTGCGGCTGGTGCCGCAGACGGAGCTGGTCATCGTCGGCGGGCCGCCGCGGGCCGAGCTGTCCGCGGATCCGGAGGCGTGCCGGCTGCGCGCCGAGGCCAGGCGGTGCGGCGTCGCCGACCGGGTCGTGCTGACCGGCCGGGTGGACCGGGCGGCGCTGCCGTCGCTGCTGCGCAGCGCGGACATCGCGGTGTGCGTGCCGCGGTACGAGCCGTTCGGGATGACGGCACTGGAAGCGATGGCCTGCGGGGTGCCGGTGGTGGCCAGCGCGGTGGGCGGCCTGCTCGACACCGTCGCCGAAGGGCTGTCCGGCGAGCTGGTCCGCTCCCCCAGCCCGGCCCGGCTGGCCCGGGTGCTGCGGTCGCTGCTGGCCGACCCGACGCGGCTGGCCGGCTACCGGATCGGCGGCGTGGACCGGGCGCGGGCCCGGTACTCCTGGGAGCGCGTGGCGGCCGATACCGAGGCGGCGTACCTGCGGGTCTGCTGCGACCGGATGGAGGTGGCCGGGTGACCGAGATCCCGTGCGGCGCCGGCCACCTGGCCGAGCTGCAGGAGGCGCTGGACAGGTTCGGCCCGGCCGCCGGGCTGGCCGACCGGTGGGGTGCCCGGCTGGCCGGCATCCTGCCCCGCGGCGGGCGGCTGCTGGCCTGCGGCAACGGCGGCAGCGCCGCGCAGGCCCAGCACCTGACCGCGGAGCTGGTCGGCCGGTACCGCGACGACCGACCGGCGTACTCCGCCATCCCGCTGCACACCGACACCTCCGCGGCGACCGCGATCTGCAACGACTACCACGCGGACGAGGTTTTCGCCCGGCAGGTCGAGGCGCACGGCCGCCCGGGCGACGTTCTGGTCGCGATGTCCACCTCCGGGCGAAGCCGCAACGTGCTGCGCGCCGCCGAACGGGCCAGGGCAGGCGGGCTGCTGACCTGGGCGGTGACCGGTCCGGCGCCGAACCCGTTGGCCACCGTCTGCGACGAGGCGCTGTGCGTCGACTCGGCTGCCACCGGCACCGTTCAGGAGTTGCACCTGGTCGCTGTCCACCTGATCTGCGCCGCGTTCGACATCGCCCTCGGCGTCTCGACCGCGGCCGAGTTGGCCCGGGCCGTGCCGTGAGCGAGCTTGCGAGCGAACCAATGAGCACAGCAGCCCCGCGAACGCGGACGCCGAGCGCCAGCGAGGTGTTCGCGTGAGCCGGCCGGTCCGGCTGGCCGTCGTCGGCGACGCGCTGCTCGACCGGGACCTGACCGGCGAGGTCTTGCGGGTGTGCCCGGACGCGCCGGTGCCCGTGCTGGAGCAGCGGTCCACTGTGGAACGGCCCGGCGGTGCCGGTCTCGCCGCGCTGCTGGCCGCCCAGGACGGGTGCGACGTCACCCTGGTCACCGCGCTCGGGTCCGATGTGGACGCTGCCCGGCTGCGCGGCCTGCTGGTCCGGTACGTCCGGCTGTGCGCCGGCCGGCTGCGCGGCGAGACCCCGGTGAAGACCCGGGTGCGGGCCGCCGGCCAGTCCCTGCTGCGCATCGACCGGGGCGGGTCCGGTGTGGTCGATGCGGTGCCGGACGAGGCACTGGCCGCGATCGCGCAGGCCGACGGGGTGCTGGTCTCGGACTACGGCCGCGGGCTGGTCGCGCGGCCGGAGATCCGCGCCGTGCTGGCCGAGGTGGCGGGCCGGGTGCCGGTGGTCTGGGACCCGCACCCGCGCGGCGAGGCACCGGTGCCGGGGGTACGGCTGGCCACCCCGAACCTGGCCGAGGCAACCCGCTTCGCCGGTCGGGGCGGGCTCGACGGGCCGGGCGGGGACGTCGGCGCGCCCGACGGCAGGCGCGAGCTGGCCGCGGTGGGGCTGATCGCGGCGCGGCTGGTGGAGCGCTGGCAGGCCGGCGCCGTGGCGGTGACCATGGGCCGGCGCGGCGCGCTGCTGTCGTACGGCGGCGAGCCGCCCCTGGTGGTCCCGGCGGCCACTGTGGACCATCCCGGCCGGAGGCTGGACAGTTGCGGGGCCGGCGACCGGTTCGCGGCCACCGCGGCCGGGCTGCTGGCGGGGCGCAGGCTGCCCAGCGAGGCGGTGGTCGCGGCGGTACGCGACGCCACCGGGTTCGTGCTGGCGGGTGCGGCGGGCGCCGTCCGGACCGAACCGGTGCCGGTACCGGCGGCGGCCCACCGGGCGGTCGCCGACGACGTGCTGGCCCGGACCAGGGCGCGCGGCGGCACCGTGGTCGCCACCGGCGGCTGCTTCGACCTGCTGCACGCGGGACACATCCGGCTGCTGCGCGCCGCCCGGGCGCTGGGCGACTGCCTGGTGGTGTGCCTGAACTCCGACGAGTCGGTGCGCCGGCTCAAGGGGCCGGACCGGCCGGTGGTGGCGCAGGCGGACCGGATCCGGGTGCTGGAGGCGCTGGAGTACGTGGACGCGGCGGTGGTCTTCGACGAGGACACCCCCGAGGCGGTGCTGACCACGCTGCGGCCGGACGTCTGGGCCAAGGGGGGCGACTACGCCGGGATGCCGCTGCCGGAGAGCGACGTGCTGGGCCGCTGGGGCGGGCAGGTCGTGCTGCTTCCCTACCAGGACGGGCACTCCACGTCGCGGCTGATCGAACACTGCCGGTCCTCCGGCCGGCAGCCGGAGGAGAGGAGCGGACCGTGACAGGCACCGTGCTGGTGACCGGGGGCTCGAGCGGGCTGGGCGCCGCCGTGGTGGCCGCGGTGGCCGACGCCGGCGGGCGACCGCTGGTGCTGGACCGGCAGCCGCCGCAGCGGGAGATGCCGCACGTGCTGGTCGACCTGGCCGACGGGCGCGCCGCCGAGCGGGCGGTGGTCCGACTGGCCGACGAGGCGGGCGGCCTGGACGCGGTGGTCACCGCCGCCGGCATCGACTCCTGCGGCCAACTCGCCGACGTACCAGCCGAGGACTGGGAGCGCGTGGTGCGGGTGAACCTGCTGGGCACCGCCGCGGTGGTCCGGGCCGCACTGCCGTACCTGGCCCGGTCGTCCGGCAGAGTGGTCACCGTGGCGTCCACCCTGGGCCTGCGCGCGCTCAGCGACGCGACCGCGTACTGCGCCTCGAAGTTCGGCGTGGTCGGCTTCACCCGTGCACTGGCCGCCGAGACCGCCGGGCGCGTCGGCGTCACCCTGCTGGTCCCGGGCGGCATGCGTACCGCGTTCTTCGACGACCGGACAGAGCAGTACAAGCCGCCGGCCGACGCGAAGCTGAACCGGCCGGAGGACGTGGCCCGGGCTGTGCTGATGGCGCTGTCCCAGCCGGCGGGATGCGAGCTGCGCGAGCTGGTGATCACCCCCGCGGTGGAGCCCTCCTGGCCTTAATCTCCCCGGGCGGTCTGATCAGACGGTGGCCAGCCGCCGGGCGAACCACCCGATCGTCCGGCTGAGGCCGTCCGCGGTGCACACCCGGGGTTGCCAGCCCAGGCTCCGCTCGGCCAGCATGGTGTCCGGCCGCCGTACCGTCGGATCGTCCACCGGGCGTCCACCGTGGACGATCGGCGAGCGGGAGCCGGTCATCGACCGGATCAGCTCCGCGAGTTCGAGCACGGACAGCTCGTCCGGGTTGCCGATGTTCACCGGGCCGGCCAGGTCGGACAGCGCCAGCCGCAGGATGCCGTCCACGGTGTCGGTGACGTAGCAGACCGAGCGGGTCTGGCTGCCGTCGCCGTGTACGGTCATCGGCTCGCCGGACAGGGCCTGCCGGATGAACGTCGGGATGGCCCGGCCGTCGTCCGGCCGCATCCGCGGCCCATAGGTGTTGAAGATCCGGACGATCGCGGTATCGGTGCCCTGGCTGGACCGGTAGGCGGTGGTCAGTGCCTCGGCGAACCGCTTGGCCTCGTCGTACACCCCGCGCGGGCCGACCGGGTTGACATTGCCCCAGTAGTCCTCCCGCTGCGGGTGCTCCAGCGGGTCGCCGTACACCTCCGAGGTGGAGGCGAGCACGAACCGCGCGTCCTTCCGGCGGGCCAGGTCGAGCGCCGCGAACGTGCCGGCGCTGCCCACCCGGAGCGTCTCGACCGGCAGCCGCAGGTAATCCACCGGGGAGGCCGGCGAGGCGAAGTGCAGCACCAGCTCCACCGGCCCGGGCACGTCGTACTCGGTGCTGGCGTCGTAGTCCCGCAGCGTGAACAGCGGGTCGGCCCGCAGGTGGTCCACATTGGACGGTGCGCCGGTCAGGAAGTTGTCCAGGCACACCACCGCGACGCCGCGGGCCAGCAACTGCTCGCACAGGTGCGAACCGAGGAACCCGGCGCCCCCGGTCACGACCGCCCGCCCGACCGTCATGGCCGCTGGCTACCCGGCGACCCCGGCGGCGAAACGGTCAGGTTTGATCGCCCCGGGCCGGGGAATACCGGCGCCTGCGGGCCAGCAGCGTGTGGGCCGCGGCCAGTACGTCGGGCACCGCGATCGCGAGCAGCCCCGGGTGCGGGACGGGCCCCCGCGGGTCACCGCCGCGGCCCGACCACAGCACCACGTGCCGGTCCAGGTCCCGCACCGGGCCCCATTCGGCCGGCGGCATCGGCCCGAACAGCAGCACCGACGGGGTCCCGGTCGCGGTGGCCAGGTGCGCGACGCCGGTGTCGCCGCAGACGACCAGCGCCGCGCCGGCCACCACCCGGGCCAGCTCCGCCAGACCGGTCCGGCCGGCCAGCACGGCGTCGTCCGGCAGCCTGGCCGACCGGGCCACCTGTTGCGCCAGCGACTGCTCGGCCGCATCCCCGGTGATGACCACCGGCCAGCCGCCGGCCGCCAGCCCGCGGGCGACCGCGGCGAACCGTGTCGCCGGCCAGCGCCGCGCCGGGGCGGCGGCCCCGGGATGCACGACCACGACCGGCGGTCCGGTCGGCCCGGCCGCCGGTCCGCGCGGCAGCGGCGGGGTGAGCAGCAGGTCGGTCGGATCGCACGGGATACCGACCGCGGCCAGCAGCCGGCACCAGCGCCGCACCTCGTGCTCGCCCTGCTGCCAGGCCGGCCCGTCGAAGCCGGGCACCTCCATGCACCGGAACCCGATCCGGCGCCCGGCCGGCACGGCGGCCAGCAGCCGGTGGCTCTGCGGGCCGCGGCCGTGCAGGTTGACCGCGAGCCCGGCCGCCGGTCCGGACCAGCGCACCGGCTGCAGCGCACCGGTGGGCAGCACCCGATCGATCGCCCCGGTCCAGCCGGCCAGCGGCGCCAGCGAGCCCGGTGCGGCCAGCACGATCTCGTGGTCCGGGCAGTGCCGGCGCAGCGCCCGGTACGCCGGGACGGCTGTCAGGAAGTCGCCCAGGCCGAGCGCGCGCAGCACCACCACGGCTGGCCGACGGGCGGTCATGGCCGGCGGTTACCCGAACCCGCACGAGCCAAACCGCGCGGCAGGGCTACCGGTCGCCGGGCTCCTCGGCCGGGGCCGCCCGGTCCACGTCCTTCGCCCGTTGCGTGTCGGTCGTCCGGTCCGCCTCCGCCGCCCGGTCGGTGTCCGTCGCCCGGTCCGCGTCCGTCGCCCAGCTCGCCGCGGCCGCCCGGTCCGCGTGGGCGGCCCGCACGTGCTCCTCGGCGCGCCGCTCATGCTCCCGGTGGCCGGGCCGGCCGGCCTCGGCGGCCCGCCGGTGCGCGGCCGCCGCCCGCTCGTGCGCCTCGGCCGCCCGCTCGTACGCGCGCACCGCCGACCGGCGTGCGGTGGCGGCGTTGCGCGCCGCAAGCTCCGCAGAGTCCGCAGCCCGCTGGACATCCTCCGGCCAGGACCCTTCCCGGTCCGAGTCGTGCCACCGGGCCTGGCGAGCCCGCAGCTCAGCCAGCCGCTCCACCGCCGCCACGGCCCGTTGCCTGGCCTGCTCGCCGCGGTGTTTGGAATGGTTGTCGGACGGCATACTATGACTGTCCTCCGCCGCAGCACCGCCTGGACCACCCGAACGGGTGACCCGGGCGAGGTCGAGGATCTTGTCGTCCGGGCGACGGGTGCGACGTCCAGTCGGTTGGCCGCCACCCGGCGCCCAGCGGAGTTCTGGCGGCGAAAGGTGCGAGTTCTGGACAGATGTACTTCGTGGCGGGCGGGCGGGTCCCGCCGGCGGGGAGGTGCGGCTGACGTGAACGGGGACGGTCCCACCGAGCTGGACTGGGGCGCGGAGCGCCGGAGCCTCGCGGCGGACGACCGGGACGAGCTGGCCGCTCAGCGGGACCGGCTGGCGTACGGCCGCGACGCGGATGCCGAGCAGCGGCAGCGGGCGGCCGAGACGCGTTCCGGGTGGCCGGCGGCCGATGCCGGTGGCGCGCCGGAGGCCGGCTGGGAGTACCGGGAGGAAGCCCGGCTTGCGCGCAAGCACGCCGCGGAGCAACGGGCGCAGGCCGCTAGGGCAGGTTTCAAAAGCCCATGGCGGCGCGGATCGGCGCCCAGACGACGACCGGCGGCGTTGTCGTCGTCGCCGATACAACAACGGTATCGGCTCCTCCTCCGCCTTGCCGGACCGCCGCCTGGATCACCGCCCGCATCCACCGGGACTTCTGAAACACGCCCTAGGCGGGGGGATCAGCACCCCCGCCTACACCGACGCGCTGGCGCTGCGGCTGGACGAGTTGCAGTACGACACCGGCGAAGGGCCGTGCCGGGACATCAATGGCGACGCCGCCCTGCCGTACCTCGTCGTGTCCGACGTGGCGTCCTACCCGGGCTGGCCGACGTTCGGGCCGCTGGCCGGCAGGCTCGGCATCCACGCGGTGCTGTCCCTCGGCCTGTTCCCGCGCTCGCCGGCCGCCGACGGGTCCAACGGCGCAACCGTTCCGGGCGGCGGGCGGCGCCGGCTCGGCACGCTGAACCTGTACGCCCGCGAGCGGCGCGCGTTCGATGACGACGCCCGCGACGTCGGCATGCTGCTGGCGGCGCACGCCGCCGTCGCCGTGGCCGGCACCACGCAGACCAGCCAGCTCCGCGACGCGCTGGACACCCGGGACGTCATCGGCCAGGCCAAGGGCATCCTGATGGCCCGCCGGAACCTGACCGCGGACCAGGCCTTCGATGTGCTGCGCAGGACATCGCAGAACCTGAACGTGAAGCTGCGCGACCTGGCCGTCCGGATCGCCGAGACCCGCGCGGTGCCACCGCTGGCGTAGTCGCACCCGGTTGGTCGGGCACCGGTTCAGCCGCCCCCCGGCGGGTACGACCCTGGGCGCCGAACCCGCAGCGAGGAGCTGAGCTGAGTTGACGCATTCGGAGAACGAAGACCTGGTACAGCTACTGATCACCGACCACCGCGAGGTGGAGGAGCTGTTCCGCGAGCTGGAGGGCCTGGCGGGCAGCACCGGTGATGAGGTCGGGACGCTGGCCGAGCGGGTGGTGATCGAGCTGGTGCGGCACTCGGTGGCGGAGGAGATGTACCTCTACCCGACCACCCGCGAGCACGTCCCCGGCGGCGCGAAGCTGGCCGACCAGGAGATCTCCGAGCATGCCCAGGCCGAGAGGACCATGAAGGAGCTGGAGCGGCTCGAGCCCGGCGACGCGCAGTTCTGGCCGACGCTGCACACCCTCATGACCGAGATCCGCCAGCACATCCAGGAGGAGGAGCGGGACCTGTTCCCGCGGCTGCAGGACGCGGTGCCGGCGAACGTGCTGGCCGACCTCGGCGGGAAGGCCCGTACCGCGAAGAAGCTGGCGCCGACCCGCCCGCACCCGTCGGCACCGGACACCCCGCCGATGAACAAGCTGCTCGCCCCGGGCGCCGGGCTGGTGGACCGGGTACGGGACGCGCTGAGCGGGCGCGGCAAGGACTGACGGCACCGCCCCGAGCTGAGAGGGCACCTCTGCATCCCCGGAAGGTCCGGAGGTGCCCTCTCCTGTCCCCCTCCGCCGAGATGTGCCTCCCCTGTTCCATCCGCCGAGATGCGCCCTTCCCCCGGTTCCACCCGCCGAGATGCGTCTTTCTCCCCCGTTCGATCCGCCGAGATGCGCCTTTCCGCGGTCAGTGGCGGGCGGCCTCCAGGGTCCGCACCGCGCGCTCGACCCGAGGCGGCAGTGCGCGGCGCTGCCGCACCGGGACATGACGGTGTGCTGCCGACCGGCCAGCAGCACCCCGGAGCGCAGCGTCGAACGGCTGGCCGCGGCCGCGCACGTACCGATCCCCGGCGACGAGACGGCCCGCCGCAACCGGGTCTCGGCTCTCGGCGGGCTCACCGGCATCGCCACCGGGGTCGCGGTCGGGGCCGGGTACGGGCTGCTCCGGGCGGCCGGGTTGCGCCTTCCCACCTGGGGCGGGGCGCTGCTGGCCGGCGCCATCGCGATGGCCGCGGCGAACGTCCCGATGACCGCGACGGGCATCACCGACCCGGCGGAGTGGAGCGGCGCGGACTGGCTGGCCGACGCGCTGCCGCACGCGGCGTACGGCGCCGTGACCGCGGCGACATACGCCGCCACGGAGCGCTAGGAGACGGTTTGGCCCGGCCGATTCGGGTACCAAGCCGCCCATGGCGCGGATCGCATCGGAGTCGCTGGTCGAGCGGCTGGCCGAGTGGGGCGTGGACACGGTCTTCGGCCTGCCCGGCGACGGCATCAACGGGATCATGGAAGGGCTGCGGCGGCACCGGGACCGGATACGGTTCGTGCTGGTGCACCACGAGGAGGCGGCCGCGTTCATGGCCTGCGGGTACGCCAAGGCCACCGGCCGGATCGGGGTCTGCCTGGCCACCTCCGGCCCGGGCGGCATCCACCTGCTGAACGGGCTGTACGACGCCCAGCTGGACCACGCACCGGTGCTGGCGATCACCGGGATGCAGGAGACGTCCGTGCTGGGCACCGGCTACCAGCAGGAGGTGCACCTGGACCGGCTGTTCGAGGACGTGGCGGTCTACAACGAGGTGGTGGTCAACCCGTCGCAGTTGCCCAGCCTGGTGGACTTCGCGATGCGTACCGCCCTGGCCCGCCGCGGCGTCGCGCACCTGACCGTGCCCAACGACGTGCAGGTGGCGGACGCGGACGCCGACCCGTACGCGCACGTGGCGCCGGCCCGGGCGCCGGCCACCGCGCCGGTGTACCTGGCGCCGCCCGGCCTGCCACGGGAGGAGGACGTCCGGGCCGCCGCGGAGGTGCTCAACGCGGGCCAGCGGATCGCCATCCTGGCGGGGGCGGGCGCGCTGCGTGCCCGCGAGCAGGTGCTGCGCGCTGCCCAGGCGCTGGCCGCGCCGGTGATCAAGACGCTGCCCGGCAAGGCCGTGCTGCCGGACGACTCGCCGTACACCACCGGCGGCATCGGGCTGCTCGGCACCCGGCCCAGCGAGGAGCTCATCGAGGACATCGACACGCTGCTGATGCTCGGCACCAACTTCCCGTACACCAAGCACCTGCCCGAGCCGGGCAGGGTCCGGGTGGTGCAGATCGAGGCGGATCCGACCCGGGCCGGGGCGCGGCTGCCGACCGAGGTGCCGATGGTGGCCGACGTGGCAGAGGGCCTGCGCGCGCTGATCCCGCACCTGCGCCGGCGCACCGACACCGGGCACCTGGAGAAGTACCAGAAGCTGATGATCGGGTGGCGGGCCGACCTGCGCGCACTGGAGTCGCCGAAGCGGGACCCGATCGCGCCGCAGTACCTGGTGCACGTGCTGGACGAGGCGGCCGCCGACGACGCGATCCTCACCTGCGACTCCGGCACGATCGCCACCTGGGCGGCGCGGCACTGGAACATCCGGGGTGGCCGGGAGTTCTACCTGTCCGGCAACCTGGCGTCGATGGCGCCCGGCCTGCCGTACGCCATCGCGATGCAGCACGCGTTCCCCGGCCGGCAGGTGGTCGCATTCATCGGTGACGGCGGGTTCGCGATGCTGATGGCGGAGTTCCTCACCGCGGCGCAGCACCGGCTGCCGGTGAAGGTCGTCATCAACAACAACCAGTCCCTCGGGCAGATCCTGTGGGAGCAGATGGTGCTCGGCTACCCCGAGCACGGGGTGCGTTTCAACCCGCCGCCCGGCGACTTCGCCGCGTGGGCGCGCGGCTGCGGCGGGTACGGCGCGCACATCGAGCGGCCTGCGGAACTCGCGGCGGCGGTCGAGGAGGCGCTGGCCTTCGACGGGCCGGCGCTGGTCGACGTCGCGGTGGACCCGAACGAGCCGCCGATGCCCGGCAAGGTGGACTACGAGCAGGCGAAGAAGTTCGCGCAGGCGTTCCTGAAGGGCCAGCCGCACCGGGCCGCCATCGCCACCACCCTGTTCAAGGACAGGATCCAGCGGCTCCGGTCGTGAGGGTCTCACGCCGGCCGGGCTCGGTGGGCGGCGGAGCCA
>WNFU01001616.1_pt1 | contig 31656 bp, 27 predicted proteins | sample 5400121 | NCBI WGS metagenome assembly WNFU01 (sample SAMN13153360, study PRJNA577476) | soil metagenome | isolation source: 100 cm soil or saprolite under grassland replicate 1 | place: USA:California | collected 2016-06-15
CTGGGCGAGCTGTTTCGCGACCGGCCGGTGGTCGGGATACACGCGGTGGATTTGGTGTGGGGGCTGGGGACGATGCATTGTCTGACCCAGCAGGAACCAGCCGTCAGCCCCCAGTAAAGTTGACAGACGCCAAGCCGCAAGCGGTTCACAGCCGTAAGCCGTAAGGGTTTCTACCCCAAAGTCGCATGGGAACGCGCCGATCGGCGGGGATTTGGTGACGGATCGACCACGAGCCCGTCCTACATTGCGCGCGTGGGACGCTTCAATGATCTGAAGGCGTGGCAACACGCTCGTAACCTGGCGATACTGTCGAAAGCTGCAGTAGCTCGGCTTCCCGATTCGGAGCGACACGGCCTTGCGGACCAATGGAGACGCGCCGCTTACAGCGTAGCACTGAATATCGCGGAGGGTGCGAGTCGTCGGGGGGTCAAGGACTTTCGGAAGCACCTCGATATCGCACGCGGATCGTTACACGAAATCGAGGCGATCGTCGATCTGGTCTTGGCGCTCGAGTATTTCCGTCCCGAGGAGCTTGCCAAGCTAGAGGCGACCCGTGAGGAATGTGCGAAGACGGTATATGGACTGCTGCGAAAGCTCCCCGACGGACCCAAGCAGCCTGGACGCTAACGACTGTTAACCGCTTGCGGCTTGCGGCTTACGGCTGGTTCCTGCTGGGTTAGGCAGTGAATCGTCCCCAGCCCCCACACCAAATCCACCGCGTGCATCCCGACGACAGGGCGGTCGCGAAACAGCTCGCCCAGAATCCCGAGGGCGACGCGGTCATTGGGGTCATTGAACGTCGGCACCAGCACGGCCGCATTCGCAACGTAGCAATTCGCGTAGCTCGCCGGCAGCCGCTTGCCGTGGAACCACAGCGGGGCGGGCATGGGAAGCGTGACGACCTCGACCTTCGCCCCGTCCTCGAGTCGCATCCCTTCGAGGCGCTCACGGTTCTCGTGTAATGCGCGGTAGTTCACATCGCCGGGATTGGTCTCGCTGCACAGCACGACCGTGCGTGGCCCGACGAAGCGGCACAGGTCGTCCACGTGTCCGTGCGTGTCGTCCCCCACGATGCCCTTGCCGAGCCACAGGACGTTGGTCGCGCCGAGGTACTCCCGGAGGACGGCTTCGATCTCCGCACGGGACAGGCCGGGGTTCCGCGCCTGGATCTCCGGGTCGAGGAGGCACTCCTCGGTGGTGAGCAGCGTGCCGCGGCCGTTCACATCGATGCTGCCGCCCTCGAGCACGACGTCGCGGCGCCCCGCCCGAACCCGGAACAGACGCAGCTTGAGCCGCTGCGCCGCACGCTCGGGGATCTGGTCGTCCCGCTTCCAGTCGGGGTACTTGGCCCAGCCGTTGAACCGGAACCGCGCGATCGCCACCTCGCGCCTCGGCGCATCGCGTTGCACGAACAGCGGCCCAAAGTCGCGGGTCCAGCCGCGGTTCGTGGGAAACCGGAGGAACTCCACGCGCGCGGGCTCCACGCCGACCTTGTCGAGCACGCGGCGGGCCTGACGCTCGTGTGCCGCCGAGTTGACGAGGACGCGTACGAGCTCGCCCGGCGCGAGCTTGCGCACGATCTCGCCGTATACCCACTGAATCGGAGCGATCTTCCCGGGCCAGTCGCTCGGGTTGTGCGGCCAGCCGATCCAGGTGGCGTGGTGCGGCTCCCACTCGGCGGGCAGGCGGAAACCGAGGGCGGCGGGGGTCGTCATCCGCGACCGGGGAAGAAGAATCGGGAGGGTGATTACGGCCGGTCGAGGAACCGCTCGCCGATCCCCGCGTAGGCGTCGATCCTCCGGTCCCGCAGGAAGGGCCACCCCCGCCGCACTTCCTCGATCCGGGTGAGATCGACTTCGCCGAACAGGATCGCCTCGCGATCCTGCGGCGCTTCGGTCACGATCCTGCCGAACGGGTCGGCGAGGAACGAGCTGCCCCAGAACTCGATCCCGTCGCCCGCCAGGCGCTCGTGGCCCACGCGATTCACCGCGGCCACGTAGACCCCGTTCGCGATCGCATGGCCGCGCTGGATCGTGCGCCAGGCGTCGAGCTGTTCGGCGCCGTGCGTCGCCTTCTCCCGGAGGTGCCAGCCGATCGCCGTCGGATACAAGAGCACGGCGGCGCCCTGGAGCGCCGTGAGCCGCGCGCCCTCGGGGTACCACTGATCCCAGCAGACCAGGGTTCCGATCCGCCCCACGCGCGTGTCGAACACGCGGAAGCCGAGATCCCCCGGCGTGAAGTAGAACTTCTCGTAGTACGCGGGGTCGTCGGGGATGTGCATCTTGCGGTACAGCCCGGCGACCCGCCCGTCGGCGTCGATCACCGCGGCGCTGTTATGGTAGAGCCCGGGAGCGCGGCGCTCGAACACGGGCGCGATCACGACGACCCCGGCGTTTCGGGCCGCCTTGCCGAGCGCCACGGTGCTCGGGCCGGGGACGGGCTCCGCGAGGTCGAACAGTCTCACGTCCTCGGTCTGCGCGAAGTAGAGCGACCGAAACAGCTCCGGGAGACACACCAGCTGCGCGCCCGCCGCGGCAGCCTCCTCCACCTTCGCGACCGCCTTCGCGAGATTCGCGTCCGGATCGGGCGACATCGCCATCTGCACGAGTCCGATCGTGTATCTCGCCGGCGGCTGCGGGTTGGTCATGGGGGAGAACTCTACCCGTCGTTCCACCTCTTCGCTATGAGCGGGGGACCAAAACCAGCACGTCGGTCAGGGGGTGAGGTCCCTCTCCACAACGTGGAGAGGGGGTCAGGGGGTGAGGTCCCGTGTCTTTACACCGCGCACGCACGCGTTTCGATTGTATGCCATGCGCAAACTCCTGATCGCACTCGTCGCCCTGTTCCCCGGCTCCCCGGCCTCCGTGCCGCAGGCGGGCGGGTACCACGTCGTGCGCCGCTATGTACTCGGCGGGGCGGGGGGCTGGGACTATCTCACCCTGGACAGCGCCAGCCGGCGCCTCTTCATCGCGCGCGACAGCCGCGTGACGGTGATCAACGCGGATCGCGGGACCCTGGTGGTCGAGGTTCCCGACATCCCCGGCGTGCACGGGGTCGCGCTCGCCCCCGACCTCGGCCGTGCATTCGCCAGCGCCGGCCGAGACCAATCCGTGCACATGCTCGAGATGCGATCGCTGAAGCCTCTGGCACGCGTGCGGACCACGGGCCGTAACCCGGATGCGGTCGTCTACGAGCCCGCGACGCGCCGCGTGTTCGCGTTCAACGCGGGGAGCGCGAGCGCCACCGCGATCGATGCGACCTCCCCGGGCGTCGTGGGCACGGTAGCGCTCGGCGGCAGGCCGGAATTCGCGGTGGCCCCGGGCGACGGGCGCGTGTTCGTGAACATCGAAGACCGCTCGGAGCTCGTGACCCTGGACGCCCGGGCGCTGGCCGTGACCGCCCGCTGGCCGCTCGCGCCGTGCGCCGAGCCCACCGGGCTCGCCCTCGACGCGCGGCACGGCCGCTTGTTCGTCGGGTGCGGCAACCGCCTGATGGCGGTAGTGGACGCCGCGGAGGGCCGCATCGTCGCCACGCTGCCGATCGGCGGCGGGGTGGACGGGGTCGCCTTCGACCCGGCGACCGGTCTGGCGTTCAGCGCGAACGGCGAGGGAACACTCACGGTGGTGCGTGAGGTGACTCGGGAGCACTTCGTCGTCGCGGAAGAGGTACCCACGCAGTGGGGCGCCCGGACGCTGGCGCTCGACCCACGCACGCACCAGCTGTTCCTGGCGACGGCGGAGTTCGGTGCGCCGGCCTCCACGCCCCAGCAGTCCCGCACGCGGCGCAGCATCGTGCCTGGGACCTTCGCGATCCTGGTGATGGGGCCGTGACGACAGGCGCGGCGGAATCAGCGGCTCGATATGCACGGCTGAAGCCGCGTCGGCATCTCCCCGCTGAAGCGGGGCGCGCCGGCCGGTTTACCGGCCCGAGGCCGAGCCGCGAGTTTACTCGCGCACTGTCGCGTCCTCGCGCACATCGAACGGCTGTCTGAGGCTCCGCCATGAACCGAGACCCGAGAGCCATCCCCCGCATCGCGGCCCTCGCTGCCGCGCTCCTTGCGGCGTCGCTCACCGCAGTGCGCGCTCAGTCGGCCTGCGTCTCGCACGCTGCCCGCCCGGCGTCGGCCGCCTTCGCCGCGGCAGTCGCGCGGGCGCGGGCGATCGTGTGCGACGAGCTCGCGACCCGGATTCCGGGAGTGCAGGTGGCGGTCGGCGTGAACGGCGCGCTCGTGTGGTCGGAAGGGTTCGGCTACGCCGATCTGGAGCGGAGGGCGCCGGTCACGAGCGAGACCCAGTTCCGGATCGGGAGCGTGTCGAAGCCGCTGACCGCGGCGGCCGTGGCGCTGCTGTACGAGCGGGGCAAGCTCGACCTCGACGCGCCGGTGCAGCGCTACGTCCCGTCGTTCCCCGACAAGGGCCATCCGATCACGACGCGCCAGGTCGCGGGCCACGTCGCCGGGATCCGGCATTACCAGGACGGCGAGTTCCTGCTGCACCGGCGCTTCACCAGCGTGCTCGACGGGCTGACGATCTTCCAGGACGACTCGCTCTTGTTTCCGCCCGGGACGAAGTTCTCCTATTCGAGCTACGGCTGGAACCTGATCTCGGCGGTCATCGAGGGCGCCGCGGGGCAGGACTTCCTGACGTACATGGGACGAAACGTCTTCCGTCCGCTGGGCATGACGCACACGGCGGCCGACCGCACCGACAGTCTGGTCCCGAACCGCACGCGCTTCTACGAGCGTGACGGCGCGGGCCGGTTCGTCGCGGCGCCGCCGGTGGACGTGAGCTACAAGTGGGCCGGGGGCGGGTTCCTCTCGACCGCCGAAGACCTCGTGAAGTTCGGCTCGGCCATGCTCGAGCCCGGGTTTCTGAGGCCCGAGACGCTCGAGCTGCTCTTCACGTCACAAAAGACGAGCGCGGGCGAGCCGACGGGGTACGGCATCGGCTGGTTCGTGACGGCGGACAGCCTGGGCCACCGTTGGGTGTTCCACGGCGGCGGCGCGGTCGGGGGCACGACGGCATTCGGCGTGGACCGCGACTCGCGCGTCGTCGTGGCCATCTTGTCGAACCTCACCGAAGCGCCGCTCCGCCCGGGACAGGCGATCCAGGCGCTGTTCGATCGATAAGGCGTTGCCCGTCAGCTCCGCGCCTTCTTCCACTGCCGCGGGTCGAACAGCGCGCCGGGGAGCTGCACGTCCGTCTTGATCTCCGTGTACTCCTCGAGCCACCGCTCCTGCCCGTCCACGAGGAACCCCACCTCCGCCGAGAGCCAGGCGGGGCCGACCGGCTGATACTTGTTGAACCGGATGTCGCTGATGCGGGTCGTGTCGCGCTGGCCGGGCTCGAGCAGCCGCACGAACACGAGCCGCTCCTTGTCGATCCAGAACTGCCGCGTCCGCAGGTCTCCCGCCCGCGCGCCCACCACCCAGACCGCCCGCCCTTCCCAGGTGTCGTCGCGCACCGTCGCCAGGTCGAACTTGAGCCGCTCGAGCCGGGCCACCGTCCGCTCCACCGGCTCGAAGTACACGTCGAACCCGAGCACCATCAGCGGGTGGACGAACGGCGTGGCGTTCACCAGCGTGTCGGCCTTGAAGACGAACTGGGAGTCGTTCACGTACAGGGCGCCGTTCCCCGAGTCGGCCGGCTCGAACTGGATGCGGAGGCTGCCCGGCAATGCGGCGTATTCGCGCCAGACGGAGTGCTCCTTGGCGCCGTCGGGGCGCGTCGCGGTGTTCCGCTGAACGAAGCTGAGCGTGCGGTACCACTTCCCGGCGTACCGGTCGTGCATCGTCTTGATGATCTGCCGCCCGTCCGGTGGGGACGCGAGCAGCACGGTCGCGAACAGAATGTGTGGCAGCACTGGTCCTCCTGGCGTTCTGTCGTTCGAGCCGGTGGGCTGGTTCGTGCACCGGGAATATGCCTCGGAAATGCCCCCGACGCTCGTGTCTTGCTATCTTGAACAGTGTTCTCACTCACCAGCACGGCCTTCACGGAAGCGGCCGCCATCCCCGCCAAGTACACCTGCGACGGAGCGGACGTGTCGCCGCCGCTCGCGTGGAGCGGCGCGCCGCAAGGCACCGGCGCGTTCGCCCTGATCGCCCACGACCCCGACGCGCCCGCCGGCACCTGGGTGCACTGGGTGCTGTACGACCTGCCCGCGACCGTGTCCCGGCTCCCGGAGAACGTGGCCAAGACCGAGACGCTGCCGGACCTGGGCGGCGCGCTCCAGGGACGGACCGACTTTCGGCGCCCGGGGTACGGCGGTCCGTGTCCGCCGCCGGGACCGGCGCACCGCTACTTCTTCAAGCTGCATGCGCTCGACGCCGCCCTGCGGCTCAAGGCCGGCGCCACCAAGCAGGAGGTCGAGACGGCGATGCGGGGTCACGTGCTGGGGACGACGCAGCTGATGGGCACGTACGCCCGGCGGAAGCGATGAGAGCGCTGGTGCTCGGTCTGCTCCTCTGCGCGGCGGCATGGCGGAGCGCGGAGCGGGGAGCGGGAGGCGACGGTGCGCACCAGAGCCCGCCCTTCGACGTGATCGTCCTCCCCGCCGGGCTCCGCGGCATGATGAGCGCCGTGTGGATCCAGCACAACCGCCACTGGGACGAGCTCTCCGACGAGAACACGCTCACGCAGCTGCTCGGCTCGGGGAGGCCGACCCAGCGAGAGTACTTGGGCTGCCTCCAGGGCGACGTCGCGCGGGACACCCTGTGGGTGCGCCGGCTCGTGGCGGCGGCCCACTTGAAGCAGCTGCAGTTTGCGGTCGCGGGGGACTGCGACGCCGTCGACCAGTTCGTCGGCACCTGGCACACCCACCCGTACCGCGCGGACCAGGCGGGCCGCGCGCTGAAGGAGCGCGGGCTCTCGCCCATGGACCTCGCGACCTTCGAGGCGGCGTGGCGCGATCTGGTGACGTTCGTGATGTGGGACCTGGACTCGGTCGACGTGGCGGCCAAAGCCGCCGACGGGTCCGTGCGGCACCCAGCGTCCCTCGCCGTGCGCTAGGGGCTCCCGCTCAATGTGACGCAGGGGCTGCCTGCACCTCGACGTCGAACGCGCCGGTCAGAATCCGGCCGTTGCGCTTGACCTGAATCCACAACCGGTAGTGTCCCGGTTTCGGAAAGGCGTAGGGGAACGACACTGAGCCTGCCCGCTCACCGTTGACCGCTGGCCGCTCATCGTTGACCGCAGGCAGTGCCGCCAGTCGCTTCGCAAGCTCGCCCCGCGTCGTATCGCCGGGCTGGCGCAGCACGAACGCCTCCCCGGCGGCGAGCGCGATGGTGCCCGCCGGGTGGAGATGCACGAACACCGCGCCGTCGTCGCGCGCGACCATCGCATGGCCTGCCATCCCCATGTACGGGTCGAGTGTGGCCCGCCCGCCGTCGGGGGTGGCGACCACGAATCGCAGCGGCGCGGCCCGGTCCACCACGATGTCCCCGTCGCCACGCTGCCACGTCATCGTGGACCCGTCGCCCAGCGTCGCCACGTTTCCCGTCTCCCGTTGCCTGTCTCCCGCCGTCCAGGCGTCATCCGGATCGGACGGGTCCCACGTGGTCGCGGGCGCCGGCAGGTCCGCCGTCGCGACCAGCGTCTGCGCGAACCCGCTCTCGTGCACGATGTCGGCGTAGAGGCGGTAGCGCCCCGCCGGCAGCGGCGGCAGGTGTGCCTCGAACGCGCTCGAGTCGAGGGGCAGGGGGTGCAGGTGGGCGAACGCGTCGAGGCGCTCGTCCCGCACGAGGAACAGGTGCATCAGGTGGCCGTGGTCCGGGATGAGCGGCGTCCACCGCGTCTTCGGGTTCGTCCACGCCGTGTCGTCGATCGCGAGGCGCAGCGCGGTCTGCGAGCCTGCCGCCCGCACCGCGGCGGTGGCGTGGAGCGGCTGGTACAGCCCGCTGCGGTATGCCGCGTCGACGCCGTTCCACCACGCCCGTGCGCCGACGCCGGCGAGCGCGAGCAGCGCAGCGGCCGCGGCCGTCGCGATCCGGGCGCGCACCGTGCGGCGCCGGTCGGGCTGGTCGCCCGGGGCGAGCACGCTTTCGCGCACGGCCGCGCGAACGATCGTCAGCGCTCCGAGAGAGAGGAAGGCGGCGAGCCCGAGGAGTGCCGCGCCGAGCGGCTTCCCGAGCTCGAGCCGCCGGGTGGCGACGGCCATGACGGGCACGAGCACGCTGCCCGTCTCGCCTGAGCCCTCTACGGTCACGCGCACGCCGTAGGATCCACCGCGCATGAGCCACAACGAGGCGCTGTAGAGCGTCGAGTCTCCCGGCACCGGCCGGGCGACATCGGGCGGCGGCGGGGCGGCGGTCCTCGGGTCCCAGTACACGGGGAGCACCAGCACGCGACGGATGGGCCCTGCCGCCAGCAGCCGCACGGTGATCTGCGCGAGACCGGGGACGACCCCGGGGTTCCGGATGATCACCCGCACCGGATACGGACCGGCACGGCCCTCGAAGTACGTGTCAGGGCTCCCCACGTGCGCGGAGGCCACGACCGCCGTCGCGGCCAGCGCGAGGATCCGGGTGCGGCCGCGGCTCACCGCTTGACCCTGGCCATCCAGCCGCCCCACCACAGGCCGACGCGCGCCGATGCGACGCCGAGCGCGGCCGCGATCGCGAGCCCTCGCACCGTCACCGGGTCGTTCTTGATCCCCCAGAACTCGTAGCGCCAGGGGCCGAGGCGGCTGTCGTAGTTCCACTGATCCGCCCCGAACAGGAAGTTCCGCGCGTGAGGCGACAGCAGGAACTCTGCGAAGAACCACTGCGTGACGAACAGGGCGGCGAGGAACGCGACCCCGGCCAGCACGGAGAGTTGCCAGTCGCGGCCCGGGCCCAGGCGCCTCATCAGGAGGTCGAGGCCGAAGGCGGGCACCACGAGCAGCAGCGGGAACGGCGGCGGCACCATGTGAGTCAAAGGATTGAACACCGGCGCAAGCCGCGGCGTCGCCGGGAGGAGCTGCAACGCCCAGATCATCACCAGCGAGATCGCCAGGTAGGACGCCGCGGCGGCCGTCGCGGGCCAGCGGAGCTTCGCGGCGCGCGCCACCGCGAGCAGCACGATGGGAAAGGCGCCGGCCGCGACCTGGTAGTAGAGCGCGTTGTGGGCGTCGTTGGCGAAGCCGACCTGCTCGATCCCCATGATGGCGTTGTTTTGCAGCAGGATTCCGGCCCCGTACGCGAGCATCAGGCCGTACGCCCGCCTCGCGCTCTCGCCGGCGCGGTTCTGCAGTGCGAGCACGAGGAGGAGGGCGCCGAGCTCGATCGCGACGAAGCCGAGGGCGAGGACCGTGTGGGGTGGGGACAGAACCTTGACGTCGAGGCCGTACGCGTTGTGCCACCAGTTGTCGAGCGGCGCCGACGCGATCATCGCAATCGAGCCCCAGATGGCGACCCAGGCGCCGAGCGGCCCGCGCAAGCCCCAGAAGGCCACGCCGGCGGCCCGCTCGTCGGGCGTGCCGGCGAAGCTCGTCTTGAGCACGAGCCAGCCGCACGACAGTCCGGCGAGGGCGCCGCCCAGATAGATCGCCAGGTGGGCCGGAGTCCAGAACGTGTCGCGGCCGATCGAGCGGTGCCACGAGATGTCCCAGATCACGCCGACCACGGCGCTCGTGGCCGCGACGAGCAGCGCGCCCACGTGCCATGGGATTGGGGCGGTGCGGGGCGAGTCGGCGGGTGCCATGACGCCTGCTGGCGGGCGCTCACGGTCCTCCCGGCACGCCGGACAGGGACAGAGCCTGCGGAGGTGCGCGTAGGTATACACGCCCGCCGCGTGTCCGTCGCTCCACTCGAACTGGATGCCATAGCCGCCGACCGGCCTGATGGCGAGCGGGTAGACCTCCGCGACCACCGGCTCCTCTGGCCGACGCGCGACCTGCTCCAGACAGATCGCACAACCGCAATGGCGGCGCAGGTAATCGGCCGGGTAAACGGCTTGGTGCCCGTCGCTCCAGCGGATGCGGACGTCCCACCGATTGGCGCGCGCGATCTCGACGGGAGCCGGGGGCGGCGGCTTCGCGGTCACGCTCAACCAGCCGGCCGGCGGCCGAGCTGCGAGCTCGCCCACAGCCCCGCAGCGACCGACGTCTCGGCGGTCGGCCCTTCGAAGCGCTTGACCAGGATCACGGCGCGCCCCTCGCGGCTCACGGCAACCAAGTGCAAGATCGAAATCGTGCCTGCGGCGGGGCTGTACTTCAGTCGCAGCTGCGCTCCGCCTGCCTCCCCGCCCGCGTCGATCCGAATCGCGGGCCGCGCCCGGCCGGCGTACTCGGCGACCCAGGCTTCCAGTACGTCCATGGCGTCCCGCTGCGAGCCCATCTCTTCCATTGCGCGCCTCCACCCCGGGCTCGCGCCCGGGGTTGGTGAAACCGGGCTCGTGCCGGGATTGCTCGGACTGACCCCGGGCGCAAGCCCGGGGTTGGCGGCACCGGGCCCGACCCCGGGCTCGCGCCCGGGGTCAGTCCGGCGCTAGCGAGGTGGCGTCCCCGGCTCGAAACGGTCCAGGATCAACTCTACCCGCCCGCTCTCCAGGAGCCGGTATCGCGGCTGGCCGGCAACGTCGGGCTGCGCCACCTGGGCGAGGTAGGCCGGCAACCACGTCGGGTAGTGACCGGGCGGACCCCAGCCGCTGGCGTCGAACGCCGTGCGGCCGTCCACGATTCGACAGAGCGGGATGCCGGCCGCCAGCCCGGCCGCCAGGGCGTCCGGCGCGAACTCCGTCGTGCCGAACACCAGCCCGACTTCGGCGCCGGCGTCCGCGAGCCGCCCCGTCAGGGCGTCGACCGCCTCGCGCCGCACGGCCGCATCCTGACGCCGGCAGGCGATGAGGGCGCGCTTGTGCCAGGGCGGCCGGGCGAGCAGGGCGAGGAGCTCCACGATGAACCCCCGCTCGGGCTCCGGGAGCTCGGCGCGCCGGTGAACGCGCACGTCCGACACCTCGAAGCCGGCCTTCCGGAGCTCGCGCACGACCAGGATCTCGAAATAAGCCGCGGTGACCTTCGGCAACTCGCCCATGCGTGCTTCCTTGCCAAACTGTCTCGGGAGCCGATCCCAACGCTAGCACCCGGGCGCTCGCGCGGCGACCCGGCGCCGGGGTGCGAGAGTCTCCGAGCGGTGCGGCGCGAGGGGCTTGCGCATCGGCCGCGGCGGTGGCACATCTAAACCCAGCAGCAGACATCGGGTTGCCCGAAGCCCGTCGCCGCCTTGTGTGGAGAGGGGACATGATCCGGTGGTTCTGGCGCGCGGGACTTCCCCGCCAGCGTAGTCGCGTCCCCCGGCCGTCCGGCGGGTGGGCGCTCCTCACGAATCATTGGACGACCCGCTCGCGCTTGCGCCCCGGTTCCCGGGGCGTCGCGGGCTTTTGTGCCGTTCAGGGACGAGAGGAGACTCGGCGGTGAGATGTCGGGGAGACCGCGCAGCGGTCTCTTGAGCATAGATGGGTTCGATTCGGAATCGTTGTTGGGAGCCCAGTCGCGAGGGGGGAGACCGTATGCAGGTCAGTCGACGGGATTTCCTGCGGGTCACGGCCGGCGCGGGGGCGGGGACGGCGATCGGCGGGCTGGTCGGGCTCGGCGTCACCTTGGCGCCGGCCCAGGCGCGGGCGCAGGAGCTGCGGATCAGGGATGCCAAGTCGGTGCCGAGCATCTGTCCGTTCTGCTCGGTCGGGTGCGCGACCCTGGTCCACGTGAAAGACGGGAAGATCGTCAACATCGAGGGCGATCCCCGCAGCCCGCACAACGAGGGTACCCTGTGCCCGAAGGGCGCGGCGATCTACCAGCTCCACATGAACCCGAACCGGGCCACCAAGGTGCTGCACCGCAAGCCCGGCGCCAAGGATTGGGAGGTCGTCGAGCTCGAGTGGGCGATGGACCGGGTGGCCGAGCTCGTGAAGAAAACCCGCGACGAGACGTTCATCGAGAAGCTCCCGAACGGGAAGCTCGTGAACATGACCCCGGCCCTCTTCGGGCTCGGCGGCGCGACCCTGGACAGCGAGTTCAACCACGTGTGCCAGAAGTTCTGGCGCGGGCTCGGGGTCGTGGCCATCGAGAATCAGGCCAGGATATGACACAGCTCTAGCGTCCCCGGTCTGGGGACACGGTTCGGTCGCGGCGCGGCGACTCTGTATCCGCGCAACCTCGAGCACACCGACTGCTTCGTGATCATGGGCTCGAACATGGCGGAGTGCCACCCCGTGGCGTTCCGCTGGCCCATGAAGGCGAAGCTGAACGGCGCGAAGCTGATCCACGTCGATCCGCGGTTCACCCGGACCAGCGCCGTCGCCGACCTGCACGTGCAGATCCGAGCGGGCTCGGACATCGCGTTCCTCGGCGGGCTGATCAACTACGTCGTCAACAGCGAGCGGTGGAACGCGGACCCGTTCTTCAAGGCGTTCGTGGGCAACTACACCAACGCCGCGACGATCATCACCGACGACTTCAAGGACACCGAGGATCTGGACGGCGTCTTCTCAGGACTGGTGAAGTTCACCGAGCCGGCGTTTTGGCCGTACAACGGGCTCGAGGGCCGGTACGACAACGCGAGCTGGGCGTACAAGCGGGGGCCGAAGCCTCCAGGCCCGGCGACGAAGGACTTGATCGCGCAGCGCGCCGGCCCGCCGTTCGACGACTTGGTGCGCTCCCTCAAGCCGGGTCCGGCCGAGAAGGACCCGACCCTGCAGCACCCGCACTGCGTGTTCCAGATCCTGAAGCGCCATTTCAGCCGCTACACGCCGGAGATGGTGGAACAGGTCTGCGGCTCGCCCAAAGAGAAGTTCATCAAGGTCGCCGAGCTGCTGCTCGAGAACTCAGGTCCCGACCGGACCAGCGCGTTCGCCTACGCGGTCGCCTGGACGCAGCACACCTACGGCGTGCAGATGATCAGCTGCTGCGCGCTGCTGCAGCTCTTGCTCGGCAACATCGGCCGGCCCGGCGCCGGCGTCATGGCGCTGCGCGGCCATGCGGCGATCCAGGGCTCGACCGACGTGCCGACGCTGTACCACAGCATCCACGGCTACATGAACGCCCCGTCGGCGCTCCGGCCGCACGACACCCTGCGGGACTACATGGCGGCGGAGACCAGCCCCACGAGCTACTACGGCAACCTGCCCAAGTTCCTCGTCTCGTATCTCAAGTCCGTGTACGGCGACGCCGCCACGCCGGAGAACGATTTCGGGTACGACTGGCACCCCAAGATCCTGGGCGATCACTCGCACATGGCCGTGTTCGCCGCCATGGCCGAGGGCAAGGTCAAGGGGATGTGCTGCGTCGGTCAGAACCCCGCCACCTCGCTCAACGGCGGCGCGACGCGCAACGCCCTGCGCCAGCTCGACTGGCTGGTGGTGAAAGACAACTGGCTCACCGAGACGGCCACGCACTGGTATCTCGGCCCCGAGGTGAAAAACGGCGAGGTGAAGATCCAGGACATCAAGACCGAGATCTTCTTCTTCCCCTCGACCCAGATCGCGGAGTACGACGGCAGCTTCACCAACACGCAGCGCATGCTGCAGTGGCACTCCAAGGCGACTGACGCACCCGGTGACTGCCGCACCGACACCTGGTTCTACCACAACCTGGCAAAGCGCCTGAAAAAGGCGTACGCGAACAGCACGCTGCCGCGCGACCAGGGCTGGCAGAACGTCTCGTGGGATTTCGATCCCGATCCGGGCGTGAAGCCGCTCTATCCCGGAGAGCCCGATGCGCTCAAGATCCTGCGCGAGATCAACGGGTACCAGACGGCCGATGCGAAGCAGCACTTGAAGGGCTTCGGCGAGCTGAAGGACGACGGCTCGACGACGTGCGCGTCGTGGATCTACTGCGGCTGTTACCCCGCGCCCGACCAGAACATGACGGCGCGGCGCGAGCCCGACCCGCCGGGCGTGCCGGGCGCTCACCTCAAGTGGGGCTGGGCCTGGCCCGCGAACCGCCGAGTCATGTACAACCGCGCGTCGGCCGACTTGAAGGGCAACCCCTGGAGCGAGCGGAAGCGGTGGGTGTGGTGGGACCCCGCGTTCGTCAACCCGCCCGACCCGAAGACGGGCAAGCCCACACCGCCCGGCAAATGGGTCGGCTACGACGTTCCCGACTTCGGGGCGACCAAGGCCCCGGATGCGCAGCCGAAGCCGGACGGCATCGGGCTCGACGCCCTGTCCGGCACCCAGCCGTTCATCATGCGGGCGGACGGCAAGGGCTGGCTGTTCGTGCCGGCGGGCCTCGTGGACGGGCCGCTCCCGGCGCATTACGAGCCGCACGAGTCGCCCGTCCACAACCTCTTGTACAAGCAGCAAATGAGCCCCGTGCACAAGGTCTGGGCTTCAGGCAAGGCGTACAATCAGCTTGCGGCGGTGGGCGATCCGAAGTTCCCGTACGTGATCAGCACCTATCGCCTGGTCGAGCACTACCTGGCGGGCGCGATGAGCCGCTGGCTGCCGTGGCTGGCCGAGCTTCAGCCCGAGTTGTTCATCGAGATCGGGACGGGGCTCGCGGCGGAGAAAGGGATCAGGAACCTCGACTGGGTCGTCGTCTCGAGCCCGCGCGGCCACATCCGCGCGAAGGCGCTGGTGACCGACCGCATCGGCGTGATGAACGTCGCCGGCAAGCGCATCCACCACGTCGGCATGCCGTGGCACTGGGGCTGGATGGGGCTCTCTACCGGCGACGTCGTCAACGACCTCACCTCCTGGGTCGGGGACCCGAACGTGTCGATCCACGAAGGCAAGGCGTTCGTCTGCAACGTGGAGAAGGCGTGATATGAGCCCTGCGCCCATGGGATTCTTCACCGACACCACGGTTTGCATCGGCTGCAAGGCGTGCGAGGTCGCGTGCAAGGAATGGAACCAGCTGCCGGCCGAGAACGGCGGCGTCCGGGAGCTCTCCGGGGACAGCTACGACAACACCCGCCGGCTCGACGGCATCCACTGGCGGCACGTCCGCTTCATCGAGCAGTTCAAGGGTCCGTACGACGGCCGCTGGCTGATGATGAGCGACGTGTGCAAGCACTGCGTCCAGGCGGGATGCCTGGAGGTGTGTCCCACCGGGGCCATCATCCGTACCGAGTTCGACACCGTGGTCATCCAGTCGGACGTCTGCAACGGCTGCCGGGCCTGCATCGCCGCGTGCCCGTTCGGCGTCATCGAGGTCAACCCCGTCTCCGGCACGGCGCAGAAGTGCACGCTCTGCTACGACCGGATGCAGGTCGGGCTCGAGCCGGCCTGCGCCAAGGCGTGTCCGACCGACTCGATTCAGTTCGGGGCGATCACCGAGCTGCGGGAGCGGGCGCAGCAGCGCGTCCAGCACCTCAAGACCCAGGGGGTCGACGCCTACCTCTATGGCGCGGACCCGAGCGGGCCGCTCGGCGGGCTGAACTCGTTCTACCTGCTCGTGGACAAGCCGGAAGTGTACGGCCTGCCCAGCGAGCCGCAGCTCCCGAGCCGGCACCTGAAACAGAGCTCCGCCCTCTCGAGCGCCAGCGCCGCGGTGCTGGGCCTGCTCGCGCTCGTCGGCCTGCGCAAGCGGCGGATGGACGAAATGGGCGGCGCGGGCCCCGGCCAGAAGAACTGAGCGAGGGAGACGGCAATGTCCGACACCTTCTTCACCGCCGCCCCGCACTGGACGTGGTTCATTATCCCCTACTTTTTCGTGGGCGGCCTGGCGGGCGGTGCGTACTTCCTCGCGGCCATCCTGGAGTGGTTCGGCCGGCCGGAGGATCGCCCGGCGATCCGCACGGGGTATTACGTCGCGGTGGTCGGCGCCATCGTGAGTGGGGCCCTGCTGACGTTCGACCTCGGTCGGCCGCTGCGCTTCTGGCACATGCTGTTCCAGTCCGAGAACTTCCCGCACCTGATGTTCAAGTCCTGGTCGCCGATCTCCTTCGGCGCATGGGGGCTGCTCCTGTTCGGACTCTTCTCGGCGCTGTCCGCGCTCGGCGCCATGTCCGAAGAAGGACGTGTCCGGGCGCCGGCTGCCCAGGCGCTGCGAGGCGGGACCGGCCTCGCCAGGCTCGTCGCCGCGGCCGGGGGCGTGTTCGCCTTCTTCCTCGCGGGCTATACCGGTGTGCTGCTCTCCGTGACGAACCGCCCGATCTGGGCGGACAGCCCCTGGCTGGGCGCGCTGTTTCTGGTCTCGGGCGGCTCGACCGGCGCCGCCACGCTGCTCCTGCTCGCGCCGCGGCGCGGGATCGCCCAGACGTCGACCCGGTGGCTGTCGTCGTTCGACCGCAACGCGCTGGTCCTCGAGCTCGTGATCCTCGTGGCCTTCCTCGTTTCGCTCGGCTCGGTCGCGCGAGTCTGGGTGAGTGGCTGGGGTCTGCTTTTGCTCGTGGGCGTCGTCGGGGCGGGCATCGTGTGGCCCCTGCGGCTGCACGCCGGGGGCGCGAGTGCGATGGCCAGTTCGGCGAAGCTCGTGCTGCTCGGCGGGTTCCTGCTCCGGGTCGTCACCCTCCTCGCCTCCGAAGGAATCGCGTTGCACCGCGTCGCGGCGGCAGGGGGTGCGCAATGACGCCCACGGGCCGTGTGTGGATACTGGGGCTCGCCGCCGGGCTCGCCCTCGCTGCCTGCGCGAGCCCGGAAGCGGGCCGCAGCCGGGGCGGCGGCCCGGGCGCCGACCTCGGCAATCGGCGGGCGGCCGTTCAGGTGCACGGCGGGGCGAGGATGTACTACCGCACGCCATGCAGAACCGTGAAGGTCAAATGCACTGGCCCCAGCCCGGCGTTCGGCACGTAAACAACCCAGACCGCACAAACCGACTCGCCGAGATCCGCCGGCAGAGCCCCGAGTGCGAGCCGTGGCTCGGGCTGCTCGAAGCGGTCTTGAGCGAGTGCGACGACCGACCCGGCTGGAAGGCCGCCGTGCCGAAGCCGGCGGCGGGCCGACCGGTCAAGGCGCCCCTCCTGCATGGGGCCCGGATCACCATGGACGGCGGGGCGGTCCGGCGCCTGGTGCGCGGCCTGCTGCGGCGGGCCGGGCGCCAGAACGGCGACGCGAGGCCCCTCGCCGGTGTGCGGGCGCGCCGGATCGACGCCGTCGCGCTGCTCGAGGCGGCACTGTGCCAGGACGACGCGCGCATCGACACGCTCGCCGCCACGGCCGGCGCGGACCCCCACGCGCTGCGCGTCGTGGGTCAGATGGCCGCCGTCCCGCTGCTCCAGGCGTGCGCCCGCGCGCTCCAGGTCGAGGTGTCGCCGGCGTGGTGGGAGGGGTACTGTCCGGTTTGCGGAGCGTGGCCGGCCCTCGCCGAGTTGCGCGGCCTCGAGCGCAAGCGCTGGCTGCGATGCGGCCGCTGCAGCGCTGGCTGGGAGCTCCCGCTACTCCGATGCCCCTTCTGCGACGAGATGCACCACGACAACCTCGGCTATCTCGCGCCTGAGGAGAGCCAGTCGACCCGCAGGGTCGAGGTCTGCAAGACGTGCGCTGGCTATCTGAAAGTCGAGGCGACGGTGCGCGCCCTGCCTCCCTGGGCGGTCTTGCTCGACGACCTGGCGACGCTGCCGCTCGACGTCGCGGCGCTGGAGCGCGGCTACGCGCGGCCGGCGCGCCCGGGGTACCCACTCGAAGCGCGCATCAGCGAGCGCCGGCGGGGGCTCCTCCGGGGTGGCGTGCGGCTGGTGTTCGGCGGGAGGCGTGCGTGAGCGGCGGGATGGGCAGCCGGCCGGGCGAGGTGTGCCGCGAGCTGCTCGGGGCGCTGGCGGCGTCGGAGGGGAGGCGGCAGCGACGCAAGCGCGACACCACGCCGGACGCGATTGGTCTTGAGATCAAGCGGGAGCTGCTGGAGCGCGCGATCGCCGCCGACCCCGAGCCCGAAGGCTTCGAGGCGTGGCTGCTCGAGCAGTGTCTCACCGCGGGCCCGGGGGAGGGTGGCCTCCGCGCGATGGCGCTGTCGATCTTCGAGGAATGGCGCCTCGCTCAGGATGCCCAATCGTTCCGGGAGTGGCTCGCCCAGGGCGCGCCGTCCGACGACACGCGGCGCGGGGAGGACGGAGGGGCCGGCAGATGAAGAGGAAGATTCTTCGGGAGGGACCTATGCGGACCGGTCCGCGTGGAGCGGCTGCGATCATCATCGTCGGCGCCCTCTTGGCGGCGGCAGGTTGCGGCGGGGGCGGGGCGAGCGCCAGGGGAGCGACCTCTCAGCTGAGCGGCGCGCCGCCCGAGGTGCTGGCGCCGCTCAAGCCGCTGGGCACCCCGTACCAGATCATCTACTATCCGCCCGTGGATCTCGCGAAGCGGCCCGACACGAGCAAGGCGGCGCGGGCGGCGCCGAAGCCGCGCAGCTAGCGCCTCTGACACCGCCATGCCACCGCCGCTCACCGAAGGTGAGGTGCTCGATGCCCTCCGCGGCGTTCGGGATCCGGACCTGGGACGCGACATCGTGTCGCTCGGGTTCGTCCGGGACGTCGCCGTGGCCGACGGAGCCGTCGCGTTCACCATCGAGCTGACCACGCCGGCCTGCCCGGTCCGCGAGCAGATGAGACAGCAAGCGCGGCAGGCCGTGGCCGCGCTCCCAGGCGCCGGGGCCGTGGAGGTGAAGATGACCTCGCGGGTCCGGGCGACGCTGAACCCGCGGAACGAGCCCCTGCTCCCCACCGTCAGGAACGTCGTGCCGATCGCGAGCGGCAAGGGCGGCGTGGGAAAGTCCACGCTCACGGCGAACGTGGCGCTCGCCTTGGCCCGAACCGGGGCGCGCGTCGGCATCATGGACGCGGACATCTACGGGCCAAGCATCCCCACGCTCATGGGCGTGCGCGCCCTCCCCAAGCCGAGCGGGCAGCGCGTCGTTCCGGCGGAGCAATACGGCATCAAGCTGATCTCCATGGGCTTCTTCCTCCGGGAGGACGACGCGGTCATCTGGCGGGGGCCGATGCTCCACAAGACGGTGCAACACTTCCTGGGAGAGGTGGAGTGGGGAGAGCTCGACTACCTGCTGGTCGATCTTCCGCCCGGCACGGGCGACGTGCAGCTCACCCTATGCCAGGCGATCCCGCTCACCGGCGCCGCCATCGTCTCCACGCCTCAGGACGTGGCGCTGAAGGTGGCCCAGAAGGCGATCACCATGTTCAACATGCTCAACACGCCGGTGTTGGGGCTCGTCGAGAACATGGCATGGTACGCGTGCCCGCATTGCGGCTCGCGGGACGAAATCTTCGGTTCGGGTGGGACCCGCAAGGCGGCCGAGCGGCTGCAACTCCCGTTTCTCGGGGAGATCCCGCTCGCGACCGCCATTCGCACCAGCTCCGACGCGGGGCGGCCGGTCGTCCTCGACCCGGCGTCGCCGTTCGCCGCGGCCTACCGGACGGTCGCCGAGAACCTCGCCGCGCAGGTCAGCATCCGCACCATGCAGCGCGAGCTGACGCCGCTCGTGCAGATCCGGTTCTAGGATCCCGATTGCCCGCGGCGGAGAGTCGACAACCCCCCCGTCTCGGCACGGAGAGTGCGCTCCTAGAAGCGGCTGACCCCGGGGCGGTGCCCCGGGGTTCTAAGGAACCGACGGACTGGTGTTTGGCTGACCCCGGGGCGGTGCCCCGGGTTGATCGTTCCGAGGCGCGGCTGACCCCGGGGCGACGCCCCGGGGTTCCGGCCCGGGGTCAGCCGCGCTCGAGACCCCGGCTCGCGCCCGCCGTCCGGCTCGCGGCGGCGCTGCTGGCGCTTGCGGCGACGCCGCTCGCGGCCCAGAGTCGCGTCATCCTGCTCGCCACGACCACGTCCACGCGTGACGCGGGATTGCTCGATTCCATCCTGCCCCTGTTCGAGCGCCAGACCGGATACCGCGTCAAGGTGGTCGCCGTGGGGAGCGGGCAGGCGCTCGCGCTCGGCCGCCGGGGCGACGCCGACGTCGTGCTCGCGCACGCGCCCGAGGCCGAGCGGGTGCTCGCGGACAGCGGCTACTACGTGGCCCGCCGCCTGGTGATGCACAACGAGTTTCTGATCGTGGGACCCGCAGACGACCCCGCGGGCGTGCGCGGCATGAGCGACGCTGCGGCCGCGCTTCGCCAGATCGCCGAGCGCCACGCGGTGTTCGTATCGCGCGGCGATGAGTCCGGGACCCACAAGCGCGAAAAGGAGCTGTGGAAGAAGGCGGGGCTCGCCATCCCGGCGCCGGGCCCGTCGTACGTGGAGATGGGGCAGGGAATGGGCGAGACGCTCCAGGCGGCCGACGAGAAGCGGGGCTACGCGCTCACCGATATCGCCACCTACCTCACCTGGCGCAGCAAGCTCCACGTCATCCCGCTGGTCGAGGGCGACCCCGCACTCTTCAACGTCTACCACGTGCTGGAGCTGAACCCGCGCACCTCGCCGCGTATCAACGTCGCGGGCGGCAAGGCGCTCGCCGATTTCTTCGTCGCCCCCGCCACCCAGGCGCTGATCGGCGCGTTCGGCAAGGCCCGCTTCGGGCGCAGCCTGTTCCTTCCGGACGCCGGCAAGCCGGACCCGTGGTGAGCGGTGGTTTCATCGACCGCCGAAGCCTGGTGGAGATCTCCTCATGACCGTGCGTCCCACGTTCGTGCTGGCCGGCCTCATGCCGCTCGCTGCGCCGCTCGCCGCCCAGTATCCGCTCGCCCCGTCCCCGGTGCTCGATCTCCACGCCCTGACGCACGACCTTCGCTTCGGTGGGTACGTGAGCGCGCGGGCGACCGTCCGACGCGATACCGTCACGTTCGTCGTGAACCGGGCCCGCCTGACGGTGCACGTCTCGCCGGCCCCATTCGCGGCGCTGCGCCTCCAGGCGGACGACGCGGCTACGGGACGCACGAGCGGCGACACGGTGCCCGCCATCGTGTTGACGGATGCGTACGTCCAGCTCGTGCCGCCCGAGCCCGCGGGTGGCGCCCGCACGGTGCACCCGGCGCTCATCGTCGGCCAGTTCAAGACGCCTTTCTCGCTCGAATTTCTCACCTCCTTCTCGCTGCTGCAGACGGCGAACCGCTCCCAGGCGGTGGATCGCCACGCGAGCCGGCGTGACATCGGCCTGCTCGGGCAAGTCGCCCTGGCGCGTGCGGTGACGGTCACGGGGGCGGTGGTCAACGGCGAGGGCCCGAACCGTCTGGTCAACTCGGACGGGCGCGTGATCCCCGTGGGCCGCGTGACCGTGTTCCCGCTCGCGCGGCTCGGGCTCTCGGTCAAGTACCTGGGGCAGGGCGGCGACCACCGCTGGGGGGCCGACGGGCGCTGGATGGGGCACGGGGCGATCGTCGAGGCCGAGTTTCTCGCCCGCCGGGGGCCGCTCGGCGCCGGCGCCACCACGGACGCGAGCGGCGGCTACGTCCTGGCGTCCTGCAAGACGGCGCCCTGGCTCCAACCGGTGCTGAAGTGGGAGCGCCTGCGCGAGGCGCGCACGACCGGCGCTGCGACGACGGAGAGCCGCCTCACGTACACGACCGTGGGCGTTACCATCTTGTCGCGAGGGGAGAGCATCCGCCTCTTGGTGAACGGGATCCTCAAGTCGGAACGGCCGGTGTCCACGGGCAATGAGGTCGTCGCGCAGCTCATCGCGATCTTCTGAGCTCCTGCGGGCCAAGGACGAGATCCCCCGCGTCTAAGAAAGGAGTGAGCAATGGCGTGGACCCAGGTGTACGACCCGCTGCACAACTGGATCCTGTCCACTCTCGTGGCGGCGCTGCCGATCCTGGTGCTGTTCGGCTTGCTGGCCGGGCTGCGAGTCAGACCGCACTGGTGCGCGATCGCCGGCGCCGGGACGGCGGTCGCGGTCGCCGTCACGATCTTCGGGATGCCGTTGCCGCTCGCGGGAATGAGCTTCCTCTATGGGGTGGGATTCGGCGTCCTGAAGATCGCCTGGATCGTCCTGGCGGCGGTCTATCTGTACGACATCTCCGTGTACACGGGTCAGTTCGAGATCATGAAGGAATCGGTGGCGGGGATCACCGCCGACCGGCGTCTGCAACTCCTGCTGGTGGCGTTCTGCTTCGGCGCCTTCATCGAGGGTGCAGCGGGATTCGGCGCTCCGGTGGCGATCGCGGGCGCGTTCATGATCGGTCTCGGGTTCCAGCCGTTCCATGCCGCCGCGCTCAACCTGATCGCCAACACTTCCCCGGTGGCGTGGGGCGCGATCGGGACACCGCTGCACACGCTGGCCGCCGTCTCGGGTCTGCCGGAATCCGACTTGAGCGCCATGGTCGGTCGCATTCTCCCCATCACGGGCATGATCGTGCCCTTCTGGCTGGTGCGCGCGATGGTGGGTTGGAGCGAGACGTTCGAGGTCATGCCCGCCATCCTGGTGGTGGGGACCTCGTTCAGCCTGACGCAGTATCTCTGGTCCAACCACGTGGACTCGAACCTCGTGGACATCGCTGGCGGCGTCGTGTCGCTCGTCGCGACCGTCGTCTTCCTGCGGTTCTGGCAGCCGAAGCGCATCTGGAGGTTCGCGGGCGAGTCTGCTGCGGCGTCGGCGGGTCAGGCGCGAAGCCACCCAACGCCCGCCCGCCCCCACACCACGGGCCAGATCATCAAAGCCTGGATGCCGTTCGCCATCCTGTCGGTCACCGTGCTCGCCTGGGGCCTGCCGGCGATCAAGGGCGCCATCAACCGGGCCACCACTCCCGTCTGGAACGTCCCGCTACTGCACAACGCGGTGACGCGCGCCGCGCCGGTCGTGACCAAGCTGACCCCGGAAGCCGCGCGCTACGACTTCAATTGGCTTTCGGCCACCGGGACCGGGTGCTTCATCGCCGCCCTCGTCGCCGGGTTGGTCCTCGGCGTGGGGCCGGTCCAGCTGGCGAAGATTTTCTGGCACACGCTGAAGCGCATGAAGCTCGCGGTCGTCGCCATCTCCTTCATGTTGGGGCTGGGGTTCACCACTCGCTACTCCGGGCTCGATGCCGTGCTGGGGCTGGCGTTCACCCGGACGGGTTGGCTGTTCCCCTTCTTCGGCACGTATCTGGGCTGGCTGGGCGTGGCGCTGACCGGCAGCGACACCTCCTCGAACGCGCTGTTCGGCAGCCTGCAGCGGATCACCGCGCAACAGCTCGGGCTCGACCCGATCCTGATGAGCGCGGCCAACTCGGCCGGCGGCGTGATGGGCAAGATGGTGGACGCGCAGTCCATCACCGTGGCGACGTCAGCGACGAATCAGGTGGGGAATGAGGGGATGATCTTCCGGTACGTGTTCTGGCATTCGGTGGCGCTGGGCGCGATCGTCGGATTGATCGTGTTGCTGTACGCCTACGTCTTCCCGGGCGCCGTGCCGCACGGGCTGACGATCGTGAAGTGAGGCCGCGCTCCTCGGCCTACCGGGCCTGCACGTACCTGAGCGCCGCCTCGGTGCGGTTCTTCACGCCCAGCTTCGAGAACAGGTGCTGCACGTGGAACTTGACGGTGTTGTCCGAGAGGCCGAGCCGCTCGGCGATTTGGGGGTTGGTCAGGCCCGCCGCGACGAGGGCCCACACCTCGCGCTCGCGCGGGGTGAGCTCCTCCGGGGCCCCGGCCGCGCGGCCCTCGATCCAGCGCCGCGCCGCCTGGGGGAACACGAGCTGTCCCGCGTGCACCTGGCGGATGGCGGTGAGCGTCTGCTGCGGGGACTCCGTCTTCAGCGCCAGCCCGTCCGCGCCGGCATCCAGCGCCGAGCGCAGCGACTCGCCGTCGTTGTAGGCGGTGAGCACCAGCACTTTGGGCGGGGACGCGTGATCGCGCAGCGCGGTGAGGACTTCGGTGCCCTTGATGGTGGTGAGCTCGAGGTCGAGCACCACGACGTCGGGCTTGTGCTGGCGGACCAGCCTCACGACCTCGGTCCCGTCCGTGGTCCAGGCCGCGACCGTGATGTCGGGCTCGCCCTCGAGCAGCGCCCGGAGGCCCTCGACCACGATGGCGTGGTCGTCGGCCAGGAGCACCCGGATCATCCCGCGGGACTCACTCGCCGGGGAGCGTGACGGCGAGGGACGTGCCCCGCCCGGGCGCGCTGTCGATGGCGAGCGTGCCACCCAGCATCTCGACCCGGTCCTGGATCCCGCGCAGCCCGAAGTGCCCGCCTTCGACCCCGACGCCCTCCTCGCGCGCGAGCACGTGCTGCGGGTCGAATCCCCGGCCGTCGTCCGATACCGTCAGCGCGATGGATCCACCGCGGCGCGCGACGGTGACGCGCTGGCGCGTGGCGCCCGAGTGGCGGTGGCCGTTGGCGAGCGCCTCCTGGAGGATGCGGTAGATCGCGATCTTCGTCGGCAGGATGCAGTCGCCGAGGTCGGGCGACAAGGCGAGCTCGACCCCCTGGTCGGTCAGCGTTTCGTGCTGCACGGCGAGCCCCTCGATGATCTCTCCGAGGGCGCGCCGCTCGAAGCCCGGGGGGCGGAACGCCCCGATGAAATCGCGGATCTCACCGAGCGCGCGCTCGAGCAGCCGCACGGCCTGCGTGGCGCGCTGTTGGGCCGCCGGGTCTGCGCCGAGCGAGCGCTCGAGCACCTGGAGCTGGGACAGGGCGGCGAACAGGTCCTGCACCGGTCCGTCGTGCATGTCGAGCACGATCCGCTGCAGCTCCCGCTCGCTCGTCGCGAGGAGGCGTCGCGAAGCGGCGCGGACCTCAGCGTCCCGGGGTTGCGTCACGGTCCACCACGTAGGCCTCCATCGCGAAGTACTCCGGCAGGCCCAGGCGATCGGCCCGCGCCGCGGACTCGAGATTGCGCGCCTCGACCCGCTGCCAGAACTCCCGCTCGTCGTGGCCGCCGGGGAACGGCGCCGTGTCCTTCTGCGACTGGTGCTTGAAGATCGCCAGGACCTTGGCGCGCAGCTCGTCCTGCGACAGCGGGACGAGCACGTCGGCCTCGGTGAGCGACCACTCCTGCCACGCGCCGCGGTACAGCCAGATCTCCGGGCGGCTGCCCGAATAGCCGTCGAGGGCCTGTTCCACCGCCACCTTGCACATGCGGTGCGTGCCGTGCGGATCCGACAGGTCGCCCGCGACGAACACGAGCTCGGGACGCGCCTCTTCGAGCAGCGCCCGCACGATCGCGACATCCTCGCGGCCGACCGGCCGCTTGCGCACCTCGCCGGTCCGATAGAAGGGGAGGTCGAGGAACCGCGCGGCGGCGCGCTGCAAGCCCACCGACTCGAGCGCGGCGGTGGCCTCCGACTCGCGGATCATCCGCTTCAGCCCCTGGACCACCGGCAAGTCGACGTCGCCCGGCGCCTTGCGCTCGAAGCTCTCCTCGACCTGCTCGCGTGCCCGCCGCACCGCGGCGCGGTCGAGCCCCAGCGACTCCGCCGCGCGTTCCACGAAGTCGAGGTGGCGCCGCACGTCGTGGTCGAAGACCGCGATGTTGCCGCTCGTCATGTACGCGACCACGATCGCGTTCTCGTTCTCCCACAGCTTCCGCAGGATACCGCCCATCGAGATCACGTCGTCGTCGGGGTGGGGAGAAAAGACGAGCACCGACTTGCGCGACGGCAGCCTGCGGCGGCCGCGGATCTTGTCCCGCAGGCGGTTGAACACCAGCCCGTTGATCGGCCCGGGAGCGCCGTACCTCGCGAGCAACGGGCTCAGATGGTGCTCGGAGTAGTCACGGGCGCTGAGCTTGAGGATCGCCTTGCCCGCCTGCTCGGCGAGCCAGACCACGGCAACCTCCGTCAGGGCCGGGGTCCACTCGACCGGCTCCAGCAGCCACGGCGTCTTGACGCGCGTCAGCTCCGCGGCAGCCGCCACGTCGAGGTACACCGTGGCATTCGGGTGACCCTGCAGGAAGGAAGCCGCCACGTCCGGCGAGACTTCGCCTTCCACCGCGTGCTGCACGATCGCCGCCTTGTGCTCTCCGGTCGCGATGAGGGCGATCTCGCGCGCCTCGAGAATCGTGGCCACTCCCATCGTGATCGCCTCGCGGGGGACGTTGTCCTCCCCGAAGAAGTCCGCCCCCGCGTCCTTGCGCGTGATGGTGTCGAGCGTGACGAGACGCGTGCGCGAGCCCGGCGACGAGCCCGGCTCGTTGAACCCGATGTGACCGCTCTTGCCGATCCCCAGGATCTGGAAATCGATTCCCCCGGCCTCGGCGATCGCCCGCTCGTACGCCGCACACTGCTCGGCGAGGCGCTCCCGGGGCGTGCCGCCGTCGGGAATGTGGACGTTTTCCGGCTTGACGTTGACGTGGTCGAACAGGTTCTCCCACATGTACCGCCGGTAGCTGTGCGGGCTGTCCGGCCGCATCGGGTAGTACTCGTCGAGGTTGAACGTGACCACCTGGGAGAAGTCGACGCCCCCTGCCTGGAAGCGCCGGATCAGCTCGCGGTAGATCCCGAGCGGTGTGCTGCCGGTGGCGAGCCCGAGGGCGCAGCGCCCCCGGCGCGCGGTCTCGCGCGCGATGACCTCCACCAGGCGGTCGGCGAGCAGGCGCTCGAGGTCGCCGTGATCCGGGATGATCACGGTGCGGACGCGCTCCCGGTCGCGGCGGCCGTCGAGCACCGGCCGCCGCGCGGGCTGGGCGCCCTCTTCCTGTCTGGTATCCGGTCGCGTCACTGGCAAACCCCTGTCGGACGGTGCAACATAACGAAAGCAAAATCTAACAGTGGCGAGTTGCCGGTCGTCAGTCGTCTCTACTGGGAGCCTGGAACCGTGCGTGCCATCGTGAGCATCCTCGTCGCGCTCACGGCGCGCGGGGCCGCCGCCCAACAGGCCCTCGAGCGGCTGTTCTACTACGTCGACACCGAGAACAGCTACACCAGCCTCGTGAAGCACATCGACCAGATCACGGTGCTCGGGCCCCAGGTGTACACGGTGGACAGCCTGGGCATCGTGTGGGGGAGCCTGGACCGGCGGGTCCTGGACCTGGCGAAGCGCCGGGGCGTGAAGGTGATGCCGCTCGTGGTGAACGAGGGCTTCAACCAGCCGGCGCTGCGGCGGCTGCTCGCCGACACCGCCGCGCGCGGGCGGGCCGTGCGCGCGCTCGCGGGGCTGTGCCGCGACCACGGGTTCTGGGGCATCCAGTTCGACATCGAGAACGTGCATCTCGACGACCGCGACCGGCTCACCGCCTGGTACGCGGACGCGGGCGCCGCGCTCCACGCCGCGGGCTGCGCGATCAGCATCGCGGTGGTGCACCGGCCCGAGGACTTCGCCGGGCCGCTGGGGTACCACCGGTTTCTGTACGAGAGCTGGCGCGCCGGCTACGATCTCGCCGCGCTCGCCAAGGCCGGCGACTTCGTCTCGCTCATGTCCTACGCCCAGCACACGCGCCGCACGCCGCCCGGGCCCGAGGCAGGTCTCCCCTGGATGCGCGACGTCGTGGAGTACTTCCTCAAGTTCATGCCGCCGGAGAAGCTCTCCCTCGGCATCCCGCTGTGGGGGGAGCACTGGTTCACCCGGTACGACGCCACCATCCCCGAGCGGGCGCGCTCCTGGTCCGAGACGGTGAGCTGGGCCTGGGGGAGCGGGCTCGCCGACCGCAACGGGGCGCGGCTCATGTGGGACTCGACCCAGGCGGTGAACTGGGCGTCCTACGACAACGGCGGGACGTTCGAGTGGCTGTTCCTCGAGGACGCGCGCAGCTTCCGGGCGAAGCTCGCGCTCGCCCGCGAGAAGAAGCTGCGCGGGTTCTCGGCCTGGGTGCTGGGCCCGGAGGACGAGCGGATCTGGGAGGCGCTCCCGGCCGGCTCCGTTCGTTGAGGCTCTCATGCTCATGATATGAGTAAGCGCGTATCGGCGTGGATCCGGCAGGCTTTGCGTGATCTTCGTCGATTCGAACATCCCTATGTATGTGGTGGGCGCGGCGCATCCGACATCGTTCATCTCGCCACCCATGGAGCACCATCGCGTCACCCGGATCATGTCCTTCGACGGCGGCTTTGGCGGGAGCGCGGCGGGGGAGGCCAGCGCTCAAAAGCAGGCCGTCAGGGCGTCCGGCGGGTCGGGTGGTGTGTTGGGGTTCGGCTCTCGCTCCGACCGGGGATACAGCAGCCAGCAGCGTTTGGCGATGAGGCTCGCCCCGACCGAATTCAGACGGCGGGCGTCCTCCCAGCGCAACCCTGTCGCGAACAGCTCGAAGCGCCGCTGCCGATAGATCTCCGCTTGGAGCTCGGCGGGCGTGTCGAGCAACGTGTCGTCCGGCGCCGTCAAGCAGGCCTTCGGCTCGTTCAGCGCGCCCCCGCACTTCGTGATGACCGAGTCGAGGGCGGCCCGCGCTCCCGGCACGTCGCCCAGGTTGGTCAGTGCCTCGGCCTTGATGAGCAGCATCTCGCCCGGGTAATAGAACGGGATCGGGGATGTGGTTGCCGCGAACTGGGCGAACTGGTCCAGCGCCGAACGGTTGCCGGTGATCGCCGCCACGGCCACGTGGAAGGCCTTGCGCCCGTCGGCAGAATTGACCGAGTCCACCGCGAGCCGCCAGGCGTCGCGGGGTTTCACGTACACGGCGCTGTAGCTCAGGTCGTAGATCGGGTCGCGCGCTTGATCGCTGAACGGCATGAACGAGAGCACCGAGCGGCTGACGGAATCCGCCGCACGAGCGGCGGCTGCGTCGTCCCCCGCCAGCCGCTGATATCGGGCCTGCATCGCGAAGATCGTGTTGCTGATGTTGAGGCCGCCGGCCGGGATCCCGGCCCGGATCGTCGTGTTGAACTCGCTGCCGGGCCGGATGGCTCGGTACTGGGCGAGCGCGCTGTCCAGCAGCGCTAGCACATGGGTCAGCGCCGTGGTCCGGTTCACGAAGCCCGGGGTCGAGTCGGCGTACGTGTTGATCGGGAGTTCCTGGTACAGCTGCAGTAGCTCACCGAGCGACATCGCCTTGAAGAGATAGCTGATCGTGACAATCCCGGAGAGCGTCGAGTCGCCCAACGCCGGTCGCAGGCTCGGGGCGTTCGCCAGGAGGTCGTTCGCGGTCTTGATCGTCTGGTAATGGGTTCGCCACGGGGTTTCGACCGCGTCGTACGTGTTCAGCAAGGTTCCTGCCTCGGCGTCCTTGTACGACTGCAGCGCTCCGGTCGTCGCGCCGAACTCATCCGTGATGAGGCCGCCCGGATAGACGAAGTCGTCCATGCCCGCGCCGTAGCGCGCTTGCAGTCCGACGGCAAGGCGGATGATCCCTTCCCGCGAGGTCAGAATGTCTCCTGCGGCAGGATCGTTGGGGTTGGCGAGATCGAGCTTGCACGCGATCAGGACCACCGTGGCGGCACGGAGCCAGCCGAAGCAACGGAGGGACATGGTGAGCTCGCCGTTAGAAGGTGACGCGCGCGCTGAAGGTCCAGGCGCGAGGAATCGGCACCGTCGCGAAGTCGTTACCGCGTTCCACGGTGCGCTGCCCGAACAGGTTCATTTCAGGGTCGTAGCCGCGGTAGTCCGTCCAGGTGTGCAGATTGCGGCCCGCGACTGTGAGATCTATGGCCTTGGCGCCGACCCTGCGGGCCAGCGGCTCCGCTAGGCGGTAGGTGAGCGATACTTCGCGGAGCTTCGTGAAGCTTCCGTTCTCGACGTATTCCTCGAAGATCGGGAGTCGAGCGGCAAGGTATCCCTTTGGGAGGATGCGGGCGGCCTCGAGCGCGGCGTCCGCTCCGGTGCCGAACACGTCCTGGATGCGGCGGGTCAGGTTGAGCACGTCGCCGCCGAAGCTGCCATCGATCAGGACGCGGAATGTGAGGTGCCGCCCCACGTCCACCTCATTCAGGATCGACCCCAGCCAGTCCGGGTTCGGGTCGCCGATGACGGCACTGGTCCGGCTGCGGATGGGACGCCCGAGCGAGTCGTAGGCGATCGCCCCCGTGGTGTCTCGCCGATAGGTCTCGCCGAAGAACACGCCGACCGGCTGCCCCTCCTGGACGCGGTTGATGTACCCGAACGTGAAGGGGGCGACGCTGAGCGTCGCGATCCGGTTGCGGTTCCTCGAATAGGTGACGGACGTCCGCCAGCGGATCCGCTCGCCGTCGAGGTTGATGGATCGGATGGCAAGCTCGAGTCCCTTGTTCGACATCGTTCCGATGTTTTCGAAGCGCTGCACGTAGCCGGTGCTCGTGGTGAGCGGCCGGAACAGCAGCAAGTCGGTCACGAGCTTGTTGTAGTAGGTGAACTCGACGGATGCGCGGTCGGCGCGAAATCCCATGTCCGCGCCGATCTCCCACTCGCGCTGCCGCTCGGGCTTGAGATCGGGGTTGCCCAGGGTCGTGCTGTTGACGACGCCGGTCCGGTCGCTGTTGACCGCCTTGACGTAATTGTCGAAGCGGGAATAGGCGTTCGCCGCCGAAGGCTGGTTGCCGGCGTATCCGAGCGCGGCCCGCAGTCGCAGCGAGCTGAGCACCCGCCCGGCGGGAGACCCGGCGAACCACGCCTCGTCGGAGACCACGTACGAGCCGGAGAGCTTGGGGTAGAGCTGCCACCGGCTGTCCGGTCCAAACGTGGAAGAGGCGTCCCAGCGCAGCGCTCCGGTCACGTACAGCCGGTCGCGCCAGGTGACGGCCTCCTGGGCATAGAAGCCGAGCGTGACGAACTCGACGAGCCTCTGGTCGGCGGCGGGGATGCCCCCGGCGCCGACGACCTCCACGCCGGGCAGGAGGTCCCGCGCCGAGGCCGTCACCGTCGACTGGCGCTGCCAGGTGTGGTTGAATCCGAGCGACGTCCTCAGGCCCACCCGGTCGCTTGCGCGCATGTCGAAGGTGGCCACGCCGTCATTGTTGATGATGCGCGAGTCGCGCACCACGTCGGTGGAGCGGCCGGTGAGCTCCGACACCAGGCTGTTGCGTGGAATAAACTGGCCGACTTCCAACTGGTAGCCGTCGTAGCCCACCGTGTACTCGAGCGCCAACCGGGAGGTCGGCGTGAACCGTGCGCGGGCGCTCCCGGTGAAACGATTCACGTCTTGGGGGGCGCGCCAGTTGGCTAGCACGTCGAGCGGGTTCGCGAAGGTGGCTCCCGCCGGCGATCGGGGATACACCCCGTTGACGGGGAAGTAGCTGTACGTCGTGGGCGTGAACAGGATCCCCGTGATCACGCCGGTGGTCTGCTCGCCGTTCGGCTCGAACTCGTTATGCGTGTTCACGAAGTTCGCGCCCAACGTCACCCGCAACGTCGGGTACAGCTGCTGCGAGAGGTTGAGTCGGGCCCCCTTCCGGCTCGAGCTGTTGCTGGGGAGGATGCTGGTCTCGTCGGACCAGGCGCCGCTGAGATAGTAGCCGGTGCGCTCGTCGCCGCCCTCGACGCTCAGGGTGTTGTCGACGAGGTGGCCCGGCTGGAAGATGTAGTCCTGGTAATCGTACCGCGTGACCGCAGTCCCCCCGAGCGTGTCGAAGGGATACAGGTTCATGCCGAGGTGGCGAGCGAGGTGCTCGGTGGAATATCGGGTCTGCCAGCTGAACCGGGGCGCGCCAGCGCGCCCGCGCTTCGTAAAGATCTGCACCACCCCGTTGTTGGCGCGGGAACCGTACAGGGCCGCCGCCGCGGCGCCGCGGATCACCTCGATCCGCTCGACGTCGTTCGGGTTGAGATCGGCGAGGCGGTTCTGGACGTTGCTCCGGGCGCCCAGGTCCACGAGCTGGTCCGAGTTGTTGTCCACGATGACGCCGTCTACGATGTAGAGTGGCTCGGAGCCGGATATCAGAGAACTGGTGCCGCGGAGCCGCACGGACACTCCACCGCCGCCAGCGTTGCCCGAGTTCTGGATGATCTGCGCCCCGGCGAGCTTGCCCTGGAGCGCCGCGTCCACCGTGACCGCCTGGGACTGCGTCACCGTCGACGCGGCGCTCCAGGGCAAGCTCGCCGGGGCGC
>WNFU01002502.1_pt1 | contig 31627 bp, 31 predicted proteins | sample 5400121 | NCBI WGS metagenome assembly WNFU01 (sample SAMN13153360, study PRJNA577476) | soil metagenome | isolation source: 100 cm soil or saprolite under grassland replicate 1 | place: USA:California | collected 2016-06-15
TCCTTCCGGAGAGCCGACGACGCGTTCGGTCTCCCTCACCACGACCTCCATCGATCTTGCTCCGGGGTTGGACAAGAGCCGTGGCGCGTACACGGGACCGAAGTAGACCCCGGCCGCGAACGCCTGCTTCACCGCGCGATCGTGTGAGAAGTTCCCCTTGACGACGGTGAGCCCGCCGCCCGCGCTTGCGAGCGTCTTGCGCCCGGCACTGTCGACGTAGAACGCAGTGGTCGCGTGATCTTCGAGCAGGGGTTGGAGGGCCGAGCCCAGTGCGGTGAAGGACAAGTATTGGGCGTCGATTGCCTCCATGCGCTTCGTCCGGTCTGCGAAGTACCGCTCGATCGTGACCGCGACCGACTTCGCCTTCTCCTGCTGCAGCCGGACCAACGCGCGCTTGTTGTCCCAATAGGACGAGTAGAGCAGGTACACGCTCGTACAGATCACCGGAACGGCGACGAGCAGCGCGCACACGGCGATGTACTTGGCCGAGAGGGACGAAAGCCACCGGCCGACCCGCTCGGTCACCGGCCGTTCCCTCACCGGAGCTAGCCTCGGTTGAAGCTGTACGTCCCGTCCCAGTGGAACAGCTTCGGGATCGACGAACTGGCCCTGACCCGCACTCGGAGACGGAATCCGGCAAGCGTTCCCGTGCCGTCCGAGATCGTGCACAGTCCGACCCCGGTCGCGGCTCGAAGGAGGCAATGGCCGGTGGCGACGCTGCCCCGCTTCACGTAGATGACCGTGTCGCTGTCAAGCGCGGTCTTACCCGCCGGCTGGACGTAGAAGATCTTCGAGCCCACCTTGAGCGCCTTGACGTTCGAGGACCTGATCGTGCAGTAGGCGCCGACGAGCCCGGTGAACCCGGAGCAATCCTTTGTCGCGTGGAATGCCTTCGTCCCTCGGGGCGCCTGGTTCTGGGAGGATGCAGCCGTTACGGAGAAGCCGAGAGCGGCCAGCAGCGCGACGCCGGCCGCAAGCCCGAGAACACTCTTCGGCAACCCCATACGGCCGGCCATGGAGGCCTCCTCTACTCCGGGAGTGAGCGTAACAGACGTTTGTGCGGCGCGTTGCTTGTTCGCCGCCGAGCTGGATCTCTTCGTGATGAGCGGCTTCCACATCTCCCCTACCTCCTTGGGTTGCCTCGCTTCATCCGTCGATGATCGTGGTCAGCGGAGCGGATAGCCAGGGTGCCAGCCTCCCGATCCGAGGGTGTACCTGCACGGTGTTGAGGACTCGCTCGCCATTCTCTGCTCCTCGATCGGCAGCGTAAAGATGAAGCGGCTGCCGGGACCCAGGGCGCTCTCGACCCAGATCCGTCCGCCGTGCAGCTCGACGAGGCGCCTCGAGAGCCTCCTCGCGCCGAAGCTCGTTCTTATTGGAGAACATGGCGGACGATGGAGCCTTTATGGAGCCCCGTGGTCGCAACCGCTGGCAACCCCTCGTAAAACGGCCGTGCCCGAAACCGCAGCAACAGGCCAAAACCGTTGCCGTCGGTTGCGACCAGTTGCCCAGAGCAGCGCATGATAAGGAGGGGGTCGACGGTTCGAGTCCGTCAGAGGGCTTGCACGCAAGCCTGCAAATGGGCCTACGGTGTTGCCTGCGATGGCGAGATTTCGACGTTTCGCGGGTACGAGACGGGTACATTTTGGGACTGGCGGGCACTCGCGGGCATGCGCGACGTCTCGCGACACAGCGCGGGGACTTCTCGAGACAGTCGATCGCGACTATGTGAGCTGCGTTGTGCGACTGTCAGGTGACGGCCTCGGCACGCCGCTCCTCACGTGATCGCGACGCCCGCTCGAACCACGGCTTAGCCTCGAGCCGCTGGAAGATCTCACATGCCTCGGCGAGCAGCGGTTCAGCGTCGTCATCGCGGCCCTGCCTGGCGAGCCATTCACCATGCTCCAGCAGCACGACCGCAACGTAAAACGGCCGCGAGAGCTCACGAAAGCGCTCGGTCGCTCGAAGCAGCCCCGGCTGGACGGCGTCCGAATCACCGCGCCGAGCTGCGAGGCGTGCCGCAAACCGCTCCCGCTGCGCCTCAATGAACGGAGTCCGGTCGAGGGGGCGCTGCTCCCACTCGCCGAGCAGCGCCGCGACCCGGTCGAGATCGTCGAGCGCAAACGCGGCCTCGACTGCTTCGAGGAAACCAAACTTCACAAAGCCATGCCGCCCACCGAGCGTATCGCGCGCCGAGAGCACCTCCTCCGCGGCGGCCAGGGCTTCGCGCGGGTGCTCCTCCGCCCGCAGGACGACCGCCCGGCCGAGCGCGTAGACGATGCGTCCCTGCAGGTCGCCCCACGTGGCGAGGTGCCCGTGAGCGTCGAGCGTTCGTCGCGCTTCGTCAACCTGGCCTCGCTGAACGTACAGCCACGGCAACGGCCCGAACAATCTGTACACGTTTGGCAGAGGGCTCTTCTCACTCTCCTCAACGACTCCGAGCGCTGCATCCCACTCGCCGAGAAGCACGTATCCCCACAGTAGGTTGACAAGGAAGAACTGCTCGAACATACGGTCGCCGCGCCGTCGTGACAGCTCGAGGCCGCTCAGGTCGTTTTGCGTCGCCTCGAGCTGTCTGTCCCTCGTCGTCATCTGGTGGGACAGGTTGAAGAGCGTCCGGAGCAGAGGCCTGCCGAGATCGCGGTCACGCGCAATCGCGAGCGCCCGTTCGAGCAGGGCGAGCGACTCGTCGTAGCGCCCAGCTGTCTGGAGCAGGGAGCCCTGCGTGTTGAGTGCCGCGCAGAGGACATCCGGCAGCCCGAATGACTCAGCCATTTCAACGGCCTGCTCGGTGCGGCATCCGGCGGCGTGAGACTCGCCGAGGAAGAAGTGGAGCCGAGCGAGCTCTGCCGTGAGCACGGCGAGATCACGAGATGGCCGGTGGCGACGTTCGAGCACCGCAGTGAGCCAACGGCGGCCCTCCGCCAGTTCTCCCCGCGGAAACCAGAAGCCACTGAGCGCCGCCGCCAGCCTTAGAGCCGACTCGGGGTTCGCCTCCTGAAGCCAGGCGAACGCGGACCGAAAATTGTCGAGCTCTGCTTCGAACCTCTCCAGGACGTCGGGCTCGCCATGCTCGAGCTCGTCGGCTCCCCGCTCGGCGAGCGCCTGGTAGAAGTCGGCGTGGGTCGCGCGCGCCGCTTGGAGGGCTCCCTCCGCCTCGAGCCGCTCGAGTGCGTACTCGCGGATCGTCTCGAGCATTGAATAGCGCGAGCCGGTCGCGGTCGCGGTGCGGCGCAGGAGGTTGTTGTCAATGAGCGAGGAGAGTCGGTCGACGGTCGTGCCGCAGACCGCTTCTGCCGCCTTGAGCGTGCAGCCGCCGTCGAAGACGGCGAGACGCATCAAGTCGTGCGCCTCGTCTTCGTCGAGGAGGTCGAAACTCCACTCAAGCGTCGCCCGGAGCGTTTGCTGGCGGGCGGGCAGATCGCGCGGCCCTCCGACCAAGAGTGGTAGACGTGGATCGAGTCGGCCAAGTAGCTCGGCGGGGGTCAGCGCCCGAATGCGGCTCGCCGCAAGCTCGATCGCCAGCGGAAGCCCGTCGAGGCGTCTGCAGATCCGCCGAATCGCTTCATCGTCCTCTTGGTCTGGACTGAAGCGCGGATTGGCTTCGCGGGCGCGCTCGATAAAGAGCGCGGCGGCGGTGTCCTCGTCGAGCGGCTCGACAGGATAGACGTGCTCCCCCGAGAGATGGAGCACCGCTCGGCTCGTGACCAGAAGTGTCAAGCGCGGCGCACTGCGGATCAGATCGACAAACACGGCTGTCGCGGCGCGGAGATGCTCAGCGTTGTCCAGCACCAACAGCAACTCCCGCGGGCGAAGCGCCGCGGCGAGGGTCTCCTGCGCCTCCTCTCCCACCCTTTCTCGAACGCCCAACGCACGCGAGATCTCTCCAACCACGAGCTCCGCGTCGCGAACCGGCGCGAGGCTGACGGCCGCCACACCGTTCGCAAACGACGACGCGGTCTCACGCGCCGCCTCGAGTGCGAGCCGCGTCTTGCCCGACCCTCCCGCTCCCGTAAGCACGAGGAGCCGCACCTCGTCGCGGAGGAGCAGCTTACGCAGCTCGTTGAGCTCGCGCTCTCGTCCCAGAAGTGCGTTCGAGGGGGCCGGAAGGAGGGCGAGCGGCTCGTCTGCTCCAAGAGGAATAACGAGTGAAGGATCGTGCTGGAGGATGCGCCGCTGCAGCTCGCGCAACTCGAGGGTCGGTTCAAGTCCAAGCTCGTCGTGCAGCCGCGCCCGGACGGCCGCATACAGCTCGAGTGCCTGCGATTGCCGCCCGCAGCGGTAGAGCGCGAGCATCGCCTGCGCCTGCATGCGCTCGCGTAGAGGGTGGGCGGTCGCCAAACTCATCAGCTCGGCCAGCAACTCGCCATGGCGCCCGAGCGCAAGGCTCGCCTCGATGCGCTCCTCGATCGCCACTTGGCGCAGCTCCTCCAGCCGCTCCGCCTCCGCGCGCGCGAAGTCTTCGTAGGCGACGTCGGCGTACGCCGCGCCGCGCCAGAGATCGAGCGCCCTGGTAAGCAGCGACCCGGCAAGCGCCGGATTGCCCCCGGCGAGCGCTTCCCTACCTTCCTTGAGCAGGCGCTCAAAACGGCCGGCATCGAGCGACACGTGATCGAGTTCGATCGCGTAGCCAGCGCCGCGGGTTCGGATTCGAGCAGGCGCAGGGAGCACCTTGCGAAGCTGCGAAACGTAGACCTGCAGCAATTTCGGCGCCGAGGCAGGCGGCGACTCCCCCCAGAGAGCGTCGATCAACGTGTCGGGCGAGCGCGCCTCCCCGGCGCTGACGACGAGCGCCGCGAGCAACCGCCGCTGCATCGACGCAGCCAGCCGCACCGGACCGTCGTCGCCGGCGACCTCGATTGGGCCTAAGACCCGAATCTCCATCTTCGCCTCCTCACCGTCAGCCTCGATTTTCGCGCGATTGACGCCACCCGGCTATACCGGCGCTAAACCGGCGTCCTCCACCCTTCAGCTCTCCGGCCGCGAGACAGCGGCCCCGCAACTCGGAGGGAGGAGCGGATGTCGTACGCGTTCGTCCAGGACGTGGCGTCGAGCTGGGAGCAATACCAGCATTTCGCGGCCGCACTGGTCGAGCCAGCGCCCACAGGGCTAATCCTGCACGTCGCGGGCCCGACCGACGAGGGCTTCCGGATCATCGACATCTGGGAAAGCGAGCAGGCCTGGCAGGACTTCCGGGCACAGCGGCTCGCGCCCGCCATCGCCGCGCTCGGCGGCCCATCGCGTCCCGAGCCGACCTTCCGCGACCTCCACCCAGCGCACGTCGTCGTTGGCGACCAAATGCGCTCGGCATCGCTCGAACAGCAAACGAAGGAGGAGGGACAATGAGAATGGCCAGCAGAGAGAGTGGGTTCGTGCCCGTCGGGCTTGGCGCGTTCGTGCTGGTAGCGCTCGGAACACTGCTGTTCCTGTCACCTGCGGCGCAAGCCACGTACCCAGGAGTAAACGGCAAGCTCGCCTTCGTCAGCACCGAGGCGGGCAACCCTGACATCTTCGCGATCAACCCAGACGGCACGGGCAAGACGAACCTCACCGCGAACTCCACGGCTGCCGATGTATCGCCGGACTGGTCGCCCGACGGACGGAAGATCGCCTTCATGAGCCGTCGGGAAGGCGGCAATAGGGAGATCTATGTGATGAACGCGGACGGCTCGAACACGACGCGTCTCACGGACAACCCGGCGATAGACGTCTCCCCGTCCTGGTCGCCGAACGGGAAGAAGATCCTCTTCAACTCCAACCGGGACGGCGACTTCGAGATCTACGTCATGGATGCCGACGGGACGAAGGTGCGTCAGCTCACCGACAATTCGTCCTTGGACATAACGCCTCAGTTCTCACCCAGCGGCGACAAGATCGTCTTCGTCAGCGACCGCAGCGGGACTTTCGCCGTCTGGACCATGTCGGACGACGGGACCGGTGCCAGGCAGCTCACCGCCGACGAGCTGGAGGGCGTGGTGCCAGATTGGTCGCCGAACGGAAGAGAGATCGCGTTCCACAACAACTGCTGTGTGAACGAGAACAGCGACATCGTGATGATGAAGGCGAACGGGAAGAGCGTCAGGCAGCTCACCGAGAACTTCGGCAACAACCTCGATCCGAGCTGGTCGCCTGACGGCCAGAAGATCGCGTTCGACCACGGCTTCGTCAATTTCTCCACTGGCGAGTTCTTCCCCACGGACCTCTACCTGCTGAACAGCGACGGCTCTAACCCTCAGAACATCACGAATACTCCGACCGTGTCCGAATTCGACCCCGACTGGGGATCGGGCTAGGTTCTGCGAGAGGCCGGCGGCGGCACGCTGACCGGCACGTACACAGTGACCGGCCTCGTCGACTTCCAGCCCTACGGCTGCGGCGTCGTCTTCGGAGACCCGATCCCGCCCGATCTCTGCGGCGGCCGGGTCGACTTCCGGGTCACGCTCGTTCCGGATGCAAACCCATCACTTTCGCTCGATGGTCTACTGACGATCTACTGCCTGATCGGCGCGCCCCCGCCGAGCGCCGAGGAGGGAATCCGCCTCGTCCTGCCGGGCGTCCTGAACTTCAACGACGTCGTCTCGGGCGAGAACGTCTACATCAAGCAGTAGCCCGCGCGCGAAACTCACGCAAAGGAGGAGGCCCGCACAGCAGAGGCCTCCTCCTTCGCAGAGCGCCCACGACTCGACGCCGACGGCAGGGCGCTCGCCGAGAACACCTGTCGCTTAACCGCGCATGAAGGGTGCCATTATTCGTGTCATGTCTCAGGCGGCAGCTCGGTAGTACTCGTGAATGAGGCCGCCGAGCCGGTCGCGACGGCGGATGTCGCTGACGAGTGATCTGTCTCGTCCCTCGTCGGGCTCGGGCGGCCGGAGGAGACACTCGGCGCGCACGGTCCGGACGAAGCGCTCCGCGATTGCGTTCGCCTTCGGCGCTCGCACCGGCGTCTTCACGATCCGGGTGCCCTCGCTTCGGAACACCTGATCGAAGGGGCCGCTGCACTTGCTGTCTCGGTCGCGAATCAGGAAGCGGACGCCCTGCTCGGCGAAGTCGAGGCCGACGTTGCGTGCCTGCTGGGTCACCCATTCGCCGGTTGGATTGGTCGTGCAGCCGCCTAGCCAGACGCGTCGGCTCGCATGCGCGATGAAGAACAGCACGTAGTAACGACGCAGAAACACCGTCTCGACGGTGAAGAAATCACAGGCGACGATGCTCGCTGCCTGCGCCCGCAGGAACTCGCGCCAACTCGGCCCTGCGCGCCGCGGCGCCGGCTCCAGCCGCCCTCGGGCGAGAAGGCGGCGGATGCTCGTCGCCGAGACGCGGAAGCCGAGCTTGGCCAGCTCGCCGCAGATCCGCCGATGGCCCCAGCGCGGATTCTCGCGCGCGAGCCGCAACACCAACTCGCGAACCTCAGCCGAGAGCGGCGGCCGTCCGCGCCGTCCGGAGGGCTGCCGCCACTTCCGGCGCACGAGCGCGCGATGCCAACGAAACAACGTCCGCGGCGTCACCAGCAGGACGCCCAACGACGACCGCGGCAGGTGACAAGCGACGGCCGCCAGCAGGGCTCGATCAGCTGCGCCACGCTTCGGCCGCGCAACCTGGCGGCGGAGAATCTCGAGCTCGTGACGCAACACAAGCAGCTCGATGTCTTTCACCTGCAGGCCGCGGCGGCTCCGAACGAGCGCACCAAGCAGAGCCCGAACAGCGAGGTAGACGAAGGAGAAGACCATGCCCCCGATCCTCCCAGCCCTCGCGCAAAGGAGAGGCGACATCAATATCGGCACCCTTCACGCCGCGGTACGTCAGCTGCGCGGCCGGTTCGCGCAGTCCGCTGACGTAGGCGATGCACTCGGGGGCGGTGAAGGCAACGACCTCGGGAGGAGCGCCTCGGGCAGGACCGCCGTCGCCTGCGAAAGATCGACCTCGTCGGGTAACGGCGAGCCCGAGTGCGGCCAGAGATAGATGCGGTCGTAGGAGCTGTAAACGTGGAAGCGAGTGCCATCCTCGGACATGTCACGCAGCTCCTGCTCACGCTCCGGCGTCCGGCCCACCCGAATTCAACCCAAGCCCACGAACCTTTACACGATCTTGTTCAGCAGTGAATAGATCCCCCGCAGCCGAACGGATCGACCCGTCGGTCGCGGGGTGCTGCTAGCGCGAACGGAACGGAGACGTCATCTCCGCTCGCAAGTCGGGCGCGGAGCGAGCCGGACCTGGGGCCGCGAAATCCCTTCGAAAAAATACCGAACTGATCGGCGCGCATCGTGGCCAGCTCCCGCCAGCCGCCGCCGGCTACTTGTTCGATCACGACGGTCGCCGTCTTGCCGTCGGGAGTGCGGCCCCAGGTCTGCACGCCCCTACGCGTCCGAAGCGCGACGAACGGGAAACGGAAGGCGCGCAAGGAGAGCTTCGGTTCGCCGTCGACGAAGTACATCCCCGATTGATAGGGGGACTCGCGGAGGGGATCGTCGCGCAGGCGATACCACGTCACGAGCGACACGCCCGATGCCCACATCCGGTACAGAGCCTCCGCCACCCAGCGGGCATGAAGCGTCATTGGAACACCGCGCGGATCGCTCGGGCGCGTATCCCAGCTGATCTCGGTCACCCAGAACTCGACGTGTCGCTTCGAGAGGATCGTGTGCGCTCGAACCGCCGCGTCGAGCACGCTCCGCATCTCGGGAAGGTCACCGAGCGAGACGTCGTCCGCACCGGCGGCGTGCCGCGTCGGTCCGCCGTTCGTGTACGGGTTGTGCGACCAGACGTCGAAGGTCGAGCGTTGTGCGCACGTGCGCCGGTGAGGCGGCTTGCGAGCGACGCAGAGCATCAGGCTCATGAAGCGCAGCGGTGCGACGACCTGGATGTCCTTGGCGTTGTGCCCGAACGGGCCGAGCCCCCCTGCGACGACGAGGTTGTCGGCATGGACGCGATGGACCGCAACCGCGAAGGCGTTCACCATCCGCCGGTAGTGCCCAACCGCCACCGGGCGGTTCCCTCGGAACTGCGGCTTGAGGTCGCTTCGCGCCGCCGGCTCGTTCCACACTTGCCAGTAGCGAACGCGAGGCAGTGCCGCTCCTTCCGCCTGAAACGCACCGCCGTAGCGACGCGCGGCGGCTTCGGCGAAGCGGGCCAGCTCGGCGGGGCGCGGCCAGGTCGTTCCCGCACCGCCCGCCGCGCGGTCGCGTGCCCACGTCGGCGAGCCCGAGATGTAGACCAGCGGATCGAGCCCGACTGCGCGGGCCTGCATGACCTGGCGGTCGAACGGGCCCCAGGTGTAGGCGGGATTGCCGGGGTCGGAGCGGTCGCCGCTGGGTGCGCTCGCAGCGACGGTCGTCCAGAACAGGGCCAAACGGACAGAGCTCGCTCCCGCGTCCGCTGCCTGTTGGAGGGCGGCGGCACCGTTTGCTCCCCCGAACGTGAGCGGATCGAGGAAGGCTGTTCGAAGCGGTCTCGCGCCCGCGGCAGCGGCGGGGAGCGCGAGCGACGCCGCAAGGACGGCGAGGACGGCGCGACGCACGCTGCGAGTGTACTCAGTCCCTCGCCAATAGACTCGCCGGGGTGGAGAGCCTGGGGGTGGCGATCGTCTCGTACGAGTGCCGGGAGCTTTTGCGCTCCTGCCTCGACTCACTCCGGGTTCACGGACCTTCCGGGGGGCTTCAAATCTGCGTTGTCGACAACGCCTCGGCCGACGGTACCGCGGAGATGGTGCGATCAGGATTCCCTGAAGTCGATCTCGTCGCAGCAGAGGAGAACCTGGGCTTTGCGAAGGCGACGAACATCGCGTTCGCGCGCGCGCGCGAGTGCGAGTACGTGCTGGCGCTGAACCCCGATACGCAACTCGTGGGTGCCCTCGACCGGCTGCTCGGGTTGATGGACGAACGCGGCGACATCGGCATCTGTGGGTGCCGCCTCGAGCTCGAGGACGGCACGCTCGACCATGCGGCCAAGCGCTCATTCCCGACGCCGGTCGGCGCGCTCGGCCACTTCACGGGCCTTGGGCGGCGCCGGGGGGCAGCCGGGCGGCTCGCCGCGTATCGCGCTCCCACCGTCGAATCTGGGCCGGTCGACGCCGTCAACGGGGCCTTCATGCTGATCCGGCGCAGAGCTCTCGACGAGGTGGGGGCGTTCGACGAGGGTTTCTGGATGTACATGGAGGACCTCGACCTCTGCTACAGGTTCGCGGAGGCCGGCTGGGTGACGTGGTACGAGCCGAGCGTGACGGTCTTCCACGTCAAGCACGGCTCGAGCGGTCGGGACCGGTCGCCGCGACTCAACTACGCGTTCCACTACGGGATGTATCGCTTCTACCGTAAGCACTACGCGCCCGAGCACAACCCTGTGATGAACCTCGCCGTCTACACCGGCATCGGCGTGAAGCTCGGCATGTCGCTCGCCCGGAGCGGAATCGCGCGGCGGCTACGTTCGGTGCCGCCCGGGCGAGCGGCGGCTGAACCGGTAGCGCAGGCCGTCAAGGACTGAGATCTCCTTCGCCGCGGCCGGGAGCTTTGGAAGCCGTTCGGCCGGGACCCGAAGTCCGGCGCGGAAGCCTGCGAGCCGCGCCGGCCCGCCGACCAACGTTCGATCGATGACGGCTTGGCCACTGACGATCACGGCTTCGTCGAGGAGGGCGCGGCCGAGCAGTCGAGGGTTGCGATAGAGCCGGTACTTCCCGATCGTGTACCCGCGGCTCCAGCCCATGAGCTCGTTCTTTCGACGGGAGCCGGAGCCCAACGTCGCGGAGCCGGCGTGCAGTGCCTGCGCACCGATCGCCAGTCGACACCGGCCTCCCTGTGCGATCAGCCGCGCGGCGAGATCCACGTCTTCGAGGTACGCGAAGAAGTGCTCGTCGAATCCGCCGACGGCGTCGAAGGCAGCACGGTCAAACGCGGCCGCGCCGCCGCTCGGGCCGATCGGGCCAGCCAGATCTTCCTCCAGCGCGCTGATCGCCTCGCCGTGAAGGTAGTCAAGGCCAAAGAGCGTCCGGTCGAAAAGGATGCCGCACGAGTCGATTCGAGCTGGATCGGCGCTGTCGAGTAGCACGCCGGCGGCCATAACGACCCGATTCTTGGGGTCGAGAACGGTGCACAGTGCCTCTAGGAATCGAGGGAGGCAGACGGCGTCGTCGTTGACGAGGACGATCGTGTCCGTCTCGATCGAGGCAACTGCGCGGTTGATGGCCCGTCCGAACCCAGCATTCTCGGGCAGTTCGAGGGTCCGCACGTACGGGAAGCGCTCGGCGACGAGAGCCCGCGTCCCATCGGAAGAAGCGTTGTCGACGACGACCACGTCGTGCTCGATGGTCTGCTGCTGGAGGGAGCTCAGGAGCCCTGCGAGCTCCGAGGCGCGGTTGTGCGTCGGGACGATGACTGCAGGAGAGGCCACCTTCGGACGCGAGATACTAGTCGGGTGGGGGAGCGTGCCGAGCGCGCCGGGGGGCCGTGGTTCACCGATCGCGACGTCGGGATCGCAGGGCTCGGCGTGTTGCTCGGAGTCGCGGTCGGCATCTGGCCGGCGTTCGTCCTTCTCGTAGCTGTGGTTGCTGCGATCGCACTGCTGGCCGCCAGACGGCCGGACTACGCCTTCGTCCTCGCCCTCGCCCTCTTCGGCGTGGAGGGCTCGGCAAAGATTCTCCTGACCGCAGGCGAGACTCCGCTGCCGGTCGACCCAAAGGCTGTCGCCGCCGCCTTGCTCGACCTGGCGCTGCTCGTGTCGGTGGTCGCCTTGGCCAGCCGCTCAGGTCGTGGTGCTCTGCGTCTGTGGGAGCGGTTCGGCCGGCTCGAGCGGCTGGCGGCCCTGTCACTCGGAGTCTGGCTCGTGGTCTCGCTGGCCCAGATTTTCCTGAGCGGAGACCCTGCACAGGGACTCGAGGGCTTCCGGCTCACGCAGTGGTATCTCGTCGCGGGGCTTGGTGGCTTGCTTCTGTTCACGCGCGGCGAGCGGTTCGGTGCGCCCCTTTGTCTTGGCGCCGTGATCGCCGGCTACGCGGCACTCCGTGCTCTGATCGGCCCCGCGGAGATCGAGCGCATTTACGCGGTCAGCCGCGGCGGGGTGACGGAATTCCAGTTCGGCGAAGTGTTCCGGACCGTCGGCTCGTTCTCGGGAGCAGTGGGCCTCGCGAGCTACCTGGTGCCCGCGTCGGTCTTTGTCGTCTCGCTGGCGCTTCTCGCACAGCGTCACCGCCCCCTCGGTCTCACGGTCTTCAGCCTGGCATTGGTCGCTATTGCAGGTTCACAGGTCCGTGTCGCGATAGCGGCGCTCATTGCCGGCCTTCTCGTCGCCCTCGCACTCTCGTTGCCGGGGAAGCTGCTCTCGCGGCGCCAGAAGGGCTACGCCCTCCTTGCGCTCGTGGCGGTGATCGTTCTCGGTGGGAGTGCGGTCGCAATCGCCAGCAGCGTCTCGCCCGAGACTCGCGAACGGGCGGAGGCTTTCGTCCATCCGCTGCGGGATGAATCGGTTCGCCAGCGGCTCGATACATGGGGAGACACGCTCCGCGCGTTTCGTGAGCGGCCGCTTGGGTCCGGCCTCGGCACCGTAGGAGCGAGCACCGACGAACCGAAGGTCACGGCCGACAACAGCTACCTCAAGGTCTTGAGGGAGCAAGGAATCATCGGAACTCCGTTCTTTCTCTTTGGGCTCGCCGCCCTTTGCGCAGCGGTGATGTTGAGGCTTGTGCAAGGGGAGGGATCGAACCGACCCATCGGGATCGCCGCCTTCGCCGGTCTCGCATCCTTTTTGATCCTGGCAATCGCCGGCGACTACGTCGAACAGCCGGGCAAGGTCATCGCCTGGACCCTGCTCGGCGTTGCGGTCTCTGCGGCATTCGAGTCGCTGCCCGAACGAGGGGAGTCATCGTGAGTGTGCGCCGCGACTGGCGCTGGGGGGCGCTTGCGGCCATCCTCGTTGCAGTTCCAATCACGCTGAGCGCGCCGAGAGGTACCGAGTTCGAGGCCTCTGCCAGGCTTGTTCCGACAGCGAACAGCGCGGTAGGTATGCGCCTCGAAAGCTACGTCCGTCGGCAGCTTCGCTCGGCGCACGTGCGCAACAATGTCGTCGCTGCGAGCGGTTTCCTCGCCGACCCGCGAACGCTCTCCGAGCGTGTTCGCGTAGAAGCGGCCGACGGAAGCGTTCTGCTCTGGGCGCACGCGAGCACGTGGTCGCGTGCGCGCTCGCTGGCGCGCGGCGTTGGCGCGCTCATCGTTGGCAAGTCGGAAGGGACAATCGTGCCGGCGGGGGTCAGCAAGCCGCGGCCGAGTCGGGCTTTCGACCGCTTCGTCGATCGACTTCCGGGCGACCCTCCTCCGAGAGTCAATCCGCTGCTTGCGTCCCTGGCGGGACTCGCACTGGCTGTCCTCATCTGGGCCCTGGCCTGGCACCGGCGCCGCGGGTCACGCTCCGGACCACCTCTCGGAACGCCGCGACGCCCCCCCGCTCGCTGAAATCGTTGAGGACGTGCGCGCGGCCATGTTCAACGAGGCGCGTCCGCAAGGACTCCTCTCGCCAGAGTGAGGACACTGCTGCCGCGATCGCCGCGGGGTCTCCCGGCTCGACGAGCACCGCGTCCTCCCCGTCGCTGAGAACTTCGGGGATCGCGCCGATCCGCGACGCGACGACGGGTCGGCCCGCGGCGAGCGCCTCGATGCCGGCGCGGCCGAACGCTTCCTGTACGCGTACCGGGTTCACCACCACGTCGACGGCGGCGTAAAGATCGCCGACCGCCTCCACGAAGCCTGTGAACGTCACGGCCTCACGGAGGCCGAGCTCCTCCACGAGGCGATCCAGCCGGGCGCGGTAGGACAGGTCGGCCGAGCGGGACAGCGTTGTGCCCGCGATCACGCAATGAGCGGCCGGAAGCTCCAGCCTGAGCAGGGCTAGAGCGCGCAAGGCAACATCCTGCCCTCGCCCCTCGGAGATATTTCCGACCACGGCGACGCATGGGCTCGCATGATCGAGACCGTGGCGTCGGCGAAAGGCGGCGCCGTCGCCTCCGAGCGTATCTGCGTCCACGCCTGGATAGATCGTGCTTACGTACGCGGCGCCGCGAGCGCGATAGCGTCGCGCAAGAGTCTCCGAGCAGCACACGATCGCCGTCGCGAGCCGTGCAGTGAGCTTTTCGAGGGCTGCTCCTGCCATCGGACGCGTGAGGATCTCGGCTGCGTAGGTCGTCACCGGCACGCCGGCGGAGCGTGCGCCCAGAAGTGCCTGCGGCACGACGGCCGTGACCACGACGACGACATCTGGCTGCGCCTGACGAAAGTGCCGCGCCAGCGCGATGGTCTCGCGCGCGAGCCGCACCGGGAGCAGGCCGAACCGAACCGGGTCGGAAGGAAACGTTAGTGGGGCGTAGGGGAGGACCGTGGTCTTAGCGATCTCCTCGTAGAGCCGGCTGACGCGCCCTTGGTTGGGCACCACGACCTCGAGCCTCCCGTTCTCGGCGAGGGCCGCTAGCCAGGGCCGGACGTGATCGGGTGGCCCGCCCCCGTCTCCCAGGTGCATCACTGCAATCGTGCGCACGCGCAGATGCTACGGATGACCCCGCCCATAGGATCCGGGCGTGTCCGACGTTTACGGCGATATCGGGCGTAACACGCTGATCAATCTCAGCGGCTACCTCGCGCCAATCCTCGTTTCGCTCGTCACGGTGCCCCTCTACCTGGACCAGATCGGGCAGGCGCGATACGGCGTACTCGCGCTCGCCTGGCTCCTACTCGGCTACTTCGGCGTCTTCGACCTGGGGCTCGGCCGCGCTGTCGCCAACCGGATAGCCCGCCTGAACGACGGCCCGTACGACCGACGACCCGATCTTCTTTGGACGGCGCTCACCCTCAATCTGCTGTTGGGAGTCGTTGGCGGCGCGTTCCTCTTCGGTGCTGGCCACCTGTTTGCCGGGGAACTCCTCGGATTGCCTGCGGACTTACGCGCTGAGACTCTCGCAGGGTTGCCGTGGCTCGCCGGTGCGGTTCCGTTTCTCACGGTCGGGCTCGTGCTTGCCGGCGCTCTCGAAGGTTGCGAGCGGTTCATCGCAGTCAACATTGTCGGGCTCGTCGCAACGTTGGCGTTCCAGCTCGCCCCGCTTGCCGTCGCGTACACCGTCGGGTCGGACCTCCGGTGGCTGCTCGCTGCGGCTGCTGTGGCCCCATTTGCGAGCACTCTGCTCGCGTTCCTGCTCACTCTCAGCGTGCTCGGTCCGCTGGGCAGCCCTCGGTTCGACCGCGAATCCGTGCCGAGCCTCGTCCGCTACGGAGGTTGGGTCACCGTAACCGGCGTGATCAGTCCCCTCCTGACGATCCTCGACCGCTTTGTCATCGGCGCGATCTCAGGTGCGCGCGCCGTTACTCACTACACGGTGCCGTACAACCTCGTCACGCGGCTGATCGTGCTTCCGATGAGCCTCGCACGAACGCTCTTTCCCCGCTTCTCCCGCCTTGGGCAGGATGAGGGCCGCGCGCTGGGAGGCGACTCGCTGGTTGGGATTGCAATGGTGATGACTCCGCTGGTCGTGCTCGCCCTCGTGCTCGCGGAGCCTTTCCTGCGTCTCTGGGTCGGTGAGAATTTCGCCGGCAAGTCCGCTCCGGTCGCTGCGGTCCTGCTCGCCGGCGTCTGGATCAACACGCTGAACTTCGTCCCCTACGTCTTCCTCCAGGCGACGGGGCGACCCGATCTCCCAGCGAAATTCCACGCGGTCGAGTTGCCGTTCTACGTCGGTGGTCTCTGGCTTGCTCTGTCCGCCGGTGGCATCACCGGCGCTGCGACAGCGTGGACGGTCCGCGTGCTCTTCGATGGACTGCTGCTCGGGTTTGCATCGCGCCTCTATCGAGACCGCCTCGTTGCGCTCGGCCCACCTGCCGTCGTCGTCGTGCTGGCGAGCGCCGGCGCACTGACAATTTTCGATCGCACGGCCTGGCGAATCAGTGCGGGCGCAGTGCTGGTCGCCGCCGCGGCTGCCTGGTCGTGGCGCGCGAGATCGGCGATCGCTGGCGCCGTTCCGGTGCAGACAGGGCAAGTGGCCACGACTCGGCTCACATGATGGGCGGATTGTCACAGCTCCTCTTCGCTTCGGCCGAAAAACGGCACGAGCTCGGGCTAGTTTCGGCGCGTGATTGCCTCCTCGTGCGCCGGGCCGGCCCCGTTGGAGCGGACGAGCCTCGCCGACAGCCACTGCCGCTCGCGCACGGTGTTGCGTCGCAACAGGCTCTTCCCGAGGTATCGCGAGACATGGAACCACGCTTGCGTCGCGAAGTCGTAGCGCTCGCGCCCCCGACCGAGTTCGCGGCGCACGATTCGACGCCGATTGGTGCACTTCAATCGCGCGCCGCGATCGGCGAATCGTTGTCGTGCCGAACGCTCGCCGAGATGGATGATGCGCGCCACGTCGGGAGCGAACAGGCTCGGCACACCGCTCCGGGCCGCGCGGACTCCCAGATCGAGATCTTCCGCGTAGAGGTGGAGGTCCTCGGCGAATGGGCCAAGCTCGAGCAAGAGTTCGCGCGACGCGGCGACGGATGCGCCCGTGAGCCAGCCGACCGTGCGCGTGCTGTCCGCGCGCCACGGCTCGCACCGCGCGCGGAGGCGACCGGGCAGCAACTTCGCGGGGACGATTGCGTCAAGACCGACTTCCCAGCCCGCAGGGACTGGGCTCGCCGAGGGCTGTCGTGTCCCGTCCTCTGAGAGAAGCTCCGGACCGCAGATCGCCCGCTTCGCCAGCGCAAGCTCCGCCAGCTCCAGCAATGAATCGTCGACCAGGAGCGTGTCCGGGTTGAGTAGGACTACGGCCTCGTTGCTTGCCTCTCGCACGCCCCGGTTGGCAGCTGCGCCGAAGCCGACGTTCTCGGTCAACGCAACCACTTGCTTCGGACCCGGCCAGGTATTCGCGATCGCGACGCTAGGGTCCTCCGAGTTGTTGTCCACGACGATCAGCTCGTGTCTCGTGCCCAGGTGCGTCTCGATGCTCCCCAGGAGATCGTCCAGCTCCCCGGCCGAGTTCCAGGTGACGATGACGATCGATAGGCCCATCAGTAGGCCCCGCGGCCGCTGACGACTGATGCGAGCGTGAGCCCGAGGATGCGCAAGTCGCGGCTGATGGACAGGTTCTCGATGTAGTCACGCTCGACGGCAAGTCGCTCCTCGAAGGTCAGTTCGCCGCGGCCGAAGACCTGCATCGGGCCCGTCAGACCCGGGCGGACGTCGAGGCGGAAGCGCTCGGCGTCGCTGTAACGCTGCACGATCTCTACTTGCTCCGGACGCGGGCCGACCAGGCTCATGTCCCCCCTGAGCACGTTCCAGAGCTGCGGCAGCTCATCGAGGCTCCAGCGTCGCAGAGAGCGGCCGACGCGCGTGACACGCGGATCGCCGCGGAGCTTGAACATCGGCTCGCTAAGGCTCTCGAACGGGAGAAGGTCCCGCAGCAGATCTTCGGCGTTTGCCACCATCGTGCGGAACTTGTAGATCCGGAAGGGCCGTCCGCCCAGGCCTGCACGCGCTTGCTTGTAAAGGACAGGTCGCCCGCTTTCGAGCGAGATTGCAGCTGCGATCAGCATAAGCAACGGCGCTGCGACGACGATCGCCGCCGCCGAGACGACGAAGTCGATCACACGCTTGATGAGCAGTGTGGACCTAGAAACATCCCACGTCATGTAGCCGAGCACGGGAAGATCTGCGACCTGCTCCAGCCGCACGGCCGTGCCTGCCAGCTCGCGTACCGGCGGGACGACGCTGAGCTTGATCTCGTGGTCTCGGCAGAAACTGATCAACTTCGCGATCAGCACTTCGTCGATCGTGCGCGACGCGAGCACAATGCGGTCGACCTGGTGTGGAATCACCAGTCGACCATTGTTCGCCGACAGCGGCAGCTGCCGCTCGAGCACTTCGACGTGAAGATCCGAAAAGAGTGCGAGCTTGCGGCGCGCCGAATCGGCCAGAGGTCCGGATCCGAGGATGAGCGTGCGCTCCGGTGGCGTGATCCTTCGCCACGACAGGCGCGCAACGCTCCTCAGCACCGACCCAGCGGCGCAGCCTACGAGACACGCGCCGACTGCTGCAGAGATCTCCACCCTCCCGGGCGGGATGAGAGAGAAGATCGCTGTCAGCACCGCCGTCCCGGTGAACGCCCACAAGGCAATCGCGGGCATCTCGTCGACGGTGAGATGGCGCATCGTCCGCTTGTCGCGGTCGTACAGACCGTGCACTTTCGCAAGCACGACCCAGGCGGGCAGGAACGCGGCCGCCATGACGACACCGTCAACACCTGCTCGGGTGCGTGTCGCGAGGACGGTGCCGACGAGGGCGCCGGCAATGACGTCGGCTACCGAAAGCAGCCGGCGAAGAAGCACGTCACGCCACCAGCGCCGATGTCGGAACCGCTCCTTTCGGCGCGAGCCGGGGGCGGTCGACGGCGCGTCACGTGGCGGCGATTCGCCCGAGACTGAAATCGACCGACTCGCCAGACTCGTCTCTGACCCCCTCTCGAAGAAAGAGGGTCCACAATAGTGAACCCTTTCTGGAGAGACAACCTGTTGGAGGTCTGCTCCGTCAGCCAGGGCCGGGCGCGAAAAGGGGCGAACGTGGGTTCAGCTCTCGCGCCTGCGCGAGCGCTCGGCGCGCGGCGTCGATCGAGCCCAGCTTCGTCTCGATTCGAGCCGCGATCAGCCAGGTTCGCCAATCCGAGTCGTTCCGGTCGAGGGCCTCGTGGATAACGCGCCTGGCGTTCGAGAGCCGGCCGGCCTGCTCCTCGACGAGCGCGAGTTGCACACGGGGCGAGGCGCCCCAGGGCTCGATCGTCTGAGCGGCCAGTGCCTGCGAGCGAGCGCGGATGCTGTTTCCTGCCCGCGCTGCAGACTGGCTTTCTTCGATCCTGACCTGCGCGAACAGGGGAATCGCCTGGCACACGATCGCGAGGAGCGCGGCGACGACCAGGCCTAGGCGAAGACCGACCGCAGTTCGTTCCGTTCCGCGCGCATCCGCCTGTGTCAGGAGCGCAAGACATGCGATCCCGAGGACCGCGACCGCGGTGACCTCCCAGACCCAGTCGAGTGTCGCGGAGACCGCGAAGGCGAGTCCGGCGGCGAGTACAGGTGGAGCTGCATCCTGGTCGCGGGCTCGATGCATCCCCGCGACGATTGCGATCCCGAACGCCCCTATGAGCAGGACGAATCCGATTGCGCCGAGTTCGCCCAGGATCTCGAGATAGAGCGAATGGGCGTCACGGACGAAGTACGAGAAGCTCCCGTGCCGTGCCCACCACGCCTCGTAGGAGCCGGCGCCGCCCCCTTCGAGGGGATGGGCTTCGAACTCATCGAGCGCCGTTTCCCAGAACTGCCATCTTCCGCTGCCTCCGGCGCTGAGCAGGTGGGCTCGCAGGGGAGCCTGCGGGCCGAGCTCTGGTGGTTGCTTGAACGCGTCGAAACGCTCACGCGGGTTCGAGAGCGCGAGGCCAACGCCCGCGGCCAACAGCGCGAGCACCAACGCCGTCGAGGCGAGCCGAGGAGACGGCTCCCGCACGCGTACGACTTGGCACGCGACCGCGTAAAGAAGGCCGGTCGCAATGCAGACGACGATCAGCAGGATCCCAGTGCTCGTCCCCTGGCTTTCCGCCGCGCCGGACCGGAGCGGGCCGTCGACGACACGTGGATGCGCGAGCAGGACGCCGACTGCGGCTGACGAGCCTCCCGCGCTTACGAGTACGGCGCCCGCCATGCGCCAGCGGCGCCTCGTCCACGCCAGCAGGACCCCGACGCCCCCGACCGCGGCGAGCGTGCCTCCTCGCGAGGACGTCAGGAAGATCGCCGCGGCGAACGCGGGCAGAGGCGCGAGCGCCGCGCCGCGCCAGACAGCCGAACGGTTCGCAGTCGCCGCCCACAAGAGGAAGGGAATCCCAAGCGCCAATAGGGCGGCCAATCCGTTCCAGTAATTGAGCGGGTACGAGAGTCGGGTCGCCGCCGCCGGCAGGAGCCTCGGAAGATCAGGCGGCGAACCGAAGTCAGGCACCAACCGACTAGCGAGCGCGACGATGACCACGGCTGTGGTTCCGAGCGCGACGCCGTCCGCGAACCTCGGGAGGTCCGCGTTCGTTAGCGCAAGCTGGGCGAGCACGAAGACGCCGACGTACAGGTAGACCCGATCGAACTCGAGGAACGCTCCCTCCGCATTCGCCGTCCACGCGATCGAGGCGAGCGACCAGAGCGCGAGGGTGAGGAGGAGGCCCGTCGCGACAAGGCCGGGCCGGCTCGGGCGCTGACGCGGCCACACGCCCAGCGCAACCGTGGCGAAGACCGTCGACCAGACCGCGATCGCGAGCCTATGCCGACTGATCAGACCGTAGCTGCCGCCGTCAAGCGCCACGGCGAACACGGCGAGCGCGACGCCGAGACGGACTAGCATGGAAGGCAAGGCGAGCCTGAAGACGTGCGGAGGATAGACACGACCGTAAGGCACAGGAACCTCGGAGTCTCGACGCTCTCGGCGGTCGTTTGTCTCTGTCTTCTCTCTCCTGCGCAGGCGAGCGCCGACGATCAGCCCCCCAGGCCGGACGACTCCGCTGCGGTGGCCGCATATCGCGAGGCCGTGTCGACGGCAAAGGGACCAACGCTCCTCGGCCCCGCCACCGGGTCCAACCAGCCGCTGCCACGCTCCGTGAGCAACCGTCTGCGTCCGCGGGACAGACTGTTGAAGCAGGTCGCGACCTCGCGAGCGCTCGGCGCACCCGAGGTGACCGACCGGCTCACGCGAGGTGCGCAGACCCCCGAGGAGCCTCTGCCTTCGGCGCCGGGGCTGATCGAGGCTGTGTTCGGCACATTCGGCGGAACGACGTGGCGCGCCGCCCTGCTGGTCGCCTTCTTGCTTGCAGTGGGCGTCGGAGCGCTTGCATCGAGGCGCGAATCACGTCGCCCAGGGATGCAGGGCGTCGGCGACTGAGCCGATTCCTCCCGCATGGCCGCCATCCTGTTCCTCTTCGTGACCTTTAGTTTGCTCCTCGCCGGGCGTGCACAGGTGCACGCCACCGAGTACGGAAGCGAGCCACTGCTCCGTTTCAAGGTGTGGCAGCTTGCGCTCGCCGCATTCGCCCCGCTGCTCTGGGTCCTGCAGGTCGCGACGACCGCGAGGCTGATCGTCTTCGCCGCCGCAGCTGCAATGTTCGCGCGCTCTGCCCTCAACGCGGAGCACGCGCACGACGTCGACGACCTGCATTTCTAGGAAAGAGCGGTCGCCTCGGGGTGTTCGACCTAAGCGGGTGCGCGGCGGGAGAGGGCCCCTGGAGCGACATCGATTACGAACGGCGAAAAGGCGAGTCGCTGCGCTCCTCGCCTCACTGGTACGCGAGCGAGGACGCGTCCGTTCGTGGGATCGATCCACGTGAGGGAGCCGCGAGCTCTTGCCACATGATCATTCGAGCTCCCTTGGTCGCCGACTCGTGGTTTCCGAACGCGTGGAGATACGCGGCATACTTGCGGGGAGTTCGTCAATGAGGTCGCGTCGGAAAGACCGTCTTGGCTCGGGCGAGGAAACGAGGAGCCCACCCCGCACAGGCTGCAGCCAGAACGGCAGGATGCCAGGGCATGGAGAGATGATGCCGGGATTCCGCATTACCACCCACACGATCTACGTCACCGTAGGATCACGCTGAGGCACGGCCAGGGGATTCCGGCGCGCGAGATCGGCGACCGTGTCGGCCAGCGCCAAGTCTCAACGACTCTCGACATCTATACGCACGTCATGCCGCTGGACGAGGTGCCTACTCGGGCGTACAAGCGTCTCCTCGTGATGACGCCGTGATGACAGGGCGCAGCGGTTACAGAGAGAAGTCCTGCAAACTCGCGGGTGCTTACCACGCAATGGGGATGATGGCGCACTTCGAGCTTGTCCCTGCCGACCGCTGAGAGAGCGGCTACCTCTGCTGCGCAGCCGCGCTATGCGGAAGGAGTCGACCCTCCGTTCGTGGTCGCTGTTGCAGCTTCAAGCTGCGCATTTTGGGCCGCTTGGTATGGAACAGTTATGGAACAGAGGGGGCGCAACGGGTCGCAAATGTTCGGCCCGCTAGAGGCCCGAGAACGGCTTGATGTAGCAAGAAACCGTTGCCACTGGCTGTCACCAGCTGCCATTTAGATCGCATGGTAAGGAGGGGGTCGACGGTTCGAGTCCGTCGGAGAGCTGCAAAAGCGCCGCACACCGGGACTTTTTGCTTTTCTTCTTCGGCGCGACCTGCAGAGTTACGAACGTGCGGTAGGTACGGAGCCCCTTATGGAGCCTTCAGGTCAAAACCGGTATCAGCGGGTCCTCAGTACCCGACGCCGCGCGCAATCAGAGCGTCTCGAGCATCATCAGCAAAGCTCGGTTGCCGGAAGAGCTTTCCGGCTCGGATCGCCAGGGCAGCCAGGGTTCAGCCTTCGAGGGGGCCGTGTGTGCGGGCGTGGTTGACGAGTTGTGAGCGCGAGGTGAGGTTGAGCTTGCGCTGGATGTTCTTGCGGTGGAACTCTGCGGTTCTAACGGAGATGTGCAGTAACGTTCCGATTTCTCGGTTCGTGTGCCCGAGCGCGAGCAGGCGGAATACCTCTTGCTCACGCCTGGAGAGTTCTGGCGCGTCGTCAGCCATGAGCTCACGATCCAGCGGATCGTGCAGTGTCGCATCGGTTGCATCGCTGGCGTGGGACTCGTAAGAACTACTAGTTCATTGCACTGCGTGACGTGGTAAATAGCGCCACCATGGGCCGCACTGCGACGATCATCGCCGTCTCGTACGCAGTCGCCTGCGCGTTCGCAATCGTCTTCATGCTGTTCGTGGCTGTCTCGACGCGCGGCCGCCGGCGCGCGAGCGATGCGGGCCTGCGGAAGCTCAGGGAGCAGGAGAAGACGTGGTTCGCGATCGTGATCGTGCTGCTTGTCGCGCTCCTCTTCGCAACGATCTTCTTTACGCCGTACGGTCGCAGCGCCCGCTCCCGCCACCAGACCGTGGACGTCAAGGCGGTGCAGTTCGCGTGGCTGATCCGCGGCAAGCCGATCAAGGCCGGGACGCCCGTGGTGTTCCGGCTGACGTCAGCGGACGTTAACCACGGCATGGCGGTCTACACGCAGGGCGGGAAGCTGCTCTTCCAGGTGCAGGTGATGCCGGGGAAGACGCAGACGTACGTCTACACGTTCAAAAAGCCCGGAACGTACAAGATCCTCTGCCTAGAGTACTGCGGCGTCGACCACGACCTGATGCAGAGCCGGCTGACCGTGACGCGATGAGCGAGCCCCTCGCGCCGAGGCCCGCGGCGGGTCCGGAGCTCGAGCGGGCGCGCTCGCTGACGCTGCGCTACGTCGTTGCGTCGACCGCGATCCTCGGCGCCGCGGGCATCCTGGGCGTGCTGCTCCGCGACAGCCAGGGCGACCTCGGCCGGCTGCCGGCCGGTTGGTTCTACGCACTGATGACGGCCCACGGGCTCGGCGCCTTCGTTGGCTGGGCCGCCTTCGCAGTGATGGGCTTCTCGTACTGGGTGCTCGCGCACGTCGGCTTCCCGCTGCGTCGGCTCGGCGCCCTGCTTGCCGGGCTGACCTGGTGGCTGATGGTGCTCGGGGTCTCCGGGGTGGTGGTCACGTGCCTTGCGTTCAAGTTCGGCGGCTCCTGGGTCTTCCTGTACCCGATCGCGTTCCACGGCGCCGGCCAGTGGGGCGAGTGGACGTCGTTCTTCTTCAACCTCTCGGTGCTCTCGGTCGGGCTTTCGATCGTCACCTGGTGCCTGTCGATCCTCGATACCGTCGTCGGGCCGGCGCTCCACGCGGTCTCGCCGAGCATCTGGAACCGGCTGGGCGTCGCGATGGGCTTCGGCTACGTCGCCCCGAAGCGGTTCGCCACCAACCCGCGGTCCGTGCCCTACGCGGTGATCCCGCTGACGGTGATCGCGATCGACATGATCATCGCGACGCTGCCGCTCGCGGTGCTGCTCGTGGAGATGATGATCCAGTCGCTGTCGCCGAGCGTGCACGTCGACCCGCTGCTCGCGAAGAACGTGCTCTGGTGGTTCGGCCACCCGGTCGTCTATCTGCTGCTCTTCCCCGCCGTCGCCATCTACTACCTCCTCGTTCCGCGCTACGCCGGCCGCCCGCTCGTGGCCGGCAACGTGATCGCCGTTGCGTGGGTGATCGCGGTGGCCGCGAACGTGCTCGTCTGGGCGCATCACATCTACATCGACTACCCGTCCGGTTCACCGCAGGCGGCGATCAACGTTGCGATGCAGCCGATGACCTTCGCGCTGACGGTGGTCTCGGCGCTGTCGCTCTACAGCCTCTTCTTCACCATCTACCGCTCGAACTGGATCTGGAACGCTGCGTCGACGGCGCTCTTCCTCGGTCTGGTCAGCTGGCTCCTCTCCGGCCTTTCCGGCGTGGTCAACGCGACGATCGCCTTCGATCAGGTCGTCCACAACACGCTCTGGATCGTCGGGCACTTCCACCAGATGGCGCTGCTGAACATCGGCCTCGTGATCATCGCGGCGACCTACCAGTTCGTCCCCGAACTGACCGGCAAGGCGCTCTACAGCGAATCGCTGGCGAAGTGGCACGTCTGGCTGACCTTCCTGCTCGCGACCGCTAACTCGGCCGTCTGGCTCTACCAGGGGCTGCTCGGGGCACCACGCCGGTTCGCGGTGCTCCCCCACACATACGACGGCGCGACCCAGGCGGGCGTCGGGATCTCACTCGCGCTCGGGGCCGCGCAACTGCTCTTCGCGTACAACCTTGTCCAGACGCTGCGCGGCAAGGTCGCCGAGGCACGGCCGGCACGACAACTCCTGCCCAAGGCCGCCGCCGAGGGCGCAATCATGCTGATCGTGCTCGGACTCGTCGCCGCCGGCACCTTCGTCGGCTGGGTGGTCGGTCACTACGCCGGCCGCCACACAAGCACCGTCACAGTCTCCGGCAGCTCGACCTCGCCCGCTCCAACGACGAGTTCGACCGCTACAACGGCAAAGGGCGGCGCTGCAGTCGGCGGCGGCAACCCGAAGGCCGGTAGGCAGCTCTTCGCCGCCAACTGCGGCGGCTGTCACACGCTCAAGGTGGCGGGCACCAGCGGCACGATTGGCCCGAACCTCGACCAAGTGAAGCTGCCGCTCTCCCTCGTGCTCGACCGGGTCACGAACGGCAGGGGCGCGATGCCATCCTTCCGGCAGCAGCTCAGCGAGCAGCAGATCGAGGATGTAGCCACGTTCGTCGTCGCCTCGACATCCGGCCGCTAGGACGTGTACGACCCCTGGACGCGTTCGACATGGGCCCAGAGGAGAAGTGCCGCTGCAGTCCCGAGCGTCGCGATCTGCTCGGCCATCATCAATAGCCCGGCGCGGTTCTGATCCTCGCCGGCAGTGAAGCCGAAGGGCCGGTCGACGACGTTCGCGTAGTGCGGATAGAGAGGACGCATCACCAGCAGCACCTCGCTCAGCGCCATTCCCGCCAGCAACACAGCGCCCGCGAACACCGCCCGGCCGCCGGGAGTGAGGCGAGCGTGCCTGGTCGGGTCGACGATCTGTGTCCAGACGAGCAGGCCGGCGACGACGAAGCTGACGTGCTCGACCACATGGACGGCCGGGTGCGCGATCGCCGCGTCGTAGGCGGCCGGGACGTGCCAGGCACCGATTGCGACCGCCCAGCCGGCGAACGAGGCGCGCGGGTGTAGCAGGAACGACAGCAGGCGTCGCAGCGGCCGGACACGGGCCAACACTCGCATCGGGCGTGCAGGCAATAGGAAAACCGCCATCGGCCCGCTAACACCGAGCACGAGTAGAAGCGGCGCGACGTCCCCGATCAGAAGGTGCTGCAGCATGTGTGCCGACAAGAGCTGTTCCTCTCCGATCGTGTCGATCGGAGAGACAAGCGCGAGCACGGTCACCGCCAGGCCTGCCGCGTACAGCGTTGCGCGCCAGGGGCGCGCAAGGTCCACGCGCCGGCGGCGCAGCCGCGCGAAGCCCTGCGCGTACAACGCCAGCGCAACGACACCTGCAGCGAACGCAAGTGGATCAAGGCTCCAACCGCCCACGGGTCGCATGATGCCCGTACACGTGTCGTGGGGTTATGAGATCCGTTTGACCGCCAGGCATTGCCTGCCGTCGCCACCCTTGCGCACTAACCCCCTCTCAACTGAGAGAGGGTCAGGTCTCCGTTCCGCGAGAACGTCCCCGACGCCCGCCTCGTTGAGCCGACCGATGCGGTCGCCTCCTTTCGGTCGCGCTCAGAAGCTCTTCGGATTGGTTGGGGGTCGGTTCGCGAGCTTCACGGCGACGTAGACGACGACGCCGAGCACGACGATCCAGAAGACCATCATGAAGCTCATCCAGAACCAGCCCCAATCGTCCATCCAGTGGTACATGGCTCCTCCTTTCGGGCCTGGACTCAGGATGCGCCGTTAGCGAGCGGGCGCCATCGGCTGATCGCCGCATACCCCCTACGGGTAATTACTGATTTCTCTGGGAGCCAGGCGACGTATCGGCGGCTGCAGGCGTGCCAGCGCGTCGGTGGCGGCCACTTGTCAGCGTCGTATGCTATACATCTCTACAACTGATTCGTTGTTGAGTGTAGGAGCTTCTTGTGCCACTTCCCCATCCGATCCCGAACGAGCTCGCTGAACTCGTCGCCCGCCGCTTCCGGGTACTCGCCGAGCCGATGCGGATCCGGCTGCTCGACCGGCTTCGCGACGGCGAGGCGACGGTCGGAGAGCTCTCCGATGCGCTCGCGGCCTCGCAGCAGAACGTCTCCAAGCACCTCGCCGTGCTCAGCGACGCCGGCATGCTCGGCCGCCGCAAGGACGGCAACCACGTCTACTACCGGATCGTCGACGAGAGCGTCTTCGCGCTCTGCGAGCAGGTCTGCGGCGCCGCGCAGCAGCAGCTGCGCGCGCTGCACGAGCTCGTCGAAGGCGTGAGCGTCTGATGGCGCGCCGCTGGCCGCTCGAGCGCGTGCTCTTCGCCCTCGCGGGCTCGATGACGCTCCTGAGCGCACTCCTCGCCGCGCTCATCACGCCCTGGTTCCTACTGCTCACCGCCTTCGTCGGGATCAACCAGTGGCTGTTCGTGAGCGCGGGTTGGTGCCCCGCTTCGCTCCTGCTCGAGCGTGCGGCGGGAATCGAGAAGGGGTGTCGCAGGTGAGCTCGCTCGCCGCCGCCACCCGCCCTCAGGCGAGGGCCTCCGAACAGCTCGTAGCGGTTGGGCCGCTCGGCCGGCTCGGCGGTTGGACCGCCGACCACGTCCGCGGCGTTTCGATCGCCTGGGTGGTCGTCGCGGTCGCGCTCGCCGCTTTCGCGCCCAAGGTTGAGACGGCGCTGTCGGGCGCCGGCTGGCAGGCGAACGGCTCCGAATCGGTGCAGGCGCGCAGTCTGATCCAACGCAACTTCGCCGGCCTCTCGAGCTCGGCATTGATGGTCGTCGTCCACTCCTCCCGCGAGACCGCAACCAGTCCCGCCTTCCGGCAGGCCCTCTCCCGCGTCGAGCGCATCCTGCGCACCGACGCGCGCGTGTCCTCCGTACAGGGCCCGAAGCCCCGGTCGAGTATCTCCGCCGACGGACACACGGCGCTCGTCATTGCCGGCGCGAAGGGCGATCCGACCCAGATGGTCGCCGCCGCCGACAAGCTGAAGTCAAAGCTCCACGCGGCCGGCGCTGCCGGTGTCAGCGTGTCGCTGACCGGCGCTTCCGGCATGTGGAGCGACTTCAACAGCGCGAACCGCAGCGCGATGCTGAAGTCGGAGCTCGTCTCCTGGCCCGTGACGATGGCGATCCTCGTCCTGGCGTTCGGCTCGCTCGTCGCCGCCGGGCTGCCGCTCCTGCTCACGATCGTCGGGCTCGTCGCCTCCGCCGGCCTGCTCACATTGCTGACGCACGGCTTCGAGATCTCGATCTGGGCGATGAACTTCGCGCTGATGTTTGCGCTCGCGCTCGGGATCGACTACGCGCTCTTCATCGTCCACCGCTTCCGCGGCGCCTTCTTCGGCTCGAAGCTCGATGTTCGCGACGCGGTCGCCGTCACCATGGACACCGCCGGCAAGGCCATCCTCTTCTCCGGGTTGACGGTGCTCGTCTCGCTCTCGGCGGTAATGCTCGTCCCCAGCCCCGCGTTCCGCTCGATGGCACTCGGGATCATGCTCAGCGTCATCTTCGTCCTCGCCGCGACACTGACACTGCTCCCCGCCGTGCTCGCGAAGCTCGGCCCGAAGGTCGACGCCCTCCCGCTTCGCTGGGTCCACTCGGGCGAGCATCGGTCCGCGCGCTTCGCGCGCTGGGGCGAGCGGCTCTGGCGCCGGCCCCACGTCTATGGTCCGGCGGCGACGCTCGTCCTCGTGCTACTCGCGCTTCCGATCTTCGGGCTGAAGACGGGGATGCCGTCGATCAAGGTCGTCCCGAAAACGGACGGCTCCCGCGTCGGCTACGCACAAGTGCAGCGAGCCTTCGGCGTCGGCGCGCCCGGGGCGCTGCAGATCGTCGCCCCGCGCGCAGAGGCGGGCGCCGTCGCCTCGGCCGCGCGCCGCGACCATGGCATCGCGCGCGTGCTTCCCGCACAGGCGGGCGGAAGCGGGCTCGCGCTCGTGCAGGCGATCCCGGCTGCCGACCCGTCGAGCAAGGCCGTCGGCAGGACAGTCGACCGACTCCGAGCCGCGCTGCCCGCCGGGGCGCTCGTCGGCGGCGCTGCCGCCGAGAACCACGACCTCGAGCACGCGCTCGCCCAGAAGACGCCGCTCGTGATCGGTGTCGTGCTCGCGCTCGGCTTTCTGCTCCTGCTCGTCGCGCTGCAGGCGCCGCTGATCGCCGCGCTCGGCGTCGTCACCAACCTGCTCGCCACCGGCGCCGCCTTCGGCATCGGGCGACTGATTTTCCAGAGCGGCCACGGCGCCGGCCTGCTCGGTTTCGAGTCGCAGGGGTTCATGGACGCCTGGGCGCCGGTCTTCTTCTTCGCGATGATCTTCGCGATCTCGATGGACTACACCGTGTTCCTGCTCTCTTCAGCGAAGGAGCATTGGGACCGCTCGCACGATCCGCGCGAAGCGTCAGTCGGCGGTCTCGCGCACTCCGGGCGTGTGATCTTCGCCGCGGCCGCGGTCATGGTCGCGGTCTTCTTCACCTTTGCGCTCTCCGGGCCGCTGCCGCCGAAGGAAATGGGCGTCATCCTCGGCATCGCCGTCCTACTCGACGCGATGCTCGTCCGGCTCGTGCTGATCCCCACGCTGCTGCGAGTCTTCGGCCGCCACGCCTGGGCGCTCCCGGGCTGGCTCGACCGAGTGCTACCCGACGTGCGCTTCGGACATTCATGACCCGAAAGACGCGTGGAGCCTCTGTGGCGCTCAGCAGGCCGCACACGCCCGCGATTACACGGGCCAGGTTCGGTGAGCCGCGCACGGCGACTTTGTTCCTATCCTCAGCCGTACCAGGGCTTCTCGTCGGGCTCGACCTGAAGGCCGTCCATCAGCTTGTTGAAGCCGCTGAACAGATCGACGACGGCCATGAGCTCGAGGATTCCTTCATCGTCCAGTCCCAGCTTCCGCACTGCGGAAGTGTGGACGTCCAGTCAGTAGCCGCAGGCGTTCACCGCCGAGACGGCGACCGCGATGATCTCCTTCGTCAGGCGATCGAGCTTTCCGTCGGTAGCCATGATCGCCTTGACCCTGCGCCAGTTGGCTTCGAGGTAGTCCGGGTTCGAGGCCATCGCCCGGTAGAGGTTCGGGACGAAATCGATCCCGTGCTCCGACTTAATTTCCTCGTAGAGAGCTTTGACCTTCCCCGTCGCCTCGTCTTCGGCGATGAGCCGTATCGAGGCCATGTCTCGACTCCTTTCGTCTCGTCGGAAGACCGTCGCTCGTAGGGAGCGGCGCGCGCCGAGCCTACCGCGCCATCCTCGGCAAGCTCCTCGCCGCTCGGCACGCGCAGCCACCCGCAGGACAACTTCTCCCTGCGTTATTCCGCGGACTGATCCTTGAGGTGGTCGCGCGCGGCGATCAGGTCCTGCCGACCGTCTCGCTGCGACCTCCGAACTGTCCCGCCATCTGCTTACATTGCGCGGCCATCTGTTTGCAGTGCTCGCGCATCTTGTGATGCATTTGATCGCGCATCTTGTGACTGATGCGCGTGGCGATGCGCATTCCGATGATCGCGCCGAACCCGACGATGATCGCGCGCTTGATCACTGTTATCTCCTTCCTGCTACTTGAGGGGCTGTTAGCCGCTCGTCCTTCCGAGCGCCGTTCAACTCCGCAGTCCCGCCGAGAAGAACCTCCCGGCGCGTTCGGTACTCCTCTTCGGTAATGGCGCCCTCCGCGAAGCGACGCTCAAGGATGTCCACCGGGCTTTCTCTACTGACAAACGGTTCTCCCGGAGTCGAACTGTCCCGCGTAGCGCCACGGATCAGCCAGAAGATGCCGAAGATGACCGCTCCCCAGAACAACACCATCACGATCATCATCAACGTCATCCAGCCCCAGCCCCAGCCGCCGTGCATCCATGTGTCGGCCAGCGGAATGGTTTGTGCGATGTTCACGATGCCACCTCCTAAGCCTTCGGCGATTGATGGTTGCCGTGTGGTCTCCTTAGTCGTCGACGTTGTGCGGTCACGTTCTGACCGCCGCCCCCGACGCCGCTCAGCTCATCAAGCGTGTGCGTCGCCTTCTCGGCTGTCATCTCGCCCGCGCGCCGCTGGACGTACTCCGCCATTCTGGCCGCTGCTGCGATCTCTGCGGGCCTGAGTCCGAGCTCAAGGGTGGCAACGATGTGGCGCTGAAGCAACGGGTGTGAGTTCGCGCCGACGCTCGCGCCCAGGGCGATCAGCGCGTGCGCCCTCGAGGTCTCGGCTGACGCCGGCGATGGCGACCGGCGCGACGACGAACGCCCGAAGTCCGCGATCAAATATCCCCATGTTTGGGGTGATGACGACCACACTCCCTGGTTTGTAACGTTCGGTGCGGAGCCTCCCACGGCGCTTCCACCCCGACATCAGGGGCGAACCGGAACTTCCGTCAGTAGTTCTCCCGATGCACGCGGCGGCCGAAAAGCAATTTTGGGATTCGACGGAGGCGGTGCGTTGTGGAGAAGCCGGGTCTCCGGCCGCGACGCCACGCTCGTCGTGTGGTCGCCCGACTTACGACGGCAAAGGGCAAGGCGTGGGTTCGCTTCGACGACGGCACGGATGCCATCGTCGGCGGCTCACGCGTCGAGCGGTAGCCGCTGCAGCAGCTCGTCCACGCGCGCGAAGCCGCTCTTCGCTCCTTCCTCGACGCCGTACTGCATCGTCGTGTCGCGCTCCTCGGTCGTAGCGAAGCGCATCGTCTGCGTCAGCTTCGTCCGGTCACCCAGATCCTCGAACTCGAGCGTCTGCAGGTGGTTCTGGAACGTCTGCACGAGCCGCTCGGGCGCGTCGACCTCGCGGAACTCGCCCTCGACGACGCCGAAGGCGGTCTGGAAGCGGTACGTGCCGCCGGGACGGACGTCCATCTCCTCGACGACCGTGCCGTCGCCCCACCATTCCGGGATCAGCTTCGGGTCGGTCCAGACGGAGAAGACGTGCGTGCGCGGTGCGTCGAAGATCCGCTCGACGCGGATCTCGAGCTCGTTCGGGGTGGTGACGGTGGTGGTGTTCATCGGTCTCCTTTCGTGCGTTCGACGACCTGCGCGAAGCGGTCGAGCCGCTGCAGCCA
>WNFU01002028.1_pt1 | contig 31610 bp, 34 predicted proteins | sample 5400121 | NCBI WGS metagenome assembly WNFU01 (sample SAMN13153360, study PRJNA577476) | soil metagenome | isolation source: 100 cm soil or saprolite under grassland replicate 1 | place: USA:California | collected 2016-06-15
GCGGACGGCAGCCAGACCCACATCGTGAACGCCTTCCCCATCTTTAACCTCCCGTCCGGCCAGTCCGTGCCCGCGGACGCGAGCGGCGCCATCCCCACCAGCCTCCCGACCGGGGACTACGCCATCATCGCGGTCGCGGACTACTACGGCTACGTGGCGGAGACGGACGAGACCAACAACGTCTTCCAGCCCGCGCCCGTCGTCCACGTCACGGGCCTGCCGCTCGCCGATCTCACCGTCACGGCGGCCGCCGTCCAGCCCACCGCCACCGCCGGCGAGACCATCGCCTTCACCGGCACCGTAACGAACGCTGCCGGCGTCCAGCCGACCTACGCCTGGGTCGGCGTCTCCTACTTCCTGAAGAGCGTCGCGGACGGCACCCAGACCCACATCGTGAACGCCTTCCCCATCTTTAACCTCCCGTCCGGCCAGTCCGTGCCCGCGGACGCGAGCGGCGCCATCCCCACGAGCCTGCCCGAGGGTGACTACTACCTCGTCGCCGTGGCGGACTACTACGGCTACGTGGCGGAGTCGAACGAGAGCAACAACGTCTTCGAGCCGGCGCCGATCATCCACGTCATCGGCCTGCCGCTCGCCGACCTCACCGTGACGGACGTCGCCGGTCCGCCGTCCGCCAGGGCCGGCGCCACCGTCGGCTTCACCGGCACCGTCGCGAACGCGCCCGGCGTCCAGCCGACCTACGCCTGGACCGGCGTCTCGTACTTCCTCAGGAGCGTCGCCGACGGCACCCAGACCCAGATCGCGAACGCCTTCCCGATCTTCAACCTCCCGTCCGGCCAGTCCGTCGCCGCGGGCGCGAGCGGCGTCGTCCCCGCCGGCCTCCCCGGCGGTGACTACTACATCGTCGCGGTGGCGGACTACTACGGCTACGTGGCCGAGTCGAACGAGGAGAACAACGTCTTCGAGCCGGCGCCTCTCATCCGCATCGACCCGTAGCTCGCAGCTCGCCGGACCACGCGAGCCCGCCCCGGAGCACGGGGGCGGGCTCGGCTATTTTTCAACCTCTTCCCGCAGCGGCGGCAGCGTCGTCGCTCGGAGCTCCACTCCTCAGAGCGAGCGGGAACTCGGTCGCGTTCTTCAGAACCGGGAGCCCTGGTTCCCGGACCGCCGAAATCCGAACACGCCGCCGAGGCCCGTCCAGAGTGGTAGGGTTCAGCGCGATGAAGATCCAGGTTCTGCTGAGCCCCGGTTGCGGGCACGGAGCGCGCGCGCTCGAGCTGGTGGCGGACGTCGTCAGGCAGAGCGCCCCGGGAACCGAGATCGAGACGACATGGGTCGCGACCCCGGAGGACGCCGCGCGGTGGTCGTTTCCGGGCTCGCCGACCGTCCGCGTCGACGGCGACGACATCGATCCGCAAGCATCCACGGACGTCGGCCTGGGTTGACGGCTGTACGGCCTCGCGGGCGTGCCCCCGCGAACGCTCATCGAGGCGGCGGTTCGGTCGGCGCTCGCGCGTTCCTGATCGCTTCTTCCAGCGCCGCGTCTCGGTCACGGCGCCTTCGGCGCTACGTGCTCCGTGTAGGCCGGGTTGCGGTGGTTCTGGTCCGGGTTGTGCGCGTCCCAGCACTCATCGGAGCAGAAGTAGAGCTGGAAGCGCTTCCGGTTGCACGTCGAGATGGCGCACTTGAGGTACGGCGCGCCGTGCTCGATGGGCTTCTTGCACACGCTGCACTTGTTCCACATGCCCACACTCTAGCGTGAGTCTGAGCGCGGGATGAGCGAGGGCGACGCTCGGCGCGCGCTCACGCGCTGATCTTCAGCAGCTCCATCGCCTTCTTCATCGAGGTGCCGAGGCGGGCCAGCGCCCGGGCGAGGCTGCCGATCTCGTCCTTCCGCCCGAGCCCCGGGACCTTGAGGTCGAGCCGCCCCTGGCTGTAGCTGTCCGCGACCGCGGTGAGCTGCCGGAGCGGCCTGATGATCGACATGACCAGGAAGACGACGAGCGGGATCACGATCACGAGGAAGAAGTTCCCGACGGCCAGGTACAGCTTCCAGAGGAAGGCGCCCGTCGCCTCGTGGATGTCTCCCAGGATACGCGCCTGGCGCTCCTGGACGTCGTCGACGTACACCCCGGTGCCCATCCAGAAGCTGGTGCCCGGGATCATCCGGGCATACGAGAGCTTCGGGAGGACGCCTCGGCCCGGCTTGTCGAACCAGTACTCGACGTAGCCGCCGCCGGCCTGGGCCACCTGATCGAGCTTGCGGATGAACTCGGTGCCCTTCGGGTCCACCTTCGCGAGGAGGTTCTGTCCCTCGAGGTCCGGCAAGGTGGGGAGCACGAAGACGGTGCCGCCCGCCTTATAGATGAAGTAGTAGCCGGAGTGGTCCGGGAAGAAGCGCGCGTTCTTCACGAGCCCCGTGAAGATCCGGTGCGTCTCGCGCTCGTCCGTCACGCCCGCGGCCGCAGCCGCCAGGGTCGGAGCCATGGCGTCCACGAGGTCCTTCAGCTCGTTGCGATAGTCCTGCAGCAGCATCTCGGTCGTCTGCAGGGTGGCCATGTCGCGGACCCGCCCGACCAGCAGGTGGTACCCGGCGGCGGTGAGCGTCGTGAAGACCACCAGGACGGCCACGAGCGCGGCGATCTTCTTGCTGATCGACATGGTGTACCTCCGGACCGCGGAGTTCGGGACGCAGGCGTGAGGCCGTGCGTCCCACCTCTCGCACGGACGGGGCGGGCGCTGCGGGCGTTCTGGACGATCGGTAGTGGGGAGAGGAGCACCGGCTGCACGCCCGGGGTGAGCGGGGAGGATCCTCGCGAGGACCCTCGACCGCAGTGCATACTATTCAGGCGTGAGCTCGACCCGCGTCAGTCGCCACGTGAGCGCGCCCCGCGCGAACGTCTATCGCGCGCTCCTCGACGCGCGCGCGGTCGCGACGTGGATGGTGCCGACTGGGATGACGAGCCACGTGCACGCGTTCGACCCCCGCGAAGGTGGCTCGTTCCGGATCTCGCTCACCTATGACGCGCCGACCGGGACCGGCAAGACGACCGCGCACACCGACACGTACCACGGCCGCTTCGTGAAGCTCGTGCCGGACGAGCGGGTCGTCGAGGTGGTCGAGTTCGAGACGACGGATCCCGCGCTGCGCGGCGAGATGACGATCACGATCGCGCTCGCCGATGCGGAGGGCGGCGGCACCGACCTCCTCGCCGTGCACGACGGGCTGCCGCCCGGCGTGCCGACCGCCGACAACGAGGTCGGCTGGCAGTCGTCACTCGCGAAGCTCGCGGCGCTCGTCGAGGTGGGCTAGAGCACGCGCGAGGCGGTTAGCTCGCCGCTCGCGTCACGGCCGCCCGAGCGCGCGCAGGAGCTGCGAGCGCGCCGCCGCGAGCTGGAACTCCGACTGGACCCGCTGCCCGAGGGCGGTGGTGAGGGCGACCTGGGCGTCGGACAGCTCGAGCAGGCTCCCGACGCCGGTCTGGTACCGGCCCTCGGCGAGCGTGAGCCGCTCCCGCGCGGCGTCCGCTGCCTCTTCCGACGCGCCGAGCGTCGCGCCCGCGGCACGGACGGAGAGCCGCGCCTGCTCGAGCTCGAGCCTGATCTGCTGCGCGAGCTGCTCCGACTGCGCATCGAGCGCGGTCGCGTTGGCGCGCGCCTCGCGCACCTGCCCGCGCGTCTGGCCGCCCTGGAAGAGCGGCCAGCTCAGCGTCACCTGCGTGTTCCAGCCGGAGGAGAGGTCGTCCGGCTTCGCCCCGGACTCCGTGAGACGAGACCGGCCTGGACGCCGAGGCTCGGGCCGTAGCCGCCCTCGAGCGCGCGGACCGTCAGCTCCTGGCCCCGGAGCTGCTCCCGCAGGGCGGCGAGCTCGGGCCGGGCCGCGATCGCCTCGGCGAGGAGCACCGGGGGCGCGGCGTCCTCGCCGGGGACCGGCGGGAGCGACGTGTCGGCGATGTCCCACGGGCCGAGGTCGGTCACGCCGATCGCCTGCTCGACCTGGACGCGCGCGGTCGCGTAGGCGTTGTCGGCCTGGATCAGCCGGACGCGCGCGTTCGCGAGGTTGACCCGCTCCTGCACGAGGTCGATGGGCGGGCGCGTGCCGATCTCGACGAAGGCGCGGGTCTGCTCGAGGTGCTTCTCCTCGTTCGCGAGCGTTTCGCGCGCGACGGCGAGGAGCGCCTTGTTGGCGACCGCGTCGAAGTAGGTGGTCCGGATGGAGAGCGCGACCGCCTGGGCGGTACCGTGCTCGGAGTCGGCCTGGCCGGAGGCGATCGCCTGCGCCGCACGCCAGCGCCCGGAGGTCTGCCCGAAGTCCCAGACGAGCAGCCTGCCGGTGAGCCCGGCGCTGTAGAGCTCGCGGGCCCCGGTCGTCGAGAAGAAGCCGGAGCTCGCGAGCGCCGCGGTCGACGCGGAGCTCGATCGCTGGTAGCTCGCCGTGCCCGAGACCTGTGGCAGGAGCGGCGCGAACGCCTGGTCGACGCGCGCGCGCGCCGCCTCGGTCGAGGCCTGGGCCTGGCGGAGCTGCGGCTGGCGCGCGAGGCCGAGCCGGAGCGCCTCGTCGAGGCCGAGGACGCGGGGGGCGTCGGCGCCTGGCGCGCGGGCCGCGGCGGCGGGCGGAGCCGAGGAGGCTGGCGTCTGCGCGGCGGCGCGCGACGCGAGCAGGACGAGAGCGAGCGGGAATGAGCGGTTCACTCGAACCTCAGGGCCTCGATGGGGTCGAGCTGCGAGGCCTTGCGGGCGGGGTAGATACCGAACGCGACGCCGACGAGCGCGCTGAACGCGACCGACACGACGACGATGTCCGGCCGGATGAGCATCGGCCAGCCGAACTGTGCGGCGAGGCGCTGCGCCGCGACGATTCCGAGGATGACGCCGATCGCGCCGCCCGCGGTGGCGAGCGTGAGCGCCTCGACGAGGAACTGGGCGAGGATGTCGCGCGGTCGGGCGCCGACCGCCATGCGGATGCCGATCTCGCGGGTCCGCTCGGTCACCGAGACGAGCATGATGTTCATGATCCCGATGCCGCCGACGACGAGCGATACGGCGGCGATCGCGGCGAGGAGCGTCGTGATGGTGCTCACGCCCTGCTGCTGCGCGCCCGCCATCTCGGTGAGGTTGCGAATCGAGAAGTCGTCGTCGCCGCCGATCGGGATGCGGTGGCGATCGCGCAGCACCTCGGTGATCTGGCGCTCCGCCCGCGAGGTCTGGCCGGCGACCGCCCCGACCACGATCGCGCCGGAGACGTACTTCTGGAGCCCGCCCTGGATCTTCGCCTGGTAGGCCGTCTGGGGCACGAAGACGACGTCGTCGTAATCCTGCCCCATCGGCGACTGCCCCTTGGGCGCGAGGACGCCGACCACCTGGAACGGGATGTTCTTCACCCGGACGGTGAGGCCGACCGGGTCGACGCCTTCGCCGAAGAGCTTGTCCGACACGGTTTTTCCGAGCACGGCGACCTTCGTCCCGCCGTCCACGTCGGAGGCGGTGAAGAAGGCGCCCGAGCCGATGGGCCAGCTCCGGATGTCGAAGAACTCCGGGCTCGTCCCGGTCACCGAGGTCGTCCAGTTCTGGTCGTCGGAGAGGACCTGCGCCGTCGTGCGGAGCTGCACCGCCGCGGCGCGCACCGACGGCACCTCCGCCCGGATCGCGCGCAGGTCGTCCCAGGTCAGGGTCGGCATCGAGCCGAACCCGCCGAACGCGCCGCCCCGGGTGGTCGTGCCGGGGAGGACGATGAGGAGGTCGGCGCCCATCGAGGCGAAGGCGTCCTCGACCCGCTTCTTCGCGCCCTCGCCGATCGCCACCATCGCGATCACGGCGGAGACGCCGATCACGATGCCGAGCGTGGTGAGGAAGGAGCGCATCTTGTTGCGGAGGAGGGCGCGCGCGGCGACCCGGAGCGTCTCGAGCAGGTTCACGGGAGCGCCTCCTCGGCGGCCGGGGCGGCGGGGTGGGCGACGCGCTGGGTCCGCCGCTCGTCGCTCTTCACGATGCCGTCCCGCAGGACGACGAGGCGCGAGGCGTACTCGGCGACGTCGGCCTCGTGCGTGACGAGGACGACGGTGATCCCGGCGCGCCCGAGCTGCTGCAGGATCGCCATCACCTCGACGGACGTGCGGGTGTCGAGGTTGCCGGTCGGCTCGTCGGCGAGGAGGAGCCGCGGCTGCGTGACGATGGCGCGGGCGATCGCGACGCGCTGCTGCTGGCCGCCGGAGAGCTGGTTCGGGTGGTGGTGGACGCGGTCCCCGAGCCCCACGCGCTCGAGCGCCGCCCGCGCCCGCGCGTGGCGCTCGCGCTTCTGGAGGCCGGCGTAGACGAGCGGCAGCTCGACGTTCTCGAGGGCGCTCGTGCGCGAGAGCAGGTTGAAGCTCTGGAAGACGAACCCGAGCGTCCGGTTGCGCACCGCGGCGAGCGCGTCGCGGACGAGGCGCGACACCTCGTCGCCCGCGAGCCGGTACGCGCCGCCGGTCGGACGATCGAGGCAGCCGATCACGTTCATGAGCGTGGACTTGCCCGACCCGGAGGCGCCCATGATCGCGACGAACTCCCCCTCCTCGATGGTGAGCGTGACGCCGCGCAGCGCGCGGACGTCGACCTCGCCCATCCGGTAGGTCTTCGCGACCGAGTCGAGCTCGACGAGAGGGCGCCCCATGGGGTTCCTCACCTAGAACATCCGGCCGGGAGGGCCGCCCGGGCGCCCACCGCCTGCCGGCCGATCGCCGCCGGCGCCGCCCGCCGCGTCGGTGACGACGGCTTCGCCCTCGCGCAGGTCGCCCTCGACCACCTCCGTCGTCGAGCCGTCGGAGACCCCCGTCTTGATGCGGACCGGCGCCGGCTGCTCGGCGCGGAGCACCCACACCGTCCGGCGGTCGGGCTCGCGCGCGCCGCCCGCCTCGGCGCCGGCCGCGTCGCGGCGGGTCGGGCCCTGCCCCGGCGGCTGGCCGGCGCGCGGCGCCGCGCCGCCGCCTTCGTTCGCGGCGCCGTTCGCCGCCCCCCCGGCGGCCGGGGCGTTCCCGGCCCCGCTCCGCTTCTGGGCCGCGAGCAGCTCGGGAGACGGCCGGAAGCGCAGGCCGGCGTTCGGGACGCGCAGCACGTCGCTCCGGTCGGCGAACACGAAGCTCACGTTCGCGGTCATCCCGGGGCGCAGCTCGAGGTCCTTGTTCGCGACGTCCACGACCGCGTCGTAGGTGACGACGTTCTGGACCGTCTGCGGCGCGTTCCGGATCTGACGCACGGTGCCGCGGAACCTCCGGCCCGGGAAGGCGTCCACCGTGAACGACGCCTCCATGCCGTCCCGGAGCTTCCCGATGTCCGCCTCGGCGACGGAGGTGTCCACCTGCATCTTCGCGAGGTCCTCCGCGATGACGAAGAGCGTAGGGGCCTGGAGCGACGCGGCGACGGTCTGGCCCACGTCCACGCTCCGCGAGATGACCGTGCCGTCGATGGGGGAGATGATGTTCGTGTAGGCGAGGTTCACCTCCGCCTGGTGCAGCGCGGCCTTCGCCTGCTCGACCTTGCCTGCCGCGGCGTCGACCCCGGCCGCCGCCCCGTCGGCGTTCGCCTGGGACGTGTCGAGGTCCGCCTGGGCGACGAGCTTCCGTTCGGCGAGGCTGCGCGTCCGCTCGAGCTGGCGCGCCGCGTCCGCCGCCTGGACCTTCGCGCGGCTGAGATCGCCGCGCGCCGCGACGTGGTTCGCGCGCGCCTGGTCGAGGGCCGCCTGGAAGAGCTCGGGGTCGATCTTCGCGATGAGCTGACCCTTCTTGACGGGAGAGTTGTAGTCGACGAGCAGCCGCTGGATGCGCCCGGAGACCTGGCTGCCCACCTGGACGGTGACGAGCGCGGAGAGGGTGCCGGTCGCGGTCACCTGGGCGACGATCCGGCCGCGATCGACGCGCGCCGTCTCGTACTTCGGTGCGGGCGCGGTCCGGGTCGCGCGCCAGGCGACGGCGGCGATCACGATCGCGACGAGGGCGGCCGCGGCGACGATGAGGCGACGCGTGCGCGCAGGGCGGGCGGGGAGGCGGGTGGGCTCCGTGGGGATACGCTCTGCGGGCTTCATCGGCGCTCCTCCCGCGCTGCGGCGGGGCGGACCGGGCGGCGCGACCTGCGCGCCTCGAACCGGTCGAGGTTGGAGAGGATCTTGTTGAGCGCGCCGCGCAGCGCGGCGAGCTCCGCCGCGCTGAACCCGGCGACGAGCGCCTCGCGCACATCGCGCGCGATCGGGCGGAGGACCCCGGCGAGGTCGGCCCCCTCGCCGGTCGTCTCGATGACGAGGCGGCGCCGGTCGAGCGGATCCTCGGCCATGCGGACGAGCTGCCGGCGGGTGAGCGATGCGACGACGCGCGAGGCCGTCGGCTGGTCGATCCGGAGGCGCTCCGCGAGGGCGCCGAGCGAGAGGGGGCCCGCCTCGTGGATCCCGAGCAGGGACCAGAACTGCTGGGGCGAGAGGCGATACCCCCCCGCCTCGGCGTGGACCACCTGGCGGATCCGCCGGCGGACCGCGGCGAGGAGGACGCCGACGTGCTCTTCTTGCACTCGCAACATTTGCCGTAACATGTAATCCGCCGGCCGCCCCGCGTCAACGCCATGCCCTGCCGCTTCGGCCCGGGCGCCCATGCCGTGAGAACCCCCGGCGGACGTGGAAGTTAGCGGGACCGTGTCGTCCCGCTCTTGCCGGCGCGTGAAGAAGTGTTGCGGCTGCGGTCGAGGCGGAGGGCGGGCCGGCTTGCGTCCGCCTCCGCGCCTGCGCATAACACCCCGGATCATGGCCGAATCTCAGGGCGAGCTCCTGCTCCTCGTTCCGACCACGAGCTACCGGCTCGACGACTTTCGCGCCGCGGCCCTGCGCCTCGGGGTCCCGCTCGTCGTCGGGAGCGACCGCTGCCACCAGATCGAGGACTTCTTCGGGGAGGAGAAGGACCTCCTCTCGCTCGACTACCGGCGGCCGGCGCACGCCGCCGAGCAGATCGCCGACGCCGCGCGGAAGCGGCCGATCCGCGGCATCGTCCCTGCGAGCGACCCCACCGCGGTCATCGCCGCGCTCGCCGCCGAGCGGCTCGGGCTGCCGCACAACCCGCCTGCCGCCGCGCACCGCGCCGCGAACAAGCTCGCGATGCGAGAGGCGCTCCGCGACGCGGGGCTGGCCGTCCCCGCGTTCCGGCCGTTCCCGCTGCGCTCGGATCCCGAGCTCGCCGCGCGCGAGGTCACGTTCCCGTGCGTCCTCAAGCCCCTCATCCTGTCGGCGAGCCGCGGCGTCATCCGCGCCGACGACCCCACCGGCTTCGTCGCCGCGTGGCGCCGGATCGGGAAGCTCCTCCACGACACGGCGGCGGAGCGGCGCGCCCGGGAGGAGGGCGGCGCCGGGTCGATCCTCGTCGAGTCGTTCGTCGCGGGCGCGGAGATCGCGGTCGAGGGGCTGCTCCGGGGCGGCCGGCTCGAGGTGCTCGCCGTGTTCGACAAGCCCGATCCGCTCGACGGGCCGTACTTCGAGGAGACGATCTACGTGACGCCCTCGCGCCACCCGCCACCGCTCCTCGCGCGCGTCGAGGAGGTCACCGCGGCGGGGACGCGCGCGCTCGGGCTCGTCGAGGGGCCCGTCCACGCCGAGCTGCGCCTCGCTGCGCACGGGCCGGTGCTGCTCGAGATCGCCGCGCGCTCGATCGGCGGACTCTGCTCGCGCACGCTCCGCTTCGGGGCCGGGCTCTCGCTCGAGGAGGTGCTCGTCGCGCACGCGATGCGGCTGCCGCTCGAGGTGCTCCGGCGCGAGGCGCGTGCGTCGGGCGTCATGATGCTCCCCATCCCGCGGCGCGGGGTCCTGCACGGCATCCGCGGCGTCGAGGCGGCGCGGGCGGTCCCGGGCATCGAGGACGTCGTCGTCACGGTCCCCGAGGGGCGCGAGGTCGTGCCGCTGCCGGAGGGCGACAGCTACCTCGGCTTCCTCTTCGCGCGCGGCGAGGCTCCGGCGGACGTCGAGGCGGCGCTCCGCGAGGCACACGAAAGGCTCGTCTTCGAGATCCGGGCGGCGCTGCCGGTCACGTGAGTGGGCGGGTCGAGGTCGAGGTCGAGGTCGAAGTCGAGGTCGACGTCCACGTCCAGGTCCACGACCAGGTCCACGACCAGGTCGTTCAGCTCTTCCCGGAATCGCTCACCGCGCCAACCTGGGCGGTCGTGGGCTCCGCTCAGCAGAACCACGACTCGGTGAGCCGCGGGACGCGCCGCTGGTCCGGCGCGAGGGTCCGGACGTGGCCGTGCGGCAAGCCGGCTTCGGCGAGCGCGAGCACCTTCACCCGCGCGATCGTCGCGAGCGGCTCCTCGGCGCGCGCCGCGGCCGCCTCGACCTCCGCGGCGACGCGCGCCTGGAGCGCGTCCATGCGAGGATCGGGGTGGCGCCAGCGCCAGGTGAGCGCGGACGGCTCGAGCCCCTCGAACGCGATCTCCGGGTCGTCTTCGAGGAGCGAGCCCGGCGGCACGAGCAGCCGGATCGAGAGCTGCACCGGGTCGAGCGCGGGCAGCAGGCCGCGCGCCTCGAACGTCTCGAGCAGGTCGAGGAGGTCCTCGAGCGTGGACCAGGGGGTGAACGGGACGAGGGAGGGGCGGAGCGGCAGGCCGGCCTCCCGACCGAGGTCGAAGGCGCGGAGTGCGTCCTCGCGCGTGTGACCCTTCGCGAGCTTCGCGAGGACCCGGTCGGAGAGCGACTCGACCGCCGTCGTCGCGAACGCCGCGCCGAGCTGCGCAAGCTCCGCGACGGTCGCGGGCTCGCGCACGAGGTGCTCGACCTTCGCGGTGAAGTCGAACGAGAGCGCGGGGAAGCGCGCGTGGAGCGCGCGGGCGATCCGCAGCGCGTGCGTTGGGCCGTTCAGGAAGTCCGGGTCGCCGAACGTCACGTGCTCCGCGCCCGCCGCGACCTGCGCGGCGACGTCGGCGAGCACGATCTCCTCCGGGACCGCGAAGAAGCGTCCCTGGTAGAGCGGCACGACCGGGCAGTGGCGGCAGCGGTGCTTGCAGCCGCGCGTCGCCTCGACGTACCCCGCGACGCGGCGCGTGCCGTCTCCCGGATCGAGCCCCGCGTACCGGTCGAGGGGCGGAAGGAGGGCGCGATCCGGCAAGACGGCGGGGACGGCGCGCGGGGGCGCGCTCCCCGGGCCGCGCTGGACGAAGCGCGCGAGGGCGTCTTCGCCGCGCTCCACCGCGCCCGCGAGCGCCACGAGCTGCTCCTCGCACTCCGCCCCGAGGACCGCGCGTGCCCCGGCGCCGACGAGGAGGTCGGCGTGGAGCGGCGCGTAGAGGCCGTGGAAGCAGAGCACCGCGTCCGGGCGCTCGGCGCGGATCCGGGCCGCCGCGGCGAGGCCGAGCCGCAGGGCCGTGTGCATCGGGACGGAGATCGCGACGAGCCGCGCGCGCCGGATCCGCTCTTCGTCGAGCGGCTCGACCGAGAGGTCGAGCGCCGCCGGCCGGAAGCCGGCGCGCTCGAGGTGCGCAGCGGGCACGGCGACGCCGTTCGGCGAGTGGCCGAGCTCGTAGGTCGAGACGAGGAGGATGTCGCCCGGGCCGCGCATGGTGCGATCCCGTCCGCGGCGCCGGAGGCGCCGCGGTCAGCCCTTCGCGGGCGGCGGCCGGAAGTCGGGGGGGAGCTGCGCCCCCTCGCCGAAGAAGAACTGCTCCGCCTGCTGGTACAGGATCTCGTTCGTCCGCGGGTCGGCGGGCGCGAGCCGGTACTCGTTCAGGATCATCTTGAAGTGCTCGAGCCACATCTTCCAGGCGTCCTGGGAGATGGAGTCGTAGACGCGCTGCCCGAGCTCGTTCGGGAACGGCTTGAAGGTGAGGCCCGGCAGCTCTTTGCCGAGCTTCTTGCACATCACCATGCGCGCCATTCCTACGTCCTTTCCGGGTCCGGGGTCGAGACGCCGGGAACATAAGCGATCTCGACTCCGGATGCACGGGGCTGCGTGGCCCCGCGCGCGGTCAGGAGAGGAGCGACGTCGGCGACACCGCGAGCGCCTTGGCGAGCGACTCGAGCGTGTCGAGCGGCGGGGTCCGCTGCCCGCGCTCGAGCATCGAGATGTAAGACACGGAGAGGCCTGCCTTGGCGGCGAGGGCTTCCTGGGAGAGCTTGCGGCGGAGACGCTCGCTCTTGAGGTTCACGGCGAACTTGTCGGCGAGACCGGCCATCGGGCGACTCCTGGTTGGGACTCCGGGTGCAATTGCGGTTTCCGCAAACTAGATGTGCGGTATCCGCAGATAAGAGGAATAGCACCTCTCGTGCTGGTCGGCCAGACAGTACGTGTCCCCTGAGCGTGCGATGGCACGGGGGGTGCGTCCCGAAGCTCAGGGACCCGGAGTGATGCTGCGAGTACGCGTCGCGTCGTCAGCGGCGCGGGCGCGCGGCCGGGAAGGGCACGTCGTAGCGCGTGAGGAGTCGCCGCAGCGCGAAGTACGACACCCCGAGCGCCCGCGCGAGGCCGCGCGGGTCGCCGGTGAAGAGCTGCGTCGCGGCGAGCAGGTAGCGCCGCGCCGCCTCCCGGAACGGGAGGACGTCCTCGCGCGCATGGAGCGGCCGAAACCCAGGCACCGCCCGGACGAGCTCGCCGGACAGCTGCGCCAGCTTGCCGCGCGCCTCCTCCATCTGCAGCTCGGTGCGCTCGAGATGGTACGTGAGCCGGCGGCGGTCGAGGGCGAGCTCGAGCGCACGGTCGATCCCGCTCGCCGAGTCCTCGGCCGTCGCGTGGAAGAAGTCCGCGCCGGACATGACCGAGGCGATCGCGTCGGAGGTATCGGTCGAGGCGCCGAACGCGAGGATCGCGAGCGCGGGCCGCGTCTCTCGCAGCTGCCGGATGGTCTCGAGGCCGGGGCCGCCGGGCAGGGCGAGATCGATCGCCGCGACCCCGACGGACGCCGCCGCGCGCCGCCGCGCCTCGGCGCTCGTCCCCGCGAGGACGATCCGGTAGCGCGGGTAGCGCCCGATCGCCCGCGCGCGCTCACGCCCCGGCACGCGCGCGATCCGATCGAGCAGCGCGCGGCGCTTCGGCCCGTCCTCGGTGGCGAGGAGGACGACCTCGTCGAACTCGTCGGGCTGGTCCCAGCGGATCCGGGCCATGGACGGTGATTTCGTACCACGACTGAGCGTGATCCTCACGTGACGCTTGTCGCGCCGGAGGGGGGGCGGAGGACGACCACCTCGACGCGCGCGCCGCGGGCGATCCGGGAGCGACCCGCCGGGAGCACCGCGAGCGCGTCAACCCCGGCGGCCGAAGAGAGGTCGCCGGAGCTCTGCGACCGGAGCGGCACCGCCACGAGCACGCCGCGCGTTGGGCGGAGGCGGCAACGAAGGAAGATCTCGAGCTCCGGTGGCTTCACCTGCGCCGCCCCGAGCCGCGCCGCGACCCGGAGTCGCCCCGACCCGGGTAGCCCGGCGAGCGCCCGGAGCGCCGGGCGCACGAAAAGCTCGAACGTGACGAGGGCGCTCACCGGATTGCCCGGCAGACCGAACACGGCCGTGCGGCCCCAGCGGCCGAAGGTGAACGGCTTGCCCGGGCGCATGGCCACCCGCCAGAAGTCGAGGCGGGCGCCCGCGTTGGCGAGCGCCGCGCGGACGAGGTCTCGCGCGCCCACCGACACCCCGCCCGTCGTGACGAGCGCGTCTGCGCCACGAGCGGCGACGAGGGCGCGCCGGAGCGCCGAGGCGTCGTCGGCCGCGGCCGGCAGGAGGACCGGCTCGGCGCCGGCGTCGCGGGCCGCCGCGGCGAGGGCGTGGCCGTTCGTCTCGACGATCTGGCCGGGCGCCGGGATCCGCCCGACGGGCACCACCTCGTCGCCGGTCGGGAGGATCGCCACCCGCGGGCGGCGGTGGACGAGGAGCTCGGGCCGGCCGAGCCCCGCCGCGAGCGCGATGGTGCCGGGATCGAGCAGCGCACCGGCGCCGACGGCGACGCGCCCCGCCGCGACGTCGGACCCGCGCGGCCGGACGAAGCGGCCGCGAACGGCGGGGCGGAGGAACGAGGCGGACCGCGCGGTGCGCCGGACCTGCTCCTGCTGTTCGACGGCGTCGGCGCCGTCCGGGAGCGGCGCGCCGGTGAAGATCCGACAGCAGGCACCGCCGGGGAGCGGCCCGGGCGCGGGGCGGCCGGCGAAGACCTCGAACGCGACCGGGAGGCGCGTTCCGGCGTGGCGTGCGTCGGCGGCCCGAAGCGCGTACCCGTCCATGGTCGCGGCGTCGAAGGCGGGGAGGTCTCCGGCGGCGACGAGGTCCTCGGCGAGCGCGCGGCCGGCGCCGCCGTCGAGCGGCACGCGCTCCGCGGGGAGGGGCGCGACGTCGGAGAGGGCCGCGAGGATCCGGGTGAGGGCCGCCGCGGGCGTGAGCACCGACCGTTTATAGCGCAGATCGCGCGAGGCCTGCGCCCCGCGCGGAGCGCGCGGTCGGCCATCCTCTAATCCGGGTAGACTCGCGCGCAACTTGGTGGCGTTCGACGCGGCGTTGCCGTACGAGTGCCCAAGGATCGTGGTGGGCTGCGACAGCGGGTGGGCGACCAGGGGGTGGACGTGGGAGAGGGCAGGCAGGACCGACGCCGTGAGGCGCTCCTCGAGGAGCTGAAGCGCGCTGCGGGGCGGCCGCTGTCCGTGGGCGAGCTCATGGAGAAGGCGCGGCTCCACCCCGGCGAGCGGACCGAGGTGAAGCGGACGCTGCGCGATCTCGCGCGCGAGGGCCGGCTCGCCCGCGACGGCAAGCGCTTCTCGCTCCCCGGCACGAAGGAGCCGGCTCCGGCTGCCGGGACGCTCGCCCCGGCGCGGCGCATCGGCCGCGCGGGGAAGCCGGGCATTCTCGGCACGCTCAAGAAGCACCGCGACGGCTTCGGCTTCGTCGCCCGGGTCGACCGCAAGGGGGACGACATCTTCGTGCCGCCCGACGAGGCGGCGAAGGCGATCGACGGCGACCTCGTGCGCGTCGAGGTGGTGCCCGCGCGCGGCGGCCGGACCGCTGGGCGGATCCTGGAGGTGGTGGAGCGCCGGCGGCGGCTCCTCGTAGGCACCTATCACGCCCGCGGCCGGCAGAGCTTCGTCGTCCCCTCGGACGCCGAGCTCGAGGCGTACGTCCCGGTCCCGGAGACCTCGGTCGCCGAGGACGGCGACGTCGTGAAGGTGGCGCTCGACCCCGGCGCGGGGAAGCTCTCCGGCGCGATCGTCGAGAAGATCGGCCGCCCCGGCGAGCCGCGCGTCGAGGTGCTGAAGGTCGCGTACGCGAAGGGGTTCGCGGACGTCTTCCCCGAGCCGGTGCTCGCGGAGGCGGCGGAAGTTCCCGACCACGTGCGGAGCGAGGACCGGAGCGGCCGCCGCGACGTCACGAAGCTCCCGCTCGTCACCATCGACGGCGAGGACGCGCGCGACTTCGACGACGCGGTCTACGTCGAGCGGCTGGAGCCCCGCGGCAAGGGGAAGGGGCTCTACCGGCTCGTCGTCGCGATCGCCGACGTCGCCCACTACGTGCGCCCCGGGACCGCGCTCGACGACGAGGCGGGCAAGCGCGCGACGAGCGTCTACTTCCCGATGCAGGTGCTCCCGATGCTCCCGGAGCGGCTGTCGAACGGGATCTGCTCGCTGAACCCGCACGTCGACCGCCTCTGCATGGTCGCGGACCTCGTGCTCGACTCGAAGGGAGAGACGAAGTCGGCGGAGGTGTACGAGGGCGTGATGCGGAGCGCGGCGCGCTGCACCTACACCGAGGTCGCGGGCGTGCTCGACGGCGAGAAGCTCCCCGACCGCGAGCGGCTCCGCCCGGAGTTCGAGCTCATGGCCGAGCTGCAGGAGCACCTCAGCGCGATGCGGAGGCGTCGCGGCGCGATCGACTTCGACTTGCCCGAGGCGAAGATCGTCCTCGGCCCGGACGGCGAGGTCGCGGCGATCGAGAAGCGCCCGCGCAATCGCGCGCACCGGATCGTCGAGGAGTTCATGCTCGCGGCGAACGAGGCGGTGGCGCGCTGGTTCGGCGCGCGCGACCTGCCGACCGTCTACCGCGTGCACGGCGTGCCGGACGAGGAGAAGCTCGCGGCGTTCCTCGAGCTCGCGGGGACGCACGGCTTCGAGGTGCCCGAGCTGCCGGCCGACCCGCGCGCGCTCAACGCCCTGCTCGAGCGGTTCAAGGGGCACGCGCAGCAGCGCGCGCTGAACCAGCTCCTCCTGCGCGCGATGATGCAGGCGATCTACGCGACCGAGAACATCGGCCACTACGGGCTCGCGGCCGAGCACTACCTCCACTTCACCTCGCCCATCCGGCGCTATCCGGACCTGCTCGTCCACCGGCTCCTCAAGGAGGAGTGGGCGCAGCGCCGGGGCGAGCCGGTGCGGGCCACCACGCTGCCGCGGCTCGGAGAGCTCGCGGTCCGCTCGTCGGAGCGCGAGCGCGCCTCGATGGAGGCGGAGCGCGAGATCGCCGCGTTCTACGCGGCCCTCTTCATGAAGGACAAGGTCGGCGAGACCTTCGACGGCGTCGTGTCGTCGGTCGTCGACTTCGGGCTCTTCGTCGAGCTCGAGCGGTTCTTCGTCGAGGGGCTCGTGCGTGTCGAGGACCTCGGCGGGAGCTTCGATCTCGACCCGGTGCTGCACGCCCTCGTGGACCCCGTCACCGGCCGCGCCTTCCGTGTCGGCGACAAGGTGCGGGTCGAGGTCGTGTCGTCGAACCCAGCGCGCCGCCGCATCGAGCTCGCGCTCGTGGAGGCGGGTCGGACCCGCCGGGCGGAGCCCGGCGTCGAGCGGCCCGGGCGGGCCGGCGCGCCGCGGCGCGCTGCGGCCTGGGCCGAGCGCCCGGAGCGGACGCGGCGCGTGGAGCGGGCGCGGCACGGCGAGGCGCGGACCGGCACGCCACGGCACGGCGAGGCGAGGCACGGCACGGCACGGCACGGCGAGGCGCAAACCGGCGGGCGCCCGGAACGGCAGGGCGAGCGCCAGGAGCGGAGCGGGGAAGGCCACCGCGAGCGCGGGGCCCACGGCGGCGCGGCGCCGAAGGGCCGCGGCGGCGGCGGCAAGCACGTCGCTGGCAAGCACGCCGGCGGCGGCAAGCACGGCGGCGGCAAGCACGGCGGCGGCAAGCACGGCGGCGGCTCGAAGGGCGGCGGCCGCCGGGGCGGCGGTGGCGGGCGGGGTCGGAGCCGGTAGGCCCCGCCTCAGCGCGCCGGCGGACGCCCGCGGAGCGCGGCGAGGAACCGGCGCGCCCCGGCGAGCGCACCCGCGAGGCCGCCGCCGCGGCGCCGCGGCACGTCGGCGGCAGGCACGAGCCGGGCCGACGCGGGATCGGCGGGGTCGATCGACACCGCGAGCCGTCGCGCCTCGAGCGCGGCGAAGAAGGCGGCCCACCCGCAGCGGCCCGCAGTCTCGCCAGCTGGGACGAGCGCCGGCGCGCCCTCGCGGAGCGCCGGCGAGAGCCGGGCGCGCCCGGCGAGGTGCATGATCTCTGCGCGATCGGTCGCTGCGGGCATGGCGCTCCCGAGTCTAGTGCGATAATCACGGCACGTGACCATCGCCGATGGGGCCGTCCTCGCCGCCTTCGCCTTCGCGGCGGGCATCGTCAACGCGGTGGCCGGCGGGGGCACGCTCCTCACGTTCCCCGCCCTCCTCGCGACCGGCGTCCCACCGGTCGCGGCGAACGCGACGAACACCGTCGCGCTCTTCCCCGGCCAGCTCGCCTCGTCCCTCGCCTACCGGAGCCACATCGCGGACGAGCGGCGCCGCGCGATCGCGCTCTCCGTCCCGTCGCTCATCGGCGGGATCGTGGGCGCGTGGCTCCTGCTCGAGCTGCCCGAGCGGTCGTTCGAAATGGCGGTGCCGTGGCTCATCGTCTTCGCCTGCGTGGTGCTCGCGTTCCAGGGGCAGCTCAAGCGCATCGTCGCGAACGCGCGCCACGCGAACCACCCCGCCGCGCTCTGGATCGCGCAGCTGCTCATCTCGGTCTACGGCGGCTACTTCGGCGCGGGGATCGGGATCCTGATGCTCGCCGCGATGGGCATCCTCCTGCCCTCGTCGATCCAGCACGCGAACGCGCTCAAGGTGCTCTTCTCGCTCCTCATCAACGCGGTCGCGGCGGTGCTCTTCGTCGCGAAGGGCGCGGTCCACGCGCCCGAGGCCTTTCTCATGGCGGCCGCGTCGATCGCGGGCGGCTTCGCCGGCGCGCGGCTCGCGCAGCGGCTCCCGCCGGCGGGCATGCGCGGCTTCGCCATCGCCGTCGGCCTGTTCGCCGCCGGGAAGATGTTCCTGCGCTGAGCCGCTCCCGGGGCGGCTACTCGAGCTTCGCGGCGAGCTGCGTGAACCAGATGAGCGCCTCGAGCGCGTTCGTCGTCGTGACGAGCCCGACGAGATCGTGCTTGTCGTTCACGACGATGATGCCGTTCAGCTTGCGGTCGTGGATGAGCTTCGCCGCCTCGGCGATGGGCGTGTCCGGCGTGACGGTGTGCGGCTTCGGGTTCATCGCGGAGCGCACCGGCGTCTTCGAGAGCAGGTAGTGCAGCTCCCATTGGTCGAGGCTCGACGCCTTCGCCGGCATGTACCCGTAGAGCATCTTCTCCGTCACGAGCCCGACGAGCTTCCCCTTCTTCATCACGGGGAGGCGCCGGATGTTCTTCTCCTTGAGGAGGTGGATCGCCTCGATCACCGAGGCGTCCTCCTCGATCGTGATCGGCTTCTTCGTCATCCAATCCGCGACGGTCAGGCGGTTTGCCATGGTCAGATCCCCAGGAAAGCCTTCCTCACGTGGTCGTTGCCGAGGAGCTCCGCTCCCGTTCCGGAGAGTACCACCCGCCCGGTCTCGAGCACGTACGCTCGATGCGCGATCCGGAGCGACTGGTACACGTTCTGCTCGACGAGCAGGATGGTCGTGCCCTGCTCGTTGATGGCCCGGATGATCTGGAAGATGCTCTTCACGAGCAGCGGCGACAGGCCGAGCGAGGGCTCGTCGAGCAGCAGGAGCTTCGGGTTGCCCATAAGGCCTCGGCCAATGGCGAGCATCTGCTGCTCGCCGCCCGACATCGTGCCTCCGAGCTGGTCCTTGCGCTCGGCGAGCCGCGGGAAGAGCGAGAAGACCCGGTCCATGTTCCGCTCGCGGTCCTTGCGCGTGGACTTCACGAACGAGCCCATGCGCAGGTTCTCGACGACCGTCATCTCCGAGAAGATGCGGCGACCCTCGGGCACCTGGATGACCCCGTGCTCGACGACCTCGTGCGGCTGGAGCTGCCCGAGGTCCACCTCGCCGAGGCGGACGGACCCGCGCGTCGGCCGGACGAGGCGCGAGACGTTCTTCAGGATCGTGGACTTCCCGGCGCCGTTCGCCCCGACCACCGTCACGATCTCCCCCTGCTTCACCTCGAGATCCACGTTCCAGAGGACCTGGAGGTCGCCGTAGGAGAACTCGAGCTTACGGATCTGCAGCATGGCGCTCCCTGGACCGGTGGTCATCGCTCACTCGACCCGCTCGCCGAGGTAGGCGGCGATGACGTCGGGGTGGTTGGCGACCTCCTGCGGGCTGCCCTCGGTCAGCTTCTCGCCGGAGTTGAGGACCACGATGCGGTCGGAGATCCGCATGATCGCCTTCATGTCGTGCTCGATGACCATCTGGGTGAGGCCGCGGCGCTTGAGGTCGAGGATGAGCTGGATGATCTCCTCGGACTCGGCAGGGTTGAGGCCGCCCATCACCTCGTCGAGGAGGAGCAGCTCGGGCTTCGTCGCGAGGACGCGCGCCACCTCGAGCTTCTTGCGCTCGCCGATGGGGAGGCCGCCCGCGAGCTGGTCGTCCTTGTGGTCGAGGCGCACGACCTTGAGCTGCTCGTGCGCGGCGTCGCGTGCGACCGCGAGCGAATTCGTCCGCGCGAGCGCGCCGACCATCACGTTGTCGAGCACGGTCATCTTCGCGAGCGGCCGCACCTTCTGCCAGGTCCGGACCATGCCGAGCCGGCAGACCTGGTCCGGTTGCAGGCCGTTCAGGCGCACGCCCTTGAACAGCACCTCGCCCTTCGACGGCGGGTAGTAGCCGGTGATGCAGTTGAAGAGCGTGGTCTTGCCCGCGCCGTTCGGGCCGATGAGGCCCATGATCATCCCCTCCTCCATCGAGAAGGAGACGTCGGAGTTGGCCGCGAGGCCGCCGAAGAACTTCGAGACCTTCTGGATGTCGAGCATCGCCATGGTGCGCCTCCCTACGCGGGGCTCGCCGCGGCGGGGCTCGGCGCGCGGCGGCGCGAGCGCGCGAGGAGCCGCCGGATGACACCGAGCACGCCCTCGGGCGCGAACAGGATCACGACGACGACGAGGATGCCGTAGACGAGCAGGTGCGCGTTCGAGAGGTAGGTCTCGATGAAGCGCACGACGCCCGAGTCCGGCGAGAGGACGCCGACCTGCACGAGCCCGCGCGGGTTCCGCAGGATCTCGGAGAGCGGGACGAGCACCATCGCGCCGAGGACCGGCCCGAGGATCGTGCCGATGCCCCCGACGATGCAGATGAGGACGATCTGCACCGAGACGTCGAGGCCGAAGGCGATGTTTGGATCGATGAACTTCACGAACATCGCGAAGAACCCGCCCGCCGCCGCGGTGAGCGCGGCGGAGATCGCGAGCGCCACGCTCTTGTAGAAGGTGAGGTTGATGCCGAGCGAGTGGGCGGCGTCCTGGTCCTCGCGGATCGCCTGGAAGTAGTAGCCGAGCTTCGAGTGCTCGACCGCGAAGTTCGCGATGATCGTCACGACCGCGAGCAGGAGCCCCGCGTAGTAGAAGGTCCGCTTCGTGAGGAACTCGATCTCCGTGCCGAACAGGTGGAGCGGCGGGATGGAGGAGAGGAGGAAGCCCTCGGCGCCTCGGGTGAAGCCCTTGAAGTGGAGCGTGGCGAGCCGGATGATCTCCGCGACCGAGATGGACGCGAGCACGAAGTACGGGCCGCGCAGCCGGAACGTGATGGAGCCGATGAGCACGGACAAGAGGACCGCGGCCGCCATCGCTCCCCACACTCCCCACCACGGCGGGATGTGGTTCACCTCGAGCAGCATCATCGTCGCGTAGGCGCCGACGCCGAAGTAGGCGGCGTGCCCGACCGAGTACTGGCCGGCGTAGCCGCCGACCACGTTCCACGCCTGGCCCTGGATCACCGCGAGGAACAGCATCACGCCCATGTGCAGGACGTAGGGCTTCTTCACGAACGACGGGAAGACCGCGAGGGCGAGCACCGCCGCCGCGAAGACGAGGAGCGGGACGAGGGAGAGGCCGCGGGCGGGGGTGCGAGGGGAGCAGGTCATGGTCGAGTCCTCTCCTGGCTACGCGCGCGACTTCCCGAGGAGGCCGGAGGGTCTGAAGAGGAGGAGCGCGAGGAAGAGCACGAACACGACGAGCTCCTTCAGCCCCGACGCGACGTAGATGGCGGCGAGCGACTCGGTCATCCCGATGATGAGCCCGCCGAGGGTCGCGCCGACGATCGAGCCCATCCCCCCGAGCACCACGATGACGAAGGCCTTGAGGGTGAAGGCGCTGCCGACCTGCGGATAGATGTAGTAGGTCGGCGCGATGAGCGTCCCGGCCGCGCCGGACAGCGCGCTGCCGATCCCGAACGCGAGGATGCTCGTCCACTTGACGTTGATGCCCATGAGCTGCGCGGCGTCGCGATCCTGCGCGGTCGCGCGGATCGCCTGGCCCGTGTCGGTCCGGGACAGGAACCAGAAGAGCGCGGCCGTGATCGCGGCGGTGATGGCGAACGAGTAGAGGAGCGGCTGGGAGACGGACAGGCCGCCGAGGTCGAAGCTCGACGACGAGTAGGACGTCGTGAGGATCCGGTAGTCCGAGGTGAAGATCAGCATCATCGAGTTCGACATGATGAGGCCGAGCCCAATGGTGAGGAGGATCTGGTTCTGCGGCAGCGCGTTCAGCACCCGGTTGATGAAGACCTTCTGGAGGAACGCACCCCACAGGAACAGCAGCGGCGCGGTCGCGATCAGGGCGACGTACGGGTCGAGGCCCGTCTTCGTGAAGATGAACCAGGTCGCGTACATCCCGAGCATGAGCAGGTCGCCGTGGGCGAAGTTGATGACCCGCATCACGCCGAAGATGATCGTAAGCCCGATCCCGATGAGCGCGTAGACGCCACCCACGAGGAGGCCGCTCAGCACCGACTGCAGGAAGACCGTCATCGACTGCTCCTTGCGCGCCCGTCCGACTCCTAACCGCCGTGGACGGGTGAGTTCAACCTTCACTGGGCGCGGTACGTGGACGTGGACGTGGACGTGGTCGTGGTCCTCGACCTCGACCTAGACTTGGACCTCGTCGAGGTCGAGGTCGAGGTCGAGGTCGATGTTGAAGTCCAGGTCCACGTCCACGTCCACGATCACGACCACGTCCACGTCCACGAAGTCAGCCGCCGATCACTTCCACCCCGGGAACGGGTAGACCGCCTTCTTCTTCGCCGCGCCCGCCGGGTAGACCGTCACCGCGGCGCCGCCCTGGTACTGCACGACCGGCATGACGAGCTGGTTCTGGTTCGTGAACCCGTTCACGTCCGCGAACTTCACCTCGCCCATGATCCCCGACCACGCCCCGGCGTCGAGCGCCTCGCGGATCTTCTCGCGGTTGCCGCCCGCCTTCGTCGCGACCTCGCCCACGATCATCATCGACGCGTACGCGCAGGCGGCGTGGTAGGTCGGCTTCTTCCCGAATTTCGCCCTGTAGCGCGTGGCGAACTCGGTCGCGCCGGAGGAGGACTCGGGCGTCCACTGCGTGACGGAGAAGACGTTCGTGGAGATGTCCTTCTCGCTCTCGAACTGGGCGGTATCGAACCCGGCGCCGCCGCCGAGGAACGCCTGGGGCCGGAGGCCCACCTCGCGCGACTGCCGCATGAGCAGGATGGCGTCCGCGACGTAAGAGACCATGAAGACCAGGTCCGGGTTCGCCGCCTTCATCTTCGTGAGCGTGGACCGGTAGTCGGCGGCGCCCTTCTGGTACGCCTCGTCGCCGACGATCTGCAGCCCCTTCGCCTTCGCGTACTCCTTGCCGGCGGCGGAGACGGAGTTGCCGAAGTCCGTCGACTCGTAGACGAAGGCGATGGACTTCGGCTTGCCGAGGGAGAGCGCCGCGTCGAGGAGCGACTGGGCGTACTGGTGGGCGGGGGCGTTCAGCCGGAAGACGTACTTGTACCCCTGCCTCGTGATCTCCTCCTTCGCGGCGGCGGGGACGACCTGCGGGACCTTGTACTGCTCGGCGAGCTTCGCGACCGCGTTGGCGTTCGCGGAGGTGTAGGGCCCGACGATGGCGGCGACCTCGTCGCCGGTCGCGAGCTGCTCCATCGCGCCCATCGCCTTGTCCGGCTTCCCCGTGTCGTCCTGCTTCACGAGCGTGACCTTCACGCCCTTCTTCGCGAGGTCCTCGAGGGCGAGGTCGACGCCGTTCGTGAGGTTCTCGCCGATGGGCGCTTCGGCGCCCGTCATGGTGTTGATGAAGCCGACCTTCACCTGCGCCCGGCCGAGGCCCGGGAGTGCGAGGGCGAGCGCGGCGAGGACCGTCGTGAGCCGATTCATCATCTGGGATCTCCGTTCCGTTCCGTTGCGGGCGATGCGTCGACCCCCCAGGCCGGCACCCTACCGGACCGTACCCGGACCCCGCCATTGTGGAGAACCGCAATCCGGGGCCCCCTGGCGGTGCGGGCGCCGGGTGCGCGACAATCTGCCGCCGCGCCGATGGACCCCGCCCGCATGCTCGCGAGATCGCTCGCGCCGCTCGTCGCCGCCGCGCTCCTCGCCGGCGCCGCGCAGACGCGCGCGGATGCGCACATCGTTCTCAGGTTCAGCCACGTGGTCGCGGTGGACACGCCGAAGGGCCAGGCGGCCGAGTACTTTCGCAGGCGCGCGGAGGAGCTGACCGGCGGGCGCGTCCGCGTCGAGGTCTACCCGAACAGCACGCTTTACAAGGACCGCGACGAGATCGAGGCGCTGCAGCTCGGGGCGGTGCAGATGCTCGCGCCGTCCCTCTCGAAGTTCGGGCCGCTCGGCGTGCGCGAGTTCGAGGTCTTCGACCTGCCGTTCCTCTTCGCCGACTATGACGCGCTCCGGAAGGTGACGCAGGGCCCGGTCGGCAAGGCGCTCCTCGCGAAGCTCGAGCCGAAGGGGATCGTCGGGCTCGCCTACTGGGACAATGGGTTCAAGTCCTTCTCCGCGGGGCGGCCGCTGCGCACCCCCGCCGACTTCCGCGGCCTCCGCATGCGGATCCAGCCCTCGGTCGTGCTCGACGCGCAGATGCGCGCGCTCGGCGCGCTGCCCCAGATCCTCGGCTTCTCGGACGTCTACGCGGCGCTCCGCGCCGGCGTCATCGACGGGGCCGAGAACCCGATCTCGAACATCTACACGCAGCGGATGCACGAGGTGCAGCGCCACCTCACCATCACCGACCACGGCTACCTCGGCTACGCGCCGATCGTGAACAGGCGGTTCTGGGACGGCCTCCCCGGCGACGTGCGCGCGCAGCTCGAGCGCGCGATGGCGGAGGCGACCGAGTATGCGAACCGGATCGCGCGCGAGAAGAACGAGGCGGACCTCGCGAGGGTCCGCGCCGCGGGAACGACCGAGGTCCACGTCGCGACCCCCGACGAGCGGCTCGCGCTGAAGCGCGCGCTCGTCCCCGTCCACGCGCAGATGAAGGAGCGGCTCGGCGCCGAGCTCATCGAGGCCATCTACCGCGCGACGAGCTTCCGACCCGACCGGCTGTGATCCCCGCCCCGAGCACCCGCGCGCGCGCCGCGCCAGTGTCAGCCGCCCACGGCTGGCAGTGGTACGCGCCGCGCGTGGCGATCGGCCTCTTCGTCGCCGCGCTCCTCGGCCTCCTCTGGGTGCTGCACCGGCAGGAGCTCGAGGAGAAGCGCGGCGCGGTGATCCGCGACATCCTCTGGGTCGAGCAGAACGTGCGGTTCAGCCTCTCGCGCGACCTCGAGCAGCTCGCGGAACTCGGGGCGGACGCGGAGGGCGTCGGGCCCCCGCAGCTCGAGCTGCGGGTTTCGTACCTGCTCCAAAACAGCCCGGGGCTCCTCCGCATCGTGCTGCTCGACGAGGCGGGCGGGGTCCGGACGAGCGCGCCGCCCGCGGCGCCGGGGCGGCCGACGTTCGGCGAGCCGAGCCGTGCGGCGTACGAGCTCGCGGTCGGCACCGGGAACACGGCGTACGGCGCCCCCTACCGCTCGGCGCAGGGGCAGGTGTTCGAGGTGTTCGTCCCGTACTACCGCGCCGGTCGCCCGGCTGGGACGGTGGTGGGCGTGTACGGCCTCCAGTCGATGCTCGCCGCCATCGTCCCGTGGTGGCTCGCCGAGAAGCACCTCGTCACGATCCGCGACGCGGGCGGGGCGGTGCTCGCGGCGAAGTCGAACGTCGAGGCGCGGCAGCCCGACCTGAGCCATCAGGTGCCGCTCGATCCCCCGGGCCACGGGCTGCTCCTGCACGTGGAGTCGTACGGCGGGGAGACCCAGCTCCTGCGGAACGTCCTCACCGCCGCGATCGTGTCGCTCGCGGCGGCGGTGCTCTGGAACGTCTGGGCGCTCCGGCGGCACGTGCGGCGAAGGCTCGCGACCGAGGAGGCGCTCCGGGCGGAGCACGCGTTCCGCAAGGCGATGGAGGACTCGCTCCACACCGGCATGCGCGCGGTCGATCTCGAGGGGCGGGTCGTCTACGTGAACCCTGCCTTCTGCAAGATGGTCGGCTACGGCGCGGAGGAGCTCATCGGCCGCGCCGGGCAGCCGTACTGGCCCCCGGAGGAGCGCGCGCAGATCCTCGAGACCTTGCGGGCGGCGCGCGACCCCGCCGCGCCGCGCGCCGGCATCGAGATGAAGCTCATGCGCCGCCGCGGCGACCGGTTCGACGCGCTCATGTACGAGGCGCCGCTCATCGACGCGGAGGGGCGCCACACCGGCTGGATGGGATCGGTGCTCGACATCACCGAGCGCAAGCGCGCGCGCGAGCTCGCCCGGCAGCAGGAGGAGAAGCTCGCCGCCACCGCGCGCCTCGTCACCGTCGGTGAGATGGCCTCGACCATCGCGCACGAGCTGAACCAGCCGCTCTCCGCCATCGCGAGTTACACGACGGGCTGCCTGAACCTGCTCGAGGCCGGCAGCGTGCCCCGCGAGGAGCTGCGGGACGCGCTCCGGAAGACCGCCCAGCAGGCGCAGCGTGCCGGCCGGATCATCCGGCGCGTCCACGACTTCGTGCGCAAGAGCGAGCCGACGCGCACGCCGGTCCGCGTGAACGCGGTCGTCGAGGAGGCGGTGGGGTTCGCCGACCCCGAGGCGCGCAAGCGCCGGGTGCGGATCCGCGCGGCGCTCGCCGGCGCCGATCCCGAGGTGAAGGCCGACCCCGTCCTCCTCCAGCAGGTCGTGCTGAACCTCCTGCGGAACGCGATGGACGCGATGGCGGCGACGCCTGCCGAGCGCCGCGAGATCCGCGTGGCCGCCGAGGCGGGCCCGTCGTCGGTCACGGTCTCGATCGCAGACCGCGGCTGCGGCCTCGCCCCGGAGATCCGCGACCACCTCTTCGAGCCGTTCTTCACGACGAAGGCGGAGGGGATGGGGATGGGGCTCAACATCTGCCGCTCGATCCTGGAGCTCCATCACGGGCGCGTCTGGGCCGAGGCGAACCCGGAGGGCGGCACCGTCTTCTCGTTCTCGCTGCCGCTCGACCTGCCGGACGCGGCGGACGCCGCCGAGCCGCCCGGGCGGGCGGGAGAGGGGAGCGGCACGTGAGCGAGGGGACCGTTCTCGTCGTCGACGACGACGACGCCATCCGCGACGCCCTCGGGTGGCTCCTCCGCTCGCGAGGCGTCGCTGCGCGGACCTGGCCATCCGCGGAGGCGTTCCTCGCCGACTACTCGGACGCGATGCGCGGGTGCCTCGTCCTCGACGTCCGCATGGAGGGGATGAGCGGGGCGGAGCTCTACGACCGGCTGCTCGCGGCCGGCTGCCGCCTCCCGGTCATCTTCCTCACCGGCCACGGCGACGTCCCGCTCGCGGTCGCGGCGCTCAAGAAGGGCGCGTTCGACTTCGTCGAGAAGCCGTTCAACGACAACGAGCTCGTGGACCGGATCGTGGCGGCGGTGTCGCACGACGAGGCGCGGACCCGGGAGCTCGAGTCGGGCGCGACGGTGGCGGCGCGGCTCGCCGACCTGACGGCGCGCGAGCGGCAGGTGATGGAGCGGGTCCTCGCGGGCGACTACAACAAGACCATCGCCGACGCCCTCGGGATCGCGGTCCGCACGGTCGAGGTCCACCGCGCGCGCATCTTCGAGAAGATGGGCGTCCGCTCGGCGGTGGAGCTCGCGCAGGTGCTCGCGAAGCGGTGAACGGCCGTTACGCCCCGCGCGGGTATGCCTTCTCTCGACCGCGCGGCGCCCCGTCCGCTCCGGCACGTGCGCCGTCCCCCTCTAGTCCTTGCAGGGTGCGGTGCGGCGTGGCAGCGTCTCCACATTCGCGCCGTCACGGTCCGTCATCACCGCACCGCGCCACCGGAGGAACGCCATGCGCATTCGCCTCTTCGCCGCGAGCGTCGCCTGCTCGCTCGCCCTCTCGCCGGCCTTCGCCCAGGAGCTCGGGCCGACGCTCCAGAAGATCAAGGAGACCGGCACGATCTCCCTCGGGCACCGCGAGTCCTCCATCCCGTTCTCGTACTACGATGACAAGCAGCAGGTCGTCGGGTACTCGTACGAGCTGCAGATGAAGGCGGTCGACGCGGTGAAGAAGAAGCTCAACCTGCCGAGCGTGCAGGTGAAGCTCACCCCGGTCACCTCCCAGAACCGCATCCCGCTCGTCCAGAACGGGTCGATCGACCTCGAGTGCGGCTCGACGACGAACAACCTCGACCGGCAGAAGCAGGTCTCGTTCTCGAACTCGCTCTTCATCGTAGGGACGCGGCTCCTCACGAAGAAGAACTCCGGCATCAAGGACTTCCCGGATCTCAAGGGAAAGAACGTCGTGACCACCGCCGGGACGACCTCGGAGCGGCTCATCCGGGCACTCAACGACGAGAAGAAGATGGGGATGAGCATCATCTCCGCGAAGGATCACGGCGAGTCGTTCCTGACCCTCGAGAGCGGTCGCGCGGTGGCCTTCATGATGGACGACGCGCTCCTCGCCGGAGAGATGGCGAAGGCGCGCAACCCGAACGACTGGCACATCGTCGGGACGCCGCAGTCCGAGGAGGCCTACGGCTGCATGCTGCGCAAGGACGATCCCCAGTTCAAGAAGGTCGTCGACGACGCGATCGCCCAGACGATGAAGTCGGGTGAGGCGGAGAAGCTCTTCAAGAAGTGGTTCCAGTCGCCGATCCCGCCGAAGGGGCTGAACCTGAACCTCCCGCTCAGCGAGGACATGAAGAAGCTCTTCGCGAACCCGAACGACAAGGCGTACCAGTAGGGTAGGCTTCTCCAGCGGAGCGCGGGGGCGGGGCGGCCTGGCGCCGCCCCGCCGCGTTTCGCGATCACGAGAGGGCATCGATGGCGTACCACTGGAGATGGGAGGTGTTCTTCGAGCCGGCGCCGTCCGGCGGCGGCGACACCTACCTCGGCTGGATCCTGTCGGGGCTGAAGATGACTGCGGCGGTCTCGGTCTCGTCGTGGTTCATCGCGCTCGGCGTCGGCTCGGTGATGGGCGTCCTGCGCACCGTGCCGAACCGGCTCCTCTACGCGATCTCGACGATCTACGTGGAGATCTTCCGGAACATCCCGCTGCTCGTGCAGCTCTTCATCTGGTACTTCGTCATCCCCGAGCTCGTCCCGCTCTCGGTCGGGAACTGGTTCAAGCAGCTCAACCCATTCCTGCAGCAGTTCCTCGCCGCGATGCTCTGCCTCGCCTTCTTCACCGGCGCGCGCATCTGCGAGCAGGTGCGCGCCGGCATCGAGTCGCTCGCGAAGGGGCAGAAGGCGGCGGGGCTCGCGCTCGGGCTCACCCTGCGGCAGACGTACAACGTCGTGCTGCTCCCGATGGCGTTCCGGATCATCGTCCCGCCGCTCACCTCGGAGATGGTGAACCTCATCAAGAACTCGGCGGTGGCGTCCACCATCGGGCTCCTCGAGCTCGCCGCGATGGGGCGCCAGCTCGTCGACTACACCGCCCAGCCCTTCGAATCCTTCATCGCAGTGACGCTCCTCTACGTCGCGCTGAACCTCATCGTCCTCGGGTTCATGCGGTGGGTGGAGGAGAAGGCGCGCGTGCCCGGATTCATCGGCGGCGGAGGTCGCTAGGCCATGTACGAGTTCGACTGGTCCTCGATCCCCGGCGCGCTGCCGTTCCTGTGGACCGGGATGAAGGTGACGCTGCGCATCACCTTCACCGCGATCGTCGTCGGCATCGCCCTCGGCACCCTGCTCGCCGTGATGCGGCTCTCGAAGAGCCGCATCCTGTCGTGGATCTCGGTCGGGTACGTGAATACGTTCCGGTCGATCCCGCTCATCATGGTGCTGCTCTGGTTCTTCCTCATCGTTCCCGCGCTGCTCGAGCGGCTCTTCACGATCCCGCGCCACGCCGACACCCGGCTCACCTCGGCGATGGTCGCCTTCGCGCTCTTCCAGGCCGCCTACTACGCCGAGATCATCCGCGCCGGCATCCAGAGCGTGTCGTCCGGCCAGGTGGGCGCCTCGCTGGCCCTCGGGATGACGCAGGGACAGGCGATGCGCCTCGTCGTCCTGCCGCAGGCGTTCCGAAACATGACGCCGCTCCTGCTCACGCAGAGCGTGATCCTCTTCCAGGACACCTCGCTCGTGTACGTGTCCGCGCTCGCGGACTTCTTCGGCGCCGCCCAGAAGGTCGGCGACCGCGACGGGCGGCTCGTCGAGATGCTCCTCTTCGCCGGCGCGGTCTACTTCGTCGCAAGCTTCGCGCTGTCGTCGCTCGTGAAGCGCTACCAGAACAGGCTCAGCCTCAGGCTCTCGACATGATCTCGATCCGGAAAGTCAGCAAGATCTACGGCAACGGCTTCCAGGCCCTGAAGGACTGCTCGACGAGCGTCGAGAAGGGCGAGGTGATCGTCGTCTGCGGCCCGTCCGGGTCGGGGAAGTCCACGCTCATCAAGTGCGTGAACGGCCTCGAGGACTTCCAGGCGGGCGAGATCGTCGTGAACGGCATCCCCGTCGGCGACAAGAAGACGGACCTGCCGAAGCTCCGCGCCCACGTCGGGATGGTCTTCCAGCACTTCGAGCTCTTCCCGCACATGACGGTGCTCGAGAACCTCACCGTCGCGCAGGTGAAGGTGCTCGGCCGCGGGAACAAGGAGGCTGTCGAGCGGGGGTACAAGCTCCTCGACCGCGTCGGGCTCCGCGCGCACGCGCCGAAGCACCCGGGGCAGCTCTCCGGCGGTCAGCAGCAGCGCGTCGCAATCGCGCGGGCGCTCGCGATGGACCCGATCTGCATGCTCTTCGACGAGCCGACCTCCGCGCTCGACCCCGAGATGATCAACGAGGTGCTCGACGTCATGGTCCAGCTCGCGAAGGAGGGCATGACGATGATGTGCGTGACCCATGAGATGGGGTTCGCTCGGAAGGTCGCCCACCGCGTCGTCTTCATGGACCAGGGGCAGATCGTCGAGGACGCGAAGAAGGAGGAGTTCTTCGGCAGCCCACGGTCGGAGCGGGCGCAGCAGTTCCTGTCGAAGATCCTCCATCACTAGCGGGCTGTTGAAATAGCCCCCCGCAGCCGGGTCTACGGGAACCTCCCTCGCCCCCGCGTAGCGCGCGCGTAGCGGGGGGAGAGCCCCGTGAATGTGTGCCCGCCCGCGCGCAAAAAAGAGCGGGCGCCCGAAGGCGCCCGCTCGTCACTTCAGTCTGCTCGGGTCGCTACTAGAACGTGTAGCGCATGCCAAGGCCAGTGGCCCAGGGATCGGAGCCAACCGGCGTGCCGCCCGCGATCGGGGTGCCCGAGCCCGCCGTGACCTGAGCGAAGCCGGCGGTCGCGAACGTGTAGCTCGCGTTGCGCTCGTTCTCGATCTGGGTCCAGTAGGCGTAGACCTGCGCCGCCTTCGTCAGATAGTAGGCGTAGCCGAGCGTGTAGTTCATCGCGCCGAAGCCGGCCGTGCTGCACGCGGCGCCCGAGACGAGGTCGCAGTCACCGGAGTCGGCCGTCGTCCAGCGGGCGCGGAGCTCGTGGTTGCCCGTGCGGTGCTTGAGGTTCACCATCAGGCTCGGGCGCGTGAACTTGTTGATGGCGTTCGCGGCGGTACCGACGAAGGCCGTCCCGCCGAACGCGCGGTACATGAGCTGCTCGTACACGGCACCGACGACCGTGGTGCCGAAGGCAGAGGGGAGCTCCAAGCCCGCGCCCACCTTCCAAGCGGTGTCCCGGCTGCGGACGCCCTGCCAGTCCTCGTGGTCCTCGAACGCGGCGAGGACCGAGAGCGGCCCCGCGTCATAGTTCACCACGGCGCTCCAGAGCTCGGGCGCCCGGACCGCCTTCGTGTCGGCGAACCGGTTGGCGGAGTACGCTGCCTTGAAGGACGCGCCCAGGATCTTCGGCGACTGGTACACGACGCTGTCCGCGGCGCGGATGGCGAAAGTCGTCGTCGTGGGCGTGTTGATCGCCGGCGCACGCACCGGCCCGGTGAACGCGGCGCCCGCGGTGATGCCCGCGGTGGACCGCGTGTTGAACCCGGGGCTGCCCATGAGTGCGGTGGCGTCGTAGACGTCGGTGTTGC
>WNFU01003700.1_pt1 | contig 31605 bp, 28 predicted proteins | sample 5400121 | NCBI WGS metagenome assembly WNFU01 (sample SAMN13153360, study PRJNA577476) | soil metagenome | isolation source: 100 cm soil or saprolite under grassland replicate 1 | place: USA:California | collected 2016-06-15
CCACGGCGTCTTGAAGCGCGGGTGCACGCGCCGGAAGATCTCGGGTAACTGGCGGTAGTGCGCCATGGCGTAGGTGATCCGCGAGGCGCCGATGATGCCGGCGTTCGTGGCCAGGAAGAGGATGGTCGCCGCCAGCAGGCCGACGTAGACCTTCAGCACGTCCAGGAACGCCTGGTTCGTGATCCCGAGGTTCTCGACCAGCCCGAGCACCGGGTCGTTCTGGAAGCCGCCCTTCTCCGGGGTCTCGGCCAGCAGCGTGTGGTACTCGCCGTTGGAGTGTGTGACCGGCAGCGCCGTCAGCGCGATCGAGGGAAGAGTGAAGAAGATCGCGAAGACGGCGATCACCGTCATCAGGTACGCGCGCGGGACGTTGCGCGCCGGGTCGCGCGCTTCCTCCGCGAGGTTGGAGACGGTCTCGATCCCGGTGTAGGCGATCATCCCGACCGGGACCGCGAGGATGAAACGGCTCCACGTGGGGGCGACCCCCCAGTGGATGTTGGCGCTCAGAACGTGCGGGTTGAAGATGAGCGCGAACCCCAGCACGACCAGCAGGAGCTGCGTCGCGAAGTCGATCACCGCCAGTCCGATGTTGAGCCCGGTGGCCTCCTTGATCCCGATGATGTTGAGAACGACGAGAACGGCGATCACCGCGATGCCCGCGACGATGTCCCACGGGTTCGTCTTCAGCGGCCCCCAGAAGATCGACAGGTAGTGGGGGACGAAGAACGCCGAGATCGAGATGGTGATGACGTAGTTGAGCATCTGCGCCCAGGCCGCCCCGAAGCTGACGACCTCGTTGAAGGCGTGCCGGGCGAAGCTGGAGGAGCCGCCCGCCTCCGGGAAGCGGACCGTCCCCTCCGCGTAGGTCATGGTGGTGAGGAGGAAGATCACGCCCGCGATGAGGAAGACGAGCGGGGTGAGGCCGAGGGCGAAGACGGCCGTGACGCCGAGCGCGTAGTAGATCGAGGAGCCGACGTTGCCGTAGACGGTCGCGAACAGCGCCGGCGCGCCGAGGACTCGCTGCAGACCTTCGGGCTGGCGTCGGCGACGCGGCACAGGCGAACTCTACGGAGTCTGGTCGCTGATGCAGTCCTCCGTGGGCGGCGCGGCTACCAAAGAGAGGAGCCGGCTTTCGCCGGCTCCTCTCTCGGTCGGGAGTGGTTCCGCGTTAAGGCGTGTCCACCCGCACGATCGTCGGGTTCGGCATGCCGCTGGCGCCGGAGTACGCCACCGACCCGAGGTACTTCGTCCCCGCGGCGAGGCCGGAGAACGAGAGGCTGATCGTGCCGGTCCCGCCGGTGACCGCCGTCGCCGGAGCGCTGACGGTCATGTTGCCGGCCGCCGCCGATCCGAGCAGCCAGTGGTACAGCTTGAACGGCGAGGGCCCCCCGGAGATCGCGAAGCCGTGGATCCACACGGTGTAGTTGTCCGCGGCCGGGTTGACCAGGTTCACCTGCTCGGCCGCCGTCCCGCCGGTGCTTGCGCCGACCTGTATGCCTCCACTGTTGTAGACGTAGAGGTCGATGTCGCTGCCGGGGCTGGCGTCCTCGTTGAACAGCTCGAACCGGGCGTAGGTCGTCCCGGCCGGGATGGTCACCGGGATCGAGACGGTCCCGGGCCCGCCGGGCGTGAAGCTGTCGCCCGGATCGTCCGCCACCGTGCCGGGGGTGATCGTCGGCGTGACGAGCCCGCGCGGCGTCGCGCTGAACGGGCCGTCGTAGCCGAACTTGATCTCGTAGCTGATCGGGTCACCGGTACCGGACACACTGGCCGGAGCCGCGAGCGCGACAGGCCTGATCACCATCGGGATCCGGACGACGTGCGGGCCACCGCTCTGTGTCCAAGTGAGCTGTCCGCCCACGTACGTGTTCAGTGTCGCGGTCGTCCGCGTGAAGCTGACCGTGAACGACTTCGTCTCGCCCGGATCGAGCGTGAGCGAGCTCGGACTGACCGTGGTGGTGATCCCACTCAGGCCGGTCGTCGAGACGTCGTACGTCGCCGTCGAGCTGCCCACGTTCGTCACCTTCCTCGTGACTGTCTGGACGCCCGCCAGATCGCCGATCGCGATCGAGGGGACGTTCAGGTCACTCGGGTCGATCTTGATGGACGGGCAGTACGACGCCGTCAGCTGACCGGTGCCGCACAGGAAGGCGAGCCAGTCGTTGAACCCGCTGGTGTACACGAGCCCCGGGTCGGCCGCGCTGTTCGGCTTCACGTGGCCTGCGCCCTGGCGGAAGATCACCGATGAGCTCGTGTTCGGTCCGTCGAGAACGTCCGACCCCGACGTCATCAGCGCGGACTTGATCATCATCGGCGTCCAGTCCGGGTGCCGCTGCTGGAGCAACGCTCCGAGGCCCTGGACGTGCGGCGCCGACATGGACGTACCGCTGTACAGGTTGAAATCGAACCCGTGATTCCCCGGAGGCGCGACCGCCGCCAGGATGTCCTGGCCGGGAGCGATCACGTCCGGCTTCAGCAGGTCGCCCCCGCCCGCGGCCAGCGGACCGCGCGAGGAGAACGACGCCGTGAACGGAGCAGGGTCCGTATACGTGAGGGTGGACTGGTTGATCGTCGCGGTCGCGCCCGGTGTTGCCGCATATGCCTTCACCGCGGCGCGGTCCGTGGACTGCAGGTGGACCGTGGGCACGAAGTGGAAGTCGGCGTTCAGCGAGTTGATGCTCGTGTTGACGAGGATCATCCCCACGCCACCGGCCTCCTGGACCGCGAAGCTCTTGTTGACGCGAGCAGTCACACCGCGGTCGCAGACCACGATCTTCCCGGCCACCAAGGCCGGGTCGAGCACCGGCGTACCGGAGTTGTCGATAGTCGAGTAGCAGAGCGCGACCTTCGTCGGATCGGCACCCGGCAGACCGGCTGCAGTCGAGTCGATCAGCGGAGCGGGACCGACCGCGCTGGCCACGGAGGCGCCGTTGTAGGTCGCCCCGTTTCCGAGCGTGACCGAGCCCTGGCCGTTCCGGTTGTGCGTCCCGGCCGCGACTGTGGTCAGCCACGGGCCCGGATGCGCGACGGTGGCGGTGGTCGGCCCGCTATTCCCTGCGGACGCGGTCACGAACACGCCCGCGTCGGCCGCGAACAGGAACGAGACTTGAACGGGGTCGAGGAAGTTCGTCCTCGTTCCGGAGATCGAGTAGTTGACCCCGTCGACTCCGTCGGCGACTGCCTGGTCGATCGCGGCCACGAGGTCGGACGTGAATCCGCTCGCGGTCGAGGCATCCTCCGTCGACCACAGGGCCTTGTACATCGCGATGCGGGCCCGGGGCGCCATGCCGCTAATCGGACCGAAGGCGGCAGCAGGGCCGGTCGTCTGCACGCCGTAGTTGCCGCCGGCGGTGCTGGACGTGTGGGTCCCGTGGCCGTTGTAGTCGCGCGGCGAGGTGAACTCCCACGGACGCTCGGCGTCGATAGCTGCGTCACCGCCCCACCCGGCGTTGAAGTGCCGCGCGGCGATCAGCTTCTTGTTGCAGTTGTTGACGTCCCAGGAGCCGTCCGTGACCACTTCGCTCGATTCGCAGTGGCCGTGGAAACCACCGATCGACTGGTACACGAGCTTCCCATTCGCGTCGCGGTCGGTGAAGCTCTTGCTCTGTGGCCAGATGCCTGAATCGACGACCCCGACTACGATCCCTTCGCCGGCGCCGGGGCCCTTCTTGCTGCCGATCGGGCCGCCGAGCTGGTCCCAGAGACCGCCCGGCTCGTCGAGCCCGAGGAAGTGTGGCGTCGAGGACGTGTCGGCCGTCTGGAGCTCGTCCTTGCTAACCGCGAGGACTCCCTTCATCCCCTCCAGCTTGGCCGCCTGTTCGTCCGTCAGCCGCGCGGCGAATCCGTCGTAGCTGTAGAAGTAGTCGTACAGCTTGTCGCCGCCGCCGACCTTGTCGAGTAGGCCGTTGTGCCTCAAAGCCAGGTAGTCGGCGTACTTGACCACCTTGGCGGAGGTGGGATCGATCTTCTCGCCCTTGGCGGGCTTCGTCGCAGCGAGCCCGGCGGTGCCGCCGTCGTACGCGACGACCGGCTCGAGAGCTGTCTGGACGATGTACGTCTTGACGGCTTGGCCGCCTGTGTCGGCAGGTAGCGCACCCGCCGATGCGGCCGCGATGAGCCCCATCGCGACGAGCGCCGCTGCCGTTGCAGCGCGCCGCGCGCGGCCCCGCAGTCTGAACGATTCCTTCACGTTCCTCCCTTTCCGAGCTACTTTCGGAAACGGACCCTCCCCGCAGGGCAGCCGCAAAGTGCCATTGAGTGCCAGTTCCCCGTTCGGGCGGAACAGTAGCGCCCTTCGACCACTTCTACAAGGGGCGTTCTCTCGAAGCTTGACTAGCCGCGCTTGCCGTTGCTGACGACGAGGCTCACCTTCGATCCGCCGTAGAGCCGGGTTCCTCGCTTCGGCGACTGCGAGATCACGCGCCCTCTACCAACCCTGCTCGAGAACTGCTTCGCGATGTGACCCGGCGCGCAGTAGGCCCGGCGGATCGCGCGCTTGGCCTTGGCGAACTTCTTGCCGCGCACATTCGGGACGGCGCAGTTGTTCCCGCCGAGGAAACGGACAACGGCCCACGACGAGCTAGCTCCGCCATGGCTCTGACCGCCGGCGAGGATATTCCCATCAGGCTGCAGTACGAGGCGGTAAAGGTCGTCGAGATACTCGCCGGATTGAATCGGCGTCACAGTGAAGCCGCGTTTGCCGAAACTCGGGTCACGAGCCCCGCTCGGCTTGAGACTTCCCAGCATGACGTCCGTTCCGCCCCGGTGACCCGGTCGCGGAACGACTGCGGCCACGACGATTCGTCCGTCGCGCTGGAGAACGACGGCAGTCGCGGATCCTTCAGTCTGCTTGATCAGCCTGATACCGCCGTTGCCGAAGGTCTGATCCAAGCGCCCCTTCCGGTCATAGCGCGCGACCATCGGCCAGGACTTGCCGCCCAGCGCTTGTCCGGAGATGACGATCTTCCCGTTCGTGCAGAGCGACATCTCCAGCGGTGTAGTACTCGTCACGCGAAGTCGTGACCTTGCCCTCCGTTCCGAAGGTCGGATCAGCGATCCGTCTGCGTGATAGCGCGCGAGAGCGATCGTCTCGATCTCCCGGTGCCCGCAACCTCCACCGGTGCCTGCGGCGACGATCTTCCCGCTCGGTTTCACGGCGATGCCACCAAGCCCATCGCACCCGAAGAAAAAGGTTGTTACGAGTCCGTCAGACCCGAACGATGTGTCCAGGGAGCCGTCCGCGTTGTAACGGGCGAGGGCGAAAGAAGACCAGTCGAAATCAGCTCCGTTACTCCAGTGAGCCGTGCCGCCCACGAGGATCTTGCGGTCCGGGAGGATCGCAATTGCGTATGCACCTGCATCCGAGTTGCCCGCACCATCGGAGAAGGCGGTCGTCGTGATTCCCCGTGTCCGAAAGTTGAGTCGAGCGAGCCGTCCAGGTTGTAGCGGGCAAGGATGAACGTGGACAGAACGTTTGCGTCGGTTCCGTCATAGCTACGACCAGCGATGACGATCTTGCCGTCGGGCTGGAGAGCCACGGAGTCCGCAAAGGCCCAGTACTTGATGGGGGTCTCGACCATGCCCTTCTTGCCGAAGCCTGGATCGAGAGAGCCGTCCGGCTTGTAGCGCGCCAGGATCAGACCGTGGTTTCCGGGCACGGCGCCGCCGGCCACGACGATCTTCCCGTTCGGCTGCAACGCGATCCCGCCGACGTACGCGTATTCCTCCTTCGTGCCTGTGTTGTACGTGACGACGCCTCCGTTCCCGAAGCTCGGGTCGAGGTCGCCGGCCAGCGGCCGATTCGCGGCCGAGCTCACTCCCAGAAGGCCGAGCGCGAGAACCGCCAGGCTAAGAAGAATCGCTGAGCGTTTCACCCCGCCGGAGCGTAGCCCTCCTCCGACGGGGTGTCTAGGTGTGGATCGCCACGATCAGCGGGATCGCCAGGATCGCGACCACGTTGGCGATCTTGATCATCGGGTTGATCGCCGGGCCGGCGGTGTCCTTGTATGGATCGCCGACCGTGTCGCCGGTGACGGATGCGGCGTGCGCCTCTGAGCCCTTGCCGCCGAAGGCGCCGTCCTCGATCAGCTTCTTGGCGTTGTCCCAGGCGCCGCCGCCGGAGGTCATCGCGATCGCCAGGAACAGTCCCGTCACGATCGTTCCGATCAGGAGCCCGCCGAGCATGCGCGCGTTGATGATCCCGACCACGATCGGGAAGGCGACCGGGATGAGCGCGGGCAGCATCATGCTCCTGATCGCCGAGCCGGTGACGATGTCGATGGCGCGGCCGTACTCGGGACGCCCGGTTCCCTCCATGATCCCGGGAATCTCCCGGAACTGACGGCGCACCTCGGTCACGACCTGGCCCCCGACGCGACCCACAGCCTGCATCGCCAGCGAGGCGAAGAGGAACGGCATCAGCCCGCCGATGAAGAGCCCCGCGATGACCCACGCGTCGCTGAGGCTGAAGGAGATGTTCGTCAGACCGTGCTCCCCCAGTCCCTGCGTGTACGAGTCGAACAGGACGAGCGCTGCGAGCGCGGCAGAGCCGATCGCGTAGCCCTTCGTCACCGCCTTCGTGGTGTTCCCGACCGCATCCAGCGGATCCGTGATGGCGCGGACGGACTCGTCCAGCTCCGCCATCTCGGCGATGCCCCCGGCGTTGTCGGTAACCGGGCCGTAGGCGTCGAGCGCGACGATCATTCCGGTCATCGACAGCTGCGCCATCACGGCGACGCCGATGCCGTACAGGCCCGCGAAGTGATGCGCCACCAGGATCCCGGCTGCGATCACGACTACGGGAAGCGCCGTCGCCTGCATCCCCACCGCGAGGCCCTCGATGATGTTGGTCGCATGCCCGGTCCGGGATGCGGCCGAGATCGACTTGACGGGATTCCAACGGGTGCCGGTGTAGTACTCGGTGATCGCGACGAGCAGGAAGGTCACGCCCAGGCCGACGAGCGCGGAGATGTACAGATCCCAGAAGCTGAAGACGTCCGTGTCGTAGGCGAGCACGACCGGGATGAAGCCGACCGCCGACAGCACCGTGGAGACGGCGACCGCCTTGTAAAGCGCGTTCATGATCGAGCCCGACCGCCCGACGCGCGCGGCAAATGTGCCGATCACCGAGGCGAGGATCGAGATGCCGCCGATCGCGAGCGGCAGCAGCTCGAGGTGCTGCGCGGGGAACCTGATCACCGCGAGCAGCATCACGGCCACCGCGGTGACGGCGTAGGTCTCGAACAGGTCGGCGGCCATCCCCGCGCAATCCCCCACGTTGTCGCCGACGTTGTCGGCGATCACGGCCGGGTTGCGCGGATCGTCCTCCGGAATGCCCGCCTCGATCTTCCCGACCAGGTCGGCGCCGACGTCCGCCGCCTTCGTGTAGATCCCGCCCCCGAGACGGGCGAAGACGGAGATCAGCGAGCCCCCGAACGCGAGCCCGACCAGATCGTCGATCGCGGAGCGCGTGGAGTGCCCCAGCCAGTCGGTCAAAACCCAGTAGTAGCCGGCGACGCCGAACAGTCCCAGCCCCACGACCAGCAGGCCCGTGACCGAGCCGGCGCGGAAGGCGACGTTCAGGGCGGGCCTGAGGCCCGATTTGGCCGCCTCGGCCGTGCGCACGTTGGAGCGGACGGCGACGAACATGCCGAGAAAGCCGGCTGCAGCCGAGAGCGACGCGCCGATCAAGAAGCCGACGGCCGTTCCCCAACCGAGCTTGTTGTACAGGCCGATGACGAGGAACGGGACGATCGCGACGAGCGCAATCGTCCGGTACTGCCGCTTCAGGTAAGCGGCGGCGCCCTCCTGGATCGCGCGCGCGATCTCCTGCATCCGCTCTGTGCCCGCCGGGCGGCCGAGCAGCCAGACCGTGAGGCCGATCCCGTACGCGACTGCGATCGCCGCGCAGACAAGGGCGAACAGGACGGGATGGTCGTGGAAGAAGTCCATTAGCGCGGGGTCACAAAGTTAGCGCCGAATGGGCTTCGGCGCGCCGGGTTTTGTATCACAAGCGCGCGCCGCGCAAAGCGGTCGCGCAGACGTCCTCGGGCTGCGGGCCGATCCTTGGGATGACGGCGAAGAGCAACTCGCGTAGCCGCTCGATGTTCTCTCCGAAGATGCGGACGACCTCCTCGGCGGAGACGGGCTCCTCTCCGGCGACACCCGCGTCGTAGTCGGTCACCATCGAGATGTTCGCGTAGCAGAGCTCAAGCTCGCGAGCGAGGTACCCCTCGGGGTACGCAGTCATGTTGATCACGTCCCAGCCGGACGCGCCGTACGAGTGCGACTCCGCCCGCGTCGAGAAGCGCGGCCCCTGCGTGATGACGACGGTCCCGCGGTCGCGGACGGAGATGCCGAGCTCGCGCGCCGTCTCGACGAGCAGGCGGCGAAGGTCGGCGCAAAAAGGCTCAGCCGCCGACACATGAGTCGTCTCCGGGCCATCGTAGAAGGTGTCCGAGCGGCCGGACGTGCGGTCGACGAACTGGTCGCAGACGACGAACTCCCCGAGCTGCAGCTCGCGCTGAAGGGCGCCGCAGGCGCATGGCCCGAGGATGCGGCGGACGCCGACTTCGCGCAGCGCCCACACGTTGGCGCGGTAGTTGATCCGGTGCGGGGGCAGCTCGTGTCGACGACCATGCCTCGGAAGGAAGGCGACCGGCCGGCCGCCGATCTCGCCGACCGTCACTGGAGCGGACGGCTTGCCGTACGGCGTCTCGACCGCGACCTCCTCGACTTCGTCGAGGAACGAGTAGAGGCCGGAGCCTCCGAAGACGCCGATCTCAGCCGTCCGGGTCACCTGCCACGCTCTCGTCGGGGATGAAATACCTCGTCGTGCTCGCGTGCATCTGCGCATTCTTGCTCGGCTTCGCGCTGGAGCACTCGGCTCTCTCCGTCGTCCAGCCCACGGGATCGCACGGCTGCGCGCAGGTTCGCGCCCTTGCACCCCGGGCTTCTCGAGCTAGCTCTCGGGCTCTTCCGACGGCTGCTCGCTCGCGGCCTTCGCATACGCGAGCTGCATGTCGGCCGTGACCTGATTGAGGTCGCGGATCATCTCCGCGGGAAGCGTCCCCTCGAGCACGGGGACGACCGCGCGCAGCGCCTCGATCGCAAGTTTCGCCTGCTCGAGGTCGCGGTCCTCCTCCCCCATGCGGCGATAGCCGAGCGCCGACACCGTGTACAGGGTCTGGACGAGCAGGTCGGAGACCTTCAGGCGCCGGAGCTCCTCCTCGAGCTGCTCGCGGACCTGCTCCTCGCTCGGCTGCTCCTCAGCCAACGCGCTCCCGGACCTGCTCGGCGGTCAGCCGGACGTGCTCCGCGTAGATCTCCTGCAGCGTGGCGCCTTCCGCGTAGCGCGCGAGCTGCCGCTCGGCCGCGTTTTCGTCGGGAGCCCTGAGATACGAGGCGCAGCCGAGCTCCTCGGCCACCCGCTCCGACCACTCGATCAGCTCCTCGATCGCCGCGCGCGTCGGCCGCACGCGTCCCGATGACAGGTCGATCATCTCGCCGGAGAGGCCGTGGCGGATCGCGCGCCAGAAATTCTCCCCGATCAGCCGGTGCGGCCAGTCGGGCAGCGGCTCGCCCTCGTCGACGGCGCGGGCGATGCGGGCCGTCAGCGCGTACGCGAAGGCGGCCAAAGACCGCGCGTCCTCCAGATCGGGGACGGCGTCGCAGATGCGGATCTCGACCGTCGGGAAGGCCAGATGCGGCCGAACGCTCCACCACATCTGCGTGTGCTCGTCGATCGAGCCCGTGTCGTAGAGGAAGCGGACGTAGCGCTCGAAGCCGTCCCAGCCGTCGTATGCGTCCGGGATCCCGCAGCGCGGGAACATCTTGGTGAAGATCTCCGTCCGCGCCGAGTGGAGATACGTGCAGACGTCCTCGACGAAGGGCGACGAGGCGGACAGCGCGAGGAGCTCCGGCAGGTAGTTGCGTAGCGCGTTGCAGACGGCCACCGCCCGGTCGGGCCCGCGGATCGCGACGTGGACGTGGATACCGAAGCTGTTGTTGCGCCAGACGACGTAGCGCAGGATCTCGTCGTTGCGCCGGTAGTGGGGCGTGTCGATGATCCGCTGCTCCTTCCACGAGCTCCAGGGATGCGTCGCGGTCGCCCCGAGCGCGATCCCGAGACCGTCGGCGAGAGCGAAGAGCTGTGAACGCCTCTCGCCCATCTTCGCCGCCGCCTCCGCGAAGGTGTCGCACCGACCGGTCCGGACCTCGACTTCGGAGGCGATCAGCTCGCCGACGAGGTGCTCCTCGAGCTCCATCCCCTGCGCGGCCGCCTGCAGCTCCTCGAAGCGATTGTCCAGGGAGAGCGTCCCCGGGTCGAGCACGGCGAACTCCTCCTCGACCGCGAGCGTCAGGTCGGTAGCCGACTCGAACTGCTCGCGGGCAAAGCGGATCTGCTCGTCAGGCGAGAGCCGCTGTTCGTCCCCCATGGTGCGACCTTAGACGAACGGTGCAAGCAGCCGTTCGGCGACGCTACGCCACGACCAGCGCTCCTCGGCCGCCCTGCGGGCCGCTCCGCCCAGCTCGGTGCGCGTCTCCTGAGGGAGCGCGAGCAGCTCCCGGAGCTTGCCGGCGAGCTCCGACGCATTTCCGCTCTCGAAGCTCGCCAAGTGCCGATAGTGCTCGGGGTAGGCGGCCTCGATGCCCTCGGCGACCTCGGCAAGGCCCGAATGGCGCGCGACGAGCGGAGGAACGCCCGCGGCCGCCGCCTCGGCCGCGACCATCCCGAATGCCTCCGGAAAGATCGACGGGACCGCCGAGACGTCGGTGAGCGGGAGCAGCTGCACGAGGTGCCGGTGCTCGAGCGCGCCGGTGAAGAGCGTCCCCGGCACCGCGGCCGCCTCGAGCTCCTCGCGGTAGTCGCCGAAGCCGACGATCACCGCGCGGGAGAAGAACTCCTCCAGGCGCTCCGCATTGCTCTCGTCCGGGAGCCGGTCGTTCGCGTTGCCCGGGTTCGGCGGGTCGGCGCGGCACTCCTCGAGCAGCCCGGCGAGAGCCTCGTTACGGGGGCGGGGACGGAACTCGTCCGTGTCCACGCCCGGCGGAACCTCGTAGACGCGGTCCACGGTCCCGACGAGCTCCTCGAGCACGGCGCGGATGTGATCGGAACCGACGAAGACTGCATCCGCAGCGGGCAGCGGCGCCGCCGCCCGCTTCCGAAGGTCCGGGCTCGGGCGCAACGCGTACTCGAGCTCTGAGCCGTGAGCGTAGACCGCGAAGCGCGCGCCGCTCGCGGCCCCTACCGGAGCTCCCATCAGGACGTGATTGCAGAAGACGAGGTCCGCGGGCAGGTGCTCGCGGAGGGTCGCCGCGTTCGCCGCTGCGTAGCGCTCACGTTCCTCGGGAGAGAACTCGGTGAGCAGCCGGGCATCGAGGCCCTCGTATTCGTCGAGCACGAACACCGGCAGCAGTCCGCCGGGAAGCTCGGGCCTGACCACCTCCGCGCCGCCGAGGTCGAACTCGTCCGGGCGAGGCTCCTGGCAGAAGAGGACGACCTCGTGGCGAAGGCGACCCCACTCGCGCGCAACCGAGCGCGTGTAGATGTTCGACCCGCTCCCCCCGAGCAGGTACCCGTGCCACAGGAGTATCCGCACGTACCTACTCTGCCCAGGGCAGAGAGTTCCAGCTCTTGGGCCGCTCGTCGCGAGGCATGTCGAAGCGCGCGTAGGCCACCTCGGGCGACGGCGTGTCCTCTTCCGCGCTCGCGCCGTGCCGCTCGGCCAGCTCGGAGACCGGGTAGAAGAGCTCCTCATGAGGACAAGTGGCTCGCCGTGCAGGACGAGGAAGTCCTCCTGCAGGTTCTCGCGGTGGTACAGGCAGTTGGGCTTCCCCGGCTCGAGCACCCTGATGTTGATCCCAAGCTGCTCGAACGGCTGCTCGGGATTCTCGAAGCGCGCGGACGAGCCGAAGGCATCGTGCGTCCTCCAGTGCGCGTTGCGGACGTTGACCACGAACCAGTCGCCGGCCACTACGCGAGATGGAAGTAGAGCGCGTACAGCAGCTCTACCGCCGGATTGGAGGTGTGCACCGCGACGTCCTGGGGGACGTCGAGCAACGCCTGGGAGTAGTTGAACAGGATCTTCACGCCGGCCTCGACGAGATCGTCCGCCGCGCGCTGGGCCTCCTCCGCGGGAACGGCGATGACGCCGACGATGATGTTCTTCTCGCGGACGATGTCCTTGAGCTGGTCGTAGTCGCTGACGACCACGCCGTCGACCGTGCGCCCCACCTTGTCCGGGTCGATGTCGAAGACGGCCGCGATGTTGATTCCGTGCTCGGCGTAGATCGGCGAGCTCGCGATCGCCTGGCCAAGCCGGCCGGCCCCGACGAGCGCGATGTTGTGCTGCCCCTGCGTCCGGAGGATCTTCCTGATCTCTCCTAGCAGCATCTCGATGTTGTAGCCGACTCCCCGCTTGCCGAACTTGCCGAACGCCGAGAGGTCGCGGCGGATCTGCGTCGCGTTGATGTTGGTGTAGTCGGAGATCTCCTGCGACGAGATCCGGTCCTTTCCCATCTTGCGCGCCTGCGTCAGCACCTGCAGATACCGGCTGAGGCGCGCGGCGACGCCCACGGTCAAACGGTCGGCCATTCCTGCTCCTGGTGTCGTTGCTTGTGACAGGTCACAACCATTGTGCCAGCGCGGTTGGTGTAGTGCGCTGGATGGTCACAAGCGGCCTCTGCCACGGGGACTTTGTGCGGCCCTCCGCGGTGGATGTGCCCTTCCGTACCAGGCTCGTGCCAGGTACGTACCTGGCACCGGGACCGTCCCTAACGGCCGAGCTTCCGGCGGAATGGCTCAGGCTGCACGTAGTACGTGAATGCCAGCTGGCCGTCGATCTCGACCGCGGGGATGAGCTCGCGGTAGCGGGCCTCGAGCTCCGGATCGCCCGTGATGTCGACCTCGGCGAGCTCGAACTCGAGCTCGCCCTGCAGCTCGTCCAGCTTCTTCCGCGCCTGCTCGCAGAGGTGGCAGCCCTCGGCGCGATAGAGCGTGACGCTGGCCTTCTTTGCCGGAGTTGGAACGTGGATCACCGTCCCTGCCGCTCCGTCGGGCTTTGCCCGTCGGAGCGTACGCGCGTCCGGAGCGCGCCCTCTGTGAAGGAGGGGGCGCGCGAGGGAACCATGGGTTCCCCCGCGTTAACTACGGGTAGAGACCCCTGGTCGTCGTCGCCTCGGCGACTCGCTGGACGGCGAGCCCGTAAGCGGCCATCCGCATCGTCGTCCCGCGGCTCTTGTACGTGTCCCAGGTCTCCGTGAAGGCTCGGGTGACGATGTCGTTCAGCTTGGCGTTCACCTCGCCCTCCTTCCAGAAGTACTCCTGGAGGCCCTGGACCCACTCGAAGTACGAGACGACTACGCCGCCCGCGTTCGCGAGCACGTCCGGGAGGCTGAAGACTCCACGGTCCTCCAGGATTGCGTCGGCCGCCGGCGTCACGGGGCCGTTCGCGCCCTCGCAGATCATGGTGGCCCTCACCTTGTCGGCGTTGTCGGAGGTGATCACCTGCTCGAGCGCGCACGGCGCAAGCACGTCGCACTCCAGCAGCAGGAGATCCTCGTTCGAGATCGGCTCCGCGCCGCGCATGCCTTCGAGCCTGCCCGTCTCCTGCTTGTGCGCGAGTGCCGAAGCGACGTCGATCCCGTCCGGGTTGTGCAAACCGCTCGAGGAGTCGGAGATCGCGATCACCTTCGCCCCGTCCTCGACCAGTAGCTTGGCGAGGTGGCTGCCGACGTTGCCGAATCCCTGCACGGCCACCGTGAGCCCGTCGAGCGAGAGCCCGAGCTTGGGCACCGCCTGGCGGATGCAGTAGAGCGACCCGCGGGCTGTCGCCTCCTCGCGTCCGAGAGAGCCCCCGATCATGAGCGGCTTGCCGGTGACGACGCCGAGGACGGAGTGCCCCTTGTTCATCGAGTAGGTGTCGAAGATCCACGCCATCACGCTGGCGTCCGTCCCGACATCCGGCGCGGGAATGTCCTTCTCCGGCCCGATCTCGTTGATGATCTCGCTCGTGTAGCGGCGGGTCATCCGCTCGAGCTCGGCGCGGCTCAGCTCCTTCGGATTGCAGACGACGCCTCCCTTGGCACCGCCGAAGGGAATGCCCATCAGCGCGCACTTCCACGTCATCCACATCGCGAGCGCCTTGACCTCGTCGAGGGTGACGTCGGGGTGGTAGCGGATCCCGCCCTTCGACGGGCCGCGGGCGATGTTGTGGGTGACGCGGAAGCCCTCGAAAACCCGGATCGAGTCGTCGTCCATCCGCGTGGGGACGGAGACGCCGACCGCCTTCTTGCACTGTCCGAGGACGTCGATCAGGTTGGAGTCGATTGCGAACGTCTCGCCGACGAGCCGCAGCTGCTCTCGTGCGAGCTCGAAGGGGTTTTCGCGGAGATGTGAGGGGGGCGCTTCGATTGTGGTCACGCAGGCTCCTTTTCGCTGGAAATCGCGGCTGAGTATACGTCTCCTCTACCGGCGGATCTCGAACCGAAGCGACGCGCGCGTCGCCCGCCCGAGGCCGGGCGGCACCGCGTGCACGCCGAGCTGGTACACGCCCTTGCGGAGGATGTTCCCGGCGGGGCCGCGGCCCGTGATCCCGAAGGCGTACTGGCCGGGAAGGAGATCTCGAAGCTGGACGAGCGTGCCGAGCACGGTCCCATTCGGCTTGCGGAGCTGGATCTCGAGCCGACCCACCGGCCTCACCTCGCGGCGGCCGTGCGAGGAGATCACGCGCCCGGCTCGGAGGATGAGAACGGCGGGCGTCGTGTCCGAGGGGTGGAAGGTCGGAAGCTTCACCTTCGGGCAGGAGCCGGGCTGCGCCGCGTACTCCTCCGAGGTCATGAGGCAGACGCCGCTCAGGAGCCGCGTTCGAGGCATGGGCGCGAGCAGCCACGGAACGCGAACCGCGACGCCGCCGCGCGGGAGGATCCGCAGAGCGCCTTCGTAGAAGCGGTCCCGGCTCGAGCGGCGGGCAGCAACGACCACTTCGCCCGACTGCCCGGGGCGGAGGGCGAGGCGCCCCGGCGCCGCGGACAGCGACAACCCCCGCCCGCTCCTGACGCCCACCGTCACGGTGAGGTGAAGAGGACGCGTCGAGACGTTGCGAACCAGAACCATGCGCTTGGTCCGGCGATGCGGGGCGGTCGGCGGGAGCGCGAGCGTCGCCGGCTCGGCGACGACCTCGGCGGGAGCCGCGGCTCCCACGTCCACGAGGCCTGCGCCCTGGGCTTGAATGGGGTCGTGCAGGGGCCGTGCAGCTCCGGTTAGGAGGCCTTTGAGCTCAGCGGCACCGAGATCCGGCCGCGCCTGGGCAAGCAGGGCTCCGGTGCCCGCGACCATCGCCGCCGCGACGCTCGTGCCGTTGACCGTTCCGAAGCGGGCGGTGCCGTCGGCGTGGACGCCGGGCTCCGAGGTCGGGATCGACACTGCAGGGGCTACCAGGTCCGGCTTGACGCGCCCGTCGAAGGCAAGCCCGCGCGAGGAGAAGTCCGCGACGCGGCCGCGGGACACGTTCTCGCCGGTCCTGCCGGTGCCGATCGCAGCAGTCACTCCGCTTCCCGCCCTCACGTCGTCGAGCAGGCGCTTCGCGATCTGCAGCGGGATTGCGACCACCGGGACCCTGACGTCCTCGTCCAGCCCCAAGGCGCCGGCCGGAAGGCCCGCCCCGTAGAGGAGCACCGTATCGGCGCCGGCGCGGGCAGCGTTCTCGACCCCGACTTCGGGTCTCGTTCCCGCGCGGACGAGCGCGGCCCGTCCGGCGACGCGGCTGGTTCCGTCCCGATCGAAGAAGTCGGCCAGCTTGGGAGGCGGCACGGCGCCTCCCGTTCGCTCGGCGCGGGAGACGGCCGGCGCCCTGGGAGCCCCGACGTCGAGCGAGAGCGTGCCGTTCGGGGTAACCGCGCCGGCAAGCGGAAGAACGCGCGACATCTGGACTCGCAACCCGATCCGAAGCACGACGCGGACGTCGAACGTGTCCGGGCGGAGATCGACGCCGCCGACCGTGAGGGCTCCCTCCCCCACCGGCCCCGAGATGCTGCCGAACACCGGTCCGGCGCGCCCGTCGTTTCCGGCCGGCACGACCACGAGCGTGTTCAGCTTCAGGGCGCCGTTGACGGCCCTGGCCGAGGGCCCGTCGGCGAAGGCCGCGTAGGGCTCGGTCATGCCGAGGAGCGCAATTCTGGCCGCGTCGTGGGGGTCGCCGTCCTCGCTCGGGTCGACCGCGTGCTCGAGCCCGGCGATCAGCTGATCCGTGCGCCCGTATACGGCCCACGATCCGGCTGCGTCGCGCTGCCAGCCCGCGACGCGAATGGGCATTACCCTCGCGCGCGGGGCCACGCCGCGCAGGCCGAAGGGCCCGCCGTGCCCCGCCAGGACGCCTGCCATCTCGGTTCCGTGACGCTCGACCTCCGCGGGGTTGGACGGGTTCTCCTCGGCGCTCGGAGAGCCGCCGCCGCTGACCACGTCGAATCCCTGCGACACCTGTCCGGTGAGGTAGGGGCTGAGGCGGTCGACGCCCGTGTCCAGCAGGGCGATCGTGACTCCCTTCCCGCTGTAGCCGGGCAGGACGACGCCGGGCGGCCGTGAGCCCTCCGCCGCGGCACGAAGAGCGCGGCCAAAACGAGTGGTACTTGCGGGATAGGCGGCGCGGACCGGGTAAACCCCGCGCACCTCGGGCGCCCGCTCGAGGAGCGCGACCGCCCGCGGATCGAGTGCGGCCGAGAAACCGTTCAGGACGTGCGTGTAGGTGAACTCCGGCCGGATCCGGACTCCCTGCAGTGCGAGCCGTGAGATGAGCTGCTTCTGCTGCTCGAGGGCCTGGTCATTCCAAATCCGCTCGGTCTCGGGCGACACCGGCCCGCGGGCGCGCGCGACGCGGTCGCCGAGCGACGCCGCCTTCAGCACGACGATCAGCCGCTCCCCCACGGCCACTGGGGGTCTGCCCTCTCCGACGAGCCCGAGCCAGGTCCCGCCGGGCGCGTGGTTCTCAGCCCGCGCTCGATGATCATGCCCGCCCGCGGCGAGCAGGATCAACACGGACGCAGCTGCGATTGCGACGATCGCGAGGGGGCCGGTCTGAAGCGGCTCAGGCCGCCTCGAGCGAGGCGTAAGCATCGAGCGCAAGACACTCAGGATAGGGCACAGGGTCGCGGTACCTGGCCGCGGACGCGATCATCGCGGCATTGTCCGTGCACAGCTCCAGCGGAGCGAATACTGCGTCCGGAAGAGCGGCCCGCAGCCTGGAGTTCGCAGCGACTCCTCCCACCACTGCGATCCGCGTCGCGCCCACCTGCACGGCGGCCTCGCGAACCCGCTCGGAGAGCGCCCGCACGACGGCATCCTGGTACGAGGCGGCGAGATCCGCACCCGCCTCCTCGAGCTTGTGCTCCAGTGAACGAACCGTGTACAGGAGCGCGGTCTTCACGCCCGAGAAGGAGAAGTCGAGTCCCGGGACGCGCGCCACCGGGAAGTCGAACGCCTCCGGGTCGCCTTCCGCGGCGAGCCGGTCGAGCGCGGCGCCGCCCGGGTAGCCGAGCCCGAGGAGGCGGGCGCCTTTGTCGAACGCCTCCCCCGCCGCATCGTCGATCGTCCCGCCGAGAACCTGGAAGCCCGTGTGGTCGCGCACGTCGAGCAGGAGCGTGTGGCCTCCGCTCGCGAGCAGGCAGAGGAAGGGCGGCTCGAGCGGGTCGGGCTGCAGGAAGAGGGAGGCGACGTGCCCCTCGAGGTGGTCAACCGGGACGACCGGGATCCCGCGCGCCCAGGCAACGCCCTTGGCGGCGCTCAGGCCGACGAGCAGCGCGCCGATCAGCCCGGGGCCCTGCGTGACGGCCACACGCTCGACGTCGTCCAGGGTCACGCCCGCCTCGTCCAGGGCCTCGGTGAGAGCCGGAACGACGAGCTCCAGGTGCCGGCGCGAAGCGACTTCGGGAACGACGCCCCCGAAGCGCGCGTGGAGGTCGGCCTGCGAGGAGACGACGTTCGAGAGGATGTGACCGTCGCCGGTGACGACTGCGGCCGCGGTCTCGTCGCAGGAGGTCTCGAGCCCGAGGATCAACTCGCGACGGACGCCCGCACGGGGTCCTTCCACATAATCAGAGCGTCCTCGTGATTGTCGGTGTAGTAGTTCCGCCTCATTCCCCGGCTGCGGAAGCCGAGCCGCCGGTACAGCCGGATTGCGGACTCGTTCGACACGCGCACCTCGAGCGTGTACCCGCGGCTCGAATCGCCGGCCGTGACGCCGAACAGGTGCTCGAGCATGGTGGTCGCGATCCCGCGCCGCTGCAAGGACGGGTCGACCGCGATGTTCATGATGTGCCAGGCGTCGACGTAGCGCGCGATGATCAGGTAGCCGACCAGATTCCCTTCGGGATCGAACGCTCCGAGGCAGATGGACGAGGGCTTGGCCAGCTCGCCCGCGAACATCGAGCGCGACCACGGTGTCGGATACGAGCGGCGCTCGATGTCCTCGACGGAGTCGAGATCTCGGGCGCGGAGCCTGCGGAAGGAGAGGTTCATCGGGATCGGCGCTCGGCGTCGGGGATCCGAAGGTAGATCGGCTCGACCGTCTCCGGCGCTCCGAAGTCGTGCGCGAGCGCGGCGTGGAAGCGCGCCCGGGGTAGATGGAGCTCGCTGTCGTCGGGCGGCACCGTCACTCCCTTCTCTTCGAGCAGCGCCCGGTAGCGCACGGCCCCGTCCCCGACGCAGAGGGCCCCGTGCTCGAGGGTCAGCTCGTCGGGGTCCAGGCACCGCGGCTCACCCTCGCTCAGCGTGAAGATCTCCTTCCGCTTGGCATCGATGACCGGCACGGCGCCGGGAGCGCCCGCGGCCAGTGCCTCGAGCGTCGAGACGCCTGCGAGCGGGACGGAGAGCGACCAGGCGAGTCCCCTCGCGGCCGCGAGACCGATGCGGATACCGGTGAAGCTTCCGGGGCCGATCCCGACCGCGAGGCTCGACACGTCCCCGGGCTCGACGCCGGCCTCCCGTACCAGCGCGTAGGCGTCGCCGAGCACCCGCACCGCGGTGGAGACGCGCTCGCCGAGCACGTCGCCGTCGCGGACGAGCGCTGTCGTGGTCGTGCCGGTCGCGGTGTCAAACGCCAGGATCAGCATCGTCGATCGAGATCGCTCTGTGCCCGTCGTCAATATGCCGCAAGCGCACCCGCGCCCGGGGGGCGGGCAGAACGCCGGCGGCGGCCTCCGGCCACTCCACGAACACGACGGCGTCGTCGAAGTACGGCTCCAGATCCCCCCACTCCGGAGACGAGACCTCCTCGAAGCGGAAGAGGTCGAGATGCGAGACGTCGACCGCGCCCGAGTAGCGGTTGCCGATCGTGTAGGTGGGACTGGTCACCGGAGCGGTCACGCCGAGGGCGTGCGCGGCTCCGCGGACGAAGGTGGTCTTGCCGGTTCCGAGCTCTCCCGAGACTGTGACAACGTCCCCGCGCTCGAGCTCCCGGGCGAGGCGGGCCGCGATAGCCTCGGTTTCGGCAGGCGACGAAGACGTGACCTCCATCGGGACTCAACGGTACTGGAGGGGGGCCTAGAAAAGTCCGAGTTGGACGGCCGGCTCGGCGGGCGCGAGACCCTCGACCGGCTCAGGCTGCTCTACCGGAGCGGCCGCCTGACCGAGCAGCTCCGGGAGGCGGCGGAAGTCCTCCTCGAGCACCTGCAGCATCGACGGCGTATACAGCGCGGCGGCGGGATGGTAGAGCGGATACAGCACCACCTGCCGCCCGCCGATCGTCGCCTGCTGCGGCTGCCCGTGGACGCGCGTGATCCCCGTCTGCTTCCCCGACAGCAGCTTGGTGGCGAAGTTGCCGAGCGTCCCGATGACCTTCGGCTCGATCAGCTCGATCTGCCGGAAGAGGTGCGGCTCGCAGGATTCGATCTCGTCCGGGACCGGGTCGCGATTCCCGGGCGGTCTGCACTTCAGGACGTTGGCGATATAGACGTCGTCGCGGGTGAGCCCGATGCCGGCGAGCAGCCGGTCGAGCAGCTTCCCGGCCTGGCCCACGAACGGATAGCCCTGCTTGTCCTCGTGGAAGCCGGGAGCCTCCCCCACGAACATCAGGTCCGCCTCCGAGCTCCCGACCCCGAAGACGACCTGCGTCCTCGTCTCGGCCAGCCTGCACTTTGTGCAGCCGGCGGTCTCGGCGGCGTAACGCTCTAACTCGGGGACTGACGCGTTCTGGGGCGCCGCTGGCGGTGCGGGGCCCGAGGGCACAGCGTTCATCACACGGGCCCGAGGAGCACCGTGCCGTCCAGCGGCGTCAGTCGTTTCCGCCGCCGGGCTTTGCCCGGCCGAAGGGGACGACGACCAGGACGCGTCAGTGGCACCCACAGCTTCCGCCGCAACAGCCGCCTCCACCTGCCGCCGTCTCGCCGTACGAGGGCTGCGCGGCGGTGCCGTGAGCCGCGAAGACGGAGAACTGCCGCCGCACCTTCGAGGACTCGCAGTCGGGACAGGGCGGATCCGGTGCCGATGCCCCGACCAGCTCCTCGAAGTGCGACTCGCACTCCATGCACACGTACTCGTAGATCGGCATCGCCTCGGCAGTCTAGGCGCTCGGGCGGACAAGAGCGACGGCTGCGGATCCACAAAAGCTGCGCCACCTGCTCTTTCGGTGGGAAACGCCGTTTCCGCCCTCGCAGTGACCGCGGCGACCCGTACATGCCGGGTCGCCGCTTCTTCGAGGGGGAACCGCCGGTTCCCCCTCGAGCTCCCCCTCCCTGGGTTTCCTGGTGATGCGGTGACGGCGCGGTCCGGCAGAAGCACGCTCCCCGATACACTCCTCGTGCCCGGTATCCGCTACGGAACTGGAGCAGAGATGGTCGAAAGCATTCGCGTCATCGGCGCCGGCCGCGTCGGGTCGGCGATCTCGGCCCGCCTCTCGGAGCGCGGCATCGACCTGCGGGAAGACGGAGCCGAGCTCGTGCTGCTGTGCGTGCCGGACGGGGCGATCGCGGATGTCGCCGGGCGGATCGAGCCCGGCCCGTGGATCGCCCACACGAGCGGCGGAACTCCGCTCGCGGCGCTCGACCCCCACCGCCGTCGCTTCGGCCTGCACCCGCTGCAGACGTTCACGCTCGCGCGAGGGCCCGAGCAGCTCGACGGCTCCTACTCTGCGATCACGGCCGAGTCAAACGAGGCCCGGACTCTTGGATTCGAGCTCGCGGAACTGCTCGGACTGAGGCCGTTCGAGCTGGCCGACGAGGATCGCGCCCTCTACCACGCCGGGGCGGTGGTCGCGTCGAACTTTCTCGTCACCCTGCACGACGCCGCCGCGGAGCTGGTGGAGGCAGCCGGCGCTCCGCCCGAGGCGCTCGAGCCGCTGATGCGGCGCGTGATCGAGAACCGCTTCGAGCTGACCGGCCCAATTGCTCGTGGCGACTGGGAGACGGTCGAGCGGCATTTCGAGGCGATCCGGGCGAGGCGGCCTTCGCTCGAGCCGCTGTACCGGACGCTGGCGGACGCGACGGAGGCGCTGGCGGTCCGATGAAGATCGTCCACACCATCGCGGCCGTCCGCGCAGAGCTGCGCGACCGCGGGCGGGTCGGGCTCGTCCCCACGTTGGGGGCGTTCCACGAGGGCCACCGGTCCCTCTTCCGAGCCGCGCGCGAGGAGAACGACACGGTCGTCGTCAGCCTGTTCGTCAACCCGGCCCAGTTCGGGGCAGGCGAGGACCTCGACCGCTATCCGCGCGACGAGGAGCGCGACGCCGCGCTCGCGGAAGACGACGGCGTCGACCTCCTGTTTGCGCCCGCGCCGGAGGAGCTGTATCCGCCCGCGTACCAGACGTGGGTCGATGTCGAGGAGCTCTCCCGCCTGCTCGAGGGCGCGATTCGGCCGGGGCACCTCGGTGGCGTCGCCACCGTGTGCCTGAAGCTCTTCAACATCGTCCGCCCCACTCGGGCCTACTTCGGGCAGAAGGACGCGCAGCAGGCAGCCGTCGTCAAGCGGATGGCCCGCGACCTCGATCTCGAGCTCGAGATCCGCGTGCTCCCCACCGTGCGCGACGCAGACGGCCTCGCCCTGTCCTCGCGCAACGCGTACCTCTCCCCCGCTGAGCGCGAGGCCGCCCTCGCGCTGCCGCGCGCGCTGCAGGCGCGGGACCGCTCGCTGCTTGACGGCCTCGAGGTCGAGTACTTCGAGGAGGCCGACCTCGAGCCTCGCGTCCTGGCCGCGGCCGTCCGCGTGGGCTCGACGCGTTTGATCGACAACGTCGTCCTGGAAGGAGACGAGTGATGGCCATTCCTGCCGGAAAGCTCCAGCTCCCCGAGCTCGCCGCCATGAACCGCCGCGGCGACAAGATCGTGATGGTGACGGCCTATGACGCGCCCGGCGCGCGCTTTGCCGAGGACGCGGGGGTCGACATCATCCTCGTCGGCGACACGGCCGCGATGGTCGTGCTCGGCTACGAGGGCACGACCGTCCCGGTCACGATGGACGAGATGCTGTTCCTGGCGCGCACGGTCGTGCGTGCGGCGCGCCGCCCAATCGTGGTCGGGGACATGCCGTTCGGCTCCTATCAGGTCTCCGACGAGGAAGCGGTGCGCAACGCGATCCGCTTCTTCAAGGAAGCGCGGACGGACGCGGTGAAGCTCGAGGGAGCCGGCCCGTCGCTCTCCCGGGTGAGAGCGATCGTCGGCGCGGGCATCCCCGTGATGGGCCACGTGGGCCTCACCCCGCAGTCGGCGACCATGCTCGGCGGATTCAAGACGCAGGGGAAGACCGCCGAGCAGGCGAAGCGGCTCGTGGACGAGGCGCTTGCGCTCGAGGAGGCCGGTTGCTTCGCCGTCGTGCTCGAGGCGGTGCCGTCGCCGGTCGCGGCCGAGATCACGAGGCGGCTCGAGGTGCCGACGATCGGCATCGGCGCGGGCCCCGGCTGCGACGGCCAGGTGCTCGTCTACCACGACCTGCTCGGGCTGACGGAAGGGCATCTGCCGCGGTTCGTCAAGCGGTACGCGAACCTCTCGGCGGAGATTCGCGACGCCCTGGTCGGGTACGTCCGCGATGTCCGCTCGGGCGCATTCCCCGACGAGGAGCACTCGTACGCGATGCCGGACGAGGAACAGGAGCGGTTTTCAACCGGCGAGAGCCGCCCACATGCCGAGCACCGCCGCCGCTAGCCCGAGGGCGAAGACGCTCGCAGCGGCCGCCCGCCACCAACTCCAGCGCCGGACGGCCCTCACGCCGACCACGAGCAGGCCCCCCGACCAGGCCGCGAAGGCGACACACGCCCACCGCAGCACCTGCCCTGCCGTCCCGGAGTCGGCGCCCCCGCTCTTGAACAGGTCACCGCCATAGAGGGCTAGCCTGAGCGGCCATACCGCAATCAGGGACAGGACGAGCGGGGCCGCGGCAAACGCAACCACGTGCCGGCACTGTCGGGAGGTGGACGCGACCTGGAGCGCGCGGATACCGATCGAGAGCATCCATCCCAGCAGCCAGTAGCCGAAGAAGCCGTAGATGCTCCCGGCGAACACGACGATGACGACGAGACCGAGTGCGTCGATGTCGAAGTCGTCGAAGATCCGTCCGAAGGCAGGGGCCAGCAGAACGCCCGCGATCCCCGCGAGGAAGACGAGCGCGGTCACGGGCTCCTGGCGCGCGTCGACCGCCTCTCTGGACTCGTCACGAAGCGCCGAGAAGACCGCGACGGGGCTCCAGAGCACGAGCACCGCGCGTAGCCACCAGGCGCGCTGGCTGTCGAGTGGAAGTGCCTGGGCGGGCGCGCTCACGAGGCCAGGTTAGTTGCGCTGCGAGCCGTACGAGAAGAGCGTCTCCGGCCGGAGCTCGATGAAGGCCGCGGCCCAGTCCGGGCGAGAGCCCTGTCGCTCCTCCCAGGCCTCGTCCAGCCACTTGCGGGCCTTCTCGAGGTCCTCTTGCTCGTGCAGGACGACAGGGCCCTCTGCGCGCACCGCGCGATGGTTGCCGCGCTCCCCTTCCGAGATGACGAGCGCGGCGTGCGGCGTCGCCTGCAGGTTGCGGATCCGGGCGCCGGCAACCGTCGCGATCCAGAAGGCGCCGTCGCGGACGTGGAAGGCGACCGGTGCCGCCTGAGGCCTCCCGTCCGGGCGTACGGTGGCGAGGATCGCGTAGCGCTTGCGCTCGAGGAAGCCGGCGAGCGTCTCGGCGTCCATCGCGCTGCTCTTCGGCCACGAGCGCTTGATCCCGGAGCCGCCGCTCGAGTAGCTCTTGTCCTGAACGGCGATGAGCGCGCGGGCCTCCTTGAGAGCTCGGTCCACGGGCGCGATTCTTTCTTCTCAGCGCCGAGCTGTCTACTAACTAGTCTGCCGGGAGGATGCAATCCACGTCGCGCGCGCGCAGACGAATCGCGTAGCTGCGGCCGGTGCGCCTGACGACGTAGCGGTCGCACCCGTCTTCGCTCGCCTTGACGATGCAGACGAAGACGCTCGCCGCCGGCCCGGGTACGAAGAGGGTGACCGGATTTGACGTGCAGCGCGTATCGCCGCCGCGTCCCTGTCTGTCGGACGCACGCTCCACGGCCAGACGTGCGGAGTGCTGCTCTGGAGTCTCTGCGCAGCCCACGGCGACGGCCGCCGCGAGTACGGCGAGCGCGAGCGTGGCGGATTTCATGGGCGCAGGACTGCGCGGCGAGGGCCCGGATGGAAGCCGGCCTCGAGGAGGAGCGGCATCACCTCGGTCTCGCCCACCGGCTCTCCGTCGAAGCGCTCGACGGCGAGCCGCCTTCCGCCGCGGCCGCGGACATGCGCGACGAGCGCGGCGAGAGCCGGGCGCAGCCAGGCTTCATCCGGTTCCCGCAGCGGCACGAGCGAGCGCCCACCGCGCTCGACGAAGAGCGCCGCTTCGCCGTCGAGCAGGACCACCCGGGCGCCCGCGACGCGCGCTGCGCGCGCGCCGGCGCGCTTCGGCCACGGGAGCGCCGCCCCGTAGGGCTGCGCGGGATCGGCGGCGGCGAGCACGAGCGCATCCGCATCCGCATCCGCATCCGCATCCGCCTCCCCCGAGCGAAGCTCGCGCAGGCGCTCGACCGCGCCTCCGAGTGCGAACTGCGCGCCGCCGAGCCCTTCCACGAAGTAGCCGCGGCGGCAGAGCCCGACCGTCTCCAGAGCCCGCAACTCGCCGTACACCGCCCCGAAGCCGCCCGCGATCCCTTCGGCGCGGACACCGTCGCGCGTGACCACGCCCTGGCGCTCGAGCAGCAGCTCCGCGAGTGCCCGAGCCTCCGGCCGGCCCGGAAAGAGCCGGTCGGTCAGCGACCACCGGCCCTGGGTGGCCGTGATCGCGGCGGAGCGCCGGCGGGAGAATCGCCTCGGCCTCCGCTCGGGCTGCGGCACGCCCTGGCGCCGCGCCGCCCGGAGCGGCGTCCACGCGTCGTTCGTCACCTCGCCCGCCCAGACGAGCTCCCACAGAGCCGGGAGCGCCGTCTCCGAATCGAGCCCGGTCGCGTTCAGGAGGTCGAACCAGAACTCGGCGCTATGGCCGAGCGCCTCTCGCAGGCGGTCGTGGACGTCGCCCTCCGGGGGCGGCGCGGCCGCCGGCCGCCCCAGGACCGGCGCGTCCTCTCGGAAGAGGAGCGCGACTCGGTCGAGGCCGGCGCCGACCCACACGACCTCGCCCGAGGCGCAGAGCTGGTCGAGCTGGGCTGGCTGGTATCCGGGCACGCGGCGGGGGAGCACTTCCTCCTCCCACAGCGCAACGGGAAGCGCCAGCCCCTGCAACGGAACGAGCGCCTCCCGCAGCGTCGCCCGCCGGTCGACACCCTGCCAGCCGGGCAGGAAGCGTCCGAGGGCGGCCTGGTCGACCGGCTCCACCTCGCGGCGAAGCGCTGCCAGCGAGGCCCGGCGCAGACGCCGGAGGACGTCGGGGTCGCACCACTCCCGCTCGGTCCCGCCGGGCCGAAGCTCGCCGCGGACGAGCTTGTCCTCACGCTCGAGCCGCTTCAGCTCCTCCTCGGCCCGTGCCGGCTCCAGCCCGAATCGCTCCGCGGCCTCCGCGGTCGTGAACGGGCCGTGCGTGCGCGCGAAGCGAAGGAGCAGCGACGGGAGCGGCTCCTGCGCCCGCTCGAGGAACGCCTCGGGCAGCCCGCCGGGCGGCATGGCGCCGAGCGCGTCGCGGTAGCGGCCCGCGTCCTCCGCTGCGGCGAGCACTTCGTCGCCGGCCACGCGGATGCGGATCGCCCGCCGCTCGCGCAGAAGCGTCTCTGCGTAGGCGGGCTCGAACTCCCCTTCGCGCAGGTGGCCCCGCCGCCGCAGCAGGTCGTGGAGCTCGTCCGCGTTTCGGGCCTCGCCGGCGAGCCGCCGCTCCACCTCGTCGAGCGCGTCGGGATCGACTAGGTCGCGCAGCTCCTCCTGCCCGAGCAGCTCACGCAGCAGGTCGCGGTCGAGCGAGAGCGCCTGGGCGCGGCGCTCGGCCGGCGGCGTGTCGTCCTCGTACATGTACGTCGCCACGTAGTCGAAGAGGAGCGAGGAGGCGAACGGGGAGGCGGAGGGCGTCTCCACGTCCACGAGGTCGAGCTCGCGGGTCTTCAGCCCGGTCAGGATCTTCTGCAGCCCGGGCAGGTCGAACACGTCCTGCAGGCACTCGCGATACGTCTCGAGGACGACCGGGAAGGAGCCGTACCGGCGCGCAACCTGTAGCAGGCTCTGCGCCTTCAGCCGCTGCTGCCACAGGGGCGTGCGCTCGCCCGGCCGCCGCCTGGGGATCAAGAGCGCGCGCGCCGCGTTCTCGCGGAAGCGGGAGCCGAAGAGGGCGCTTCCTCCCAGGTCCGCCATGAGGAGCTCGTCGACCTCGTCGGGCTCCAGCATGAGCTGATCCGTCGAAGGCGGCGAATCGGCGTCCGGGAGGTGGAGCGCGATGCCGTCGTCCGACCAGATCGACTGCACCTCGAGCCCGAGCGACTCCCGGAGGCGCGACCCGAGCGCGAGCCCCCACGGCGCGTGCACGCGCGCGCCGAAGGGAGTGAGGATGCAGACGCGCCAGTCCCCGATCTCGTCGCGGAAGCGCTCGACGACCACCGTCTTGTCCGACGGCACGGTTCCGGTCGCGCCTTCTTGCTCGCGCAAGAAGGCTAGGAGATTCTCAGCTGCGCGTTCGTCGAGGCGATGCTCGCCCGTCAGGCGCGTTAGCGCTTTCGCCTCCGAAAGCGCAAGCACCTCGCGCGAGAAGCGCCCGATGGCCGAGCCCAGCTCGTAGGGCCGGCCGAGCCCCTCTCCCTTCCAGAACGGAACCGCGCCGGGGACGCCGGGCGCGGGCGAGACAAGGACGCGGTCCCGCGTGATCTCCTCGATCCGCCAGCTCGAGGCGCCCAGCAGGATGACCTGGCCGGTGCGCGCCTCGTACACCATCTCCTCGTCGAGCTCGCCGACCCGGCCGCCGCCGTCGACCAGGTGGACGCCGAAGAGCCCGCGGTCGGGAATCGTGCCGGCGTTCTGGACTGCGAGCCGGCGAACGCCTGGGCGCCCGCGCACGAGCCCCGCGGTGCGGTCCCAGATCACGCGCGGCCGCAGCTCGGCGAACTCGTCCGAGGGGTAGCGGCCTGCGAGCATGTCGAGCACGTTCTCCAGCTGGCTGCGGGAGATGTCCCTGAACGGGTAGGCGCCGCGCACGAGGTCGTGCAGGTCGTCGACGGAGATCTCCTCCTCCGCGCAGATGCCGACGATCTGCTGCGCCAGCACGTCGAGGGGGTTGCGAGGGATGACCGTCTCCTCGATCGCGCCGTCGAGGATCCGCTCGGCGACGACGGCCGACTCGAGCAGGTCGGCGCGGAACTTCGGGAAGATGCGGCCCTTCGAGACCGCATGCAGCTCGTGCCCGGCGCGCCCGATCCGCTGCAAGCCGCGTGCCACCGACTTCGGCGATTCCACCTGCACGACGAGGTCGACTGCTCCCATGTCGATCCCGAGCTCGAGCGAGGAGGTCGCGACCAGGCACGGGATCTCGCCGCGCTTCAGCAGCTCCTCGATCTCCGTTCGTTGCTCGCGCGCGAGCGAGCCGTGGTGGGCGCGCGCGATCTCCTCCTCGGCCAGCTCGTTCAGGCGCAGTGCGAGCCGCTCGGCGAGGCGGCGGTTGTTGACGAAGACGATGGTGGAGCGGTGCTCGCGGACGAGGCGGAGGATCTCGGGGTAAATGGAGGGCCAGATGGACGAGATGCCGCCCTGGGTCGGCTTCATGAGCGCGTTGCCGTCCGCCATTCCGGGCTGGCTGACAGCCGCGCCGCCCGGCTCCCGCATGTCTTCGACGGGCACGACCACCTCCAGGTCGAGCTCCTTCGCGCGGCCGGCGTCCACAAGCTCGATCTCCCGCCCGCCGGAGACGAAGCGGCCGATCTCGTCCAGAGGCCGCTGGGTGGCCGAGAGCCCGATGCGCTGAACGGGCCTCTCCGTCAGCCGCTCGAGCCGCTCCACCGACAGCGCGAGGTGTGAGCCGCGCTTGGTTCCCGCCACCGCGTGCACCTCGTCGAGGATCAGCGTCTCGACCGAGCGGAGGTTCTCGCGGGCCCTGGACGTGAGGAGCAGGAAGAAGGACTCAGGCGTGGTGATGAGGATGTCGGGCGGGTTGCGCAGCATCGCCGCGCGCTCCTTCTGCGGCGTGTCCCCCGTTCGCACGGCGACCGTAAGCTCGGATCCGAGCCCGGCCAGCGGCCCGCGCAGGTTGCGCTCCACGTCGTAGTTGAGCGCCTTGAGAGGCGATACGTACAGCAGCCGCACACCTGCGTCACTCGCCGGGGGAACCTCCCGGTTCCCCCGGGCGCCCTCCGCCGGCCCGCTGACGCGGACGGACTGCGCTGACCGCTGTGCGGTCAGCTTGTCGATCCCGTACAGAAAGGCGGCCAGCGTCTTGCCCGAGCCGGTCGGCGCCTGGATCAGCGTGTGGCCGCCGCGCGCGATCGCGGGCCAGCCGAGTGTCTGCGCCGGCGTCGGCTCCTCGAAGGTTCCCTCGAACCAGGCGCGGGTCGCAGAGCTGAAGACGTCCAGGGCGCTCATCGCTCGGCCAGCGCCTGCAGAGCCTCTGCGTCGCTGCGAAGCTCCTCCTCGTCTCTCGGCCCGGTCTCTTCTTCCGGAAAGGGGAACGGCCACCCGGGGCGCGGGTCGTCCGCGTAGCGCGGGATCACGTGCGTGTGCAGGTGGGGCAGCGAGTTCCCGAGCAGGTCGAAGTTCAGCTTGACCGGTTGTAGATGGGATTCGAGCGCGCGGCCGACGTGCAGGACCTCGCGCCAGTACTGGACCGCCTCCTCCTCGTCGAGCTCGGTGGGCTCGGCCACGTGCCGGCCGCGCCAGATGACGACCGTGTAGCCGCGCTGGATGTCCGGCCGCTGGAGATAGGCGTCCGAGACCTCGCCGGCGTAGATGCGAATGCCGTAGCGGGTCTCCTCCGGCCGTCCCTCCTCGCACATGGGGCAGCCCTCACCGCGCTTCAACGCGTAGAACTCAGGAGGCCAGTCCACTGCAGCGACGTTACCATCGGCGCTTCCGTGCCCGAAACCCCCGAAGAGCTGTACGAGCGCGTCAAGGACGCGCTGCGGATGCCGCCCGTCGAAGAGTGGGAGACGTTCCCCTTCGACGGGGAGATGCGGCCGCGGCCGCTCGACCCTCCCGCCGGACGTGACCCGGCCAGGCAGGGCGAAGGCGGCGTCGACTGCCGGCGCTGCGCCGCCTCCGATGACGAGTACCTGTGGACCGACGAGCGCTGGCGCATGCACGCCCTCGGGCCCACGGGCCTTCCCGCCGTCCTCCTGCTCGAGTCGCGCGAGCACTTCGCCGAGCCGGGCGACCTGACGGACGAGTTGGCCGCGGAGCTCGGAGTCCTGCTGGGCCGCATCGAGCGCGCGGTCCGGGCGATCCCCGATGTCGGCCGCGTCCACGTCTGCCGCTGGGGCGACGGCGGCGAGCACCTGCACTGGTGGTTCATAGCGCGCCCGGCCCGCTTCCCGCAGCTGATCGGGAGCTTTGCCGCGGTGTGGGACGAGATTCTCCCGCCCGTGCCCGAGGACGTCTGGCGCGAGAATCTCGAGATCGTGGTGAAGAACCTCGACTAGGATCGGCAGCATGGAGGCGAAGACAACGCCCACAGAGAGTGTGTTTAAAACACAAGAGTCGATCGGCTCCACTTCACCGGCAACGACGAGGCCGACGCGTTGCTCGCCTCCGATCCGTTCGCGCTCCTGGTCGGGTTCGCGCTCGACCAGCAGGTGCCGGTCCAGACCGCGTTCACGGGCCCGCTCAAGCTGAAGCAGCGGCTCGGGACGATCGATCCGGCGCGGATCGCCGCGACCGATCCCGCCAGACTGGCGGAGGTCTTCCGCGAGAAGCCGGCCATCCACCGCTTCCCCGGCTCGATGGCCGAGCGCGTCCAGCGGCTCGCGGGCGTTGTGGTCGAAGAGTACGGCGGGGACGCCGAGCGTCTCTGGAACGAGGCCGCAGACAGCGCGGAGCTGCGCAACCGCATCGCCTCGCTGCCCGGATTCGGGAACATGAAGGTAATCGCGCTCGGCTCGGTGCTGGCCAAGCGCTTCGGCGTGGGGGCGGCCCAGGGCCTCGTCCCCGACCACCCGACGCTCGGCGACGTCGACTCGGCCGAGGCGCTCGAGGACTACCAGGCGAAGAAGCGCGCCTACAAGGCCTCGCTCAGAGCGAAGCGCTAGTGCGCAAGAGGGTGCTCGCCTACGTCACCCGCCGCCGGGAGGGGCGGACAGAGCTGCTCGTCTTCGACCAGCAAGACGACCCCGAGGCGGGGACGCAAGTGCCGGCCGGGAGGCTCGACCCGGGCGAGACGCTGGAAGAAGGCCTCCTGCGGGAGCTGCGCGAGGAGGCAGGCCTGGAGCAGGTGCGGATCGTCCGCGAGCTTTCGATTCTCGGTACCTGGGCCGACGCGTCTCCGTACGAGAACCACGCGTTCGAGGTGAATGTGGACGGAGAGACCGCAGACGAATGGGAGCACGAAGTTCAGGGCGACGGCGACGACGCGGGCCTGGTATTCCTGTACCGATGGGTTCCGGTCGACTCGAAGCCCGTGCTGTGGGACAGCGATCCCACATTCACTCAGCCGGGCTGATCGTCGCCCTCTCGATCGGAGTCGCCACGCTCCTCGTCCGCGGCGGCTCAGCCGGCGCGCTCCGCCTCCCCGCCGCGTCGAAGTGCTCCATCTTCCCCAAGAGCAACCCGTGGAACCGCAAGGTGGACAGGCTCCCCGTCGCGTCGAACTCGGCCCGAATCATCCGCTCGATGGGCCTCGACACCGGCCTGCATCCTGACTTCGGCTCGGGCAAGTGGGACGGCGGGCCGATCGGGATCCCCTTCAACGTCGTCTCGAAGAAGACGCACCGCAAGCGGCTCAGGTTCGACTATGCCGACGAGAGCGACAAAGGCCCGTACCCGATTCCTCGACACGTCAAGATCGAGTACGGCAGCGACCACCATGCGCTCATGATCGACCGCTCGAGCTGCAAGCTCTACGAGCTTTACGAGCTCCACGGGCGGCACGCGTCGTCAGGAGCGATCTGGAGCCTGCGCTCGAACAAGCTCCGCCCCGCGGGATGGACGTCTGCCGACGCCGCCGGCCTGCCCATTTTCCCGGGCCTCGTCCGCTGGGACGAGGTGAAGCGTGGGCGGATCAACCACGCGCTT
>WNFU01001621.1_pt1 | contig 31597 bp, 26 predicted proteins | sample 5400121 | NCBI WGS metagenome assembly WNFU01 (sample SAMN13153360, study PRJNA577476) | soil metagenome | isolation source: 100 cm soil or saprolite under grassland replicate 1 | place: USA:California | collected 2016-06-15
ACATGTGTCAGGCCGTGATTTCGCCGGATCCCGATCACCCCAGCAGCGTGGTGCTATCGCAGGACCAGACGTTCCAGGCGGCGATCCCCTATTTGAACGAAGCGCTGACCGTGGCCACTGCCGCCGGTCTGACGAACCTGGCGGATCTGTCCCGCACGGGTCTCGTCCGCGCCTATATGGGGATGGGCAACTGGGACAGCGCGGCGGCGTATGCCGCGCAAGTTCCGGCGACATTCAAGTGGTGGCTGGATTACACCAGCACGATCGGCGGGCGGAACCCGCTGCCGGGCATCAGTCGCGGGGGCAATTTCACCCACGGCATTCACCCCGCGTTCACGGGCGTCCATCCCAGCTTCGACGGGACGGGGTTCACGTTCCGGGCCGACAGCATTGTCGCGCCCCAGACCGATCCACGGATTCAGCACGATCCCACCGATCGGACCGGACACAACGCGCTGACGCCGCTCTACAAGCTCCGCGTGGGTCTGCGCTACAGCGGGTACAGCGGCAGGACGATGGCGCCGGCATCCCCCGCCTGCCCCAATTGCACCGGCACGCCGGCGAGCGACACGACGAACCTGGTGTACATCGCCCGGTTCGACACGGACATTCTCCTGGCGGATTACGTCGAGGCGCAGCATCAGTACTTCGAAGCGCTCGCCAACAAGGACATCGCCGCGAACGAGGCCGGTGTGCTCGCCTTCGTCAACGCGCGGCGCGCGGTCGGTAACCAGCCGGCGGTCACACTCGCCGGTCAGGCCCTGAAGACCGAACTGCGGAACCAGCGGGCGCGTGATCTGTTCATGGGTGGGTTCCGGCTTCCCGACCTGCGCCGGTGGACGCGGTTCGATACCGGCAACGGACCGTTCGCCGCGGGCAGCTATTTCCCCACGGGGACGCACCCGAACCCGACGTGGGGGCAGTACGGTGCGTGGACCTGCTTCCCGATCCCGCTGCAGGAGTACGAGGGGAATCCGAATCTGCCGCGGCCGGTCGATCCGACGGTGCCGCCCGGGATCTAGACTCCGCGTGGGCCGGTGCGGCGTCGGCGCACTCATGTTGCTGATGGTGCTGGCGGGCGGCGCGCCCGCCAGTGCCCAGCGGCTGCGCGGGCGCCTGCTGGACGTCGAATCCGGTGAGCCGCTGGTGGCCGGATTCGTGAGCCTGCTGTCGCTCGACGGGACGACCCTCGTGACGGCTGTTTCAGATCGCGAAGGTCACTGGCTGGTGGTGACGCCGGCGCCGGGATCCTACTACGTCGCCGCGAAGCGCGTGGGGTACCGACCATGGGTAGCGGGGCCCGTGGCCGTGCAGGCGGGCGACGATCTCAACACCGTGTATCATCTCCAGCGTCTGCCCGTGACGCTCGACCCCGTTGAGGTCACGGCTCAGGCCACGAAACGCTTCCTTGAGCTCGCCGGATTCTACGCGCGGCAGCGCGCCGATTTCGGCCATTTCCTCACGCCCGATTTCATCGAGCGGCGGCAGGCGGTGCGCATCACCGATCTGCTGACGGCGCTCCCGGGGGTCTCACTCGTGCAGACGGGGACCGGGAGCGTCGGTCGCGTGGCGGTGCGACTGCGGGGCAGCAACCTCTCCGAAGGCGGGCTGTGCAGGCCTCGGGTGTTTGTGGATGGTCTGCTTTACGCGCGTGGGGACTCCCGGCCGAGACGGGGCGATCCCGGCAGGGCCACGGAGCGCTCACCCGAAGAGGAGATCCAACGGCTCGATCAGACCCTGAGTATCGACGACATCGGTCCGGCGTCGCTGATCGCAGCCATCGAAGTCTATCGCAGCGCCACCGAGGTTCCGGTCCAGTTCGGGGGCACGAGCGTCGAGACGCTCTGCGGCGTCATCGTCATTTGGACTCGCACTGGGCGTGCGCGGGCCCCCCTGCCGGACAGCTCGCGGCGCTAGCGCGCTCCGTCGAGCGCCCGCAGGACCATGTCGAAGATTCGCGCCTCGAGCGTCCCGCGCGAATCGCAATACACGGCGTTGCCGCTCTCGGCGCGCGGCTTGCCGCTCGCAAGGACGGTCGTCGCGAGTATGGTCGCTCCGTCCCCGCCCGGTTTCACTTGCGTAAGCACGGACATGGTGATGTCATAGTCGTCCGCTTTGGGGACAGCGGTGGCTCCCATCCCGCAATTCAGGAACGTCGACAGCATCCGGCCGTCGAGCCTCCGCGGGCGGAATTCGAGTCTCCCGAACACCTTAGCCTCCTCGTCCGCTCCCGCATCGGCGATGCCCAGCGTGTCGTATACGCCGGGCAGGGTACCCCACACGTGAGCCACTGGAGCGGCGATCGTTCGAGCGACCGTCCGTGGATCGTTGAGGATCCTGGTGGTGCCGAGGCTGCTGATGGCCCCCTCGATGTGGAAGGGTGACGCGGCGGGGGCGGAGGGCGAAGCGGGCCGTCGGCCCGAGGAGCCCGACGCGCAGGCTGTCACGACCAGAGAGGCGAAGAGCCACCAAATGCGTTTCGTCATCCCGCACCTCCTGTCAGGCGTCATCGCGATCGTAGGAAGATCACTAGGTACTCCTGCCGCAGCCAGGGCAGGCGCGCGAACTCATCGCGGCTGCGCTGGGCCTCGCCCCCGTGCGCTAGGATCGCCTCGCGCAGGTCGTCCGTGCGGCCGTCGTGCAGCAGGCGATCCCGGCGTCCGACGCCCATGAGCGGCTCGGTACGAAGTTCCGCGGGGGTGGCCGTGTAGCCGCACACGTCGGCCAGCGCCGGGCCCATGTCGTGGAGCAGCAAGTCGGAATAGAGGGGCACCGCGCGGCCGTTCAGCGCGGGAACGTCACTGGCCGTCCCGGTTCGCAGCACTGGAGTGTGGCAGCCCGCGCACCCCAGGGCGGTGAAGATCCGGCGGCCCTCGGCCACGGTGTCCCGCTGGGCCGTCGTGACGGGCGGAAGCGGCGCCGGCACCGCCAGCAGGCGTACGAACGCGGTCAAGAGCGCCACGGACGTCGGGTTCGCTTCGGGGTCCGGGACGGGGTCGACCGCGGGCGGCACGGCCTTCCCGTTCACCGCATCCATCGTGTCGCCAGGCGTGGTCAGCCCCATTTCGAGTCTCAGCGCGCTCTCCACGAATTCGCGAACGGTCGCGAACTCGGCCTTGCGACCGAAGCGGGCCACACGGCCGTCCGGAGTGCGACCGGCTCGTCCCGAAATGCCGTCCTCGTTCCGGTCGTCGGGATCCTCGGCCGCCAGAATGCGTGCATCGGGAATCGCCTCGACGAGGCCGAGCCCGAACAGGAACGGCGGCGTGAAGCGCCCCACTTCGGTGGCGCGCGACGGGATGGATTCGCCGTGCACGCCGCGCGCGTGGAGTAGCGGCGTGGCTTGGCTGCGCACATTGGCGCCGCCTTCCTCGCGTAACGGGTCGCACGCGGTGGGAGCCGTGAACCGCGTCGCTTTGACGACGCGCTCGAATCCCGAGGTGCCGCCGCTCGCTGGGCGCGTATGGCAGGCGCTGCACTGGTTCTCGTTGAAGGTCGGACCGAGGCCTTCCTGCGGTGTGTACACCTTGTCGAAGAGCACCAAGCCGGCGCGAAACCGAGCGAGGTCGACATCCCGCAACCCGGGCAAGGGTGCGCCGGGTTCACCGCTCACAGCGCCGTCGCCCGTGCACGCCACGATGGTGAGGGCAATGGCCGTCATGCGCGCCGCGCTCATGGCGCCGCATCATACGCGGGTCGCCCGCGGGCGGCAAGGCGAGCGGCGTTGTGCGCGCGTGGCGCGCGACGTAAATACTCCGGTGGAGGTAGCATGACGAACTCGCGCAGCGCGTACCTGGTGGTTCTTCTCGCCGCGCTCGGCTGCAGCGACGACTTCGCGCTCAGCGTCACGAGCCTCGACATTTCGCCGAGTCCCGCGCAAGCGGGGGACTCGGTCGTCTTTTCGTTCGTCCTTACCGTGCAACCCGAGCAGCGGTTCGCCGTCATCCTGCGCATCGACGGGACGGAGCACGCCCGCACGAATCGGTTCGAAGCCATCGACGAGCCGGTGTCCTTCTCCGCGGGAGACGCCGGAGACCTGATCGCGACCTATGGATTGGGCACACACGAGGGAGCGGTGGTGGTCCGCCTGGACGATGGCGGTCGGAGCGCCACGGCGAGCCACACGTTCGTCCTGCAAGAGCCTCCCCCTCCTCCTCCCGCTGCAGCGCCGCCGTCAGCCCCGGTTGCGCCGTGATCGGGCGCGTGTGCGGCGCGCTCCTGCTGCTCGTGGCCTGCGCGCGTTCCCGCGCGGCACCCGAGACGAACGCTGCCCCGTCCCCCAGAGAGGGCGGGGACAGCGTGTTCGTCGAGGTCGTCAACGACAACTACTACGACGCGCGCATCCATATCGTCTATGATGGGGGTGGCCGATTCACGTTGGGCACGGTGCCCGGCAATCAGCGGCAGCCGGCCAGAGCCATTCCTTGGCAGCCGCGTCCGCTGGTTGCCCAGGTCTCGCTGATTATCGGGGGCGGCACCTATCAATCAGATAAGATCGACGCGGCCCCTGGAGCGGTGATTGAGATCCGCGTCCCTCCCAACCTGCGGGAATCGGGCTTCTTCCGTCGCATCGCGCCCTGAGGTGAATCGAGTTCCACCGCTCTTGCAGGCCCCGCTCCCGGCCTCCAGAAGGGCAGTACGGGCGCACCGAGGCGCAGATGTACCCCGTCTCGGGCCCTGGTTTAAGGGAGGGAACTACGGGGGACGCAATACAACTGCCCGTGCCATTCGACGAGCAGAATAACCCCAACTTTGTGAGCTGCACCAACCTCAACCCGTGACATGAGCGATCTGCGGCGTCTGGCGGTCGCTGGCTGGCTCGTCGCAGTCGCGTGTGGGCCGGACGACGGACCGCCGAACCCACACCGTCGCGCCGCGTGCTGCTGGAGGACGAGATTCGGGCTGCGCAGGTCGCGACAGCCTACCAGATCGTTGCCCGGTTGCGCCCCGAGTGGCTGCGAGGGCGCGGCCGCGTCAGTGTCCGGGATCCCACGGCCGGTGCGGTAGTCGTCTATCTCAAGGGTATGCGCCAGGGGGGCGCACGCGCGCTCGACGCGATCGTGGCGGAAACGGTCCTCGAGATGGAGTACCTGAACGGGCAGGAAGCCACGACCCGGTTTGGCACCGGTCACGGGGGCGGAGTGATTCTCGTGCGGCTGCGATGAGACGAGTAGGGGTTCCCTTGCGGGCCGTTGCGCTGGCCTTCACTATATGGAACGGTTCCCTCGCAGACTCCTCAGACAGGAGGGTGCATGGATCAGATTTCCGTTCGCTGCGTTTCGCGCTTCCAGCGCAACATCATCATTCCCGGTCGATGTAGTCGTTAGCCCGACGCCTCGTGCGTCTGTCGCGACTTTTCCGGCCACCCGGCTCACCGCCGGTGGGATTCGTTCTTTAGTGCTTCCGCACACACCTGAACCTCTCAGAGAGGGGAAGCGGAATATGCGATTTACTATCGGTAGGGCTAACATCGCCGTCGTGCTGGCGCTGGGTGCGCTGCTCGTCGCGCCGCGGCTGCTGGCGGGACAGAGCGCGTCGGTGCAGGGCACGGTCACTGACGCGGCCTCGGGCGCACCAATCTCCGGGGCGATCGTCGCCGTTGCCGGCAGCACGCTACAGGGCGTGACCAACGTTCTTGGCAACTACCGCATCACGGGCATTCCGGCCGGTGCGGTCACCCTCCAGGTCCGGCGGATCGGCTTCAAGACGCTCTCGGCGCCGGTCACGCTCGCCGACGGCCAGGAGTTCACCGGCAATTACCAGCTCGTGGCGTCGGTGATCGAGCTCGAAGAAATCGTCGTGACCGGCACGGCGGGCCAGCTCGAACGCCGTGCACAGGCGGGGACGGTCTCTACCGTCCCCGTGTCCGACATAGCAGCGGTCGCGCCGATCAACACCGCGAGCGACGCGTTGCGCGCGCGTACGCCGGGCGTGTCGGTGACGAGCGCCTCGGGCTCGTCCGGGGCGTCGAACCAGATCCGTATTCGCGGCGCGGCATCCATCTCTCTCAGCAATGAGCCGTTGCTCTACATCGACGGCGTCCGCGTCGCTTCGCAGGGCGCGCCACAGTGGTTTACGGGAGGGCAGTCGTACGAGCGGCTCAACGATCTCGAGCCGGGCGACATCGAATCGATGGAAATCGTCAAGGGTCCTGCCGCGGCGACACTCTACGGCGCCGATGCGACGGCAGGCGTGATCCAGGTCATCACGAAGCGCGGTCGTCCGGGGACTGGACGGTTCACCCAGACCGTCGGCTTCGATTACAACTCGATTGACCGGAATTTCGAGCCGCGCACGAATTACGGGCGGTGCAGCGTGGCGAATGATACGACCCCCAACAATTTGCTCTGCTTTGGCCAAGGAGCGGGCACGCTGGTCAGTGACAATCCCTTGCTCCGCCAGCACGCGTTTCGCACTGGCCAGAACATCGGCGTCAACTGGAGTGGACGCGGCGGCGGCACCAACTATGGCTACTACACCTCCCTCAATCGCGAGAATGAAAAAGGCGTACTGCCGAACAACGGTTTTGACCGCAATTCGGGCAGGGTCAATTTCAACTGGGTACCGTCCCCGACCCTGACGCTCGATGCGGGAGTCGGCGTCACCGTGTCGTTGACGGACTTGCCCGATAACGACAACAACATTTTCGGCTGGCTGGGCAACGCCCATCTGGGCTCGCCGCTCACGCGCACGGTCAACGGTGCGGGACAGGACGGCTGGTTCGGCGTGCAGCGCGACGTGGCGGCGATGACGGCCATTCAGAACGTGCGCCAGACGCATCGCTCAATCGGCAGTCTCACCGCGAACTGGGCCCCGCGGCCAAACTTCACGCATCGCTTTACGGCCGGTATGGACTGGGTGCGTGAAGAGGACCGTCGCTTCCTGCCGAAGAACAACCGCGGTTCCTACCCGATCAACATCGGACAGCTGCAAGAAGCGCGGCGCGGCATCGAGCGCTACACGCTCGATTACCTCGGCAACCTGCAGACCGGTCTATCGCCCGCGGTCGTCTCCAATCTCTCGTTCGGATTCCAGCTGGTGGATACGCGGGAAGAGCTGCTCTTTGCGACGGGCGAGGGTCTGCCGGTGAACTCGAACGATGTCGTGACGGCGGCGTCGCTCCGCTCAGGCGGCCAGGAGGTGAAAACCGATCGTTCGGTGGGCCTTATCGGACAGTGGCAGGTCGGCTTCAACAATCGTCTGTTCGGACAGGTGGGGCTGCGGTTCGATAACGCCTCGTCCTTCGGACGCAATGCTTCGTCATGGGTGCTGCTGCCCAAGATCGGCGTTTCGTGGGTGGCAAGCGAAGAGCCGTTCTGGAAGTTCGGCTTCATCAACACGCTGCGGCTGCGTGCGGCGTGGGGCTCGACGGGGCGCATTCCCACGGCGGGAGCGTCGCTCACGACGATGCAACCGGCCCCGTTTATCGATGGTACGAGCGCGGCGGCGGGAGCCATTCCGCTGAACCCGGGCAACCCGAACCTGAAGTTCGAGCGCGGTAAGGAGATCGAAGGCGGGTTCGATGCCGGCTTCCTGCACGATCAACTCGGCCTCGAGCTCACGTACTACAACAAGGTGAGTGAGAACCTGCTCATCCAGCAGCCGCTCCCGCCTTCGTCCGGTTACACGGGGGGCGGCCCAGGGATCGGCGGCTTCCCCTTTGTGAACATCGGGCGGCTCGTCAATCGTGGATTTGAGATCGCGATGCGCGCGGTTCCGGTGAATCGGGCGAACATCTCCTGGGACATCCGGCTGGGCGCGAACACGCTCCATAACGAAGTCACCAATATGGACACCATTGCGCCCTTCGGTACCTTGAACCGCGTGCAGCCCGGGCTTCAGCTGGGCGCGTGGTGGACGCGCAAGATCATCAGCGTCGACACCACGACCGGCGTGGTCCGGGTGACCGAAAAGCCGGTCTTTGCAGGTAACGTGCTGCCGACGTTCGAAGGGAGCCTCTCGACCAATTTGACCATCCAGCGGAATTTACGGCTCTACGGCCTGATCGACACGAAACGCGGCCACCGCGTGCGGAACTTCACCGATTTCTTCCGCGAGACCCAGTTGGTGCGGAGCAACGCGCGTCTTGACACGACGGTGCTCAGCAAGACCGAGCGGCTGCGGCGCTACGGCAATCCCAACGCCGGCCAGCCCGCGTTTCTGACGCCGCTCGATTCCGCGAAGACGGTGAACGACGTGCAGGAGGACTACATCCAGGACGGGTCATTCGTGCGGCTGCGCGAACTGTCCTTGACCTACACGCTCCCGCCGCAGTGGGCGCGTGCGCTGCGCGCGGTCGCCGCGACCGTCACTGTAGCCGGCCAGAATCTCGCGCTCTGGACGAAGTACCAGGGCTACGATCCGGAGGTCGTGTCGAATGCGGTCGCTCTCTACAATCGCGATGATTTCTTCACGCAGCCGCCGGTCCGGCGCTACGTGTTCCGCGTCAACCTCACGTTCTGAAAGGAGCCTCGACCGATGCGCACATTCAGACGAATTGCCGGCACCGCCATCGCGGCGGGCGCTCTGATCCTCGGCGGCTGCACGAGCTGGCTGTCGGTGGATAACCCGAGCGTGATTGACGAGAGCGTCCTCGACCCGGTCGCCGAAGCGAATCTGCTGGCGAAATCGGCGCAGCAGAACTTTGCGTCGGCCTACGGGCATTTGATCGTCTACTCTTCCTGGTTCACGGGGGAGACGGATGTCTCGGAGACCTTCCCGACGCGCAACGAATTCGGCCGCCGGGACATCTCGATTCAGAATGGCAGTCTCGATGTCGATGTGTGGTTCCCGCTGTCGCTGGCGGTCGTGTCCTCGAAAAAGGTGCTCAGGGCGGCACTTCCCGATACGGCGACGAACGTCTTCTATGCGCGGGTCAACATGGTGCTCGGTTTTTCCTTCCTGTTCATGGCCGAACAGTTCTGCCAGGGGACAGTGGAGGCCGGACCGGCGCTGACCACGCAGAACATGCTGGATTCCGCCATCGCACATTTCGCGGCGGCAATTCCTCAGGGTCGGGGAGGCGGTGCGCCGGAACTCGCGAACGCCTCGTGGGTTGGAATCGCGCGGGCGCAGCTGCAAGCGGGGAATCTCCTCGCGGCAGCCGCGGCTGCCGACTCCGTCCCGGCGGCCTTCAATTTCAACCTGAACTTCGTCGATGACTTGGCGCAGCGGTTCCGCCTCGCGAACCGGATGTGGTTCTACGTCCGGGACCGCGGTTCGATCGCCGTGCCGCAGCTGTGGCGCGTCGGGACGCAACGCGGGCCCGACACGGTGCAGAACGCCGAGCCGCGGTTACCCTGGAAGCTTCCCGCGACCAGCGGCAGTACGGCGTACAGTCCCCAAGATGCGGCGTATTCGACGGACCGCGGAATTCCGTACGCGATTCAGCAGAAATATCCCGACTACAATATTCCGGTGCGGTTGGCTTCGAAGTTGGAGGCCGACTACATCAAGGCTGAGGCTCAAGGCACTGCGGCGCAGCTTGCGATTATTGACGCACGGCGCGCGGCGAATGGGCAGCCCGCTTTTACCGGCGCAAGGACAGACCCGGACTCCGTGCTGACCGAGTTCTTCACGCAGCGCGGCTTCGAGTTCTACCTCGAGGGCAAGCGCCTCGGCGACTTCCGGCGGCATCCGGCCAACATCATCGGCATGCCGGTGCCCGCGTCGACGTACTGGAAGCCCGGCTTCGCGCCGGTGGGTTCTAACGTTTGTTACCCATTGCCCATTTCAGAGACGGATAACAACCCGAACTTCTAACTGGTTGCTGGAGCGGCAGGGAGACGGGGGAAGCTTCGCGGCTTCCCCTGTCGTCTTTTATGGCGTGACGATGACGGTGCCGGTCATGCCGGAATGCTGCGAGCAGTGGTAGGGAAAGGTGCCGGCGCTGTCGAACCGAACCTCGAACCACCATGTGGGCGCGAGCAGGTTGCTCGACCAGAGTGCGCTATCGGATACGACCGTGTGGTACACCGTCCCCTCGTTGGTCCAGCGCACCGGCGAGCCGACGCCGACCGTGATCGTATCCGGCGTAAAGAAGCTGTCGCGTGCGGCGGCGAAGACCGTTCCCGGGCGAATGCCCCCGATCTTGTCTGCCTTACAGGCGAGCACGAGCGCGACGACAACCGCGGCGGCCCCGAAGAGTCGTGTCACGGCTTGCGCGGCCGTTCCGCGGAATGCGTCCAGATCACGATGACTCCACAGTTGGCGGTGGCGGAATGAAACTCGAGCGGCACACGGGCGCTGCCGCTGTACACTTCGATCGCGGCGATATCGCCCGGTTGAATCACGTTGTTGATGCCGATGTCTCCGGCGACGGGCACGGGGACGCCATCAATGTAGTACAGCATAGGGCACTGCCGCGTCCCCGAGGCGCGATCCGATACGGCCTGAAAACTGTTACCGGAGGGGCCGCGCACCGGTACCAGCCGGACGCCGGGCGCGCGCCGCAACAGATCGGTAAACATCCGCGGCTGGAAGTCGTCGATTTCCTTCCGCGTCAGGAAATAGCCACCCCCGTGCACCTTGCGGGCGTAGAAGCCGCGCAGCATCGCCGGTGGCGTCGGCTCGCCGGTGACCTCCACTTCCGGTAGCTGGATCGCCAGTTCTTCGAGCACGACCTGCACTGCCAGTGTTTCGCCCGACCCAAAATCGAGACGCGAGATGACGCTCGCGTAGCCGATGCGCTTGATCTGAATCATGTGTACGCCGGCCCGCACGCCGGCGATGGAGAAGCGGCCGTCGATGTCGGTCGACGCAGCGAGGTCCGTGCCCATCAACCGGACCGAGGCATCCCGGAGCGGTGTGGAGTCCATGCTGATGACGACGCCCTTCAGCCGGCTCAACGACTGTGCCGCGTGCGAGGCGGGGGATACGACCAGGACGAGCGCCATAACGCAAAAAGACGACAACCAGCGGCAGGTCGTCGTCCCAGCGAAGGTCGTCGTCATGTAATACGGCCTCCCCCTTCGCGGTCAATCCACGATCGCGTCCGGCAGCACGTACTTCATCGGGTTCACCGGATGGCCGTTCACCCACACTTCATAATGTAGATGCGGCCCGGTCGAAAGCCCCGTCGAGCCGACCTTCGCGATCGGCTGGCCACGCTTCACACGCTGGCCGCGCACGACGAGAATCTTCGAGCAGTGCGCGTAGCGGGTCTTGAGGCCGTACCCGTGATCGACGGTCAGCATGTTGCCGTAACCCTCGACCCAAGCCACCTCGGTGATGATGCCGGCGGCCGGCGCTTCGATCTCCATGCCCATCGGCGCCGACACGTCGATGCCTTCGTGCGGCCGCGCGAGGTGAAGGATCGGATGCACGCGCTCGCGCGCGAACGCACTCGTGAGCCATCCCTTGGTCGGCATGATCGACGGCAGCGACGCGTAGCGCGCGCGCTGGCTCGACGCGGAGTCGTAGGCTTCGTTCAGCGAGCGGACGAGAAGGTTGGCGCGGCGCGTCAGCTGATCCATGTCGATGCGCGCGGCCAGCGCCTGCTTCCCGTTCGGACCGGCGGCCGCGAGGCTGTCGCGTTCGAACCATTGACCGCTCGGGCCCCCGATGCCGGCCTGCTGCACATCTTTGTCGATCGGCGTCAACCCGGCGAGCAACCGCAGCGCCTGCTCGCGCTCGCCGAACACGTTGAGCGTATCACGCAGCCCCGCGAGCCGCTCGCGCAGCCGCTGGATCTCGCTCGCGAGTAATTGGTTCTCGCGCTCGAGCCCACGGCTCTTCGTGACGCTGACACCGCGCGAGAGCGCCGTGCCACCGAGCACGAGCACCAGCAGCGCCAAAACGCTGCCGATCCCGACGAGCGCCTTGAAGACCGTCTGTGATACCTCCACGGCCCGGGACGAACCCGATCCGTGTGGAACCAGCATCACGGTCCAACGGCGCTCCGCGCGTTTCTTCTTCATATGGGGATGCAAAAGATAAGACTTGGCGCTAGAGGTCGTCAAATCGGGAGATGTGCGCTCCGTCACGTTTTTTGCGGCAGGCGACCTACGCAGGCACGGGCTTGGGAAACAGGGGGGGAGGGTTGGAGATCCGCTGTCCCGTGACCGCAAGCTCCGCGATGTCCGCGAGCCGCACGGCGCGGAGCGCGGGGGGGGCGCCCAGTGCGGCCCAAATGGTTTCGGCCTTCAGGGGAATGAACGGCGCCGACAATACGGCGAGGCGCGCGACCGTGCGAACGAGACTCGCGAGTACCACATCCAGCTCCGCATCGCGCTGCGCCTTCGCGAGCTTCCACGGCGCCGTCTCCTCGACATAGCGGTTGGCGCGCGAGGCCAGCTCGATGACGAGCGCGGCGCCCGCCTGGAGCTCGTGCGCGTCCATGGCCCGGGTATACGCCGCCACCGTTTCCCGCGCGGCCGACTCGAGCGGCGTGTCGAGCGCGGCCGCCTCGTTGGGTACGATGCCGCCGCGGTAGCGCTGCACCATCGACAAGGCGCGCGACACGAGATTGCCGAACGTATCGGCGAGGTCGGCGGTGTAGCGCGTGTCGAACCGCTCCCACGAAAAGTTGCCGTCGCCCTCGAAGCCGACCTCGCGCAGCAGAAAGTAGCGCAACGCGTCAGCGCCGTGCCGCTCGATCGCTGTATCGAGGCTCACCGCCACGCCCGCCGTCTTGCTCATCTTGGCTCCCTCCCAATGCACGTAGCCGTGGGCCCACACCTGGCGGGGCAGCTCGATTCCGGCGGCGAGCAGCATCGCCGGCCAGAGGGTGCAGTGGAATCGCGTGATCCCCTTCCCGATGACGTGCAGGTCGGCCGGCCAGAGCCGCTCGTACCGGGGGTCGGGAAACCCGGTGGCGGCGAGGTAGTTGATGACCGCGTCGAACCACACGTACACCGTTTGCTCGGCGTCACCGGGGAAGGGAATCCCCCACGGGAGCCGCTGTCGTGAGATGGACACGTCCTGGAGCCCGGCCTCGATCAGCCGGACGACTTCGTTGCGGCGGATCGCCGGCTCGACGCGGAACGCGCCCGATGCGATCAGCGCGAGCAGGCGCGGCCCGTAGGCGCTCAGCCGGAAGAAATGGTTGCGCTCCTTCGTGGCCACCAGCTCGAGCGTGGGGTGCTCGATGCAGCGGCCGTTCACGATCTGCGCGCCCTGCTTGAACTCCTCGCAGCCGGTGCAGTAGAGGCCCTCGTAGTCCGCCACGAACAGGTCGTCGGCGCGCCGCTCCTGGATGCGCTCGAGCAGCGCCACCACAGCGCGGATGTGGCGCGGCTCGGTCGTACGGATCCAATCGTCATTGCTGCAGAGCAGCCGCCGCCAGTAGTCGGCGAACGTCGTGGTCATCCGATCGACCCACTCGCGCGGCGTGACGCCGGCGCGCTCGGCGGCCTGGATGACCGACTGGCTGTGCTCGTCCATCCCCATGAGAAAATGCACCTGGTCGCCGCGCAACCGGTGATAGCGGGCGATACAGTCGGCGCCGACTTTCTCCAGGGCGTGGCCGAGGTGGGGATCGCCATTGGAGTAATCGATGGCGGTGGTGAGGTAGAACTTCTGGCCCGGCACTTAGAGCCGCAGCTGCTCGAGGGCGACCACCCGCGTCTCACCCGCTTCGGAGCGAAGCGTGACACGCTCGCGGAAGATGTCCACGGAGATCACGCGCTCGCTTCCCTCGGCGGTCTTGACCGTCTTTCCTTCTTTCGGAAAGCGTTTGCGCTGTTGGACGTAGAAGTCATGCTCGTAGTGCAGGCAACAGAGCAGGCGGCCGCAGGGGCCGGAGATCTGGAGTGGATTTAGCGACAGCCCCTGCGCCTTCGCGAGGGACAGGCTGACCGGCTTCCCCTCCGGCAGCCAGCTCGAGATGCAGAGCTGGCGGCCGCAGCGCCCGATGCCGTCGAGGCGCTTCGCCTCGTCGCGCGCGCCGATCTGCCGCAGCTCGATGCGCGTGCGAAACAAACCCGCGAGGTCGCGCACCAGCGCCCGGAAGTCCACCCGCTGCTCGGCGGTGAAGTAAATCGTGAGCTTGCGCTTGTCCCACTGCCATTCCGCGTCGGAGACCTTCATCGGCAGGTTGTGCTGGCGGACGCGGTCGCGCACCGTGCGCCGCACCTCTTCTTCATTGAGGCGCAGCTCGCTCGCAATCCTACGGTCTTCGGCAGTAGCGACGCGCAGGATCGATCTCAGGGGCTCGGGGCCAGGGGCTGGGGGTTGGGGAAGTCCCGAGTCCCCAGCCCCCAGCCCCGAGCCCCCAGCACAGGCGCCGCATCGTTCGCACTTTTTCGCCGCGATTTCACCCAACGCCGATAGCACGCCGAAATCCTGTCCACGCTCGACCTCGACGATGACGGGAACGTCGAGGCGGAGCGGGGAGGAGTCTTCGGACGGCCAGGTGAAGTATTCTCGCCGGTTCCCTTTGAACCGGACTTCCAAGACACTCGTCAATTCACTTCTCGGTTAGCGCACCCATGGAAAGGTACTTTTCTTCGCGCCGTTTGAGGAGCTTGTCGGTCTTGAGCCTGCGCAACTGACTGAGATGCCGCTGCAGCGCGTCGCCGAGCGCCGCGGCCGCCGCCTCGGGATCGGAATGGGCGCCGCCCGGCGGCTCGGGGATGATCTCGTCGATCACGCCGAGGTTCAGCAGGTCCTGGGCCGTGATCTTGAGTGCCTCGGCGGCGCGCTCGCGCTGGCTCGCATCCTTCCAGAGGATGGCCGCGCACCCCTCGGGTGAAATGACCGAATAGACGGAGTTCTCCAACATCAGGACCCGATCGGCGAGGCCCACGGCGAGCGCACCGCCCGAACCGCCTTCGCCGATGACGGCGGTAATGATCGGCGTCGCCAGCGATGCCATTTCGATCAGGCTGCTGGCGATCGCTTCGGCCTGGCCGCGCTCCTCGGCGCCGAGTCCCGGATACGCGCCCGGCGTATCCACGAGCGTGATGACCGGCGCCCCGAACTTCGCCGCGAGGCGCATCAGCCGCATCGCCTTGCGGTAGCCTTCGGGATGCGCCATCCCGAAGTTGCGGTACAGGTTTTCCTTGGTGTCGCGCCCCTTTTGATGTCCGATGACCATCACGCTGGTCCCATCCAGCCGCGCCCAGCCGCCCACGATCGCGGGGTCGTCGCGGAACAGCCGGTCGCCGTGCAGTTCGACGAAGTCGGTGAAGACGGTGTTGACGTAGTCGAGGGGATACGGGCGCCGCGGATGGCGGGCCACCTGGACGCGCTGCATGGGCGTGAGATTGCGGTAGATCTCGAGGCGCAGCGTCGCCAGCTGCTGCTCCAGCGGTCGCAGGTTCCTGGCGAGATCGACGTTTTCCCCGGCGACGCGCTTGAGCTCCTCGATCTGTTTTTCCAGTTCGAGCAGCGGCTTTTCAAAGTCTAGCGTATGTGTCGCCATTAATCCCGATGGTGGTGAATTGACTACCGGCGCAGATTTGTTTTGTAGGGGCGCAGCATGCTGCGCCCCTACATAAACCCCCACGCGCACCCTACCCAAACCAACCACGCTTCCTACGCCTTAACCAGTGTAACCCCGTCCGCGCCCAGCAAATCCCGCAGTGCGGCCAGCAGGTCGTCCGCCGCGTCCACCCGGAATGCGCGGCTGCGCAGGCGTACCGTGCTGCCGTTCTCGTCCCTTTCCTTATTACCGTTCTCGCCCCGCCCCGCACCCCATTCGATAAAAACCGGCGTCGGCCCGGGGTGCGCGGCACACAGCGCGGCAATCGCGCGCGTGGTCTCCGGCTGGGGGCGGCTCGCGGCGGTCCACCGGAGCGCCACTCCGATCGCCCCACTCGGCCGCAGGTCGTCGAGCGCGCGGGCGCTCTCGACGATGAACGGTGCCTGCTCCTCCCCCTGATCGCGCGCGATGTATCCACCCGTGATCAGGTACGCACCGTCGGCGTGAATCACGCCGTTCAGTTTGGCCCAGGCCTCGGGGAACACCAACGCCTCCGCCGCGCCGTGAAAATCCTCGAGGGTGAGGCGCGCGTATTCCGCCCCCGTCTTCTTGGAGGTTTGCCGCTTCACCACCGTGACGACCGCCGCGACCGTCACCTTCTGCGGGCTCCACATGCCCAGCGTGGCCGTCGTGCGGGTCCCAAAAAGCTCTACCTCGGCGCGGTACTTGGCGAGGGGGTGGCCGGAAATGAAGAAGCCGAGCACGCTCTTTTCACGGGTCAGGCGCTCATGCTCAGGCCACGGGGGGACGTCTGGAAGAGTACTGGCCGGTGGGGCAGCCGGCGCGTCGTCGCCGAACAGGGCGTGCTGTCCGGTGAACCGTTCCCCCTGGCGAACCTGCGCTTCGCTGAAGGCGTGATCCAGGGCGGCGACCAGCTGGGAGCGCTCGCCCCCCAGCGAATCGCAGGCGCCGGAGTCGATCAGCGATTCGATGACGCGCTTGTTGCACAGCCGCAGGTCGATGCGATCGCACAGCTCCACGAGCGAGCGATAGGGCGCCTCACGTCGACCCGCGATGATCGAGGCGATCGCGCCCTCGCCGACGTTCCGCACGGCGCCCAACCCGAATCGGATCCGCTGGTCCCCGACGACGGTGAACTTGTAGCCCGATTCGTTCACGTCGGGCGCCAGGACCTGCAGGTCGAGCTCGCGCGCCTCGTTGATGTACTGCACGACCCGATCGGTGTTGCCGATTTCCGACGACAGCAGCGCCGCCATGTACTCCGCGGGATAGTACGCCTTGAACCACGCCGTCTGGTAGGAGAGGATCGAGTAGGCGACGGAGTGGGACTTGTTGAAGCCGTAGCGGCCGAACGTCTCGATCTGCGCGGCGATCTCTTCGACGGTCTTCTTGGCGTGACCGCGCGTGATGGCGCGCTTCACGAAGTTGCCCAGCTCCTCCTGAATCAGCTCCTTGATCTTCTTCCCCACCGCCTTGCGCAGCACGTCGGCTTCGGCCAGCGAGTAGCCCGCCAGCACGTTCGCGATCCGCATCACCTGCTCCTGATACACGATCACGCCGTACGTGGGCGCGAGGATCTCTTCGAGCGCCGGATGCGGATAGCGAACTTTCTCGCGGCCGAGCTTGCGGTTGATATAGACGAGGTACATCCCGGTATCGAGCGGACCGGGGCGGAGCAGCGCGTTCGTCGCGACGAGATCGTCGAAGCAATCGCACTTCATGTTGCGCAGGCAATCGGTGGCGAGCGGCGATTCAAACTGGAAGATGCCGGCGGTGCGGCCCGCGCGCAGCAGCTCGTAGACCTTGGGGTCGCTCAGGTCGGGCCGCTCCAGGTCGATCGTCACGCCGTGACGCTCGGCGACCATCTTCGCGGCGTCGTGCAGCACCGTGAGTGTCTTCAGCCCGAGCAGGTCGATCTTCAACATCCCGACGTGTTCCAGCCCCACCATGTCGTACTGCGTGATGATGGCGTCGGCGTCCGTCTTGGAGTCGGGTGCGGTGCACACCGGGACGTAGTCGGTCAGCGGTCCGGGGGCGATCACGACGCCCGCCGCGTGCACCGAGGCGTGGCGTGCCAGCCCCTCGATACGGGAACCGAGGTCGAGCACTTTCCGGATGCGCTCATCGTGCGCCGCGGCCTGCTTCACCTCCGGAACCTTCTCGCCCGCCTCGGCCAGCGTGACGCTGAATGCCGGCCCGGACGGAATCAGCTTGGTGAGGCGTTCGACATCCCCCATCTCGACGCGGAGCGTGCGGGCGACGTCCCGGAACGCCGCGCGCGCCTTCAGCGTCCCGAACGTGATGATCTGGCCGACCGACTGCCGCCCGTAGCGCTCGCGGGCGTACTCGAGGATCTCGCCGCGACGCTCGAAACAGAAATCGAGATCGATATCCGGCATCGAGATGCGCTCGGGATTCAGGAAGCGTTCGAACAGCAGGTCGAACTTGAGGGGATCGACCGTGGTGATCCGCAACGCGTAGGCGATCAGCGAACCCGCCGCTGAGCCACGACCCGGACCCACCGGAATGCCGCGGTCGCGCGCAGCCTTGACGAGGTCATAGACGATGAGGAAATAGCCGGCGTACCCGGTCCGGCTGATGACGTCGAGCTCGTAATCCAGCCGTCTCTCGACCTCATCCGACAGCGGATCGCCATAGCGCTCGATGGCGCCTTGGCGCGCGAGGTGGACCAGCAGGTCCTGGTCCGACGCGAACTCCACGGGGCGCGGATACTGGGGCAGGAAATAGCGCTTCTCGAAATCGAATTCGCACAACTCGGCGACGCGCGCCGTCTCCGCGAGCACGTCGGCGCGGTTGAACAGCGTCGACATCTCCTTCTCGGACTTGACGTAGCTCTCCTGTCCGAAAAAGCGAAAGCGCTTCGGATCGTCGAGGTCCTTGCCGGTGCCGATCGCGAGCAGCACGTCGTGCGCCTCGGCGTCGTCCTTCTTCAGGTAGTGCGCGTCGTTGGTGGCCGCCACGGGAAGTCCGAGCTCGGTGGCGAGGCGAAACATCCCCTCGGCGACGGTGTTTTCCTCGGCGATGCCGTGATTCTGCACTTCCAGCCAGAAGCCATTCGGTCCGAACGTCCGGGCGAACCACTCGGCGCTCGCCTTGGCGGCCTCGTAATTCCCCTGGCGCAGATACAGCGCGATTTCCCCGGAGAGACAGGCGGCGAGCCCGATGAGCCCCTCGCGATGCTGCTCCAATACTTCTTTATCGATGCGCGGCCGGCGGTAATAGCCTTCGAGGAATCCTATCGATGAAAGCCGAATCAGGTTCTGATAGCCGATCCGGTTCTTGGCGAGCAGCACGAGGTGTGAGTACGGGGCCCCCAGGGGGACGTCGGCCGCGGGCTTCTCGCGTGCGTGCCGGCTGCCGAACGCGAGATAGGCCTCGAAGCCCAGTATCGGCCGGATTTTTCGCGCCTTGGCTTCGGCGTAGAACGACCAGGCGCCGTGGAGGTTGCCGTGGTCGGTGATGGCGAGCGAATCCATGCCCAGCGCCTGGACCCGATCGAGCAGGTCGGGGATCCGATTGGCGCCGTCGAGGAGAGAGTACTCGCTATGCGTGTGGAGGTGAACGAACGGCATGGTTACGCCGCTGAATCTGCCGTATTTTGCGCGGTCATGCAATGGCTGATGCTCGTCGTCACGTTCGTGGTCATGGCGTTGTTGCAGCGGCTCACGCGGTCGAGCGGGATTCCGCTCGAGGCGCACGCGACGCTCGCCCTCGGGTCGGTGACGCTCGTGGCATTCGTCGCAGGCACGATCGCGCAGCGAGTCCGACTTCCCCGCATCGTCGGCTATCTCATCGGCGGCTACGTCGCGGGCCCAGCGTGGCTCGATCTGATACACACCGATGAGCTGCAAGTCCTGGGTCCGATCTCGACGGGCGCCCTCGCGCTCATCGCCTTCGCGGTGGGGAGCGAGCTGACGCTCGATGCGCTGCGCGGCGAGCGCCGGAACATGGTCCTGCGCATTGCAGCGGCGGTCATCGGCGTTCCCTTCCTGGCGGTGACGGCCGTTGTTCTCACCGTCAGCCCGTGGTTTCCCCTCACCGCGCATCAGCCATTCCGGGATGCCCTGGTGGTTGCACTTGCGCTCGGTACGGTTGCGGCCATCAGCGCGCCGACGCTGACCTGGGCTGTTATGACTGACGTCGCGGCCCGTCCCGGAGGACCAATGTCCCGCACGACACTGGATGTGGCCGTCGTGCAGGACCTCGCGGCTGTGTTGTTGGTGACGCTCGTTCTCGCCGTGGCGCTGCCGCTCGGCAGCAGGGGCGTCGTGACGCCGGGCGTTGCGACACAGACCCTGCTGATCCTCGTGGGCTCGCTCGCCGCGGGGATCATCCTGGGGCTGGCCGTTGCCCAGTACCTCCGGGTCATCCACGATCGCGTTGCCTGGCTGCTCGTCGTGATCGCCTTCATCATCTCCCAGGCGGTCCGACTGAGCGGCCTGGAGCCGGTGCTGGTGGCGCTGGCCGCCGGCTGCGCGCTCCGCAACACCGCGCCTCGTGAGGGCGAACGCGTGCGAGACGAGCTCAAGCGATGCGCGATGCCGGTCTATGTCGTATTTTTTGCGCTCGCCGGGAGCGCGCTGCAATTCGAGGTGCTGGGGGACATGTGGCCATGGGCGCTGCTCCTCGTGGGATTGCGGGCCGTCGGTCTGTGGGGCGGTTTGCGCTGGGCGGGCCGTCACCCCGCGGTCGGCGACGTCTGGGCCAGGTATGGGTGGCTGGGGTTCGTTTCGCAGGGTGGATTGGCATTCACGCTCGCCGCAGTGTTGCGACGAGCGTTTCCGGAATGGAATGTCTCGCTGGAAGCGCTGCTCGTGGCGATGATTGGCGTGCACCAGCTGGCCGGGCCGATCTGCTTCCAATGGGTGCTACGGCGCACCGGTGAAGTCACGGAGGAGGCGCATGCTCGGGAAACACCTGGTACGGTTGAGCTCCTTGCTGGCGATAGCGGGGGTAGTGGGGGCTTGTAGCAGCGGCACGGCGCCGCAGATCCGGCGCTGTACGGCGGCGGACGCGGCCGTAACCTTGTCGGTCGGTGAATACGTCTCGATCGATCCCGGTCCCGGTTCTGGATGCTCAGTCTTTCCGGCAACGGCAGCGCTTGCGGCCGAGTATCTGATCGTTCCGCAGCTCACGGCGGGGATTCCGGGTCAAACGGCGGGCTTCCGGCTCAACGGGGATACGATCCTCCCCGCGCCGTCTGCCCCGGTCCAACCAGCGGCCGAGCCGAGTCTCGCGGAGCGCTTCCACACCTACCTGCGCTTGGGCGATGAACGGCGCTCGTGGGGCTTCGCCCCCGAACCTGGCGGGGGGAGGCGGCCCCAGGCGTCGAGCGCTGCGGCGCCACCATCGATGAACGACCTGCGCAAGTTCCAGGTGTGCGCCAAGACCGACTGCTCGCGGTTCGACAGCGTGTGGGCGCAGGTACGTGCCGTCAACGGCAAGGTCGCCATTTTCGTCGATACGCTGGCTCCCCCCGGCGGTCTCGATTCCGCGTCCCTCGACGCCATCGCCACCACATTCGATCAGCGCCTCTACGCGATCGACACCGCCGCGTTCGGGCGTGAATCGGACATCGATTCCAACACCGTCGTGCTCGTCCTGATGACCAACACGGTCAACAAGCTGGTGACTGCCAACGAGTGCAACGCCAGCGGCGGCGCCTTCGTGGCGGGATTCTTTTTCGGCGCCGATCTCGATCCGGCATTCCGCAACGATTCACGCTCCAACAAGGGAGAGGTTTTCTATTCGATCGTCGCCGATCCCGGCGGCACCCTCAGCTGCCCCCACTCGACGTTGGAGGTGGAGAGGTTCGTGCCGGTGACGTTCGTCCACGAGTTCCAGCATATGATCAGCTTCAATCAGCACGTGCTGCTGCGCAGTGGCACGGGCGAGGTTCTGTGGTTGAACGAAGGGTTGTCGCATTATGCCGAGGAGCTGGGCGGGCGGAGCTACGCGGCGTCCCCCGGCGGGAAGATCAACGATTGCACGATCGGCACGACTGACTGCCGGTTCTACGGCGGCGACCTCATCGATGCCTACGAATACCTGGATACGACGAGCAAGCATTTTCTGTTGCCCACCGCGGGCATCGCGTCGCTCGCCGAGCGGGGCGCCGCGTGGCTGTTTGTGCGCTACATGGTCGACCGGTATTCGGCCGGTACCACGCGGGCCGACTGGGACACACTGACCCGGTCGCTGGTCGGCACGGCGCAGACCGGCGCGCAAAACATCGCGGCCGTCACCGGCGATCCGTTCCCGACGGTCGTCAGCCGGTGGGCGCTCGCGAACTACCTTACCGATGGCCTCGGGGTTCCGCCGGAGCTGCAGTACGTCTCCTGGAATTTGCACGCCGTATACTCGTCGTTGCACACGCAGAATTCGAACGCATTTCCGAAGGTCTATCCCCTCGTCCCGACGGTCAGCGCCGGACGCGACGTGAACTTGAGCGGCACGCTGCGCGCGGGGTCCGGGATCTATCACCGTGCCACCCAGCCACCTGGTGATCCGGGCTTCACACTCAGCTTCACTGCGCCCAACGGCGCGCCGCTCAACCCGGCGACGATGCCGCGGCTGAATGTGATACGACTGCAATGAGACAGGCTGATGGGCTGATGGGCGGTCGGGCCGCCGTGGCGCTGACGGTTATCGCGCTGCTGCCCATCGGCCCATCCGCCCATCTGACGGCTCAAACCGAAGGTTCCCTCCTCACCAACCTCCCGGGCTCCACCCGCTCGGCTGCGTTGGGTGGGGCGGGGGCGGCACTCGTCGGCGACGCCGGCGCCCTGTTCGCGAACCCCGCCGGCATCGCCACCGTTCGACATCTCAGCATCGAGGGGTCGTACGAGCCCTACCTGGCGGGCAGCGCGGTGTCGGCGGCCGCGCTGGCGCTGCGCGTGCAGCGCTGGACGTTGGGCTTCGGCGCGCAGGCGCTCGACTTCGGGTCGGAGGCCGAGATCGTTCCCGACCCGGCGACCGGCGGGCGGCGCGGCATGCCCACCGGCGCGTCGTTCCATCCGTACGAAGCGCTCGCGACAACGTCGCTCGTCTACCGCCGCGGGTTCGTGGCGCTCGGGGTCACGGGCAAGTACAATCGCCAGCAGATCGGCTCGGACGTGAGTGATGCGTGGGCTGGTGACGTGGGCATGGCGATCGCGGTCTTCGACATCATGGCGATTGGCGTCAGCGTTCAAAACCTGGGCGGCGACCTCGGCAACAGCGCGTTGTTGCCACGGCGGACGCGCGCCGGCCTGACGCTCAACTACACAGATCCGCAGGGCACCTTCCGGCTGCTCACGACCCTGGAGGGGCAGTGGACGCGCGACCGCAGCGCGGTGCTCATCCAGGGGATCGAGGGCGGCATCGTTACGGGCGGTGTCGGATTGATCGGGCGCGTGGGATACGCGACGCGCCCGACAATCACCGATGCGTCGCGCGTGACCTTCGGCGGCGGAATCGTGCTCGGGCGGCTCGCGATGGACTACGCGTTTCAGGCAAATGATGCGCTCGGCGGCGGAACGCATCGCGTGGGGCTGCGATGGACGCCCTGACCGAACGCGCGCGGCCGCGCTGGGGCCGACTCCTCAAACGCATCCTGGTGATCGCCGCGGGTGGGGTCGTCGCCGCCGTCGCGCTCCTGCTGGTGGTCAGCGCCGACGCGCGCTACATCGCGCGCGCCGGCATCGAGGAGGCGCGCCTGCTGCTCCGCCGCCGCTCGATCGACAAGCTGATCGCCGACACGACGACGCCCACGGCGCTGCGCCAGCGATTCGCGCTCGTGCGCGCCGCTCGCGCCTACGCCGCGGATTCGCTCGGCCTGGCAGTGGGGAAGACGTACACGACCTATGCGGACGTCGGACGGGACACCCTGCTGCTCGTGCTGTCGGCGAGCCGCCGCGACAAGTTGCGCGAGATTACCTGGCGCTATCCGATTGTCGGCGTCGTTCCGTACAAGGGGTTCTTCAACGCTTCGCGGGCGCGCCAGGAGGCCCAGCAGCTCGATGCGGAGGGGCTCGACGTGTTCCTGCGGCCGTCGGGCGCGTTCTCCACGCTGGGCTACTTGAGCGATCCCCTGTTCTCGACGGCGATGAGTCGAGACACGATGGAGCTCGTCGCCACCGTGATTCACGAGCTGGCCCACAACACGTTGTACGTGAAGAGCCAGACCCCCTTTAACGAGAGCTTTGCCAGCTTCGTCGGGTATCGCGGTGCGGAGGCGTTTTTCCGCTCGCGGCACGACACGCTGGACGCGCGGCGGGCCGCCGCCCGGTGGCGCGACGAGCGCACGCTGGACGTGTTTTACGCCGAGCTGGCGCGCCGTCTCGATTCGGCGTATGCGGAGCCGCTGAGCGGAGAACGGCTGGAGCAGGTGCGCGCACCCCTGTTCGGATGGGCGCGCGATCAGTTTCGCGGCGCGGTCGGCCAGTCACTCGAGACGTACGACTGGCGGTGGTTCGCCCAAGCGCCGCTCAACAATGCGGTGATCATTGCCCAGCGGCTGTACCGAATGAATCTGAATCTGTTCGACGAGATTTACCTGCAGAACAACGCGGACATCGCGGAGACGATTCGAGCGATCCAGATCCGGGTCTTCACGCAGCCTGGTGACCCGTACCAGGCGCTGTACTCTCGTCCGGGGATGAAAGTCGAATAATTGGCGGTCAAGAGACAACGGCGGCGGTCGGGCGGTCTAACAACAGAAGCGGCGGTCGGGCGGTCTAACAACAGAAGCGGCGGTCGGGCGGTCAAGAAGCAAATGCGGCGGTCGGCTACGACGCGCGTCGATTTGGGTACGCCTTCGAAGGACCTATCCCTCATGATTCTGACGTGATGCCTTACGAACGCCTCCACGCCTGGAAGGCTTGCGACGATCTCACCGTCGCAGTCTACAAGGCGACCGATGCGTTCCCACGTCATGAGTTGTACGGACTAACATCTCAGGCGCGACGAGCGGCGTTTAGTTCTGCAGCCAACATCGCAGAAGGGTCCGCAAAGCGTGGCTCTCGTGAGTTCCGAAGATATCTGGACATCAGTATAGGGTCGTTATCGGAAGTAGCATACGCCTTGCATGTGGCTAAGCGGCTCGAGTATTTGTCGGTGGAGGAATGGCGTGCACTCGATCAGCAGCGTTCGCACGCGAGCAAGCTCACGTGGGCCTTATGCCGGTCCCTGAGTTGACCGCCGCCGTTGTAGTTTGACCGCCTCGACCGTCGCATTGTTTTCTTGACCGCCGCCTTTGTAGTTTGACCGCCGCATTTGCAGTTTGACCGCCGCAGTTGTTTCTTGACCGCCGATCAGTTCCCGCGCAGTCGCTCCGCATCCGCAACGCGTTCTAGGGCGATCCCGTACGCTGCTGTCCTAAACGTCACTTTCTTTTCGTTCGCCAGATCACGCACAGAAACGTACGCCTTCGTGAGCGTGGCTTTGAGCTCGCGATTCACCTGCTCGTGGGTCCAGCGGTACTGCTGGAGGTTTTGGGCCCACTCGTAATAGCTGACTGTGACGCCGCCGGCATTGGCGAGAAAGTCCGGAATGACCGCGATGCCGCGCTCCTCGAGAATCCGATCGGCCGTCGGCGTGGTCGGCTCGTTCGCGCCTTCGACCACGACCTTGCAGTCGATGGTGGTGGCATTTGCTTCCTTGGTGATCACGCCGCCCAGGGCGGCGGGAACCAGCCATTCGCAGGGGATCGTCCAGAGCTCGTCATTCGTGATGCGTTTGCCGCCCTTCCATTCGGAAACCGGTTTCCCCTGTGCGCTGTGAGCCAGCAATCCCGGAATATCGAGTCCCTTGTCGTTATAGATCCCGCCGGAGACGTCGCTCACGGCGACGACAGTCGCGCCCGCTTCACTGTCGAGGAGCCGTGCCAGGTGGCTGCCGACGTTGCCGAAGCCCTGGATCACGACGCGTCCGCCTTTGAGCGGGACCCCGAAGTCGCGCGAGTACTCCTGCATCACGTACATCACGCCGCGTCCGGTTGCCTCTTCGCGGCCGAGTGATCCTCCCAGCGCGACCGGCTTTCCGGTGACGACCGCCGGGCTGTAGCCCTGCCGGCTCGAGTACTCGTCGAGAATCCAGGCCATCACTTGTGCGTTGGTGTTGACGTCGGGCGCGGGGATATCGCGGTAGGGGCCGAGGACGATGGCGATCCGCTGGGTGAAGCGGCGGGTCAGCCGCTCGAGCTCGAGCTTGGAGAGCTTCTTGGGATCCACCGTCACGCCGCCCTTGGCGCCGCCAAAGGGGATATCCATCAGCGCGGTCTTCCACGTCATGATCGTGGCGAGCCCCAGCACCTCGTCGTGATCGGCTTCCGGGTGATAGCGGATCCCCCCTTTGCACGGCCCGCGCGCGCCGTTGTGCTGAATGCGGTAGCCGGTGAAGACCTCGATTCGGCCGTCGTCCATTCGGACGGGCACCTCGACCTGTACCTCGCGGAACGGCGCCATCAGGATTTTCCGCATGTACGCTTCGAGATTGATCAGGTCGGCCGCGCGGTCGAACTGGTTTTGGACGATCGCGCGGCCGGACATCGGCGCGCGACTGGGGCGCGGCGGCTGGTCAGTCGCGCTCATGACTCGAGCAGCTCAGATAGGACGCAGGCGACGGCCCGCGAGTCGAGCCCCGGGGTTGCGCGCTTCGTTCACCGCCTGGACGGGATTGGGTGCGCGCTCGCGACGCGTGCCGCCGTCTGTCAGCACTCCGACCACGTCGGCGGTCAGGGGCGGGTGTGCCTCGGCCGGATGCTCGAGCGCCAGCACGAGGCCGATCGACTCGTTGGCCAGCCGGCCGACGATGCCCGTCCACGTCTTGTCGGCGACGAGTGGCCGCAAGGCGACGACGAGCGGACAGACCGCGGGGTCGAATCCCGAGGGCGTGACGAGCGGCGCTCCCATCCGGTAGGCGAGCTCATTACAGGCTGGGAATTCGGGGCCGAGCAGGATGACTTGTCCGAAATGCCAGTCGCAGTTTGCGGCTACCTCCGCGAAGGTCGCCACAATCGTCTCGTCGCTCGGTGCCACCGGCCCCGGGGTCGATGCCAGGACGATGCTGCCCGTATCCGCAAACCAGCGCTCGGCTGGAGTCAGGTCATCGGGGCGCCGGGGCGCGTAGAACCCATAGCGGCGCGTCGTGGCGATCTCGCGCTCGGCATCGGCGCGCTGCTCGGCGTGCTCCGCCGCCTGGGCGGCGCCTTCAAACGCCACTTCCGCCGCCTGATACCGGCCTGCTTCGCGCAGGACCTGGCCCCGGAGCTTGAGCGTGTCGGTATGGGGCTCGAGCGCAAACGCGCGGTCGAGCGCCAACAACGCCCGATTGCGGTCGCCGAGCTTGTACGCGGCGTAGCCGAGCTCGTGCCACACCAGCGCCAAGTCGGGATCGACTTCCACGGCGCGATCCAGCTCGGCCAGCGCCTCGGGATAGCGGCCCAGCTCGGTGAGGGCTGCCGCACGCAGCGTCAGCGAGAATCCGGACTCGCCGAACGTCGCGCGGGCGCGGTCGGCAAGCTGCAAGGCCTCGGCGCCGCGGCCGCTGCTGCGCAGCAACTCGAAGTACTCGGCCCAGCAGGCCTTCAACTCCGGTTTCGTGGCCAGGAGCTCGTCGTACGCGGACTCTGCATCGCGTGTCCGGCCCTCGCGCGCCAGCCAGCGCGCGCGCGCGAGCGCCCGTTCGCTTCGGGCGTCCGGAAACAACTCGTACGACGCGGTCGTCCGCATGGCGCACAAATCTACCCGGGCCGCACTCGCTGGCTAGCTGCGACCCATCTGTCTACATTTCTGCCGCCATGGATCAAGAGCGATTGCTTCGCGAGCTGAGTGAGTTCCTGCGCATTCCCTCCGTCTCGACATTGCCGGCACACAATCAGGATTGTCGCGCGGCCGCTGAATGGGTCGCCGCCGAGCTGCGGCGCCTCGGCTGTCGCGACGTCGAGTTTCTCGGCAGCGACACGCATCCGGTCGTGTCTGGCAAAGGCCCCGATGTGCCGGGAGCACCGACGCTCATCATCTACGGCCACTACGACGTGCAGCCGCCCGATCCGCTCGCCGAATGGACCAACCCACCCTTCGAGCCAACGATCCGCGACGGCAAGATCTACGGGCGCGGCACGGCCGACGACAAGGGTCAGGTCTTCTGCCTGCTCAAGGCGATCGCCGCGTCGCCGCGGCCGCCAATCAACTTCCGCTTCTTGATCGAAGGGGAAGAGGAGTACGGTTCCAAGGTCTTGTTCGACCTGTTGAAACGCGAGCCGCAGCGCGTCCGCGCCGACGCGGTGCTCGTCGCGGATATGTCGTATGTCGCGCCGGCATGGCCCGCCGTGTACACGACGCTGCGCGGTCTGTGCTACGCGGAAATCACCGTGCGGACTTCCAAAACCGATCTCCACTCCGGCGAATACGGCGGTGCGGCGCCGAACGCCCACGAGGAGCTGTGCCGGCTGCTCACGCGTCTGAAGGGCGAGGATGGGAAGATCAACATCCCCGGCTTCTACACGCCGGTGAAGCGGCCGTCCAAGGCAGAGCTTGCCGCCTGGAAAAAGCTCCCCTTCACCGAGAAGGACTTCCTGCAGAAGCGCGTGCAAGGGAAAGCCCTCGTCGGTTTGAAGAAGTACTCGGTGCTCGAGCGCCTCTGGGCGCTGCCGACGTTCGAGATCCACGGCATCCTGGGCGGCTTTACGGGCGAAGGCGCGAAGACCGTCATTCCCGCCGAGGCGACCGCGAAGGTCAGCATGCGGCTCGTGCCCAACCAGAAGCTTGCGACGGTCGAGCGGCAGCTCGCCGCGGCGGTGCAACGCTTTGCGCCGAAGTATGTCACCGCGACTGTGCGGTTTCTCCACGGCGCCGATCCGGCGCAGATCAAGGTCGACCACCCCGCGTTCACGCTGCTGGGTGAGGCGTTCAAGGAGGTCACGGGGCGTGCTTCCGTGCCGGCGCGCGCCGGCGGGTCGATCCCTGTCGTGCCGGCGCTGGCGTCGGCCGGGGCGCCGGTGATTCTCACCGGCATCGGGCTTCCGGATGACCGCCTGCATGCGCCGAACGAGAAGCTCGATTTGAAGCAGTTATGGGACGGAATCGAGGTATTCCGGCGGTTTTACGAGTTGCTGGGGGAGAGCCGCTAGCGGGCGATCTTCTTGCTGGCGTTCCGGAACTTGTTGATTTCGTGTTGCGTCAGCCCGCGGCCGCCGTACCGCTCTTCCTTCCACGGATCGCCGCGCATGTGATAGCCGTTCTGCTCCCAGAATCCCGGTAGGTCTTCGTCCAACAGCTCGAAGCCGCGCACCCACTTCGCGCTCTTCCAAAAGTACAGATGGGGCACGAGCAACCGCGCGGGCCAACCGTGTTCAGGAGTCAGCGGTTCGCCCGCCCAATTCAGCGCGATGAGATTCTCGGGCCGCTCGAGGTCGGAAAGCGGCAGATTTGTCGTGAATCCCTGCTCGGCGACGACGAGGCAGTACTTCGCTTCCTGCTTCACGCCTGCCCGTTGCAGCAGGTCCTGGACCGGCACACCCTCGAAGGTGTTATCGAGTCGGCTCCACGTGGTGACGCAATGGATGTCGCACTGCACGGTCTTACGCGGGAGAGCCAGGAACTCGTCCCAGGTCAGCGAGAACGGGCGCTCCACCATGCCGGAAATTCGAAACGTCCATTTCGACGGGTCCACGTCGGGCACGTCGCCGTAGTGCAGAACCGGCCATTTGGTGGTTTGGATTTGGCCTGGGGGGACTCTCGGAAGATTGGATTGGGCCAAGGGTTTTTTGGGGAATCCGCGGACTAAAGTGCAGCCCCCTCAAGGGACTCAATAATCGACGCTCCGAACACTCTCTCGAATCCAGTGACAACCGCCGCTATACTTTCATTCCACAACGTTTCCCGTGTCCCCAGTCCCCGTTCCCGGTCTACCGACGTCATCTCCACACCCTGAATGCCGCACGGCACGATCCGGTCGAAATGCGCCAGATCGGTCGTGACGTTGAGAGCGAACCCGTGCCAGGTGACCCACTGCTTCACGTGAATGCCGATGCTCGCGATCTTCCTGCCGCGAGTCCAGACGCCTGTGAACCCTGGGTTGCGTTCGGCGGGAATGCCGAGGAGGCCGAGCGCGTCGATCAATGCCTGCTCCAGCGTGCGCAGGTACCAGTGCAGGTCTTGCTTGTACGCGCGGAGATCGAGAATCGGATAGCCGACCAGCTGGCCGGGGCCGTGAAAGGTGATGTCGCCGCCGCGCTCCACTTCAAAGACCTCGATCCCGGCAGGCTGGAGCAGATGCGCGGCGTGAGAATTTCGACCCAACGTCACGACGGGAGGATGTTCGAGCAGCAGCAACACATCGTGTGACAGGCGGCCCGCAATGCGATCCTCGGCGAGCTCACGCTGCCACTCCAGCGCTTCCTGGTACGGGACGGTCCCCGCTCGAATGACGCGCAGCGCGTTCACGCGGGACCTGTCCCGCTTCCCTCGTCGCCCCTGCCTTGGACAGCCCACCGCGTCGCCAAGATGCCCAGCACCAGGTTCAGCCCGAGCCATACGCTCATGCCCACGACGCCAAAGAACTTATCGATGGGCGCCGCGAGAAAACCGATCAGAATCGCCCCAACTCCGCCAAGCACCGCAATTACGCCTCGCTGCCAGATGTTCTCCAGCTGGTAGCTGCGGTACCATCCACACATCGCGCCCACCCCAAGCGACGTGAACAGTCCGGCGGCCAGAATGTAGCCATTCACGTCGTAACGGTCCTGATTCAGCGCCACGACAATCTGCGACACGGTCATACAGGCGCCGCCGAATCCCACGCCCGATGCGAGGGAGCCGAGCCCGAGGGCGAGCGGGTCCTTGACCGATTCGTTGCTCAAATGTGCAGGACCCGGCCCAGTGAATCGAGCGCCGCCTCGCCGATCGCTTCCGACATCGTGGGATGGGCATGAATCGCGAGATCGACTTCCTCGACGGTGTATTCGTTCTCGCGCGCCACGGCCAGCTCGTGAATCATTTCGGACGCGTGCGCACCGACGATATGCGCGCCGAGGATCTCGCCGTACTTCTTGTCGCGCAGGATCTTCACGAAGCCTTCCGTCTCACCCGTGCCGCGCGCCCGGCCGTTCGCGGAGAACGGAAACTTGCCGGCCACGTAATCGAGCTTCTTTTCCTTACACTGTTCTTCCGTCAGACCGATACTCGCGACCTCGGGATGACAGTACGTCACGCTCGGCACGTTGTCGTACTTGATGGGGTGTGGCTTCTGGCCGGCGATGATCTCGGCGACGACGGCGCCTTCCCGGAATCCCTTGTGCGCCAGCATGGGCGGTCCCGCCACGTCGCCGATCGCATAGTAGCCTGGGGCCGTCGTCTGGAGATTCTTGTCCACCTTGATGAAGCCGCGATCAGTCAGCTGGATGCCGCATTCCTTGAGGCCGATGTTTTCGGTGTTCACGGCGCGCCCGGCGGCCATCAGGACCGCCCCGGCCGTCACCTGCTTCTTCTCGCCCCCCCCCGCGGTCTCGATATCGAGCGTCACTTTGTCTTTGCCGACGGTGGCTTTTGTGACCTTGGCGCCGGCGATGACGTCGATCCCGCGCTTGCGGTAGCTCTTGGCGAGCACATCGGACGATTCCGCGTCCTCGATCGGGAGGATGCGCGGCAGCGCTTCGATGAGCGTGACTTTCACCCCGAATGCCTGGAAAATGTCCGCGAACTCCATCCCGACGGCGCCGGCGCCGATGATCGCGAGCGTGTCCGGAACCCGCTCGAGCAGCAGCGCTTCATCCGACGAGATCACCGTCGTCTTGTTGATTTCCAGGCCGATCTGCGGAATGCCCTTCACGCGCGAGCCGGTGGCGATCACCACGGCCTTCTTGGCCTCGTGCACGTCGCTGCCGACCTTCACCTTCTTGCCGGGTTGCACCACACCCGTGCCCTTGATGACGGTGATCTTGTGTTTCTTCATCAGGAACTCGACGCCCTTCGAGTTCTGATCACTCACGCGCCGCGAGCGTTTCATCGCGACGCCGTAATCAGTCTTTATGTTGGAGACCTCAACACCAAACTCTTTTGATTCTTTGAGAATGCTCGCGATGTACGCCGAATGCAGAAGAGCCTTGGTCGGGATGCACCCAATGTTGACGCACACCCCGCCCAGCTTGTCTTGCTCCACCACGGCCGTGCTGAGGCCGAGCTGCGCGCTGCGAATCGCGCAGATGTAGCC
>WNFU01002867.1_pt1 | contig 31588 bp, 20 predicted proteins | sample 5400121 | NCBI WGS metagenome assembly WNFU01 (sample SAMN13153360, study PRJNA577476) | soil metagenome | isolation source: 100 cm soil or saprolite under grassland replicate 1 | place: USA:California | collected 2016-06-15
CAGTTTTGATCTATTTGCCAAGTCTGACGCCGGATTGATCTGCTTTCGATGGTAACTTACCACCGGCGATTTTTCGCAGGCGTATTTAATCACAGATAAACACGTTTGTCAGCGCAAACTTTAGCTGCTTTTAGCCCCTGATATGCCGTAGATCTCCATTCGCCGCCTTAGGCTGATACTGGAATCGGCGATCGGAAATTCCTTGACTGTCTGAACTCTAACCGCCTGGATAAACAGCCTATCCAGCCGTTTCAACGTTATTGAAATACACGCGCCAGGACTCTATTGAGATCTCGGCGATTCACGGCTTCTCACCACCCGCAAAAGCGTGAAGAAATGTATAAAGTCGAGGAAGAGGTTCAAGCGTTTTCCTTATACAATTAGCGGCTCAGATAAGCAAAAGTACCACGTTATCATCACATTAACATCTCCAACTTTAGGAGTGGAAAGATATGCCTAAAATAGAAGTTATCCGCAAAGGTATTACCCCTGCGGTACGTCCGGTTCCTACTGACACGACGTTGGCGGTGGTTCCGGTGACGCTCGAGCGGATGGGAAGAGAAGTCGAGACCGAGGACGAGGAGCCTGTGCGTGTGGACAGCGCCGATGACGCCTTCCGGAAGTTCAAGCCTTCGATCCATTTTGAGACACAGGCGGGCGAAGAGGCGACGGAGTTCGTGGCCGATCTCGAATTTCGCAGCCTCAAGGATTTCAGCCCGGAGAACATCCAGAAGAGGGTCCCGGGACAGCGCAACGACATTGCGGATTTGAAGAACGCCATCGATCTGCTCTATCGCATGAAGGACCGCTGGTCGCTCCCTTCGGTCAAACGCGCCTGGTCCGATCCGAAACAACGCAAACAGATTCTCGAGGCCCTCGCCCGTCTCCGGGGCGAATTGGAGAAGGTCGCGGGCGCTTCGAAAGGAGTTGAATGATGGCCAAGCAGGAAGTCAAGACGGCAACCGTCGCCGAGCTCTTCGCCGACGCCGAAGCGCCAGTGCGCAAAGTGCTGGACGAAATCTTCGTGGCCATTCATCCGCGGCTGGGGGAACAGAAGACCGCCATAGAGACTATTTTCACGCCGGAGACGGCGAGCGAATTCCTATCGCGCCTGACCGACTTCGAATCCTTGCTCTCCGACGCGGACAGCTATGACGAGACTCTGAAGAAGTTCCAGCGGCAGATCGACCAGGCCGAGGGCGTGCGCGACGAGGTGATGGCGAAACTCTTCGAGGAGATTCGCCCGCTCGAATCCAGTTACCGCCAGATCTGGCTCTTCTTCGAGAACTCGGTCGTCCCCGACGGCAAGCAGCGCAAGCCGGTCGAGTTCTTCATCTACAACGCCGACTCGCAGGCGATGCGCGACCGCGAGAGCGCCACGCTCGAAGCCGTTCGGCGCTTCGTCACCGGCCGCAACGACAATTTCAACTTCCGCGACGACATCTGCAACCTGGTCGTGCCTGGCGAAATCCCGATGATGATCCGCGAGGCGCTCGAAGAGGAGGCGTGGAAGTGGGGCATGCTGCTGATCACCGACCTGGGCGACGAGGAGTCGTACAAGAAGGTCGTGGAGCAGTTCCGGCCCGGCGGGCGGTACGAATTCCTCAAACGACCGGAGGACCAGGCCGCGTCTGACGTCGTGATGGTCGGAACGCTCAAGCTGCGCGACGCCCATTGGTTCGAGAAACAATCGGAAGACACCGACGATCTTTATGCGCCGGCCTCGCTGATTTTCGCCGGGGCGGTCGCTCGCACCGACCGCGCGCGCGACAGCGTGGTGCAAGGCCCGATCGGCGCGAAGTTCGGGCGGATCAAAGGGGTCGAAAAGGCCCGCATCGAGTGTCTGATCAGCCAGATGGAACTGCTCTCGCAAGAGATGCAGGTCATCCCGATCATCCGCGACGCCGATAACCACCTCTGTTTTTACGGCTGCCGCAGCCTTGCCGATGACAAATACGGCGTCTACAAATTCTTCACGGCCTACCGCGTGCTGGCGTATTTGGAGCGCGCCGTCTCGGCCCGTCTGCGTGAAATAGCGGGACAGGTGCTGACGCGCGAGTTCATGGACGAGGAGGTCGAGAAGCCCATTCAGCGGTTGCTGGAGGAACAGAAGGCGCAGGGCACGATCCTCGAATACAGCCTGTTCGTGGATAAAGAGTACAACAAACGGATGCAGGGCGTGTGCGACATCTACCTCGAAGTTATGCCGACCGGGCCGGCTGAAGTCTTCCGCGTCAAGATTGACGTGCCGGAATTCAAGCCTTTAGGTGACGTCCCGGACGGGGCGGGAAACTTATGACGCCGCCGGTGAAAATGCGACGCTCTTTTAGAACGACGAACGATGAGGGACAGAAAAACGCGGAAATAGCGGAATGCGCAGAAAATCCGCCGAAATGCGCCGCGTCTTCCGTTTCTTCCGCGCGTTCCGCGTTTTTCCATCGTTCTGAAAGATCTACGCCCCCAGTGAGGTTACGCATCACGACCGGCGGCGCTACGCAAACGCCGCCATCGGCGCCTGAACTCATCGAGACGGAATCGCCGAAGCAAAGTTTTCGCGCTCGACTAGGCGCGAAATTTAAATCGATGCTCAACTGGATGTGGGAACGGTTGTTCTCCTTCCTTCGACAGTAATCAGCAACTCAGTGGTACGCGAACAAAATTATCTGACATTTTTCCATCCTGCGTCTTCCTGTCAGCCTGGAAAAATGTAGAACGTGAAAATTGAAGGGAATTTTGGTTGCGTACTGCAAACTGGAAAACCAACTAACTTTCAAACCAATGGAGGATTGTTATGGCAGGAAGAGTTAAACTCACGTTTGGCGGACAGACCTTCCTTGTGGTGGACGCCGAATTTATCATAAACACGCAGAAAGATCAGGCGGGTATGCCAGTGATGGGAACGCTCTCCACGTCGGTGGGGTTCTGTGTCGATCTGCACGACACCGCTAACTTCGATTTCTCAAAACTCAAATCATTGTTCGATTACGCCAATGTTCCTGATCGGTCTAAGATCCAGGATTTCAAGGTCGAATTCTTTAAAGATGACACCGGTAATGATGTCATCTGCTCCTACAAAGGCAAAGGCTGGATCAGCTCTTTCCGCACTTCGAACGTTGGCGGCGATAACAATGGCAGGCACTACAACCACTTGCTCCACTGCGTTATTGAGCCAGTTATTAACAAAGAAATGTCACAGAACATTACCCTCGGGAATTAACTCGAGAAGCTAAGTGGGCGCAGGGAGCGGCGGCGACCGGTCGCTTGTGGGGCCGGCCGCCGCATCTCCCGGCGCTCGGGCCAATATGGACTACCTCGCTTTCCCTTTGCGGATCGATCCGGTCGGCAGGATGGCGCGTTCAAACGGCGCCGAGGAAAACCTTCTACGCCTGCTGAAAATTATGCTCGCGACGCCGGCCCGAGGCTGGCCCGGTTTGCAGGATTTCGGCGTCCGCGACGCGCTGGCGGACCTTCCCTTCAAAATCGGCTTGCGACAGGAAACCGTCAAACAAATAAACGGCAGCCTGCGCGAGTTGGGAATTGACTGGGTCGAAGTGAAGATGATCGAGATCGATCCTTCGAGTGACGCTTACGAACCGGCTTACGTATTCACGCTCTTTTACAAGGGCAAGGGGGTAGAACGCGTACAGCTCAAGTGAAAACCAAGGACATTTTCCATTTTCTTGAACCTATGAAAACAATCAAATGGGGAGTTAAAACGAACAACAGTAACCCGCTCGGCGATTCGCGTCTGAATGATCTTTACTCGTTGGTAAGAGATTTCCGGCGCGGCCGGTTGCCATTCGGGTGGCGCGGAAATAAGGTCTTCGAGAACAAATACGGCGACTTGCCGCTCCGGCCTTACGCCTACTACACGGAATTTTATCTGGGAACTTCCGCGGAATCAGGCTCGCTACGTGTCGTCCTGGGCAAAGGGAGCGAAGTCTATGTTACGGGGAATCACTTCAGAGACTTCATTCAGGTTTTGCATTTGCCGTTCCCCTGAGACTTCTGCTCGACTAAATCGGGGCCCGCAACATTGGGACGCCGGTACAGTACCGCGCGCGTAAGCAAGCGGCAGGCTCATCAGTCAGCCGCTTGCTTACGCGCGCGGTACTGTACCCGTCTTGCGTGATTCGATTTAGATAGAAGCGATAAAAGGAACAAGGTCGTAATTGGTTCTATGTCGCAACCTGATCCCGAAAGTGGTTTTCTGGCCGTCCTTCCGCGGGTCAAGTCGGCCACCGTGCTCATCGGCCTGCCTCCTGAACAGCTTGACGATCACGCGGCGGGAATGGGGACGGGCTTTTTTGCGGTCGAGACCGGACTGGTCTTGACCAGCAACCACGTCGTCGAGTCGCACGTCAATATGAAAATGGCACAGTGGCTCCGGGTATGGCTGCCTGCGCGGCCTAAACCGCGGCCTTACCCGGTGGCTGGCCATCTGTCAGACCCTCTTCACGATCTGTGCTTATTGTGGGTGGATGATGACGGGCGTTTACCCGCTCCCCTCTCGGCATCACCTGTGGTTTTAGATTTAGGAGCAGTCCGGTTGAAGCCAAGACCTTTCTTCTCAAGAGCGAGTTCGGGCTACTCAAACATGAAACGGCGATGGCAAACGTAAGTATGGGACTCGCCAAACTAAAAGTCCGGCTCGCAGACATTAAAACTGGCGGCTTTAAGAATTGGCTGTTTCCAGCCCCCTGAACTTGACAACCGACCGGTTGAACAGTTGTCAGCGAAAATTTCGTATTCGCAAATGAGGTAGGAAATCTCATGAATGCTGATAGGTCTCGAATAACGCGCCGGACAGTTGGCAGTGACGCCGATCAGAGTTTGGAGGAAAAGCTATACCCATTTCAGAAGGTCGCTGTACCGGCGCCGGCGAGCGTCTATTACCTGGGCGTTCCCTCGTTCCCTATACCCGACCGATGGCGTAATACAATAAAAGAGATGATTGAAAAGTTGCTGGGTCAGTTCTGCGCTGAACTTGGAGGACAGGCGCTGACATACCTTGGGGTCATCCATTCTATGTTAAAGCCGGAATTGTTACGCGCTCTTATGACGAACAATTTGGAATGGAGGCCGACCGCGGCCTTAGCTCTTCTGCCTGATCAACCTGCCCCTCGCATCCCCAGCGTAGAAGAAGTTATCGAGTGGGAAGGCAATATTCCTTTGGATGAGGTTATGCCACTAATCACATACGGCGACTGGTTGGAATATCACAACTGGATTGCGTGAATTACGGGGCGCATCAGGAAGTGTTACGCGCGGCAACCCAGATAGAGGAGGCGATCAGAGAGTTTTTCTTAAAATTTCAGGCATGTTGCCATCTCGATAGGGTGGTCTTTGATGTGTTTGTTGTTCCTGATTCGGAGACAGAGGGGAGATACCCGGCGCGGCTGACGGAGATTAATCCGTGGGGGCCGGGAACAGACACATGTCTCTTCCGTTGGGGCGTATCCGGCGACTTTGATGGGTCTTTTCGCTATCTGAAATGAAAATAGACATGAAATTATCCGCTAAAACGACACATATATTGCTGTGAGGCTATAAAAGATTTGGCTCGAGGGTATTGATTGAGCGTGCCTTGATTATAGTTTCGGGCGCTAAATCGAACCAAGTAACATTGGGACACGCGGCGGTACAGTACCGGGAGCGGTAGCGACCGGTCGCTTGTGGAGCCGGTCGCTACCGCTCCCGGTACTGTACCAATGTTGCCTGGTTCGATTTAGATAGAAAAATGGACGGACGGCGCAGCCTTTGAAGCGCGGCGGGTTCGAGATACTGCTGGTGAATTCGGGAGTAGGGCTAAAGGGCGCTTCACTTAATGGCCGAAACGATGATCAATGCCATTGAACGCTTAAAAACAATTGGAGGAAAAAACTCATATGACAAACGGACATTGGCCTTTTTATTTGAAGATCGACGGCCAGATTTTGAAAGACGCGATGATCTCGCGCCTCGAAATCCGGCAGGATCTCAGCGCGCATTACTGGCTCGACGCCGAGTTCCGTCTGATCAACCAGCAACAGCCCCCGGTCGCATCCTACCTCGGCAAATCGATCGAGTTTATCGCTTTCGAGGAGTACGCAGCCGAGTTGCCCATCTTCACCGGCCTGACGCTTGAGGCCGAGATGGAATACGAACTGCATGGAGGGTTCGTCGCCAGGGTGCGCGGGGTGACTCAGTCATACAAGCTGCAGCTCACGCCTGAAGAGGATTACTTCTACGGCGCGACCCTGAGAGAGGTCGCGGAAAAAGTTATCACCGGGGACAAGCTGGAGGCGCAATTCAACGTCGACGGCGAGTGCGCGAAAATGAATTACGTGCAGTGGGGCGAGAGCGATTTCGAGTTCATCCGGCGCATCGCCGATGACCAGGGGTGCTTTATGCGCCCCACTCCCAACGGAGTGGAGATCAGGCGCGGCTTCGAGGATACAGGACAGACGATGCGCTGGCACGATGAACACGGCCTGATCAGTTTTTCGATCAAAGGGCGTTTGGGGCAGCCTGCCTTCGACGGGAGCTGCTACGACCCGCGCACGATGGAGAGCCGGCGTTTCAGCCAGGTCAAAAAGGAGCCGCAGTTTTTCCCCGAAACCGCCGCCGACATGGTCGGAGCCGTGCTGGAAGAATCAAGCAGATTGCCGCCGGACCGGCTGGTCTTCGACGGCCGCGCGCCGAAAGTCGAGAGCTATCAGGCGTTGCTCGAAAAAGAGAGCCAGCGCGCCATCGGCTCAAAGATCGTCGCCACAGGCGTCAGCCGCAATGTGCGTCTCAAAGCAGGCGACAAGATTCGGATCGAAGGCGACAATTTCGACGCGAAGGGCGATTACGGCCTGATCAGCGTCGTCCACCGCTACGACCAGACCAACGGCTACCGCAACGAATTCACCGCCACGCCGTGGATGGATTACACCCACGTGGAGCAACCGCAGCCGAACCTGATGGCCGGCGTCGTCTCCGCCCGCGTCGTCGCTCATAACGACCCGCGAGGGATGGGGAGAATTCAAATCAGGTATGACTGGATGGATAACGCCAGGACCGCCTGGGCGCGGATGACTACCCCGAGCGCCGGGGGTGGGCGGGGTATTATGTTTATGCCGGAGATCGGCGACGAGGTGCTGGTGGCTTTCGAGCACGGAGACCCCGAACGGCCTTACATCATCGGGGCATTGTGGAACGGCGTGGACGGCGCCCCGCGCCAGGGCTTCTTGGAAGGAGAGGGCGTCGAGGCCGTCGGCAGCGAAGGAATGAAGATCTGCAAAGACATAGCCCGCAACGACATCAAGCGCATCGTCACCAAGAGCGGCAATCGCATTCAGTTGGTGGACGTGGGAGGCAAGGAGTCGATTGTCATCTCGACGCCGGGCGGCCAGATGGTTCAGTTGATCGATTGTTGTCCTGAAACCGGTGGGCGTAAGATGCTCTGTCTCAATTCCCCTGGCGACATCTTCCTCAACGCGCCGGATGGGCGGGTGCATATTCGGAGCAAGTACTTTTCGCGTGAGACGGGATGAAAATGGACGCTCATGGACGCGGCGGATTATCGTGGGCCCGATATCCGCGTCAATCCGCCGCGTCCGTGAGTATCCGTTACAGCGGCGTTGTTTCTGACAGGGACGTTTTTTATAAGTCGCGCGATAATTCGAAGATAAACATGGAGATAAGCAAAGATGCCAAATGTATTTGACCGCAAAGCTGAAACCAGCACGGGGACCCCGGTTCCCAACGCCGGCGCCGACAACCATGTCACCACTAACGGCAGCGCGGCGAACTGGGGCTCAATTACGAGCGAAAGTTTTCTGTCCGGGCCGGAACCCGGACAGGAACAGGTCTTGATCAAGGTAGGTAATCAGACAGCCAAAGTTTCGGAAGGGAACCGCCTGGAAGAGATTCAAAAGAAACTCTCGTTCCGCGTTTGCAGCGGCGACCCTGAGGATGTGCTCCAGTTTGATCAAAATCGTAAGACGACAGTGAATCTGAACGACACCTTGACGGTCATAGAGAATCAATATGTGACGGTCAAACAGGATCAGAATGTGGGTGTCGAAAATAATCAGACGGTGATTGTAAAAGAATTGCGCAAGATCGGCGCCAAAGAAATCAACGAGTCAGCCCTGGAGAAAATCCACATCAAGGCGGGAACAGAGCTAATCTTGGAGGGGCCGGCCGGGCAGATCATCAAGATTGACAGCACGGGCATCACGATTCAGGGCGTGATGGTCAAGATCAATTGAAGAGGTAGGGCGGACTTTGACCAGAGCTTCAATCTGGGCAACGCGCTGTTGCCGCAGAACAGGTTTGCCGACGCCCTGGTCTATTTCAACGCGACGGAGCAGCTCGCCCGATCTTCAAAACAGGCGCAACAACAGATACAGGCTCTGGAACAGATGGGGGTGGCCAATTACCGCAATTGATGGCTACTTTATCCAATTGGGAATGGCCAGATGCCGCCGGAAAAGATTGAAAAAACAGATTTGATGCCGGACGTGACCCATTCACGTCACGGGTTTCATCACACCGTTGACTCGGCGCTCCTGACATTGTTGCGTCTGGGCGTCGGGACCGATCGCATAACAATCAGAAAAGCGGGGCGCGGGTGGAGGCGCTCTCGCGTCATCGAACAGCAGCCCGCCGCGGGCGCGCCTCTCACGCGGGAGGTGGTGGTTGAGCTGACCGTCGAAGGCGACAGCATGTTTCACCACCTGCCGGTCGGGATGCGCGAGGCGTCGCGTGAGGGCGAGGTCGGGACGCGCGAACTGATCTCGATCTTCGACGACGCGGTCGAGAAGGCGTCCGTTTATATGCGGCTGGGCGGCCTGTTCTTCGACGTGCGACCCGAAAATCCAGGCGGCTGCGCGCGATGGATAAGGTTATTCGGCGTCGAGCCGGAAGACTGGCCGAAAGAGAGATGGTATAAACTGGCGATCCTCTTGCCCTGCTTGCGTTATTTAACCGGGCGCGAATCGGGTCTGCGGCTGGCGATGCGAACGCTGCTCGACCTTGAAATCGCGTCCATCGCATGGCGCCCGCGCCGCACGTTGATGGACGTGTCGGACCGCTCGCTGCTAGCCTCGGCGATGAGCCGTCTGGGGGTAGACTTGATCGTCGGCGACGGGATCGATGACGAGGCGCTGATGGAGATTACGCTGCGGGCGGAGACGCTCGAAAAGTTTCGCCGTCACCAGGCGGACGAAGGTCAAAAACGGATTAACCAGGTGATGCGCTTGGTCGCGCCCTATCATTGGGTATATCGATTCAAATGGTTGATAGGCGACGTCTCGCGCGCGCCGCGTCTCGGAAGAGAGATTGAAAATGCGGTGTTGGGCGTCAACAGCCACCTGGGAAGCTTATAAATTCTATGAATGGCAAAGATATAGATCTCGGCTCCGTCAACTGGGCGCAGGGAATGCTGCTCACGCCGGAGCATTTTCTGAGGCAGGAAAAATATTTCGATTCTGCGTTGTTGTGGGCGATTCACTTTGCTATGGACGGGTACGGGCTGGTCGGGTCGGGGGGCCGGGCCGAGCCGGCTGACCGCGGGACCGCCAGGCACGATCCGGTCATCAACGTCGACGATGACGGCGAGGCGGTCAAGGTCTCGGTCAGCCAGTGTCGCGGCATCAGCCCGTCGGGCGACATCATCGAAATCTCCCCGTCGAACGTGATCAACGGCTCGTTTCCGAAATCGCAGGTCGAAGGTTATCAGGAACTCGGCGTCTACATCGTCTGCGAGCCGCACGACAAGGTCGTCGAAGACGGCTACGACGACCCGGCCAACCCGCAGATCAAATCCACGCGGCGACAGCGTTATCGCTTGAAGTTGGACGTGACGGCGGCCGAGGCGGCGCACAGCCTGATGATCAGCCGGTTGCGCAAGGCCGAGGGCGGCCTGCGTTACGAACGCGCGCCCGGCTTCATCCCGGTCTGTACGACGCTCATCGGTCACAGCGAGCTGAAGCGCGCGTGGGAGCGGCTGCGCGATCAGACGATCTCGCTCAGCGAGCGCTACCTGCAATTGCACAAGGCGATCGTCGAATACATCGCGATCGCGGCCGGAAGCTATATCCCGACCGGGGCGGATAACGAGGTGTTGGAATTTGTCGGGCGGATGGTGACGACGCTCGAATCGAGTGTTTACGACGCGCTCGACCCGCTGCAATCGCCGCGACAATTTTTGCAGAAGCTCTATCGCGTGGTCCGCAGCGCCTCCGTCTATCTCGATCTCAGCCCCCCGACGCGCGAATACTTTCGCGAGCTGGTCGCCCTGGGCCTGACCGAATTCGGCTACATGCTCGAACAAGAGCAGCAGGCGCTGCTGGCCAATCGGGAGCTGACGATACACGACAACCTGGGTGATGACGTGAATCGCATAGAGCAGGCGTTTCAAAGGTTGCGGCGGCTGGAAGAGGCGCTGGAGGGCAAATATCTCGATTATCGCGTGAGCACGGCGCTGGAAGCCCTCCCATTCTTCTTCGACCGCCGTACCGAGGACCCGGCGCTTTATGAAAGTCAGGCGAGGCCGGCGCGTCCGCAGGCTTACGGCGATGACCTCTCGTTCGTCTTCGCGCCGCTGAGGCTGGACGGCCGCCAGAACTTCCGCGTGGTCTTGATCCGTGAAAACGACGCGCAATACGACGTGGGCCAAAACATCGCCACGATTGTGCAGATCAATCAAGGGACAGGGCAGGGGCATGAGCCGATCTATCCGAAGGCCAGGTGTGAATTGTACGATCAGCGCAACTTCGCGGTCGATTTCAGGCTCCCGCCCGAAATACATACGATCTCCGATGTTCGCGTGACCGTCAATTCGGCCTATCGCATTCGCAGTTGCCTGCTCTACAGGCGGCGCCTCATTACGCCCGGATCCTCGCGCGTCATAAATCCGATCCCTCCCCCGCCCGAACCACCCCCGCTCTCGCCGAAGTTGGCGCCCGCTCCCCCTGAACCACGCCCGACCGGCAGAATATCCGATCCATGGCCGCCGGAAGAAAAGACGGACGAACAGCCGCGAACGGTTGATCCGAATCAGTCGAAGAGACGCAGGCGGCTTGAATAAAGAGACAGATGGGCGTCGATCTAACTCAGAGATGAGCTCAGAGGGTGTTCAATCATGAGCCTACTATCTGATCCGAATATCTTTGACAAACTTTTCGTAGCGCGCAGCAAACATCTCCAATTTGCGTTTGGCGCGGTCTATGTCTTCGGCCGATTCAGTAGGGATCGCTCAACGGCAGACGCCGCTATGACCGCGGCGTTCTGGCGATGCGCATGAATGATCGCTATTTCCAGATCATGGTGTGCCGGGTATATAGAAGCGGATTGGCGGATAGGCGATTCGTTATGATGAAATGGGCGCCAAATCAATCAGATATTATGGTGGTTTTGGAACATCCTCTGATATCCAACTACTTTGTGGGGCGGGGCTGAATGAAACTAAAGCATTCCTTGCAAACATTCTTTCTTCGCCAGCAACTTCCGCATTGAATCGTATTGGGCTGTGTGAGGAGAACGGCGATTTTGAAGGGTTTTCCGTCAGAGGGCGCCTGGATGTTTATCGATCATACTACTTCGAAGAATGAGTAAGCAGAATGATTACATCGCAATACCATTTGAGGCCTGTTTTGCTTGGGGCGGAGGTGAGGGCAAGGTAGTTAGAGCGTCTAAGGATTTATGGCGATTAGCAATCTCGTGTACGTTGTGGGGCGATTTGTTTAATCGCCCTGTTTGTGGCTTTGTCAGACTAAGAAACATGCGCGAGTAAACAACTCGCGCCCGGAGTCCCGTACACGTAATTGCTAACCGATCTAAATCGAGCTACGCAAGATCAGTACAGTACCGCGCGCGTAAGCAAGCGGCCGACCGATGGGTCCGCCGCGCGGCAGTCGCGCGCGGTACTGTACCGGCGCCCCAATGTTACTTGGCCCGATTTAGATTGGTTTGCAATTGCGTGTACGGGAAAGTGGCGCGATCTTCGGTACGGTACGGGGAGCGTGAGCGACCTGAGCATCGGTCAATTGGCCTATTGACCGATGCTCAGGTCGCTCACGCTCCCCGTACCGTACCGCCTGCTGTCCTGTACACGCAATTGCAAACCGCCATAGGGAACCCAGATGAGAGTCGATGCTACCTTAAGAGATTGAGAAGGTAAAATTTATGGAACTGGACAAGCTTTCGCTAGAATTCGAACGCGCGCTGGAAGACGCGAGGCATTTTGCCGAACGGCGCGGCGAGGCGTTCATCTCTCCCATTCATCTGCTTCACGTCATACTCGACACGGGCGGCGCCCTCGCGGCTATGGCTGACAAGCAGAACCTGAACCGCGCGCATGCGCTAGATCTGCTCCTCGCCAAGGCATCGGAAGAACGCGCCGTAAAGTTGGCGCCCGGAAAACGTCCGGTCGCCGGCAAGGCGTTGCGCGATCTGATCGATCTCGCGTTCGAGGTCGCCGAGCGGCGAAACTCCGAACTTGTCGAGCCGGCTGACTTTCTGACCGCCGCGTTGGAGGGCGGCGAGGAGGGCCTGCGCTCGATGTTGCGCGATGCGGGAATGCAGGCCGAGGCGGTGAAGAAGGCGGCGCAGGCGAAGAGCAGTACGGGCGAGGTGTTGGGGAAGAGGTCGGATCCGGCCTCGCTGCTTGAACGCTTCGGCCGCGATTTGTGCGAACTCGCGCGGCAGGGGAAGTTCATGCCCGTCATCGGGCGCGACGAGGAGATCCGCTTCGTCATTCAGACGCTGCTCAGAAAAACGAAGAACAACCCCGTCCTGGTCGGCGATCCGGGCGTCGGAAAATCGGCGATAGTAGAAGGCCTCGCCCAGCGCATCGTCGCGGGCGACGTCCCCGATTCGCTAAAAGCGTGCCGGTTATACGCGCTCGATCTGACGCTTCTGGTCGCGGGCGCCAAGTATCGCGGCGAATTCGAGGAGCGGATCAAGGGCGTGGTCGATGAAGTGACTGCCCGGCAGGGCGAGATCATCCTCTTTCTCGATGAATTGCACACGCTGGTCGGCGCGGGCGGCAACGCCGGCGGCCTCGACGCGGCTAACATTTTGAAACCGGCGCTCGCCCGCGGCGAGCTGCGCTGCATCGGCGCGACGACCTACGACGAATACCGCGAACGCATCGAGAAGGACGGCGCGCTGGCCCGGCGCTTCGAACGCGTGATCGTTGAAGAGCCGGACGACGAGACGGCGCTCGCCATCCTGCGCGGCGTGCGTCCGTATTACGAGGCTCATCACTCCGTGGGGCTTCCGGACGAGAGTCTGGGACTGACGGTCAAACTCTCGCGCCGCTACCTGCGCGACCGCTTCCTGCCGGACAAGGCGATCGACGTGATCGACGAGGCCACCTCCCGCATCCGGATGCAGTTGGAGTCGAAGCCGAACGCGATCGATGAACTCGAACGGAGGTTCATCAGGCTCCAGGGCGAGATCGAGGCTCTGCGTAAGGATGACGCCGCGAGCGCCCGATTGAAGGAAGCCGAAGCCGCTGAGGCGCAGGCGAAGCTCGATGAGATGAAAGGGCGGTGGCGGCGGGAGCGCGACGCGAATGCGAACCTGCAGAAGACCAAGCAGGCGATCGAAGAACAACGCCTCGCGCTCGAAGCCGCCGAAGCGCGCGGAGAGATCGCGCGCGCGGCGGAGATCCGCTACGGCAGCCTGAAATACCTCGAACAACAACTCGCGGACATCGAGCACGAGGTCGCCGAGATCGGGCGCGACGGCGGGCTGGTACCGCAGGAGGTCGGCAAAGAGGAGATCGCGGAAGTCGTCGCCCGCCGCGCCCGCATTCCAGTGGCGCGATTGTTCGAGTCCGAACGCGAGCGCATGATAAAACTCGAAGAGCGCATCGGAGGCCGCGTCTTCGGTCAGCCGCAGGCCATAGACCTGGTCGCGAGCGCGGCCCGGCAGATGCGCGCCGACCTGCGCCGCACGAGGCGTCCCGCGTCGTTCCTCTTCGTCGGCCCGACCGGCGTCGGCAAGACTGAAATGACCAAGGCCCTGGCCGAAGCCCTGTTCGACGATGAAGACAGCCTGATCCGGGTCGATATGGCCGAATACAAAGACAGCAGCTCGGTCGCGGGCCTCATCGGCTCTCGCCCCGGGCTGGTCGGTTCGGACGAGGGAGGGTTCCTGACCGAACGCGTGCGGCGGCAGCCATACTCCGTCGTGCTTTTCGACGAGGTGGAGAAAGGCGCGAACGAGGTGCATGACCTTCTTCTCGGCGTGCTCGGCGAGGGACGTTTGACCGACGCCAAGGGTCGCTTCTGCGACTTTTCGAGCGCGATGGTCGTCTGCACTTCGAACCTGGGCGTGCGCGAAGCCAACGATCTGACTGACGATCCGAAGAAGAAGTCCGAGATCATCATCGAGGTAGTCAAGGCCCGTCTCAGGCCCGAGCTTTACAACCGGTTCGACGAGGTCATCTGTTTCAATTCGCTCGACGAAGCGGCGCTGGAACAGATCGTCGCGCGGAACTTAAATGACCTGCGCGCGAAATTGGTCGAAGAACACGGGGTCGAACTCGAAGTCGAGCCCGGGGCCATGAGCTTTCTCGCCAAGAAAGCCTACGACCCGATTTACGGCGCGCGTCCGGTCGAACGCACGCTGCAGCGGATGGCTCTGGCGCCGATCGCGAAGATGTTGATCGCGGAAGAGGCGCAGCGGGGGCAGAAGATAATGATTTCGTATTCGGAGTCCGAGGGCTTGGGCATCCGGCCTGTTTAAAGTTGGCGCAGTACCGCGCGCGTAGAGTGGGACAGACTTTAGTCTGTCCGTAGTGTGAAGTGAGGGCGGACAGACTAAAGTCTGTCCCACTCTACGCGCGCGGTACTGTACCAATGTCCCAATCTCACAAGCTTCGATTTAGATCGGTTAGCAAATGCGTGTAGGGGACTCCGGGCGCGAGTTGTTTACTCGCGCATGTTCCTGATCGGACTCCTGATCGGACAAAGCCACAAACAGGGCGATTAAACAAATCGCCCCACACCGTACACGCATTTGCTAACCGCCATAATGCGCGCTTAATGGAACAAGGATGACACGAATTGCTCTGTTACTTTGTTTTTGCCTGTGGCTCATGTTCGCTTTGACTGCGAGTGGCGGTAGCCCGACCGTGAGGGAGGGCGTGGTCATCGAGTCCAAGCCCTCCCTCACGGTCGGGGCGCAGTCCCCCGCTCAACCGGCCAAGGATCAAAAGCAGGAGGGCGGAAGCGTCGTCGAGAAAGATGATTTGCCCGTTATCCTCGCCTTCACCCTTCTGGTGGAGTGTTGTTTGCCGAACGGCACACGCCTGACTTCTGGCTTCCGCACAGCCAACGATCAGCTCGCCGTCATTCGTCATTACGCGCAGGTCGAAGGTATACAATTCCCGGCGAACATGCGGGTGGATAAGCCGGAGACTTGGCGGCTCACCCTGGCAAAATTGCGTGAGCGCGGATACATCATCGCCGATCCTGATAAGACGCCTCATTCGAGCGACGACCTGATCGTCTTCGACCTGGCCGGGGCAGATCAGAACGCGATCGAAGCCGCTGTCCGAAGGGCGGAGAGAGATAAGGGATTAGTGAAGATCGAGCGGATTATCCGGGAAGGCCCGAGGCAGGCGGTACACGTCGAACTGGCATTGACTCAGCGCGGGCTGCAGGAGCTCAACCTGCGCCGGGGCGCCTCCACCTCGGAGGCGCCGCCGAGTAACAGTGAGGGTAAGAAAGCAGGATTGCGGAACCTGCAAGATCTACATGATCGGGCGAAGGATAACCCGGCCAGACAGATTGATCTCGACTACCTGATGATAGATTTTCTCGATCCGGCCGACTTTGCCGACCGGGCGAGACTGAAGGATGAGATCAAGACGCACGAACAGGAATTGGACAAGATCAAGCAGGACGCCACCAAGAAGGTAATCTACGACAAGATCAACGACGCAGAGCGCAATGACCAACTGGAAGAGGCGTTGCAGATAGCGAGAAAAGGTTCCAGCCAGTTCCCGGAGCTTCAAGGGCTGACTTCCAAATTCGAGGCGATGGTGAAGATCAACTTCGCGAAAGAGATCTTCTTAACGCGAAATTGTGAGGAGGCGGAAACGGCCAGGGAGTCGCTCGCCCAGGCGCGCCAAATAGATTCGTCGAATCAACTGGCGGCGCGGCTTGAAAAAGAGATAAACTCGTGGGCATCGAAGTGTTCCTCCCGCGCTTATTTTTGGATCGCTTTCGCCATCCTGGCCCTAGCCGCGGCGCTCGTCGCCCTCTATTTTTTCTTTCGTCCAGGGCAGTGGGAGTTGAAATGCGTTGACGGCCCCTGCAAAGGCGAGGCTTTTTCGCTCGACGCGCCGGAAATTCTCATCGGCGCCGTTGAAGGCGAGGCGGACATCGTTATTAACGACCGCAAGCGGCTCATCTCGCGAAGGCATTGCCTGATCTGGCGGGAGAAGCGCGATTTCTACATCATAGACGAGAGCGCCAATGGAACGTTCGTGAATGGACAGCCGGTGTCGAAAGAGAGCGGTCAATTGCTGCGAAACAAGAACGAGATATCACTGGCGGGGGCGGCCACGTTGATCTTTCAGCGGTCCGCCGGCGGTGGGCGAAAGGCGGAGTAATGGCTATACGTGACCCCCTTGGTTTAATCGGAGAAAAGCTGAACCGGTACCGGATCGAGGAGTTTGCCGGGCGGGGAGGGATGAGTGTCGTCTACCGCGCGCGGCACGAGATCGGCGAGTACGTTGTGGCCGTGAAAGTCCTCGATCCCGAGTTGGCCGGCGACCCGAAGATGGTCAGCTCTTTTCTGGCCGAAGCCAGAAACACCGCCGCGCTGAGACACCCTTCGATCATTCGCATCAACGACGTCGATCAAACGGAAGAGGGTTGGGCTTATCTGGTCATGGAGTGGCTCGACGGGCGCACGCTCTATGACGAACTGAGAAGGCATGGCCCGCTCCCCATCGAGCGGGCGTCGAGATTGCTCGATCAAATCTGCGCCGCCGTCGAGTATGCCCATAGCAAAAACGTCATTCACCGCGACCTGAAGCCGGGCAACATCATGCTGGTAGCAGACGAGCATGGCGAGCCTGATGGAGAGGCGATCCGCATTCTGGATTTCGGCATCGCCAAGGTTCTCGACGCGACCCTCGGAATAAACACTCAGGCCGCCGGAACCTATTACTACACATCGCCGGAACAGCTCACGAGGGGCGCGGCCATAGACCGCCGCGCCGACATCTACAGCCTCGGCGTCGTCCTCTATCAAATGCTGATCGGCAAGATGCCCTTCGAAGCCGATTCAATGCCGGAGATGATCAGGCTCCACTGCGAGGCTTCGCCCAGGCCGTTGCGCGAAGTCAACCCAGCGATACCGCAGGCCGTCGAGGACGTGGTCCTCAAGGCCCTCGCTAAAAAACCGGCGGGCCGCCACCAGTCAGCGACCGAACTCGCGCGCGCCTTCCGGAATGCGGCCAACATCCACCCGGCCACGCTGATCGTAGAATGCATTGACGCGACCGATCAATCACGGCTTGCCGGCGCTTCCGTCTACCTCAACGGAAAGTTCGCCGGGAACACCGCCGCCGGAGGCGAATTGAGATTAGAGCAGTTGACCCCAAGAGAATACCGGATCGAGGTCGAGTCCGCACATTACCGGAGTTCGCAAAAGTCATTTAGGCTCGAACCGCAGGAAGAACTCGTCGTCGCAATCAAACTCGAGCGGGAGCTTCGAGGGAGTTTGGAGCTCAAGCTCAACGTGGCGGGCGCCAGGGTCGAGCTTGACGGGAAGGAAATCGGGGTGACGGACCCCAACGGGCGGTTCGCCTCCGATTCGGTAGAGGCGGGCCGGCGCCGCGTCAGGCTCACTCACCCCAAGCATCTGCCGGTCAAGGTCGAGGTCGAGGTCGAGGCCTGGCGGCGGGCCAGTCTCGATCTCAGCCTTGAACCCAGGCTCGGTTTTGAATGGCGCAGAATCATTACGCCGGCGCCAGTGACTATATTTCTGTCGGTCATCTTTTTGTCGCTTATCGGCTATGGAGCTTATCGAAAATGGATAAATCCGCCGCCGTCGCCGCCGTCGTCGCCTACGCCGACCGTAGAGGTAAGTCCCAAGACGGATGCGACGACAAACGGTCCAACAAATAGTCCGGCGCCGGAAACGACGCTGTCGCCGTCGCCGTCGCCGTCTTCCACTGCCGTTGTCCCCACGGTTACCCCTCCGGCTGACCATGCGTCATTCGATGAATTAATGACCAAGGCCGCTCGATCGCGAAAGGCGGGGCGTCATCAGGAAGCGGTTAACTATTACAAGCAAGCCCTGACTCTGCGTCGAGAGGACGGCAAGGCTCTAGTCGGGTTGATGGACGCTTATCACGCTCTCGGCGAATATTTTCTAAAACGGGGACAGTATAAGAGCGCGGCCGACGCCTTTCAGCAGGTTTTGGACATCAGGCCGAATGACGTCCCGGCCAGTCTCAGGCTCGGGGACGCATATTCCGGCATTCCGGAGAATTACGATAAGGCGATCGAACAATATAACCGGGCGATCACCCTCGGATTCGATAATTCCGTGGTCTATGTGAAACTGGGAAATGTTTATCTCAGCAAGGCCAACTACCAGGCGGCCGCCAGTCAATGCGCCGAGGCGATCAAGCGTGATATAAAATACCGGGAGGCGTATTCGTGCGCTCACAAGGCATTCCTCGCCCAGCCGCGCGGCGATGATAAGGCCAAGGATTTTTACCGGAGACTGATCGATGCGAATCCGCAGAACGAGCTGGCGATCTATCATCTGGGGTTGATTTATGTGGCTCAAAGGCGTAGGAATGACGCCATCTCCCAATACAACAAGCTGCAGGCCCTGAGATCAGATTGGGCTGAGAAGTTAAGAGCCGAGATTGCAAGGATCTACTAGAAATGGCGACCTCACAATTGAGACGCGACCCATATAAACTCGTCGGCGCCAAGCTGGAACGGTACGAGATTCAAGAACTGATCGGGATCGGCGGTATGGGCGCCGTCTATCGCGCGCAGCACGAGATTACCAAGGCTAAGGTCGCGATCAAGGTGCTGAGGCCGGACCTGACCATCAGTAATGAAGAAGGGGTGGGATTCTTCTTCGAGGAGGCCGCCAAGACGGTCTCGCTCCAACATCCTATGATCGTTAAGGTCCTCAGCGCCGATTACACGCCCGACGGTTCGGCGTATATGGTGATGGAATGGCTCGACGGGCGCACGCTCGAACAGGAGATGAAAGAGCGCGGCGTGTTCCAGCTTCAGCGCGTGATCGTCCTCCTGGAGCAGATCGCCGAGGCGATCGCCTACGCTCACAAGAAAAGGATCATCCACCGCGACCTGAAACCGAGCAACATCATGCTCGTCCGGGAGGAAAGCGGGGAAGAGAGCATCCGCGTCCTCGACTTCGGCATCGCCAAGGTGCTCAGCACGACCATCGGAATCGGGACCAACACGCGCGTCGCGGGGACGTCGTATTACATCTCGCCGGAACAGACCATCGCTCAGAGCCCGATCGACCAGAGCGCGGACATTTACAGCCTCGGCGTCATTCTCTATCAAATGCTGACCGGTCAGGTCCCATTCGAAGCCGATACCGAGGGGCAGGTGATGGACATGCACCGTTCGATCCTGCCCCGCCCGCTGCGTGAGATCCGCCCGGACATACCCCAGGCGATCGAGGACGTCGTTTTGAAGGCGCTTTCCAAAAGGCCGCTCGATCGCTTCCAGACGGCGACCGATTTTGCGCGCGCCTTTCGGCAGGCGGCCAACGTCACTTTGAGCGAGCTTGTCGCGCAATGCGTCGACGCCACAAGCGGCGCGGCCATTTCGCAGGCCGAGGTTTATCTGAACGGCAGATATGAGGGGCGAACCGGCGCCGCCGGGTGGTGGCGCAAGGGAGATATGACGCCGCGCCAGTATCTGATCGAGGTTGAATCGCCTCGTTATGTTCGCTTTAACCGCTCTGTAGACCTCCAGCCCAATGAGGAGTTGACCGTCGTCGCCAAGCTCGAACGCAAACAAATAGGCGAATTGATAGTTTCATGCGATACGCCGGACGCCGGCGTCGAGATCGCCGGGAGGCTCGTCGGGAAAACCGATCAGAACGGCAGATTCTATCTCCAATCAGTTGAGGCCGGTTCATATACTGTCAGGGTCTCGCATCCCCAATATCTTCCCGCCGAAACTACCGTAACGGTCGAGGTCTGGAAACAGGCCTACGCCCCATTTCAATTGGAGATACGCCCACGGCGCGATCTGCTGGGACCTGTGAAGCGGACAACAGGATTGCTGGTGAGGCGGACAACAGAGTTGCTGGCAAAACGAAGGAGAGTTTCGGCGTCTTCTTCGGCCTCAATTGATATTGCCGATGTTCAGGTTGTTGAGTTGGCGAAACGAAGAAGAGTCTCGGCGTCTTCTTCGATGTCTTCAATTAAGAGGTTCTTTGCGGGATGGGGCGCACGTGCCTTGCAGAGAATCAGCCTGTGGGTCTATGGGGGAGTGGCGGCGGCGATTTTAGTTATCACAATTGTTACCCTGGCGGCCAAGTGGATGTCAGAGAGGTCTGAAAAGAAGGAGGGTTCCCCCTCTTCTGAGCCGGCTCCTTTGGTCGCCCCTGCCCCGCCGCCGCCGGCCCCGCCGGAAGGAATGATCTACATTCCCGGCGGAACTTTTCAGATGGGTTACAACATGGCTAACGGAGATCTTCAGTCCGGGCCTCCGCACCAGGCGACTGTCGAGCCGTTCTTCATCGATAAATTCGAAGTTACGATTGAGGCATACCTGAAGAATCAATATTTAACGAGGCAAACGGGGCAAACGGGGCAAACGGGAGAAACTAAATTGCCAATGGTGAATGTGACCTGGCGCGAGGCTGACAGTTACTGCAGGTCTCAGGGCAAACGCCTGCCGACCGAGGAGGAGTGGGAGTTCGCCGCGCGCGGCACAGACGGGAGGATATACCCCTGGGGAAACGTCTTCGAACGCGGCAGGGCCAACGCTGCGCACCCCTCCGGCGACTTCTCTCCTGTCGGGAGTTTTCCCGACGGAAACAGCCCGTTCGGCGTATCCGACATGTCAGGCAACGCTATGGAGTGGACTGACAGCGATTTCAGGGTTTATGAGGGGAGCCGCTATCGGCCATCGGGATGCAGTAAGCCTTGCAAAGTGATTCGTGGTGGAGCATATTTCGATCGAGAGCAAGACGCGACAGCTGTGTTCCGCAGGGAATATGAGCCATCCATATTGAGCCGGAGAAGAAACGCGTATGCTGTGTTAGGTTTTCGTTGCGCAAAAGAGATAACAAGATGATTTTTTCACGCCTCCTGAGAAGATTCTTCCTGTTGCTGTTGTTTGCGCTTGTCTCCGTATCCCCCGATATCGCCAACGCGCAATGCCCTGGAGGCAAGCCTCCGAACAGAGATGGGAAATGCGGAAAACCGCAAGAAAAATCGAAGCCCAATAACGGCGCCAATACCGCAAAATCGCCGAGGAGTAAAGACGCCAATACCTGCTCGATAAACGTTCGTGTGATTAAACAGGGCGGGGATCCGGTGGCGGCTGTAAATGTGGCGCTTGATGATTCGAACCAGAGCGCCGGTTTTACGGATGCGACCGGCTCATATAAGTTTACAAAGCTTCCCTGCAAACGTAAGTATAAAGTCACTCCCGCTCATTCGGGGTTCACTTTCAATCTTGCGTCAATCACCATCGCTAAACTGAGGAAAAATGATTCGGCCGTTTTTATTGCGGCCGCGCGCAATACTTCCGCTTCCAATAAAGGGTCTCGGAAAGAACCTCGCCCCTGCAACCCGGCGCCGAAAACGCTTCCCAGGATTAAGTTCGACGAGCCCGTGCCCGGCAAGCTAAGCCCGCAAACTTCCGGGTGTGACGATCGCACAAAAAGGTATTTTCAGGCGTACCAACTCGAAGGCGCCTTCGGAGGCGACGTCGTTCAATTCGATCTGCAATCAGCCGGGGCCGACGGGGCGGACGGGCAGTCATCGGACCTTTTCGTTCAGGTCATCGATCAAACCGGAAATGAGATCGCGCCGGACGGCGAATCGGACAGCCCCCCCAGTCGACAGGTCGTCCTTCCAACTCCCGGCGACTACACCCTGCGGGTCATCAGCAAATCAGACAAATCGGGCGATTATCGCCTGAGCGTGATTCGCAAAGGACTGACTGACGAAGGCTACCGCGGGCAGTTGGAGCGCGCTTATGCCGCCATCGCCGAGCCTGACAGGCCGACCTTCTACAGCTCGCTGAATTTACACCTCGAGCGCCTCAAGTCATTCTCATTCACCGGCGGAAAGGCTTTGGAACGTAAGATCAGTGAAGCTACGGCCGTCCTCGATCGGCTTCGGAATCTGTCCCCCGACAAACCCGACGCATATTCGATGCTGTCTGCGATCCAGCTTTACTATCGCAAAGACTTGGGATCTGCGCGCGATCTGGCGACCAAAGCGCTGCTGCTCGGCGGAGAGGCGAGGTTCAGGGTCAATTTCGGGGAGAAGCTGGATAGAAATCAGCGGCGCGTCACTGACGGCAAATTTCCTTGCTGGCTCATCATCAAGAAAGGCAATATCTCCTGCGAGGCCTTCAGCCTGAACGAGGGCGAGGTATTCAACAGCAATACGCAATGGATCGCGAAAAAAAACCTCGACATCAACCCCATATATAATTTCGCCTTGATGATCTATGGCGAGGCGAAAAAAGGGAAAGCGGAAGAGAAGAGAGAGGGTGATTTGTATGAAATCGCGTCATATTACTTCGTCCCGATGTCGTCCTTGGACCTCGACGCCAAGATCCCTTTGACCGAGGTGAACACGATCAAAAGCTTTATCAAACAGTTCGTGCAAATAAAAGAAGAGAATAAGACACAATCGAAATAACAGTATCGCGCGCGTAAGCAAGCGGCAATCCCATCGGTCGGCCGCTTGCTCACGCGCGCGGTACTGTACCAATGTTGCGCGGTTCGGTTTAGATAAATGAAGCCTGTGCGAATTAAAGTTGAATGCAATCAACCACTTGGATTCTGCGCATAAATCAGGAGACGCCTGGGTACGCATCGCTTCCAGCGTGCAGGCGTGGAACGTAGTACATTGGGAGGACCCGCAGCGCTTTATATTTATAAGGATTTGATTGCGGGGGTAGGATTTGAACCTACGACCTTTGGGTTATGCTTACCACTACGGCTTTCACCGCCTGACGATTCAGTTTGTGGTCTGGACTTTCCCTTCGCCCTCAGCTTGGCCGCAGCCAACTGTTAGGGCGCCTCCCATCAAGTCTCTACACCTTCTCGCAGCGATTGCGGCGAGCTTGGCTCGGGATTACCATTGCCAGAGGCTTCCCCGAATTTGAGAGGTGATCGCATGCGAGTTTCCTCGCATGCAGCCCATTGCAAAATCAACTCCCAAGCGTCGCGATATTTAGCAGAAAAAGGTTTTCGCTGTCGCTTGTCGGCTTCGACCAGGTGAATTTCACTGGCGTGGCCTAAGTCAACTTTGCGGAATCGAGCCCAACGAGCTACCAGACTGCTCCACCCCGCGACAAAATTGTTTCAAATAACGAAAGAGGCACTTTACAGGCCGGGTTTGGGTTTGTCAATAGTGCGCTTTTGGAAACTCCGAGTTAAAAGCGGTTTGGCGAAAATGCGCTGATTTTCTCAGCCCCTGCCGCGTTAGCGGCGGGAGGGCTGAGCAGCTACAACGCGCTCATCTCATAAGTGTCTTTTTCCCCACTCCCCACTCCCCACTCCCCACTCCCCCATTTTTATGCTAAACACTCAGCCATGCCTGAGTTGCCTGAAGTCGAAATTGTCATGAGGCGGTTGCGCGAGTTGATCGTGGGAAAGACAATCGTCAAGGCACGGCTGATCAGAGCCGGACTCTCGCCCGAGAACTCACCGCGCCAGTTCGCGGCGTCCTTGAAGGGCGCGCGCGTCGAGGACGTCACGCGGCGCGGCAAACACATCCTCGCGCGACTTTCGAACGGCCGCACGCTGGTCGTTCATTTGCGAATGACCGGGCGGTTTATTTATCTCGACCAGGAGGCCGAAAACACCCCGCATACGCATGCGGTGTTGTGGCTGGACGACGGCAAGAAGCTCCTGTTCGACGACCAGCGCCATTTCGGGTTGATGATGGTCGCGCGCACGGCTGGACTCGACCGCGTCAAGTATCTGAGCAAGCTCGCGCCCGAGCCTTTCAGCTCCGAGTTTTCACCCGAATATCTATACGACACGCTCAAACGCAGCTCGCAGCAGATCAAGCTCGCGCTGCTCGACCAGACGAAGGTCGTTGGTCTGGGCAACATCTATGCGTCCGAGGCCTTGTACCGCGCGAAGATTAATCCGCGATTGCCCGCAAAGAGGCTTTCCAAGCCGCGAGTCGTGTTGCTGCGCGAGGAGATTCTGGCGGTGCTCGGCGACGCCATCGCCAACGACCGCCAATTTGACGTAGAGACGGGGGACCTGGATTCTAGCTACGGCAGGTATGATCAGGTGACGCGCATCTACGAGCGTGAAGGCCGGCCATGTCCGGTCTGCGGCGCGCCCATCCGCCGCATCACCCAAGGCGCCAGATCGACGTATTATTGTCCGCGTTGCCAGAGCAGGTAATGGCGCCACGGACTTTAGTCTATCCTGGCCTGAATCGGGGTCGGGCAGACACAGGCTGTCCCACTGTAAAAATGCCCTTTTCCAACGTATTATTGGCGCCGCAGAATCTAAAGGCGCGGCGGAACCGAGAATGAAAAATCGTCCTTCGTCACATTTCCTCTTGCTAATTCTGCTGTTCGCGCTCGACGCGCTGGCGTACTTCACGATCTACCGGGCGGGCGTGGCGCGGGGCTATTCGCCCTCGCTGCTGTTGGCGCTGCGTGACCTGGCGCTTTTCTTCCCGATTTTCACGATCGTCGTTTGGATCGCGCGGAGGCATCGTTACGCCGGCGACATGGCCTTGCTCACGGTCGCGGTCCTGCTCTTCAGCGTCGGCCAGTTCACGCAATACCGCCTCTTCACCGACCCTGAATACAGCGCCGACAGGCGTTCCGAGGCGCGAGATGCGCGGCTGGCGAAGGCCAACACGCTGCGGCAGCGCTACGTGAATCAATACTACGACGCGGACAAGAAGCGCGCGCTCTTCGGCGACCCCGATTTCAACATCCCGATCAAGGAGTCGGCGGCGTCCGCGGGCGAGGAGAATTACTGGACGCTCAAACGAATCCTGTCGTCGGTCTCGACGCTCATCCCGATACTGGCGATGCTGGGCTTCTGCGTCGCGTTCGCCTTTACCAAGCGCGACGACGTGTTACTGTGGATGCAGCGGCGCAGCTTCCTGATAGGCTTGCTCACGACCGCGCCGTTCGCGGTGATCGCGATCGTTTATTCGAGCGGCGGGAAGTTCCTCGGCAATACCACGCCGTGGGAACCGGTCAAAATCACCTTCCTGCTCAGTTACGCTGGAATCCTTGCCGATCATTACCGCAATCTTTCGCGGACCTACTGGGGGATGCCGCCCTGGCGGTTCACGCTGCCGTTCCTGCTGGTTGCCGCCCTGCCGGTGGTCCCGTTCTTCGCGCTCTCGGACTTCGGGCAAATGTTGGTCTTCTTCGGGGCCTACGTGACGCTTTACGTGGTGGCCGTGAGGCGGTTGCCGCAGGTGACTATGGCCATCATTTTGATCGCCGTGTTGCTCGGGGTTTCGATCTTCTCGGCGGGAATCTACAACACAGCCGTGGACGTCTTCAGCGACAAGTCGCAGGTTTCGGCTTTCGAGCGCGTCAAGGGGCTGGTCGGCCGCGGCGTCCCGGCCCGCATCCACCAGCGGTTTTACCTGTGGCGGAATGGCGGCGTCGCCCCCGACCCCGAGGAACATTGGTGGTGGGCGGCGGAATCAGCGGAGGCCGAAGGGCGAGGTGTGTCGAACGAGGAAGCGTGGTATAACAAATACGCTTACCAGCCCTCGCAAGCGCTTTACGGGGTGAGCGACGGGCGGGCGCTCGGGCTGGGACTAGGGCGCGGCTACCCTGAGAGCGTGCCGATCGCCGACTCCGATTTCATTTACGCCGCGGTCGCGGAGGAGATGGGGCTGGCCGGCGGCGCGATCATCATCGCCGCGTTCGTCATCATCGTCATCGCCGGGATGCGCGTGGCCATCGAAGCGCGCGACATGTACACGAAATTGATCGCGGCCGGCGTCACGGCCTTCTTCGGCTTTCAGGCTGTCGTCAACGTCGGAGGGGTGATCCGCATGATGCCGATGACGGGTATCACGCTGCCGTTCGTCAGTCACGGCGGCTGGTCGCTGCTGACCAGCTTTTTCATGCTGGGGATGCTGATGGCGATTTCGCACAGGAATAACAGTCAGTAGCTAACGCCCCGACCATTGATCACGATGAAAATTACTGTAGGACAAGTCACTGACAAGGGGCTTAACCCGAAACGGTTGTCGAACGAAGACAGCCTGCTGGCGATGCCAGAGCGTGGACTGTTCCTGGTCGCCGACGGGGTCGGCGGGCGGTTGGGGGGCGCGCGCGCCAGTCAGGTGGCGGTTGAGACCTTCACGAAAATCTTCGCCCAGCGGCATCAGGAAGATTTGCGCAAAGTCGTCGAAGACGCCATCGATCTGTGCAATCAGAAGATATACGAAGAGGCGCGATCGGACCCCAACTTCGGCGGAATGGCGACGACGATAGCCATGCTGGTCGTCGAAGGGCATCGCGCAATTGTCGCGCACGTCGGCGACAGCCGCGTCTACCGCTTCGATCGCAAAGGGCTGATCTGTTTGACCGAAGACCACAGCGAGGTCGGCGAGGCCCTGCGCGCCGGCCTGATCACCGCCGAGCAGGCGGCGCGCCACCCTCGCCGCAACGTGATCAGTCGCGCGCTGGGCGCCGAAATGGAAGTCGAGCCGGATATCCGCGAAATAGAGATCGACGACCGGACCAGCTTCATGCTTTGCAGCGACGGCGTCACGCGCCACGTCACCGACGAGGAGATCGCCCGCTTGATGAAGAACGGGCAACGCCCGCAGGAGATCTGCGAGCGGTTGAAGCACCTCTGCTTTCAGGGCGGCGCCGAGGACAACCTGACCGCGATTGTGGTCGATTTCGGCGCGCGCCCGTACTTCGATGAGGCCACGAAACCGCGCCTCCCCGCGCGGGCCGCGCAAGCCCGAGGGGCTTCTGATGAACTCGGAGGGGCGCAGCGACAGGCGAACAAAATCGAGGTCAATCTCAAAACGCGTGAGCCGGCCTCGGAGAAGATCGAAAGCGCCTCCGCAGGCGGCAGAAAGGGGAGCGCCCCGGCGTCGCAAGGGGGCGCCAACCACCAAGCCGCGCGTCAATCCGAACCTCAAACCGAATCCCGGTCCGGGGCGGCTCAATCGGAAGCGCCCCAATCGGAAGCGAGAAAATTCAAAAAGCCGAAGCCCCGCGCCTTGAATACGCAAAGCGATGAAACGCCTCTGGAAGGGGAGATGTCGAAATTTATGAAGATGAGCTGGTTGTTCATTACGTTAATCATTGGCGTGGTCGGTGGCGCTATACTTTATGGATACACTCCATTGAAAGGGATCGTAGACAAATGGATTCCGGGCAGTATCGCTCCTTATGATGGGGGACAGATTCAGTATCGCTTCAAAGATACTGAGGTCAGGTCCGCGTTCGCGCGCCACCTGGAAGGCCGTTCCGACGAAGCCCGGACTCGCATCAACGCCGCCCTGACCGCCAACCCGGCCAACGCCGAAGCGCTCTATTGCCTGGGCCGGGTCGATCTCGATCAGAAGAAATATGACGACGCGGTGACCCATTTGAAAGAGGCGGCGAAGTTGGATGCGAAATTGCCCGACGTGTGGGCGTATATGGCGACGGCCTACCTGGGATTGGGCCAGTCGCGCAACGCGATGGACGCTCTGCAGCGAATTTCCGAGCAGCCTCCTGGCGCGTCCGGCGCGAATCCGCAGTCGAGTCCGACGCCGGCGGGGTGAAGAGGAATGGAGCGGGGGAGCGAGAGAGCGAGAGAGCGAGAGAATGGGAGAGTGGGGGAGAGAGGGAGTAGGAGAGCGCGAGAGTTGGCGAGAAGGGAATTTTCTTTCTCCCGCTCTCCCGCTCCCTCACTCTCAAAAAAGATGCCTGAACTGAAACTTGAAAACAGTCTGGTCGACGACCGCTACGAAGTGGCGGAGCGGTTGAGCCGCGGCAGCTTCGCGGAAATTTTCGTCGCGCGCGATCGCGAGGCGGACAAGATGGAGGTTGTGCTCAAGGCGCTCAACACCAGCTTGCAAGGCACGCCCGACGCCGATCTGGAGCGGACGCTGATCGAAAACTTCCAGAACGAGGCCGTCGCGCTCGACGCCGTGCGCCATCCGCATGTGATCCTGCGGTGGGGGCATGGCGCCGCCGCCGACCTGCGCGGCACGCCTTTTTATTACCTATCGCTCGAATACATGCCGGGCGGCGACCTGCTCAAGCTCTGCCGCTCCCGCCCCCGCGCCGCCCTGCCTCTCGACGAGGCGCTCTTCTATTTCAAGCAGGCCTGCGAGGCGCTGGCCTACGCCCACGACAAGGGGATCATTCACCGCGACCTTAAGCCGAACAACTTTCTGCTCAGCGCCGATCACCGCACGCTGAAGATCGCTGATTTCGGCGTGGCCAAAATAGCCACGGGCGAAGACAACGAGATCACCCGCGTCGGCGCCGATATTTACGCCCCGCCCGAGCATCATCCTGGAGAAGCGTACGGAGACGGCGCGGGCGCGCGCATCCGTTTGACTGCGTCGGCGGACATCTATTCCCTCGCCAAGAGCTTCTACACCATCGTTTGCGGGCGTCCGCCCAGCCAATTCACATGCGACCCGATAACCTACCTGCCAGCGGATTCGCCCGCGGGGTCGATAGATGAACCTGTGAGGCGCCGCCTGCTCGACGTGCTGCGGCGCGCGACAGATGAAGACCCGGCGGCGCGCTACGCGTCGGTGATCGAGTTCTGGAGCGACCTGGCGCAGGTCCCGTCCGTCTGCGAGGAGAAGAAAGTGGACGAGACGCCCGACGACGCCGATGACACTACGATAGTCAGGCCGAGGCTGAACGTGACTCCCGGGGCGCTTCCCAAAGGCCCTGCGCAGCCCGATTTCGATCCGGCGTTGGTGACCGGTCCCTTGCAAGCCAATTTTGCGACCGCGACGCTGGTTGAAAAACTGCGAGCCGTTCAACCGGCGCCGGTCCAGTTCACGTTCGAAGACAATCATCTCCGTCAGACGCAACCGGCGCAAAAATCAATGCCGGGCGACCGTTCATCGAAATTCTTCATCGAACTGCAGGATAGGCGCCCCGCGCCCGCCGTCCAGAGCCAGGTCGAAGGCGAGCCGCCGGCGGCCCGGGGCGACTCAAAATCGCCGGCGAAAGTCGAATCGCCGACCAAGACCGAACCTCCGGCCGCCAAGCGGGCGATAAAGGCCGTTGACAAGTTCAACTGGAAGGTGCGGCGCAACATTTTCATCGGCCTGTTGGTTTTCACTTTTCTGGGCTTGACTGTCCGCCTCTACAACTTCGTCAGCGGTCAGAACGCGCCTTTAGGTTTCGGCTCGCCGATCAAGATCGAAGTTGTGGCAGACGGGTTGAACGTTCGCTCGGCGCCGTCGGGGGCGTTAGAAAAGGAGAAAGTTCTCGGAACGGTGGCCAAAGGCAGCAGCCACGAGGTGGTCGGGCAGGCTAACAACAAATGGCTCAAGATTCGAGTCAGCGAATGGGCCAAGAAGGAGCCGGGCGTCGAGACTGACAGTGGGTGGATATACGGCGATTTGGATGGAAATCCGCCCAACGTTCGTGTAGTCTCGCGGAAGTTCTGGCGGTAGAAAGCGCGCTCGCCGCGCCAATCCTGATACTATAGTTTTATGAAGATCACTGGACTTTTGACCGATTTCAGAAAGTGGCTGGACGGCGAAGACGCCGTATCTCGCGGGCCTTTGTCCCAACAACAACAGCTCAGCGAGTGGGACGAGTTCTTCGTCAAGATCGCGCGCGAAGTCGAGGCGGTCATGAAGCGCGAGATGTTCACTCCGCCGGGCGGCGCGACCTATCTGCCCGGCGAATACATCATCTACCTGAGTAAAGAGGACGACGCCTTATGGCAGGGGCGCAAACGCGAAGGGCTGGAGGAGGGCCTGCGGAACGGTCTGACCGAGCGCGCGCGCGAACTGATCGGCGACCGTCTCCTCAAGACCGACAAGATCGCCCTCTCGCTCGGCATCGACGGCGCGCTCGACAAGGGCCAGGTGCGCGTCCAGGCCATCTGGGACGAAGATTCGCCCAAGACTCAGGTCACCGCAAGAAAGAAGAAACCTGCGGCGACCACGGCGCCCTCGGCTGCGCCTTCGCCCGGAGAGACGGAGGCGATTGCGGAGGACGCCGACCGAACCGTCGTACGCCCGCGCGCGCCGCTCTTCACCATCGCCTATTCCAGCCAGTACGAAGGGGAAGCGATTTTCGCCGCGAACAAGAACAGGATAGAGATCGGTCGCGGTTCGAAAGACTTTTTCGTCGATCTGAAACTCGAAGGCGACCAGGAGATCAGCCGCAAACACGCGATCCTGACTCGAAGCGACAATGACTCGTATAAGCTGGAATGCGTGGGGCGGAACTCGATCGAAGCCGACGGACGTGAAATCCAGCCCGGCGAACAGACCGAGGTCAAAGTCGGGCAGACGATCAAAATCGGGGTTTACGAATTGAAAATAGTGGGAAAATCATGAATAGGACTCACAGGACTTATGGGACTCATGAGTCTTATAAGTCCTATGAGTCCTATGAGCCCTATAAGTCCCATTCATGATATCCACAGGAATTTCCCCCAGGAGACACGAGATTATGACGCGCATCCGACTATTAGCGACCAGGTCATTCGCATTGTTATCGTTGGTTCTGGCGCTCTCGTTCTCGCCCGCGACAATCGCGCAACAGAAAGTAGAGATCAACGAGAAGCGCTACGACTTCGCGCAGCTCGTCAACCGCCTCTCGGAAAGGGCCGGCTACTTCGGCTCGGACAACCTGGTCTCGAACGAGTTGTCTTACGAGCATGTGCTGGGCCGGCTGGAGAAGATGGATGTGGAGGGCGGCGCCTATCTGGGAGTGGGGCCGGATCAGAACTTCACCTACATCGCGCAGGTCAAACCGCGGATCGCGTTCATGATCGACATCCGCCGCGACGCAATGTTGCAGCACCTGATGTTCAAGGCTATGTTCATGATGTCGCGCAACCGCGTCGAATACCTCTCGAACCTCTTCGCGCGCCCGCTGCCCAAAGACCACAAGAAATGGGGCGACCGCCCGATCCGCGACTTCATTGATTACTTCGACCGCACGCCGCTCGACCAGAGGCTGGCCGACAGGCTCAGGGCGGAGACGCAGAAGAGAATCGCGTCGTTCGGATTGCAGCTGTCGCAGCGCGACGTCGAAACGATCGACGAAATCTATCAGGCCTTCTACACCGACTGTCTCGAAGTGCGCTACACGATCCGCGACCGCCCGACGGGGCGCTTCTTCCCGGCCTACCGCGACCTGCTGCTCGAAAAAGACCTCGAAGGCCGCCA
>WNFU01006522.1_pt1 | contig 31566 bp, 31 predicted proteins | sample 5400121 | NCBI WGS metagenome assembly WNFU01 (sample SAMN13153360, study PRJNA577476) | soil metagenome | isolation source: 100 cm soil or saprolite under grassland replicate 1 | place: USA:California | collected 2016-06-15
GACGAGCTGGGCCCGGTCACCCCACGGACGTTTCCGCCCCCGCCCGGCTGGACGACCGACGGCCAGCGGGTCAAGGTCCCGCTGGTCTATGACCGCAGCCCCGACAAGACCTGGGTCTACGGCGGGCTGCGCGTCGCCGACGGCCAGGCCGTGACGCTGACGGCGCCAGCTCGCAACAGCACCGGCTACCAGCACTTCCTCGCCCTCGTCGAGCAAGCCAACCCGGCCGGCGAGCTGGTGGTGATCACCGACAACCTCTCCAGCCACACCAGCGTCTCGACCTGCACCTGGCTGGTCGACCACCCCCGCATCCGGCAGGTGTTCATCCCCAAAGGTGCCTGCTGGCTCAACCTCCAGGAGGCATGGTGGCGCCTGTTTCGCCGCGCGGCCTTGGCTGGTCAGTCGTTTACGACCGCCGCCGAGGTCGCCTTGGCGACCAAGGTCGCGACCTGCCAGCTCAACGCCCGCGCCCGCCCGTGGGTGTGGGGCCGCCCACCGCCCCCAGCACGACGCCTGAGACGAGTCTTCACCTACAGAATTTAAGGAACGTAGCACAAAGCAGACGACCAGAAGTGCTGCTCGTAACCACGGGTGAACAGCCGGAGCGGGCTGGTTGTGGTCAGGCTCTTCGTGCGGCGACGATAACGAAGTTGGGGACGTGGACGGCCGCCTGGGTGTCTTCGGAGGCCAACAGTGGGTCCAGCCCGGGCTCGGCAAGCTCGGTCAGGCAGCATCCCAGCCCGATCATGGTGTTCAGATAGGTCGATAAGGGACGGTGGATGTCCACACCGTACGGGCCAGGCCGCTCATACTCTCGCAAGTACTCCTGCACCTGAACACACTCGCTCTCGCGCCAGGACCTTCGCGGCGTCCTCAAAGCAGGGATGCTCCAGGGAGAACACCAGCAACCACCCGGGCGCAACGCCTGGATGCAGTTGCGCATCGCCGGGACCCACTGCGGGATGGCCTCGAAGACCACGTTGGCGACCACCGCATCGAACGTCTCGCCGAGGTCGGGCAGTTGCGCCAGGTCCGCCTGAACATAGTGGATGCCTTGGCGGCGCTGGTGCTCCTTGGCGACGGCATAGTCGTAGAGCGCCTGGGCTGGCTCCACGCCCACGACGCTGGCGCCGCGGTCGGCCAGCAGCCGACACAGATAGCCCTGGCCACAGCCAGCGTCCAGAACACGAGCGCCACCGATGTCGCCGAGCAGACGGAAGATTGCGGGGTTGAGCATCGTGCGACGCCCAAAATCACCTTCAGGATCAAAGGCGGCAAGGGCCCGGTGCGGCATCGCGCTCCACGAGGCGATCGCCGCCGCGTTGGTGAGCTCGGTCATGGCGTGTCCTGGAGTGTTGCTGGACCACGACGGACAGATAGCCTCGCGGGTCGTTGGAGCTTGCGACCACAACGACCCCACGAGGCCGCCGCCAGTATGCGTCGTGGTGGCCGGCGACGCTCCCGACTGCTACGTGGCGCTCGGCGCGGTGCACGGCCGCTGGAAGCCGCTGCCCGCGCGCTTCAAGGACTTCATCGCGATGCCCAAGTTCAACCTCTACCAGCCGCTGCACACCACCGTGATCGGGCCACGCGACGAGCTGCTCCAGGTGCTGATCCGCACAGAGGACATGCACCGTATCGCCGAGCACGGCATCGTCGCCTACCTGCGCGAAACCAGCGGCAGGCACGCCAGGCGCACGGGCGGGCGGGAGGGCGAGCCCGGCGGCCGGCCCGGCGAGCTGGACTGGCTGCAACGACTGCTGGACTGGCAGCGCGACGCGCCCGACCCGAGCGAGTTCCTGGAGTCGTTGCGCCACGACCTGAGCGATCGGGAGGTGGTGCTGTTCACTCCCAAGGGGGACGCGCTCACGCTGCCGCACGGGTCCACTCCGGTGGACTTCGCCTACGCCCTCGGCGGCGACCAGGGACACCGCTGCGTCGGGACGCGGGTCAACGGGCAGCTCGTGCCGCTGGTCAGCACGCTCTCGGACGGGGACGTCGTCGAGGTGCTCACGGCGACGTCGGAGGGCACCGGCCCCTCCAGAGACTGGCTCGGCGTGGTCAAGACCCCGCAGGCGCAGATCAAGATCCGCCAGTGGTTCACCGAGCAGCGCCGCGGGCGCGCCATCAAGGCCGGCAGGCAGGCGATCGGCGAGGCGTTGCGCGAGACGGGCCGCTCGCTCGACGTGGTGCTGGAGGACGGCTCGCTCGCCAAGCTCGCCGCCGATCTGCGCTACCCCGACCTGGGTGCGCTGTTCGAGGCCGTGGGCGAGACGTTCGCCTCCCCCGCCTGGGTGATCCAGCGGCTCGTTGAGCGCTCTGAGCGATGATCGCCGGCGGCCTGACCTTCCCGGCGCCGACCATGGGCTGCCGGTCATGGAGCCCGCGGGTGATGGCGAGCCCCTCGGCAGGGGGTCAGGGCGGCGACGGGGTCTCGGTCAGCTCGTCGGTCTCGTCCAGCGGCACGACGCTCTGGAGGCTGCTGATCATCTTGGCCAGCGCGCGCTCGAGGTGACGCCGTTCCTCGTCGTCGAGCGCCGCTAGGGCTCGCGCCTCCAGCTGCCGATGCTCCCGCTCGATGACGCCCCGCAGGGAGCGACCGCGGTCGGTCAGGTAGAGGCGGACCAGCCGCGCGTCCCTGCTGTCGCGCCGGCGCGACAGCAGGCCGGCGGCCTCCATGCGGGTCGCCATCTTCACCACCGTCGGGGTGGTCACGTGCAGGCGGTGGGCCATCTCGCCAGGGGTGAGGCCGTCGTCGGCCCACAGCGCCTCCAGGACGAGGTTCTGGCCGACGCGCACGCCGTGGCGGCTCATGGCGACGTCGGCGGCGGCGCGCATGAGCTTGGAGGCCCGCGTGAACAGCGGGATGAAATCGCTCACTGCAGCCCAGTCTAGCCGGCAGGCAGGTCACTTGCCGGCTAGCAATCGCGCGCCTATGGTGGTCGGTAGACGGCTATCGATCATCGCCGGCGCGGCCGCGGACCGGCCGAGCCGCCAAAGGAGGCCAGCAGCCATGACGACGCTCGTGACCGGAGCTACCGGACGTGTCGGCAGCCGCCTGGTGCCGCGGCTGCTGCGGCAGGGCGAGGAGATCCGCGTCCTGGCGCGCGACGACGGCCGCGCGGCACTGCTGCGGGAGGCTGGTGCGCGGGTCGTCATCGGCGACCTCCGCGACGGCGACGCCCGCAGCCGCGCCGTCGACGGCGTCGGCGCCGTCGTCCATCTCGGCGCGTCCTTCCGTGGCGTCGCCGACGAGGAGGCGGTCTCCGTCAACCAGGCCGCCACGATCGAGCTCGCCCGTGCGGCCGTCAAGGCCGGGGTGGGACGGTTCGTGTTCGCCAGCACCAACCTTGTGTACGGGCCCGGCGTCGGCCGGCCCGCCGTCGAGGCGGACGAGCCGGCGCCCACCGGCGCCTACCCGGCCAGCAAGGCGGCGGCCGAGCGCGCGCTGCGGGAGCTGCACGATGCGCACGGCCTCGGGCTGCGCGTGGTGCGGCTGGCGTTCGTGTACGGCGAGGGCGACCCGCACCTGGCGGAGTCATTGCTGTGGGCGCGGAACTGGCCGGCGCACAAGCGGCTGCACCTGGTGCACCACGCCGACGTCGGCCAGGCGATGCTGCGGGCGCTGCGCGCCGGCGGCGTGGACGGCGCCACCTTCAACGCCGCCGACGACGCCCCGGTCACCGCGCTCGAGCTGCTGCGCCTGAACGGCGAGCCGGTCCCGGCCGATGCCGCCAGCCGCCCACTCGACAACCCGTGGGAGGGCATCGTCGACACCACCAGCATCCGTCGCGTGCTCGGTTTCCGCCCGATCTATCCGTCGGTGTACACCGCCGAGGACGCCGGGGCTCTGTGACCCTCAGGACGCCTTGCGGTACACCGAGACGTGGCGCTGGCTCTGCGCGGTGAAGGGCTCGCCGCGCCAGCCCGACCAGCGCTCCGCACGCCGCAGCCCGGCCAGTCGCGCCATCAGGTCCAGCTCGCTGGGCCAGGCGTAGCGGAGCTGCACCGGGAACAGGCGGATCCCCCGCTCGTCCAGGACGACGTGCTGGGACCGCACCCGCTGCTCGACAGCGTCGTGCACGCTCGCCTCCAGGTGCACCCGGTCCAGGTCGACGGCCCGGGTGCCGGTGCGCTGGCCGTCCTGGAACCGGCCGAGGTCGGGAACGAACGCCTCGACCACGAACGCGCCGCCCGGCGCCAGTCGCGCGGCCACCGCCGTAAAGCAACGGATCTGGTCGTCCTGGCTCAGCAGGGCGAAGAACGTGTTGAACACCACCAGGACGAGCGCGAAGCTGCGCGGGTGGGAGGGGGGCAGGTCGAGGCCGGCGAAGTCGCCGATCGCCACGGGAATGCCCGCTCCGCCGGGCTTGGCCCGCAGGCGCTCGACCATCCGGGCGGAGGCGTCGATCCCGTGGACCTTCAGCCCGCGCTCGGCGAGCGGGAGCGCGATCCGCCCCGTGCCGATGCCGAGCTCCAGCACCGGGCCGTCGCCCGCGCGCTCAGCCAGGAAGGCGACCGCGTCGTCGCTGTCGGTCGGCACGCCCTCCCAGTCGTCGTAGACCTCCGCGATGTGGTCGCCGTAGGTGGCGCTGCCGTACTGTTCCATGCCCCCTACTGAAGCACCTGGCTGTGACAGGCGCACCTGGTTTTCAGTCCTTCTCCTCCGTCTCCCGCGGCGGCAAGAGCTCGGTGTCGGCGTCCCCGTCGACCTTCGGGAGGACCTCCGTTGGGCTCCCCTCAGGCTCGGCGGCGGCTGGCTCGGGCTGGGCGGCCGGGCGCGCTCCCGGGCGCAGCGTGAACAGCGAGCGGCTGTCCACGAGCAGATCGCTGTCGATGGTCGTCATCGGCGAGTGGAGCAGCTCGTCCTCGAGCGCGGGATCGACTTTGGCGCCCGGCTCGAACGCCGGCCGCGTGGCGCGCGCCCCCCCACGCCCCCGTGCCCCGACCAGGACTGCCGATCATGAACAGCACCCCGAGCCCGGTGAAGACCACGCCGAAGAGGAAGGCGATCGGATCGAAGTCGTGACGTTGCATCGTTCTTGCCACCTCCGTGGACATGGAGCTCCGCTACGGACCGCGCCGGACCGTGATCGAGCCGACGCCCACCCCGAGGTCCAGGGTGAGCGGAGCGCCTCGTCCTGACGGCGGGTCGGTGACGTCGGAGCGGACCTGCAGCCCGCTCTGTTCGCGGCCGAGCGCCTGGATATCACCGGCTCCCACCCGAGCGTGGACGACCACCAGCTGCTCGCGGGGCACGATGACGGTCATATCGCCGGCGCTGAGCCTGCCGTTCACGGTGCGCGGCCGGGGGCCGAACGCGACGGCCGAGAGATCGATGGTGAAGTCTCCCGCGCCCAGCCGGTACTCGGATTGGACCTCGTCCAGGGTGAGCGGTTGCTCCACCAGGTCACCGGCCCGGCCGCCAACCGACACGTCCTTGAGCACACTGCTCACCGCGACCGCCGGCAGGAGCAGGCAGCCGACGACGATCAGCCACCCGGCGCGGCCCCACAGGCTCCCAACCAGCGCGCCGACGCCGATCACCGTGAGCATCAGGGCCAGGGTCCTGGCCGGGGTCATGTGGACCACGCCGAAGTTGTCGAGCGCGCCGGCCACACCGGCGGCGAGCAGCGCGAGCGCCATGGTGACGTAGCCGACGATCGGGCGGGGCCGTCGCCGGGCCGGCTCCATGACGGCCGTGGGGCTCGAGCCCCAGCCGGTCGGCGCGGTGGCGGAGGAGGCGGCACCCGCTGGCTGCCCCCAGCCGCCTGGCTGGCCCCACGCCGGCGTGGAGGTCCAGGTGCCGTACGGGTCCTGGGCGCCGGGCGGGCCGCCGGCGCCGGGCGGGCCCTGGCCGGCCGATGGCCGCGGCGACGCCGCGGGCGCCGTCCCTGCCGGAGCCGTGGCCGCCGGCGCGCCTCCCGCCGTGGCCGTGGGCCCCCCCTGCCCCTGCCCCGCCGACTGGCCCGGCTGGACGCCGCCACCAGGAGCCGGCACCGCGCCGGGAGGCACCGCGCCGCCGGGACCGGGCTGCTCAGGCGACCGGCCCCCGCCGGGCTGGTCCTGCACCATCAGCATGACGCCGAGGGCGATGAGCAGCAGCGCGAAGACCACCGTCGGCCGGGTGAACGGGCTGAACAGCAGGACCAGGGCAAGGAGCACCGCGCCGATGGCCAGATGGGTCTTCCAGCCACCCTGGCGCAGGGCCGCGGGCATGACCGCCTGCCCCTGCGGCGGTCCGTTGGGGCCGAAGGCCGGCGGGAGCAGGACCCAGCACAGCAGGTAGATCAGCACGCCGACGCCGCCGGCCAGCGTCAGGGCGACGAAGCCGACCCGGAACACCACCGGGTCGATGTTGAAGTAGGCGCCGAGGCCGCTGGCGACGCCCGCGATCAGGCGGTCGTCCATGCGGCGGGTCACGCGCCTCGGGAACTGCCCGGGATAGCCGCCAGGGGCCCCCGGCGCCCCGGGATAGCCGGCGCCGGCTCCCGGCGCCCCGGGGTACCCGCCGTGCGGCGGCGGTGCGTACTGCGGCCCGGGCGTGGGGTGGCCGTGCTGGCCGGCGCCCGTCGGGAGCGGGGAGGGCTCCTCGCGGTCCTTGGGCCCCTTTGGCTCGACGTTCTCGTCAGGCATTGGGTCGACGCCTCCTCATCACGGCGATGCTGGCCCTCCCGGCGAGCGCCGGTGTGGACCATCGCAAGCGTTCACCCACGAGGCCCGCGCCACCATCCGGGATCGCCCTGGAACATCCCTGACCCGCTGGTGAGACCATCAGGGTCCTACCCCGTAGCGCGCGGCCCGGCGCCGATGCCACCATATCCGAGCAGGTAGGCGGCCACGGCGCCGGATCAGGTCCGAGCGGCGCGCCGGCCGCGGCGATCAGGAGACGACCGACGAGCCAGACCAGGGCACCACGGCCGGACGCCACGCCGACGCCGGCTACGCCGACCAGGCCGCCGGCGCGCCGGCGTGGCTTCGAGGCGTGGGGCATCGCCCGCAGCCGCAGCAACCAGGTCATCGTCGGCGTGGCGGGCGGCCTGGCCGAGCGGCTCGGCGTTGACCCCGTGGTCGTCCGCATCGCCTTCGTGCTCCTCACCATCGCCGGCGGCATCGGTCTGATCGCCTATCTGCTGCTCGCCTTCGCCACCGATCGCGCCGGCGCCGCAGGCCCGACCCGGTGGCGCGAGCCGACCCGTCGGCGGACCTTCTCGTTCGTCCTGATCGTGGCCGGCATCATGCTGCTTCTGCGGGAGCTGGGCCTGTGGTTCGGGGACCGGGTGGTGTGGCCGGTGGCGCTGGCCGCCATCGGCTCCGCGGTGATCTGGGCCAGAGGCGACGACGAGGACCGCGCCCCCTGGCTCCAGTTCAGCGCCGTCATGCGGCGCAACCCGGCCGAGTCCCTGCTGGGCGACCGCGCCTCCCTGCCCCGGGTGGTGGTCGGCGCGCTGCTGGTGGCCAGCGGCATGGGCTACGTGCTCGCCACCAGCGACGCGCTCGCGACGGTCGGCAGCGCCCTGCTGGCCATCGCCGTGACCGCCGCGGGCCTCGGGCTCATCCTGGGACCCTGGATCCTGCGGCTGTACCGCCAGCTCACCGAGGAGCGGCGCGAGCGCATCCGCTCCGAGGAGCGCGCTGAGATGGCCGCCCACCTGCACGACTCGGTGCTGCACACGCTGGCGCTGATCCAGCGCGCCGACGCCCCCATGGAGATGGTGACGCTCGCCCGCCGTCAGGAGCGGGAGCTGCGGCAGTGGCTGTACGCCAAGCCGGCCCCGCTTGCGGAGAAGCGCCTGAAGACGACGGTCGAGGCGCTCGCCGGCCGCGTCGAGGAGCTGCACGCCGTCGCCGTCGACGTGGTCGTGGTCGGCGACGAGCGGCTCGACGAGCGCTCGCGCGCCGTGGTGCTCGCCTGCCAGGAGGCGGCCATCAACGCGGCCAGGCACTCCGGCGTGCCGCGCGTCTCGGTGTACGTTGAGGCGGAGCCGGAGGCCATCACCGCCTACGTGCGCGACGAGGGCAAGGGGTTCGACCCCGAGACGATCCCTCCTGACCGGCACGGCATCCGCGACTCGATCCGAGGGCGCATCGAGCGGCATGGCGGCACGGTCACCATCAACAGCGAGCCGGGGGGCGGCACGGAGATCTCCGTGTACATGCCCCGCGAGAGGAGATGAGCAGCGTGAGCGCTGGCGTGGAAGGCGCCCCGGCGGCCGGAGGGGGCGGCCGGATCCGGGTGTTCCTGGTCGACGACCACCGCTTCTTCCTCTCCGGCCTGCGTGCCGAGCTGGGCGAGCAGTTCGAGATCGTGGGCGACGCGGGTGACGCCGACACCGCCATCGAGGGGATCCGCCGCGCCCGCCCGGACGTGGTCCTGCTCGACGTGCACCTGCCGGGCGGCGGGGGGCGGGCGGTGCTCGAGACCGTGCGGCAGACGCATCCTGAGGTGCGCTTCCTGGCACTGTCGGTCTCCGACGCCGCCGAGGACGTGATCGGCGTGATCCGCGCCGGCGCGCGCGGCTACGTCACCAAGTCGATCGCGCCCGCCGACCTGGCCAGGGCGATCCGCCGGGTCCGGGACGGCGATGCGGTGTTCTCACCGCGCCTGGCCGGCTTCGTGCTCGACGCCTTCCACGGCGAGCTGACCGGTCCGATCGACCCGGAGCTGGACCAGCTCACGGTGCGCGAGCGCGAGGTCCTGCGCCACATCGCCCGCGGCTTCACCTACAAGGAGGTCGCCAAGCGCCTGCACCTGTCGGTCAAGACGGTCGAGACGCACGTCTCCTCGGTGCTGCGCAAGCTCCAGCTCTCCAACCGCCACGAGCTCACGCGCTGGGCCAGCGACCGCCGCCTGGTCTGAGCCCTGGGTGTGGAGCGCAACGTCATACCCCCGTGGTCGATCCGGGGCGGAGAACCATCAGGACGGTGACGGTGACCCACAGCAGGTTGAACGTTCCCGTGTGCATGGCAAGCCGTGCTGTTGCGCGTTGTATCGGCTCGGTTGCTGGTGATGAGGTACTGCTGATGGTGTCCAGGATGGCCCGCTGTCGGGGTAGGACCAGCAGGGCCAGGATGGCCGCTGCGATCGCGGTCAGGGTGATCGAGACGATCAGCCAGGTGTCGCCGAGCACGTGCAGGCTGCTGGCGGTTGCGAGCCCGAAGACGGGCACCACAACCGCGACGGCGGCGTAGACCCTGCTGATGCGGTGCAGGGTCCGCACCGCGGCCATGGGTTGGTCGTCGTCGGGCTGGGACCTGGCGCGGCGTGCAGCAACCTACATTATGGTCATGCACACCGTGGCTGTTCTCGCCCTGGACGGGGTCGTTGCCTTCGACCTGTCCACTCCTATCGAGGTGTTCAGCCGCACCCGGCTGCCCGACGGCCGCGCCGCTTACCGGGTCCGTGTCTGTGCCGTGACCGAGCAGGTCGACGCCGGCGTGTTCACGCTGCGCGCGCCATGGGGACTGGACGCCCTGGCCGAGGCGGACACGATCATCCTGCCCGGTTGCGCCGATCCCACCGCCCCGGTCCCCGCCGAGGTGCTGCACGCGCTGCGCCAAGCGGCCGACAACGGTACCCGGATCGCGTCGATTTGTGCGGGAGCCTTTGTTCTTGCCGCCACGGGGCTCCTGGATGGGCGGCGGGCCACCACTCACTGGCTCGCCGCTGCCCTCCTCGCCGCGCGGCATCCCGCGGTGGAGGTGGACCCCGATGTGCTCTACGTGGACCAGGGTCAGTTTCTGACCTCGGCCGGCGCCGCGGCAGGGCTGGATCTCTGCCTGCACCTGATCCGGCGTGACCATGGCTCGGCCGTGGCCGCCGACGCAGCCCGGCTGTCGGTGATGCCCTGGAACGCGAGGGCGGCCAAGCCCAGTTCATCGTCCACGAGCAGCCTCCCACCCCTCGGGGCTCGGTCATGGAGCCTCTGTTGCGATGGATCCAGGACCATGCCGGCAGTGACCTCACTCTCGACGACATCGCTGCCCAAGCCGGCATGAGCATCCGAACCCTCAACCGCCGCTTCCGCGAGCAGACCGGCACCACACCGCTGCAGTGGCTGCACCGCGCCCGCATCCGCCAAGCGCAGTACCTGCTCGAGACGACCGCACACCCGGTCGACCGCATCGCCACGCAGGTCGGCTTCGGCTCACCCACCGCCTTCCGTGACCGATTCAAACGCCTTGTCGGAGCGAGCCCTCACGCCTACCGCCGCGCCTTCCAACGACCCCCAGCGCACCGGCATTGCGACTAGTGGCCCGTCAGCCTTGAGTTGCAGGGTAGAGGTGCTTGAGCTTGGGGGTCGGGATAATGGACATAGACCAGGTCCTTGACGCAGTACGTCCAGCCGACGCGGGTGCGCCGTGCCTCGACGACCTCCAGTTGGACTAGCCGCTGTGCCAGCAGCCGCGGCCGCGGCGTCCGGCGCTTGCGACCCTCGGGCGAGGCGCTACACGCCAGCGCGACCAGATGGGCCTCCTGCTCCCCGTCGAGCTTGCGGCGGTACTCGTGCTCTGGCGCCTTGCGGTCCACGGCGGCCTGCAGCCCACCGGCGGCGCACTTCTGGCGCACCCGCGCCACTTTGGTGTGGTGGATTTCCAGTGCGGTGGCCATCACCCGGTCGGTCCAGCCGGGGCCCGCCTCACCCTGGTTGGGATTGAGCAGGATGTGGGCGTGTTCAGGGCGCGGGCCGGAGCGGCCCCGGCCGATCAGAGTATCGAGCCGGGCACGCGCTTCCTCAGACAGGACGACGACGTGCTGCTTGAGCATGCTTGGCTCCTCCAGCGACCGGATCCTCGACCGCAGGAGCATGAGGCCGCATCGAATACCATGCAGACCACGGTTGGCCAGGCCCCCTACCCCACCGGTGCCCGACGCAGCCCCTCACGGGTGCGCCGGAGCAGTTGCAGGACAAGTTGCTCGTCCGCTGGGTTCGTGCCGAGGAGCCGGTTGACGTGCAGGTGAATGTAGCTGCGGCAAAGCTGGGCAAGCGGACGGTGGAGAAGGTCGTCGTGTTCAAGTGACTTGAGCAGCGCAGCCGCGGACGCGAGCGCTGCGCGCCGCGCTGCCAGCAGCGCGGCGAGGACCTCGCCTCCGGGCGATTCGGCAACCGCGCCCGGGCAGCCGAGGAGCCGGCGCAACTCGCGTTGGCGACGGCGGTACTGCTCACCGTCATGACGCGAGGGCGAGGCGGCCCGTCGGTAGACATCCGTTCGCTCCTCGGCGTTCAGGCCGATCTCATCGAGCAGTTCATCGATGCTCAGCATCGCCAGCGTTGTCATGTCGAAGGAGAGCCCGTCCTCCCGGCTCACGCGCAGCATCTCGGCGACCGCCGGGCTGTCGGCGATGAACACCGCCTCCGACGCCAGCATGCCCTTCTCGCCGCCGTAGCGCTCAATCTCGCGCTCGTAGGTGTCGAAGGCGAAGCCCGTGCACACGCCATCCACCACCAGCTCGGCCGCCCATCCGCAAACATGTTGCATGAGCGACCCCAACAGCGTCGCTGGCTCGCCGTGGAACCGCACGCGCAGGTGCGGGTCTGGATCGGCGTAGCGTAGGAAGAACCAGCCGTCGGACAGCTCAGCCCCGGTCGCGAACGCTCCGAAGGAGCGCAGCGGTCCGGCAATCAGCTCGTCTTGGAACAGCGGTGGGCCGTAGAGCTTTAGATACAGCCAGTCGCTGCCCGGCACGCGCAGGCGCACGCGCCGAGAGACCGGTCCGACATGCGCGCGCGCGGGCTCGGCCGTGGTGGCAGGCGCAGGCGGCTCGCGCAGCGTTACGGGCACGACCAGCTCGGTGATGTGACCTCCATCCGCGCCGGGCAGCCACGCGTCGGCCGGCCCGGGCACCGCCTCCTGCAAGAGCGCTGTGCGGCCTTCGGGAAGCTCTTGCAGTATCTCGACGTGCTCCCGATCATCGAGGTCGAGTAGCAGCCGGTTGTCGCCGACGGCGAGATACACGTGGCGTGGCACGGACCAGCGCTCACGCCATGCGGCGAGCCTGTCAGCGAAGCCGCCGGCGGGCCCGGCCGCCAGTTCCGTCGCCGCGGGATCGATGCGCCATTGTGCGAGCGCCAGGACGATGCGCCCGCACTGCACGCGCGGCAGGAACGGGAAGGCGGCCGCCGGCCCCCAGTCAAACGGAGCGAGCTGGCAGCGACCTGCGCCCGCGACGTCGAGCAGAAAGCGAGCCACCGGAGGCGCCCGCAGCGGATTGAGCATGTGCCCCTGGACTCCGACGACCTCTACGTCCCGTGCGGGGCAGCGGACGACGAGGCGTCCGGCCCGTACGCCGACGACCAGCTCGTTCACTGGCACGACATGCTCGGCCGCGACGCCGGGCAGCGTGGCGATCACGATCTCCAGGGTGCGGACGGCGGGGCGGATGGCGACGTTGGCTGAACGCGCTCGCTGCGGCGTATAGACGACCTCGGCAAGGACGCATCCAGGAGCAAGGGCAGCCTCGGCGCTGGCGACTTCCGCAAGCGCCGCCTTCGCCCGGGGTCCCAGCAGATCGGCGAAGCGACCGAGGTTCCGTCCCGCCGCGCCCGCGCCAAGATTCGGCCCGACCACCACCTGGAAGTTCCCGGCGTCGACGGCCGCGGGCGATGGCGCGGCCACGAAAACCGAGATATCCAGCGAGGGTGAGGCGGCGATTGCGTGCGGCGTCCACGTCTCGAGCCGCCCCAGCAACTCGTCGTCGAGCTCGACGACGAGTTGGCGGTTGCGGTGCGCATCGAGGGCGAGATCGCGCAGGAGCTGTTGGCGCCGTGCGTCGCCCTGGCGTTCGACGTGGTCCTCGGCGCGATTATCGGGCGGCCCAAGTCCGAAGTCCGGGTCGATCAGCTCGAGCAGCGGGACCTCGCGATCCGGCCCGTACCGTGCTACGAATGCCTGCCGGTACGCGTCGAGATGCGGCGGCCCGTCCGGAACCGGGCTCAGCCGTAAGAGCAGGTCGACGGCGCGGGCGGCCTCCGCGCCGACCGCGGCGTGCACATGGGCGCCCACAAGCGGCAGCGCCATGTCGGTCTGCAGGAGGTTCGCGGACGCTGCGGTGGGATGCAGCGCACGGACCCGATTGAGCAGGCCCAACCACGCTCCGTCACGCTCCTCGAACGGGAGCCCATCCCACGCCCCGAGCGCGTCGCGCAGCTCCGCGAGACCGTCGGCGACGGCTTTGGCGGCGGAAATGCCCGCAAGGCGGTCGCGGACATGGGAGGCGGGGTCAACACCGGTCAGCGGCGGTCGCAGGTCGGACAGCAGCAGGCCCTCACGCCACAGCTCGTCGATGAGCCGTTGCACCTTCTCGGGTGTCGCTCCTGGCGCACTGCCCAGCGCTTCGACGAGCACCGCGGGGGAGGTCGGCACGTGGGCCAGCTCAAGCGCCCGCCGCACCGCACCGGTGGCGCGCACGGAGACCAGCGGCCCCGAGCCGCTCCTTAAGAAGGCCCGGTCGCCGCGGAGCATCACGGCCGAGTTGGCCACCAGCCGCAACCCGGGGCGGACCTCGGGGTCGCGCTCGAGGCTCGCGACGAGGTCGAGCAGCCACTCCATGTCCGGACGCGTACGTGTCCGGAGCGGCTCCGCCGCGAGCGTGACGTCGGTCTCCGCTCCCCACCCGACGAGAGCTACGCCCGCGAACAGGCCGTAGGGCGTCGGCCGGGTGCTCATCCGGATCAGGTAGCGCAGTAGCTTACCGCGCACACGCCGCGCCTTACGGTCGTTGGGTCGTGTCCGGGCCAGCATGGCGGCCAGACTCGTGCTCGCCACGCCGATCGCCGCACGCACGCACGGATCGTCGGGCAGCAGCGAGGTGCCGGAGGTGATGGCTCCGGCGGCGCGCGCCGCGCTGGCGGCGAGCAACGGCGCGCGCACCAGCGCCCAGTCCAGCGGCGCATATAGCCCATCGCGGCGGCGCGTGGAGCGCCGGCGCTCGGTGTCCTTCGGGCTTAGCACGTTCGGAGTCACGAGAGCAGGAAGAGCCGGTCCCAGGTCGGCTCTGTGTCCGTCGCCGCGGCGAGCAGCGCCATCGCGATACCGGGCGCGCCATCGAGCAGCCCGGCGTGATCCACGGGGTTGGGTCCCGGCTCGAGCGACGCGTAGGCAAGGGGGCGCTCGGGTTCATAGGCGGCAAGCAATTGGTCGACGAGGTCCGCCGCTGCGTCGGAGAAAGCGGCCAGACCGGTGTCGTGCGCGAAGCGCAGCACGATCTGGAGCAGGCCCGCGACCCCGTGGCAGAGCGTCGGCGACTCGATCCGTCGCTGCCTTACCGGGCGGCGCAGTACCGCGTGCATGGCCTCGACCGCAAGCTCGCGCAGCCCGGCGTCGTCCAGCGCATCACCGGCGAACCACAACGCGCGAGCAACGCCGGGGCTGCCGTAGCACCATGCACTGCGGCACGGCTCGAGCCTGGGATCCAGCTGCGGCGCATCCGGTGAGGGGAGCGGTACGACCGCCGGCCAGTTGACACCCCATTCGTCGTCGGCGCGATGAGCGAGGAGCCAGTCAGCGAGCTCGCGCACCGCCTCGTCCTGCCCCGGGACCTCCAAGCCAGCACGCAGCGCCAAGGCGAGCAGGGCCAACGGCCCTGGGATCCCATGCGCGAGCCCGCAGTTGAGGCCGCCCCACGGGCACAAGCGCACCAGGGACTCGTCGCCCAACAGCTGCGGCGGCGTCATCCAGCGTGGCGGCTTCGCTTGCGGCTCGGCGAGCGAGACCAGCCCGCTGAGAATCTGAGGCAGCACTCCGTGCGCATCGCGCTCAAGCAGATACACGCCGATCCCGCTCGCACCGGAGATCACGTCGAACTCGCTCACTCCACCCCGCCCGTGGCCCGAGCGCAAGCGCTCACCGCAGGCGACCGCCTGCGGTGCCAGCACCTCGTCCAAGCCGGACAGCAGCTGCTGGTAGCGCGCGCCGCCGCGGCTGAGCGACGCGGTGGCGAAGGCGAGGCCGCTCAGGCCTCCGAAGAGGCCCGGGGGGACTCGAGGAGCACGCTCGGCCTCCCGCGCGGCAACTGTGAGGAAGCCATGCGCAAGCACGTCCCACCGTTCGCCCGGCAACCATGCGTCCATGTGGGCGCACAGCACCGCCAGGCCCGCGTCGCCCGCTGCGATGCCATACGGGTCCCAGCGAAGGGCAGAAGGGAACTGTGTCTGTCGACGTGCGGCGGCCAGTGCGACCGACCGGTACTCCGGATCGGTTGACCGGACGACGACCTCACGCGCGACGGTCGCGGCGGCGACGCGCCGCTGTGGGTCCAGGACGCTCCTCCACGGCATGTCAGCCCGAGATCGACTAGGGAATGGGACAGCACGAGACGTAGCACGTGAAGCCGGGGGAACCTGGGCACGTAAAAAAGCATGTGATCGACTCGATCGGTCCAGCCGGGAGTGTCTCTTCCTCCACCGACATCGCACGCCCGAGCCGAACGTCGAGGTCGAATTGGTCGAGCGGCCGCCCGGTGCGGGTCCGCGTGTACTCGATTGTCGCGCCTCGGCGGAGGGTCACACGTGTGGCTTCATCACCGAGGAACGGCGGCGCCTTCGCCGGGATAGCCGCCATGTGCACGACATCCTCGACGCGGAACTCCGCGTAGTAGTCGATGTCGCGCGTGAAATACAGACGCCGGAAGCCCGGACGGTCGCTGTCCCCCAGGAAACCGCTCATCCTGAGCACGGGCTCAGGTGGCTGGGCCGGGTCGGGTCGGAGGCTCGCGACGATCGGATCCTGCGGCCGGTCGATCCCCTCCTCCGCTCCTTCCGAAGCGTACTGATCGTCATCGCCAGCCATATGCCCCCTCCTCGGCGGGAGAAAGTCGGATACTCTCACGCCGCCTGACGGCGATCCAGGGCATGGTCAGCCCAGAGTGCCGAGCACCTCGGTCACCAGGGTGGCCCAGTGCCTCGCGTCGCGCAGGAGGCTGCCCTCTCGTCCCATGACGTAGAAGGCGTCGACTACCTCGGCGCCGAAGGTGGCGATGCGGCCGGAACGCACCTCCACGCCGCAGGCGTCCAGCGCTCTGGTCATTCGGTACAGCACCGCCGGGCCATCGGCGCCGCGCACCTCCACCACAGTGGCGAGCTCAGAGGCGTCGTCGTCGAACAGCACCCGCGGAGGAGGGCGCAGCTGCACTGGTTGGCGGTAGGCTGCCTCGCGCTTGGCCGGGCGGCCCTCAGGACCAAGCGACGCTGCAGCGGGAGGACACAGCGTGGCAGTCAGCGCGCAACGCTTCCGGTCGTGGGGTCGACCGGCGCCTCACGACCACGAATGCTCGGATCAAGCCAAGCACCTCTACCCTGCAACTCAAGGCTGACGGGCCGCTAGTCGTTCTGGGGTTGGAAGTCGTGACCAAGGATCGGAACCCGGGTACGGGGCGGGGGGACCAGGACAAGTGGCGGTGGCTCCTATACTTCCCTGGCCGGCCGTCGACGTGGCGGCCAAGTGCCAAGGCGGTCATGTGGGTCACGTGTTCGTCCGGTTGAGCGGATACACGGTACGGCTGGTGCCCTATTGGCCGTACCGTTTCGCGCACGTCGATGCGGACCCACGGGCCGTGGAGGTCACCCGGTGGACGGCCACCGGCCTGGCGACGGCGGTCGTCGACGCGACACACGCCAGCCCGGTGGCCGATGTCGTCGACATTCTGGACGGGCCTTCGACCGGCAGCTGGCGGATCGAGACGTCGGTGTTCACCGCGCTGTGGCCGGACGAGTTCACCATCGAATCATCGCAGGACGCTGCTGACCCCACCGCGTTTTATCTCCTGAGCGCTGGACAGGCCGTGATTTTCCCGCAGGGGCCGCTGCCCGCCGAGCGAGTGCCCTCACCGGCTGATCTGGTGGCGGTGGGGCAGACGCTGGTCGACAGGTGGCGGGTGGGCGGAATCGAGGTCGTCGAATTGGAGTACCAGCACGAGGCCGAACGCTGGTGGCAGAGCCACTGGCTCATCCCCCATGGCGACCAGCACGTCCTCATCCTCACCGCGCAAGCTCCTGCCCGCGAGGTGACGCTGACCCGCGCCGCAGCCGAGTTGGTGGCGACAAGCGTCACGCCCGCAGCCACCTGACACGCCGAGTCGCCTAGCCCGCCTTGGCGGGCTAGGTAGGCCGCCGCGGGCCAAAAGTGGTGATGATGGCGCGGTCGTCGCGGCGAACGCCGACCAGGCAACCACCCCAGGGTTCCGTCAGCCCGAGCTACCCCAAGTGAGCGTCATACACCCTTTGAGCAACATGCTGGTACCAGGCTGTTTCACAAACCCCCGCGAACCGGGTTCTAGGCTGTCGAGCCGGCGGCCGGCCGGTTCAGGGGCTCCACCATCCTGTCGGGCGAGGGTCGAAGCCACAGCGTGGCGTTGGTGGGCTCCATGGTCTGGTCGACCACGCCCAGCAGCTCAGCCGAGAGCGAGTCCAGGTCGATCTCCTCCGCAGCCGGGCGCTGAACGCCGCGATCGTCCTGGCGGCGTCGTAGCGGCGCCGGTTGAAGCGCCGGTCCACCGCGGCCTGAATGCGGCGGCGGGCGGGCTGGAAGGCCGCGGCGACCGTCAGCGTCGCGGCCGCCACCGCCACACTCGAGGAGCGGCCGAACAGCTGCCCGAGCATCAGCACCAGGCCGGCGTAGCCGCCGCCCAGCAGCGCGGTGAGCAGCCCATAGACGACCGTGCGGTTGATGAGCCGGTCGATGTCGTACAGCCGGTAGCGCAGCATGCAGCAGCCACACCAGCACGCTGAGCACGGGCGCAGAGGTGAACCACTTCAGCTGCTGGCGCTCCTCGCCCCGCGCTCGCCGGAAACGCACCACCATCGATGCCGCCGCCAAGATCGTCACCACAAGCAGCACCGCCGCGGCCGCCCACAGCCCCAGCAGGACGGTACCGGCCGCGGCCGCCCAGGCGACCGGCCGCCAGCGCGCAGACACCAGCCGCCCGCTGGGAAACAGCAGCAGCAGCAGCAGAAACGACAGCAGCCCCAGCACGACACGCCACGGCCACTGGCCCAGCCACGCCATCACTTGGCCGCCGGGCAGCGAACCCGCCTCGCGGACCAGCGCGTACCAGGCGTAGTCCTGGCCGAAGAAGGCCGGGCCGAGCAGCAGCCCCACCGCGCAGCACAGCCAGCCGACCGGGTTACGTGGCCGGCGAGCCACGATCACCGCCCCCACGGTCGGATAGGCCCCCCCAACCCAGCCGCGTGAGCACGGCGCTGCCGACGTCCGTGGTGGGATCGTTGATCGCCCGCAGCAGAAAGCTCGCCACCACCAAGCCCCAGTAGGTCGCCAGGGTGACCCAGGCGACCCACACCGCAGCGTGGCCCCTCGGATCCGCGTCGTGCCACCGCCAAGGAGCCCAGCTGGCAGGTCTGGCCGAACGTGCCACGTGCTGTCCTTCAGTGTCGTCGACGACCACCAGCACTGTCGGTTCCGCGGTGACCGTGCTCCACCCGCCAGCATGCACCGCCAGCGTTCCGACAACGTTACGAGCTACGTCAGCGTCTCCGCGACCGCACAGCGACCGCCCGGGGGTTTGTGAAACAGCCTGCTATCTAAAGCGGCCTGACTGAAGTCCTGCATGTAATCCTCCGGCAGCCCCACGTTGAGCTGCCTGGCGCGGCGGTCGTCAGGATCTGGGCGGGGCTGAGGGCGCCGAAGAAGGCGCGGAAGGTAGCATGCCTGACCGTGGAATACTTCTTCTACTGCCGTGGCCGGCCGGGGACCGAGGCGCTGTTGGAGGAGCTGGCCGAGGCCCACTGGTCGTTCATGGACGGCTATGCGGAGGCGATGATCGCCAGGGGGCCGACGCTGACCCCGGACCGCACCACGTGGACCGGCAGCATGCATATGGTGGACCTGCCTGATGCCCAGGCAGCGCGGGTGTTCGCCTTCCAGGAGCCCTTCTACCGGGTTGGCGTGTACGGCGAGGTGCTGGTGCGCCGCTGGCGCAACGCGCTGGGCCGCACGATGTGGGACTACCCCGCCGAGCCCGGCGATGACCGGCGCTTCCTGGTCATCGGTCGCGGCAAGCCGGGCGTGGACGCGGCCCGCCAGGCCCTGGGGGCGGCGCAGCGGCGCTGGTTCGGCGAGCCCGGCCACCGCGACGGGTTCATCCTGCGCGGTCCCTTGCTGTCTGACGACGGCGCCGGGTGGGTGGGCAGCGCGCTGCTGGTTCAGCTCGGTGACCGCGCCGCTGTGGAGGCCATGCTGGCCGGCGCGCCCTACGTGCAGGCCGGGCTGTATGCCAGCGTGGAGATCCACGACTGGCAGTTCGGCGGGCGCCACCAAGGCTGACGCGGCCTGCTCATGGTTTTGCGTGTAACCGTCGGGCAGCCACGGGGGGCTGTGCGGCGCGGCGGTGGCCAGCAGTTGCTCGGGGGTGCGCTCGCGGAAGAAGGCGTGGACTTGGCGGATGCGGCTCTGGATGGTCAGGGTCGGGTTGTTGGCCAGCCACGCCTTGAGCGCGCCCCAGATGCGCTCGACCGGGTTGTCGTGGGGGCTGTAGCGCGCCCCGTGCAGCACCAGCAGGCGGGGATGGGTCGCCAGCCAGCGCTGCACGATCTTGGAGCGGTGGATGATCACGTTGTCGCAGACCACCGCCACCGCTGGCGCGGCCGAGTAGGCGGCCAGGAGCTGCTCGCAGAAGGCGGTGAAGGTGGCGCTGATGGCCTTGCGGGTGACCTGGTAGAACCACTGGCCGCTGGCCAGGTCGACCGCGCCGAAGATGGTGCGTCGCCGGTTCTTACCGGGGGTCATGACGTGCTGCCGCTGTCCCCTGGCGATCCAGGTGGCCCGCACCCACGGCAGCAGGTTGATGTGGGTCTCGTCTTCGGCCACCACCACCGCACCGGGGGGCAGGTCGCGGATCTGCTGGTGCAGGTCGGCGAGGATCTGGTCGCGGTTGGGGTCGCCCTTGGCGACCAGGCGGGGCCGCCGCCAGCAGGCGACCTCAGCGACGCGGCGGTGCAGGGTCCGCAGGCTCATGGCAGGCCGGCCGAGCCGCTGGTAGAGCCGACCGATCGTCCACGCCTTGGGCTGGGCCAGCAGCCGGCGAATCCGCCGGCCGAGCCTTGGACTGCCAAGGCGGGGACGGCCCGGGCGGGGACGGTCGTCAAGCCCAGTGGCCCCGTGGGCGTTGTAGCAGTGGATCCAGCGGCGCACCGTGGCAGGGTCGCAGCCAAGCAGCTCGGCGATGGCGCTGGCGGGCCAGCCGCGCTGGGACAGCAGGATCATCACCAGGCGGGTGGCGACCCGGTGGGGGCCGTGCAGCAGGCGCAGCAGGTCGCAGGGGCAGGCGGCTGGGCAGGAGGGGTTGGCGTACACGCTGGGGGGACGCATACTGGCGGCGGCCTCGTCGGGTCGGCTGTGCTGTGGAAGGCTTCAGCGACCCACGAGGCTACTTCATCAGCACGATCCCTCACTGCCGGTTACGTGCAGAACTTCTGGTCACCCGCTTAGAGTCAAGTCGCCGAGGCTCTCTTGCGTATCAGGCATGTCCAGGTGACCCGCTCAAGCCATACTGACTGCTGTGAATGACCCGCGCGTCGAGACACTCGATTACAGCTTCGTGCCAGTGGACGACCGGCACGACTACTCCAACGCGGTCGCCTGGCAGGGCCAGGTGACCGATACCGTGAAGGTGGGGCACGCCGAGTACCCTCGGCCTCCACTGAGAGACCTAGCAACCTCCGCACTCGTGGAGGAGTTGCTCCAATGGGTTCGGGACCTTCGAGAAGGCCGTCAGCGGATGCTTGTCCTTGCCTACCTGTTCTTCACGCGGCTGGCATATGAGTACGGCGACGAGGTTCGTGCCGCCGCCGATCTCAACGTGTCGAGGAAGGTCCTCGTCACCCTGCGGAAGCTCGCGGCAAAGAACGACCCGAGCGAGCGGAGGAAGGTAGAGGGGCCGATCCAACCGTTGAGTGAGGCCGAGCGCCAATGGATCCTGGCCGCTCCGCCGAGACTCACGCGGCAGGTATCCGAGATCGACGCCGGTTCCCAACCGATCAAGCTCACCATGGCCGACCTCCCTTCGCTGTAGACGACGAAGGGTCGAACAGCCGCGCGAATCGCGTACTGCAGCGCGGAGGCCGCCCCGACCTCGATCACCGACCTCTTCTCGCCCTCGATGGTCGGAGAGGAGCGATTGGCTGCCGAGACATGCCAGGACCTGACGGAGTACTGCTAGGGCTACTGCGCTGAAGCCGTCGTGGTGGTCGTCGTGCCGCCGTCCTGCTGCTGACCGCTGGGGCAGGGCAGCGTCGTGGTCGTTGTCGTCGTGGTCGTGGTGCTGGTGGTCGTCGTGGTCGACGGGCACTGCGTGGTCGTTGTCGTCGTGGCGGTGGTGGGCGGCGCGGTGGTCGGCGGCCGAGTCGTCGTCGAGGCGGTCGTGCCCGGCCGACCGGTGGTGGTCGTGGCGCCTCCCGCGGTGGTCGTGGTGGCGCCTCCGCCCGCGGGTGTGGTGGGCGCCGGCGGGAACGGGCCCGCCGGCGGCGGCGCCGGCGACCCAGGTGGACTGGCGGCGAGCGGCGGGAAGCCGGAGCCTGGCGCGCCGACGCCCGGGACCCCCGGCACCCCCGGCGACCCGGGCGCCCCAGAGCTGGCGGGCCCCACCGCGACCGGCACCGTGGCCAGCGAGCCCAGGCCGGCGCGCTGCTGGTAGAAGTTGGCCCACGTGATGACCGCCGAGACGTACTCCCAGGAGTGGTTGTAGGCGTAGATGGCGTTGCGCAGGTTGGTGTCGTTGGTCATGGGGCCGTTGGAGTTCAGGCAGAGGTAGCCGGCCGCGCTGACCGCCGCGTCGAAGAGGTTGCTGGGATTGGCCTGCCCGTCGCCGTTGCCGTCCCGACCCAGCGAGGCCCAGGTGGAGGGGATGAACTGCATGGGCCCGACCGCGCGGTCCCAGACGAAGTCGCCATCCCAGCGGCCGCCGTCGGAGTCGCGGATCGCCGCCGTGCCCGCCTGCCCGTTGAGCACCGGTCCGAGGATGGTGGGGGTGACGTCGCCGGCCGCGCTGAACCGGGCCATCTCGCCGAGGTGGCGGCCATGGTTGGACTCGATGCGGCCGATCCCGGCCAGCACGCTCCAGGGAAGCTTGCAGGTCGGGTCGAAGCCGGCGGCCCAGCTCTCGGCCTCGCGGTAGGCGCGCAGCGCCATCGCGGGGATCACGGCGTCGCCGTCGGTCGGCTGCGGCACCTGCTGCACCGGTGGGGCGGCGCCGTTGCCGTTGGCGGCCTGCCGCGCCGCGGCCGCCTGCGCCGCGGCGTCCTTGGCCGCCTCACGTCCGCGCAGCCACGCCTGGTAGCGGGCGGCCGCCTCGTCCTGTGAGCCGAAGCCGTTGCTGCCGGCGGCGAACAGCTCGCTTCCCTCACCCGGCACGAGACTCGGCAGCGCCGCCAGCGCGGCCAGGATCGCAAGTCCCCACAGCGCGCCGTTCTTGTACTGGCGAAGCGGCAGGCGGGGAACTCTCACTCTCGGTCTGGCAAGCCTCAGTCGAGGAAAATGCATAACAGGCGACTCCGTGGCATGGGTTCTTCCATAGAAACACAGGGCCGAGGATCACGACACCCCTATCCGGTGCACCCGGTATCCGGTGCACCCGGTATCCGGTGCACCCGGAGGAGTTACCCAAAGCACCGTAAGCCATACCACGCATTCGTGTGATCCAAAAGCCCTGGATATCCTCCCAATGCAGGCGTCGGGGTAATACTACCTGATATGCCCTAGACAGCCGGCTTCCGTTAACGTGTTTAACTTGTCATTGTGTGGGCCTCCGACCAAGCCGAACCATGCCCGTGGCTGATGCCAGCATCCGGTGACGCCGGCGATGAAAGGACTAGGAAAAAAGGGCTAGGCTCGAACGGCCCAGTCGGCCAGATCCAGTCGATGCCCACCGAGCAACCGCCGCTTAGAGGACGACGACCTAGTAACTTATGACTATAAGCGCTGGATTGCATGCTCTGCTCGTGTATCTTGAGGACTCAGCTTGGGGGCCCTGGCCTCCGAGTGGTGCCGACCTCGAGCCCTCCAGAGGCCCGACGTGACCATTGACAGCGCCACCATGCTGGCCGCCGACGCCGCGGCCGCCGCGGCGGCTGGCGCGGCCGCGGTCTCCTGCTTCCGCGCGGCCTCGCGGGGCCAGTACGGCTGGGGTCGGGCATGGACGATCGCCATGCGCCGGGCGCTGCGCCTGCTGGGCGCGGCGGCCATCGCCTGGGGGCTCGGCCACCTGCTCCGCGTCTGCCTCACGCTGATCGGCGCACGGCACTCCCCCTTCCCCGGCCCGGCGGACGCCGTCCTGCTCGCCGCGATCGCCCTGGCCGCGCTCGGGATGCTCTCCTACCCGACCGCGCCGATGCGGGCGCTGGCCCAGGCGCGCACGCTGCTCGACGGCCTGCTGATCGCCGCGTCGCTGCTGTTCGTGTGCTGGGCGACCGTGCTCGGCCCGGTCTACGGGGCCGGCGCGGGCCCGCTGCTGCCGCGCGCGACCGGCCTCGCCTACCCGCTCGGCGACATCGTCGCCATGACCGTTGTCTTCTCGCTCCTGGCCAGGGCCCGTGGACGGGGCATACTGCAACCCGTCCTGCTCGTCGCCGCCACCGTGGCCATCAGCGTGGCCGACTCCGGCCTCGCCCTGCAGGTCGCCAGAAGCGATGCCCTCTCTTTCAATCCGCTCGAGGCCAGCTGGCTGGTCGGCTACCTGCTCCTGGCGGCCGCGGCCCTGCCGACCGCCCCGGCTGAGCTGATCCGCTGCGACGACGAGGAGATCTTCCCGGTCACCTGGTCGCGGCTCGCGCTCTCCTACCTGCCGCCCGCGATCGCCTGCCTCACCGCCGCCGTCGTCCAGGTCACCCGCGGGCACCTCGAGCCGTTCCTGGTGCTCACCGGCATCGCCATGGCCCTGCTCGTGGTCGCCCGTCAGGTGGTCACCACGCTCGAGAACCAGCGCCTGCACCGGCGCCTGCGCGACACCGTCGACAGCCTGTTCCAGCGCGAGGCCGAGCTGGAGACAGCCCTGCGCCGCGAGTCCGCCGCCGCGGACCGGCTGCGCGCCGTGTCGGACATGAAGGACACCTTCCTGCGGGCGGTCTCCCACGACCTGCGCACGCCCCTGACCGCCATGCACGGCGTCGCGGCCACGCTCGAGCGGACCAAGCTCAGCCTGCCCAAGGAGCAGGCGCTCGACCTGATCCGGATGATGATCGAGAAGACCCGGAAGATGGACCGGCTCCTGGCAGACCTGCTCGACCTCAACAGGATGGAGGAGCAGATCCTCGAGCCCAACCGCTCCCTGACCGACCCCAGCGCGCTGGCGCACCGGGTCGTCGAGGAGGTCGAGCAGCTCCGCGGCTGGCCGATCGAGATCGAGGCCGAGCCGGTGCTGGCGGCCGTCGACAGCCCCAAGGTCGAGCGGATCCTGGAGAACCTGCTGCTCAACACCACCAGGCACACGCCACCCGGCACGCAGGTCTGGGTGCGTGTCGTGACCAGGGAGCCAGACCTCGAGCTGATCGTGGAGGACGCCGGTCCCGGGGTGCCGGCCGAGCTGGCCGGGACCATCTTCGAGCCCTTCCGGCAAGGCCAGCCGAACGGCGCCGGCACCGGCGTGGGCGGGCGCGGCGTCGGCATCGGCCTGTCGCTGGTGGCCCGCTTCGCGGAGCTGCACAACGGCCGCGCCTGGGTGACCGAGCGCGGCGGCGGCGGCGCCTGCTTCCACGTCCTCCTGCCCGACTGCGTCAAGCACCTGCGGCCCGTTCGGGTCGCGCCGCAGCGGCGCGACCGCTCGCGACCAGCCGAGACCGTGACGGCGCGCGCGCTGGACGCCTGAGCGGCTTCTGCTACGCTCCGCTCCAGGGTGACCGAGCGCCGCTGCCGGTCGACGGGCCGCCGCACGTCGCAAGGCCAGGCGCCGGTCTGACGCGCCGCAATGGCGGCAGTGTGAGGTCCAGATGAACGACATGCCGCATCCCGGTCCGTTCGCCCCGCGCGTTCCGCGCGCGCACGCCGTCGAGCAGCCGTTCCCGTACCCGCTCCAGCATGCGTGGGTCGAGCCCGACTGGCGGCGCCTGCCCGGCTACGCCGGCGTCAACGCCGCCGAGTGGGAGTCGGCCCAGTGGCAGCGCGCCCATTCGGTCAAGAACCTGCGCCAGCTCAAGGCCGCGCTCGGCGACCTGCTGCCCGAGGACCTGCTCGCCTCGATCGAGCGCGACCAGGCCGAGCGGGCCACGATGTCGATGCTGATCCCGCCGCAAATGCTCAACACCATGGACGAGCGGGACCTGTGGGCCGACCCGGTGCGCCGCTACATGCTGCCGGCTTTCGACGACCGCGACCAGGAGTGGCCGAGCCATCCGCTGGCTACCCGTGACAGCCTTCACGAAGCCGACATGTGGGCGGTGGAGGGGCTCACCCACCGCTACCCGACCAAGGTGCTGGCCGAGGTGCTGGCCACCTGTCCCCAATACTGCGGCCACTGCACCCGCATGGACCTGGTCGGCAACTCCACCCCTCAGATCGCCAAGTACAAGTTCCAGGTCAAGCAGCCGAGCCGGCACGAGCAGATCCTGGAGTACCTGCGCCGCACGCCCTCCGTGCGCGACGTGGTGGTGTCGGGCGGCGATATCGCCAACCTGCCGATCCGCGTGCTCAGGGACTTCGTGTCGCAGCTCATGGACATCGACAGCATCCGCGACATCCGCCTGGCCACCAAGGGCCTGATGGGCATCCCCCAGCACTTCCTGCAGGACGAGGTCCTGCGGGGCCTTGAGGACCTGGCCGCAAAGGCGGCGCGGCGCGAGGTCGACCTGGCGGTGCACACCCACGTCAACCACGCCAACCAGCTCACGCCGCTGGTCGGCAAGGCGGTCCGCAGGCTGCTCGAGATGGGCTTCCGGGACGTGCGCAACCAGGGCGTGCTGCTGCGCGGGGTGAACACCAGCTCTGACGACCTGCTCGAGCTGTGCTTCACGCTGCTGGACCGGGCCAAGATCCTGCCGTACTACTTCTACATGTGCGACATGATCCCCAATTCGGAGCACTGGCGGATCTCGGTGGGGCAGGCGCAGGCGCTGCAGCACGCGATCATGGGCTACCTGCCGGGCTTCGCGACGCCGCGAGTGGTCTGCGACGTTCCCTTCGTCGGCAAGCGCTGGGTGCACCAGACCGAGTCCTACGACCGCGAGCGGGGCATCTCGTACTGGACCAAGAGCTACCGCACCGGCATCGAGTTCGACGACCCGGACGCGCTCGACCGCCGTTACGAATACTACGACCCGATCCACTCCCTGCCCGAGTCCGGCAAGGAGTACTGGCGCCGTTTCCGCATCCAGGACCCCTCCCCATCCCAGAGCGGCTGAGCCGGCGCGGGCGCCATGCGTCCAGCGGGGTGACCTCGCAGCGCGGGTCGGGACGCCGCCGCGTGGCAGGGCAAGGTGCTCACCGACGCGCCCGGACTCAGCCCCGGAGCAGCTCGGCGACCTGGAATGCCAGCTCGAGCGACTGGCTGGCGTTCAGACGCGGGTCGCAGGCCGTCTCGTAGCGCAGGCTCAGGTGACCGTCCTCGATCTCGTGCGCCCCACCCAGGCACTCCGTCACGTCCTCGCCCGTCAGCTCGACGTGGATGCCGCCCGGGTGCGTGCTGAGTGAGCGGTGCACCGCGAAGAACCCGGTCAGCTCGGCCATCACGTCCTCGAAGCGGCGGGTCTTGTGGCCGGAGGGACCGACGAAGGTGTTGCCGTGCATGGGGTCGCAGGCCCACACAACAGGATGCCCCGCATCGACCACCGCGCTGACCAGCGGCGGCAGCACCTCGTGGACGCGCGCCGCGCCCAGCCGCACGATCAGCGTCAGCCGTCCCGGCACGCGTTGCGGGTCCAGGCGCCGGCAGATCGCCACCACCTCGTCGGGCGTGGCGGTCGGGCCCAGCTTGACGCCCACCGGGTTGCCCACCCCCGACAGGAAATCGATGTGCGCGCCGTCGAGCTGGCGCGTGCGCTCGCCCATCCACAGCAGGTGCGCGCTGGTGTCGTACCAGCCGCCGGTGAGGCTGTCCTCGCGCGTCATCGCCTGCTCGAAGCCCAGCAGCAGCGCCTCGTGCGAGGTGTAGAAATCGACCTGGTGCAGGGCGGGCGTGCCGGTCATCTCGATCCCGCAGGCCGTCATGAAGCGCAGCGCCCGGTCGATGGCGTCGGCGGTCGCCTCGTAGCGCCGCCCCGCCGGGCTGCGCGCGACGAACTCCTGGTTCCACGTGTGGACCTGGTGCAGGTCGGCGAAGCCGCCCTTGGTGAACGCGCGCAGCAGGTTCAGCGTGGCAGCCGCCTGGTGGTAGGCGCGCAGCAGGCGGCCCGGGTCGGGCCGCCGGGCCTCGGCTGTCGGCGTGAGGCCGTTGACCATGTCACCGCGGAAGCTCGGCAGCTCCACGCCGTCGACCACCTCGACCGGTACGCTGCGGGGCTTGGCGAACTGGCCGGCGATGCGGCCGACCTTGACCACCGGCAGGCCGGCGCCGTAGGTCAACACCACCGCCATCTGCAGGATGACCTTGAGCTTGTCGCGGATGTTGTTGGCCGAGAACACGTCGAACGACTCGGCGCAGTCGCCGGCCTGCAGCAGGAAGCCGTGCCCGGCGGCGACCTGCGCCAGCGAGGCCTGGAGGGTGCGCGCCTCGCCGGCGAACACCAGCGGCGGCAGCGCCGCGAGCTCACCGAGCACCGCCGCGAGGACGGCCGGATCGGGCCAGTCCGGCTGCTGGGCGGCGGGCCGGCCGCGCCAGCCGTCGGGGGCCCAGCCCTGCGCTTCGATACTCGTCGGGGCGTGCATGGGCTCATCCTGGCCGCTCAACGCCCGATCCGGCAAGTCGTTATCCGGGTGGCACGGCTAGCGAGGACGACGGTGCCCGGAAGGTGGCGCCGGTGGCTCCCACTCCTCGTGCTGGGTGAGCCCAGTCCCCGGTGACCACCTGCCTCGTTGGCAAGCCGCCAGGGCGGCACGGCGGCTGGTGGCCGGGGCCTAATGTAAGGTGCGCCGGGGGCTGCGGCTGCCCCCCGGCGCACAACAAAGACCGGCCTGGAACCCGGGGTGGACTGGCCCCCGGCCTCCTACCGGCGTTTACACGTCGAAGAAGACCCTGGAGGCGTCGGGAACCGGCGTGCTGACGTTGTTGGTGGTGTCGGTGAGCACGATGTTGGTGTAGGTGACGGCCGCCAGGACCCGTCGCTGCCCGGGCGGGCAGGTGAACTGCGGCACCAGCAGCGGTCCGGCGGTGAGGCTGGCCACCACCCGGCCGTTCTTGGGCTCGAATGAAGCGCCTCCGCTGACCTGCCCCTCGAAGGCCTCCTTGTTGGCGGCCTGCGGGTGCTTGCCGCCGCCGTTGATGCAGGCGTACAGGGCGGTGGCGTCGGCGGTGAGCGTGTAGTCGATGTTCTCATTGCCGAGGCCGCGCTCGTCGAAGTTGACGACCAGGGCGCCGTCGTTGTTCACGCTGGAGGTGGCCGAGTGGAACTTCGGCGCAGCCGCCCAGGCGGCGGTCGCGAGCGCGAGGACGGCAACCAGCGTCGCGGTTGTTACGGCGATCCTCCGTAAGGATGCGCGCATGGTGCTCCTTTCTGTAGGCGTCCGCGCCCGGACGGGCGCGGGTACACGGGGCAACCGGATCGCTCCGCTCCGTCCTCGGTCACGAACCGAGTCCGGGCGGAGCCTGCCGGCTCCAGTCCACAGAGAAAGCGAGCCTCCAAGGCGCCGCAGCCCCCCCTCTCCCCCAACCGAGGATCTTGCCACACCAGGCCAGGCTGCTGAATCCCCCCAACTAGTGAGAATTCCCTGCAGCACGGAGTAGGCAGGTACTACGTAGATCAGCGCTCCCGGGGTGTCGGCCTCACGATCCCGACCGTCCGGAGGTCGGAGCCGGGCGCTGACACGAGCGTCCAGCACGGTCGCCTTCCTGTCGCAACGGGTGAAGAGGTCGAACGACATCGATGAGCCTGCCTTGACAGCCTAGTGAGCGCACGCTCAGAATAGGTCCGGTCAGTTCTGAACGATCGCCCATAAATGGAGGCCGAGCCTGGATGATCGAGGTCAGGAATGTCACCAAGAGCTACGGCTCGACGCGAGCGGTCGAGGGCGTCACCTTCACCTCACCCTCAGGTACGGTCACCGGGTTCCTGGGCCCCAATGGCGCGGGCAAGACAACCACGCTGCGGATCCTGCTCGGCTTGGCCCGGCCCGATGCCGGCAGCGCGCTCATTGATGGCGTGCGGTACGGCGAACTGGCCTCCCCGCGCCGGACGGGACGACCGCCGAGCTGTCCGGGCGAACCAAGCCGTCGTGGTCGGCACGCCCGACAACGCGCGGCTCGGCGAGCTGGCCAAGGTCGAGGGCTGGCAGGTGCGACGCGATGGGCACGACCGTCTGGTGATCCACGGCGCTTCCGCGACCGAGGTCGGCCGGGCCGCCGCCCGAGAGGGGATCGTGCTGTCCGAACTGTTGACCGAGCCATCCACCAGACAGCTGGAGGAACTGTTCCTCCAGCTCACCGGCACGGAGGTGCGACCGTGAGGGGGCTTCTTGCCGCAGAGTTCCTCAAGCTCCGGACGACCAGGACGACATGGGCGCTCCTGGCGGCCACCGTGGCGGTCAGCGCCCTGGCCGTCGCCAGCGCGGTGGTCGTCGGCGCCGACAGCGCGAGCCTGGACCTCGAGTCCGACCGCGGCGTGCGCGCTGTCCTGAACGTCTCGGCCAACGGCGCCGTCTTCGTGCTGGCGCTCGGCATCATCATCTCCGCCGGCGAATACCGCCAAGGCACGGCAACCGACACGTTCCTTACCACCCCTCGCCGGTGGCGGGTGATCGCCGCCAAGCTCTCTGTCGCGGCCGCCGCTGGGATCGCCTTCGGCGCCCTCGCCGCCGGCGTCTGCATCGCGGTCGCCAACGTGAGCTACCGGCTGGAGGGCTACACGTTTCCCCTGGACTCCTCCGAAGGGTGGTCCACCTTGGCCGGTGCCGTGCTGTACGCCGCGTTGTTCGGCGCCCTCGGCGCCGCCACCGGCAGCCTGATCCGCAACCAGGTCGCCGCCATCGTCGGTTGGCTGGCCTGGCTGTTCGTCGTCGAGCACATCGCCGTCGGGCTCCTCCCCGACCTCGGACGCCGGCTGCCCGCGGCCGCCGGGCAAGCCCTGGTGCGTGCCCCCAACCAGGAGCTGCTCGCCCAACCGACAGCCGCGGCCGTCCTCGCCATCTACGGGGCCGCCATCATGAGCGTCGCCATCGTCAGCGAACGCTACCGAGATGCCTAGGCCGCTCCCGGCGCATGTCGTGGCGTTCACGGGGGGCCACCACGACGCGGTTCGCGACCACATCCTGGACGCCGCCCATCGGGTCATCGCCCGCCACGGACTCGCCGCCGCCTCCACCAGAGCCATCGCCGAGGAAGCTGGCATCGGCGCCGGCACCCTCTACAACTACCTCGACAACCGGCTGCAGCTCATCGCACGATCCATCCTCCGGCGCGTGCACATCCTCTCCCAGCCCCTCGCGGACCTCCCTTCCCTCGTCGGCAGCGGCACCGTGGCTGGCAACCTGGGGGACTTCGCCCGCCAGGTCGCAACCATCCTCGATCAGCTGGTCCCGCTGTTCGCTGCCGCCTTCTCCGACACCGAACTGCTCGATGCGCTGCGATACGAGCTGCGCACCGGCGCCCCACCGGCAGGACCATTCGCACCCCACCCCATCGAGCGCTACCTGCTCGCCGAGCGCGAGCTCGGGCGTCTCGCGCCCGACGCCGACTGCCACGCCGCAGCCGCATTGGTCGTAAGCCTCTGCCACGACCGCGCCTTCCATCGCTTCTTCCGCGGGGAAACCGGCGAACCCGAGCCGCTCACCAAAGAAATCGACCTCATCACTCATGCGATCACGACGCCGCACCTCGACACGGGGAGGAGCCATGTTCCGTAGACACAAGCTCGCGGTGGCAATCGGGGCGGTGGGAGCGGCGACGGTCCTCGCCCACGTGGTACTCGGCCCGGCCGTCATGCCGGTGGGGGGGCCTTCGTCGGCGTGATCCTGGCCGCCGCGGCCGGGCTCTACGTCGTCATCGCCGACCGACTCAGGTCCGCCGCCGACCGACCGTCAGGCCGCCGCCGGTAGTCGGCGGCGACCGCGCCCTTATCGCGGTGAGGGCTGTGGATGGGCTTCACCAGATTGGTGGACTCTGAGCCGCACCATCCGCGGAGCTCGGACGATGGTCGCGCCGTGGGTGCTCGGAGCTTCTCTCAGGGCTTGCGCGTCCGCCGAGTGGGCATGAGCATCGCTGTAAGCGATCCACCAGCGCGGGAGGCAGCCCATGGCGGCCGAGGCACTGTCCTACCTTCATGGGGCCAGCCAGGTCCCACTGCTGGGCGAGACCATCGGCGAGAACCTGGACCGGACCGTCACCAGCTTCCCTGACCGCGACGCCGTGATCAGCGTCCACCAGGGCATCCGCCTGACCTACGCCGACCTCCACGCCGCGGTCGAGGAGCTCGCCCGCGGCCTGCTCGCGCTGGGCATCGAGCCCGGCGAGCGGGTCGGCATCTGGTCGCCCAACAACGC
>WNFU01008258.1_pt1 | contig 31564 bp, 32 predicted proteins | sample 5400121 | NCBI WGS metagenome assembly WNFU01 (sample SAMN13153360, study PRJNA577476) | soil metagenome | isolation source: 100 cm soil or saprolite under grassland replicate 1 | place: USA:California | collected 2016-06-15
CAGCGCCCCGGCCGGCTGAGCGTATTCGCCGCCAAGCTGATCGCCCTCGCCACCGCGCTCGTCCCCTTCGTCCTCGTCGTCTTCCTCGTCGGCGCCCTCTCCAGCTATGCGATCGCCCAGTTCGAGGGGGCGGAGGTCAGCTGGCCCTCGGCCTGGCTTCTCGTGCGCGCGCTCGCGGCGGGCTGGCTGATCATGGCCGTGTGGGCGGCGCTCGGAGTCCTGCTCGCCGTCCTCTCCCGCGGAACGGCGCTCGCGATCGGGGTCGGCATCCTCTACGCGCTCGTGATCGAGGGGCTGCTCAGCGCCCTCGCCGACCAGGTCAGCGTGCTGGAACCGCTCGTCGAGTTCTTCGTGCGCGCGAACGCCTACTCACTGGTCACGGGGCTGGGCGTCTCCCGCGACGACGTCGCCGAAAACGGCCCGGGCGCGTTCAGCGGGCCGTACGTGGACGGGGAGCAGGCGGTGGTCATCCTGATCGTGTACCTCGCCGCCTTCCTCGTGCTCTCTGGCTTCCTGCTCCGCCGGAGAGACGTGACGTGAGCAGGCAGCCCATTCGCCCGGGAGCCGTGCGGCGGCCAACGTTTGCGCTCTCGATCGATCCTGACCGCCCGCGCGCGCCGACCGGGCTGACAAGAAAGGCAACTGATGGCCAAGGGACCCTGCTCGAAACGAGCTTGGCTCTAGCGAAAGGGAGGAGGCCATGGAATTCACCAGTCGTGAGACGTGGACGCTCATCCACGGGATGATCATCGGCTCGTTCTTTCTGCTCGCGTTCGCTGGCGGTCTCGCCGGTCTGTGGAGCCTGCGGACCGAGTTCGTCACGCCTGCGGGAGTCGCCGAGCGCCTGCGGCGCCTGAAGATCGGCACGGCGACGATGGCGGTCGCAGCCTGGGCGACCGTGATCACGGGCACGTGGATCGTCTACCCCTGGTACCGGGAGAAGCTCGCGGGCGAGGAGCTCACGGGATGTAACGGGCTGCAGGCGCCCAGCACCGAGTGTTCGCCCCGCGACTTCCTGCTCTCGAACGCGTCCGGGCAGACGGACGACTGGCACACGTTCGGGATGGAGTGGAAGGAGCACATCGCCTGGATCTCGCCGATGCTCGCGACGCTCGCTGCCTTCCTCGTCTTCTACTACGGACCCGTGCTGGCGCGGAACCGCACCGCCCGGCTGCTGGTGCTCGTCGTCTTCACCGCCGCGTTCACCGCCGCGGCAATTGCAGGCCTCTTCGGCGCGCTGATCACGAAGACCGCGCCGATCAAATGAGAAAGGAGGCGCAGTGAGCGAGACCACCCCCCGCAGCGAGCTTGACGAGCGCGAACTGCCTACCGGCCCGGTCGCCGCAGCCGTCCTCGCGGCCGGAATCGGTGCGTTCGTGCTCGGCCTCGTGACGACACTCAACGAGGCGAGCACGAGCGTGCACGACTTCCTCGAGTTCGACAAGGACGTCGGTCCGCTCTCGGGCAAGACCATCATTGCCACGATCGCGTACCTCGCGAGCTGGGCGATTCTCCACGTGGTCTGGCGACGCCAGAGCCCTGCGCTGCGACCGATCCTGATCGCGACAGTCGCACTCATTGCGCTCGGCATCCTCGGGACCTTTCCGACCTTCTTCCAAGCGTTCGCGTCGGAGTAGAGGAGGGAGACGCGAGAAAGTAGAGTCCGTGCGCTCTTTGTTCGCGCGAAGCGAGGCTGGATCGCGCTCAAGCGGCGCGCAACGTTCGAGGACGTTGGCAAACATGCGAGCCTTCGTGGCCTCCGACTGGGCTCGCGCCGTGCTCCTGGCACCGCCAACTGCAACGGCGGCGCGCTGGTCGACTGACGCATTCGCGAACCGGCGCGCGACCCGTCACGCGAGAGGTCAGCCTGTCATGCGCCGTCCGCCGCGGATAGGGCCTCGGAGCGCGAGCGCCGGGAAGAACTAACCTCCAGCGGCAGATGGATCTCCCGCACTGAACGACGCCGGAGCATGAGCAGCTCGACGATTCGCGGCAACGACCAGTACAAGAACGACAGCACCACGCCCCGAGAACGACCCGCCACCGCCGCTGACCCTACCGATCAAGAGACGATCATCAGCCGACAACGCCGCACAAATCACCGCAATCGAGTCTTCCGGCACCCACACCTTGGCAACTTCCCGCAGGCGTTCTCGCACGTCGAGCTCGTGAACAGTGCATTCACCCTTCTGAACGCCGCTACCGACCGCCACCGCCGTTCACGCGACGCTTCCACCATCCGAACGGGCCGCGGAGTTCGTGGCGCACGGCGGGCAGAGCTCGCGTTGAGGTCGCAGGCGTGGTGTGTGCTGCGCTGCCTGCTGACGCCGTCGGCCGGCGACGCTCGTGGACTCGGCTGTGTGAGTGTCACGATTCCTCAGCGCTTGCCGGCGCGCAGACGGTCTGCGCGCTTGACCAGCTGCACGAGTACACGATGCGCGGTAGCGAGCTCGTCGGGATCGAAGTCGGCGAAGACCTGCTTGGTGGTCGGGGCGACGGCCTCCGCCAATCGAGCGTTGAGCTCATGACCTTCCTCCGTCAGCTCGGCTGGGCCACTCCCGTCGAGAGAGGTTCCGCTGACCAGCGCCCTTGCTTCCAGGGCGGCCAACAGGTCTTTGACAGCTGGCGGGTCGAGCCGGAGCTGCCGCGCCTGAGCGAGGAATTCGTGAAGGTCGCGGGGGACGTGAAGGGGCCGCGCACAGCGAGGACACGCAGGGTGATGTATTCGTTGCGCGTCGTTCCGGTTCCAGCGAGGGCTTGTTCGAGCAGGGCGGTTAGGGCTCCCTCGGCCTCGCCGATGTCCTGGCCGGTCAGCGTTGGTGCCTGAGTCTGAGTCACGTTGCTCCCTTCCTCGTTCTTGTCACTCGAGGTCGATGCCGTTATCGGAGATGTCGATAAATGCGACGGGAATCTACGGAGTCTCCATCGCTACCGAATTGATACTATCAACGACCGTAGCGATCGCTTCGCTGAATTCGGGCTGACCTAACGTTGATTATGGGCGACCGCGGTAACACGCCGGTCGATCGAGATACCGATGACGTCAAATTCGCATGCTTCGCCCACACGTCTATCGGATGCGCTGGCGAATCCCATCCTTTGCGCATGAGCGATCGTCGTCCATTTACAGACCGCCGCGCCGAGTTGATCGCAGAACACCTGCGCGCGCTTGGCCAACCACTGCGGGTCAAGCTCGTCGATCGGCTTGCAAACCAGCCGACGACCGTGCAGGAGCTAGTCGACAGCTTTGGCGCAACGCAACAGAACGTTTCGCAGCATCTGGGCGTCCTGCAACGAGCTGGCATCGTGGCCCGGCACAAAGAGGGCACGCGTGTCCGCTACGAGTTGGTCGATCCGCATGTCCTTCCGCTCCTCGAGCAGGCCGAAGCGAGCCTGGAACGCCAAGCGGACGAGCTCGCACGCGCAGTCGATCGCTCTCGACCCGCGGGTGGCTAGCACTGATGCAGTCATTCGAACAGTTGCAGCAACCGCCTGGGAACGGAGCCAAGCCGTCCGTGCGAGCGTGGGTCTCTGCGGACAAGGAGGACGTCGGGGCAGCTCATTAGGGTCGTTTGATGGGCACGATCGAGTACATCCATGTAGCGGAGGCGCCGAGAACTCCAATGAAGCGGCTCGACGGGGCGCTTGCCCTGGAGGGCATTGGACGGGGCAGGGGATCGCTATGCCGTCGGCGCTGGCTTCTGGTCCGACAGCAAGGTGAGCCGCGATCTGACGCTTATCGAGAGTGAGACGATCGAGGAGCTCGAACGACTAAGCGGCGTGGCGCTGGGGCCCGGTGAGGCGAGGCGAAACGTGACGACGCGCAGGGTCGAACTGAACCGTCTGCTAGGCCATCCGTTCTGGGTCAGCGACGCGCTCTGCCGTGGCACACCTTTGCGAGCCCTGTCGCCACCTCGAAGAGCTGACCGGTAAGCAAGCTCCTACGCTCCTTGGTGCGTCGGGGTGGCCATGCGGGCGAGATTGCTGAACAGCGCCTGCATCCGTGTTGGCGACTTGGTCACTGCTGCCGGAGAGCAGGAGGGGGTCGGAGTCATCATCGTGCGTCGATCGATGGTCTTGCTCGGGCATCGGCAGAGCGCGCACGGCTAAGGCGCCTGGTCGTTTCCCGGAGGCAAGCCGCAGCTATCCGAGTCGCCTCAAGCTTGCGCGCTCCGTGAGGTGCGCGAGGAGACGGGAATCGAGGCGACGAATCCGCACTTTATCAGCCTAACCATCGACGGTTTCCCTGATTCGCGCGATGTCTTCCGAACCACGTTCGTCCGTGTCGACGCTGCCGGTGCTGATCCGACGGCGCGCGGGCCGGAGAAGACCCGCTACTGGCAGTGGTTTCATTGGCATGAGTTGCCGCGACCGCTATTCGCGCCTGTTGCCTCGTTAGTCGCCTCTGGGTACAGGCCAACTGCGGTCGCGCGCTAGCCGGTCGCGGAACTCAACCGTCGGCAAGTGGCTTCTCGCCCGCCAGCCTTGCTACTTGGGTTCGGTCTCGGTCTTGGCGAGCAGTTCGCGGATGCTTGTGTTCAGCGCTGTCCCCGCCCTTAGCCCGGGCGAGGCGACCGGTGTCCCGAACGAGATGACGAGAGGGATGATGCCGGCCCAGGTGTCGATGGCGGCGTCAGGGGTGTCGTCGTCGTCGTCGGGCGGGCCGGAGCGTCGTTTGACCGATGCTTCTGTGATCGTCATGGCGAGTAGCTTTGTCGCCTTGAGCTCTTGGCGACTGGGCTTGCGAACCTCGCTCCAGCGGCCGGGCAGCAGCTGTTCCGTGAACGCCTCCAGGGCGGCGAGCCGCTTGCCCGCGCCAGCGATGGGCCGGAAGTGGCCGAAGGCGATAAGCGATTCGTAGTTCGCGGAGTGCTCGAAGACAGAGCGCGCGAGGACGAGTCCGTCGACGATCGTGACCGTCAAGCAGGCGGGCACACCGGCGGCGAGTGTGCGCATCGCACGACTGGCCGTCGAGCCGTGGATGTAGACGTCGTCGCCGACACGGGCGTAGAGCATCGGGATGCAGTAGATGTCAGCATCGATAGCGAACGCCACATGGGCGAGCAGGCCGCGATCGAGCACGGCGGTAATCGCGGCTGGATCGTAGTGCCCCTTCGTGGGGCCGCGCCGGACTCTGGCTCGCTCGGAGGGTGGCGTCGCCACCGCTTCAGCCTCGCTCTCGAACGGAGTCGCTGGCAAGGGCCAGGAGGCCGGCGTGGAATGAGGCCAGACTCGAACGATCAAGCCGCAGACGACTGATGGGCTTACAGGTGCGCTTGGATCAGTTTGGCCAGCGCCCTCGTCGCTGCTTCGACCGCCGATTCGTGGAGGCGGCCGTAGCCGATCACGAGGCCGCCCTGGGCGGAGGGGCGGATCCGGAAGGCCGAGAGCGGCGGGACCGCGATGCCGGCGCGGTTTGCCACCTCGGCGATCGTTCGATCATTGGTACCAGCCGGCAGCCGGAGGAGGATGTGGACGCCTGCGGCGACACCATCGATTGTCAAGTCCGGAAGATGCTTCGCGAGCGCTGCGAGAAGGCGGTCGCGGCGTGTCCGGTAGGCGGCGCGGGCACGACGAATGTGGCGATCGTAGTCGCCGCTGCGCAAGAGCTCGGCGAGCGTGAGCTGGTCGAGTGCGGGGGAGAAGTCGTCGAGCAGCCGCTTGGAGCGGGAGGCGTCATCGGCGAGTCGAGGTGGTGCGACGAGCCATCCGAGTCGGAGCGCCGGCGCCAACGTCTTGGACACTGTGCCCAGCTGTACCACGTGCTCGGGGCCGAGGCCCTGCAGTGCGCGGACAGGCTCTCGGTCGTAGCGGAACTCGGCGTCGTAGTCGTCTTCCACGATCAGCCCGCCGCTTGCATGCGACCAGGCGAGGAGTTGCCGTCGCCGCTCACCGCTCAAGACAGAACCGGTCGGAAACTGGTGCGCTGGTGTCACCAGCACGGCGTCAGCATCGAGCCCGGTCACCACCATGCCCTTATCGTCGACCGGCTGGGCGCCGAGCTCGAAGCCGAGCGTGCGGATGCGCTCGTGCTGCGTCGTGTGAGATGGATCCTCGACTGCGATCCGCACGGCCGCACGCGCAAGCATGAGACGTAGCAGTAGATCGACACCTTGTGCCGTTCCCTGCACGACGACGATCTGGTCCGGCTCGGCGATCACGCCGCGCGTTCGGCCCAGATGGTCGGCGAGCGCCTCGCGCAGCGCGCGCTCGCCGCGCGGCTCCCGATAGTCGAGTGTCGCGGTGCTTGCGCGGCGCGCGACCTGCTGTGCCGCCGCCAGCCAGCGGTTGAGGGGAAACAGCGTCACGTCGGGTGTCGTGGGCGCCAGGTCGTAGCGGGGCGCGGGGGCCTTTAGCTCGGGCTTCCGCCGAACCGTCGCGGGCCGAGGAACGTTGGCGACCACCGGTGCGGCGCGCGCGCGTGTGACGAGAAATCCTTGCGCTTCGAGCTGCGCATATGCGTCGCTGACGACGCCACGGGAGACGCTGAGCTCGTGCGCCAGTGCCCGCGACGAGGGCAGCCGTACCCCCTCACGCAGCGCGCCCGCGCGGATCGCCTCGCGCAGTGTCCGTTCGAGTGCGGCGCGCAGAGTCTCGCCCGGACATCGTTCCACCGTCAACCATCTGGCCTCCTCCAATTCCACAGTCGTGGATCTTTTCACAAGGCCAGCAGAGCAGCAGGATTCGCAAGCGTGTGCCGCTCATGTTGCTCCGTGCCTCACAACCAGTGTCGAGCATGAGGTCGTCCGATCAGGCGACGCCCGGTGGCGGCTGGTCACCGATTGTCGAACTTCGGCAGTACACACTGCGCCCAGGCCGGCGGGATGTCTTGGTCGACCTCTTCGATTCCAAGCTCGTGGAGCCTCAAGAACAAGCCGGGATGAAGGTTATTGGCCAGTTCCGCGACCTCGACGATCCCGACAAGTTCGTCTGGCTGCGGGGCTTTCGGGGCATGACCGAGCGCGCAGAGAGTCTGGCCCGGTTCTACGGCGGTCCGGTCTGGCAGGCCAACCGCGCAGCTGCGAACGCGACCATGGTCGATTCCGACGACGTGCTCCTGCTGCGACCGGCCCGGCCGGATTCGGCATTCACACCCAGCGGCGACCGCCCATGGCGAAAGGCCGCAGCTGGAAACGTGCGCGGCTTCGTCGAAGTGACGTTGCTGCATCTCAATGCTCCCGCCGAAGAGACCGAGATCGTCTCGTTCTTCGAGCACAACGTCGCCGCCAGCGCACGTGAGAGCGGCGGCTCGATCCTCGCCTACTTCGTCACCGAGGCAAGCAAGAACATGTTCCCCTCCCTTCCGGTGCGTGAGGGCGAGCAGGTGTTCGTGTGGTTCGTCGGCTTCCACGATCGGGCTCGTCTCGAGCGCAGCTCTGAGCAAAGCGTCGACAGCACTCGCATCACGGCGCAGCATCTGCGGCGACCGCCCCAGGTGTTGCGACTCGTGCCGACCTCCCGATCACTGCTGCACGGACGATCCCCATCGTGCCGCGTGGCAGCGGATTCCCCGAGCACAAGCAAGGAGGACATGCAATGAATGAGCAGGCGCCACCGGCCGAGACGACCGCAGCCGACGGGCGACACGACTTCGATTTCCTCTTCGGACAGTGGCGCATCACGAACCAAAAGCTCCAGGACCCGCTCGCAGAGCAGCCGGCGATGTGGCTGGAGTTTGAGGCCGCGTCGGAGACACATCCAATCCTCGCCGGACTCGGAAACTGCGACACCTATTCAGCACTCGACTTTCCGGGACGCCCCGGCTACCACGGCTTCGCGCTGCGACTATTCGACCCTGAGACAATGCTGTGGAGTATCTGGTGGGCCTCGACGAGCGGGCACGGCCAGCTCGATCCACCAGTTGTTGGGCGCTTCCGTGACGGCGAAGGACGTTTCGAAGGGGACGACGTCCTTGACGGCCGGCACGTCAAGGTCCGCTTCGACTGGAAAGCCATCTCGCCTTCCTCCGCGCGTTGGGAGCAGTCCTTCTCGTTCGACAACGGCGAGACCTTCGCGACGAACTGGATCATGGAACTCAACCGGGCGGCGTGACTGGCTCGGTCGAGGCTGCTGCCCTCTCGCGCGGAAACTGCGGCACCTCGCTGGACGCGACCGACGAACCACACACTTCTGCCCGGTGCGGGGGGCGAACTTCACCGGGAGCGAGTTGGAGCTGCGCCTCCCGCGTTATTCGTTGCGGGAACGTCAAGCAATCTGATGCTGCGCTCCACGATTCGTCTGAGCTTGGGCGTCGTACCAATGGCTATCGCTCGTACGAGTCACGGCAGGCGCCCGAGCGCCACCTCTCCACTTTGGAAGACCGCTCGCTTGCCCTTAGAGGGTCATTCGCGAACTCAAGGGATTCGGCGGCTCCAGGATCCGGCCAATGAGGCGCTCCTCGCGAGGGCTCTCCGTTGACCCGAGGTTTGGCAGACTCGGCACCATGCAGCGCCAGTTCAACCAGATCGACGTCTTTGCCAGCAAGCCCTACGAGGGGAACCCGGTTGCGGTTGTACTCGACGGTAGCGGACTGACCACAAATCAGATGCAGAGCTTCGCGCGCTGGACAAACCTTTCTGAGACGACCTTCATCTTGCCTCCGAGCGATCCACGCGCCGACTATCGGCTCCGCATCTTCACGTCATTCGCCGAGTTGCCATTCGCCGGCCATCCGACGCTGGGCAGCTGTCACGCCTGGCTCGCGGCCGGAGGGACGTCGCGAGAGGACGGTGCCGCCGTACAAGAATGCGGCGCTGGCTTAATCACAGTCCGCCGGATGGTAGACGGGCTCGCCTTTGCCGCTCCTCCACTGATGCGGCGCGGGCCAGTGGACGAGGAACTCGTGCAACACATTGCCTCCGTGCTCTGCATCGATCGAGCTGCGGTCCTGGACGCTGCCTGGGCCGACAACGGCCCAGGCTGGGTAGCCGTAATGCTTGAGAGTGCGGACACGGTGCTCGCCCTCCAGCCCGGCTTTGTGGATCTCGCCCTTGGTGTGGTCGGCCCGTACCCGAAAGGTTCGCCAGAAGCCTTTGAGGTTCGGGCGTTCTTCCCCAAGGATGGTTCATCTGGGTCGGCGGCCGCACGCTCACCTGCATCAGTGGCGAGGTTGAACTCTAATCGGCCTGCCGTCGTCGCTGTCCTACATCCTTATCCTGTGGACGTCGCAAGAAGAACCGGCTCGGCCTTCCAAGGTCGTGTCGTTTCGATGTCCTGCGCCTCCTCGCCGACCGCCGCTTCCCTGTCTTCCGATGATCTTGCGCAGATGCCAGTCATAACGGTTTCTGGTCCGACACGCTGGCGATCGCGGACGCGCTCGCTGCGCTCACCCTTACCGTACGACGCCTCGCCAACATAGACGGCGATCTTGAAACGGCCGTCCCCAATCCAGGAGGAAAACGATGAGCACGTCCACAAGAGCGGATCGCCGCGTCCAGTTCGACTTTGAGGTCGAGTTTGCGAACGGCGGCGGTCTTCAGGGACAGGAGTTTCGCCTCGACATCGACGGCGACGACATCAGCGACGAAGAGCTCGCTGAATACATCATCCGCGACCTACGTCTCCTGATGGTCGGCGAAGTCCGCATCCTCAGCAAACAGATCGTCAACGAGCGGCACAAACGTGCAGCAGTGCCGGCGGCGCCGGCATCCGCCGACGGCCGCAGCCGGATCGACCTCAGCCACACCGTCATTGACGGAATGGTCACCTATCTCGGCCTACCCGCCCCCGTCATTTGCGACTTTCTCAGCCGCGAGCAGAGCCGAAGCCAGTACGCGGTCGGCACCGAATTCCAGATCGGAATGATCGAAATGTGCGCCAACACCGGCACCTACCTCGACAGCCCCTTCCACCGCTACGAAGACGGCATCGACATCTCCAAGCTCCCGCTCGAAAGTCTGGCCGAAATCGAAGCAATCACGATCAACGTCAGCGGCCAAGCAGAGCGAGCGGTCCGGCGCGAGCAGCTGCTCCCCTACGACGTGGGCGGCAAGGCCGTTCTCATTCACACTGGTTGGGACCGCCACTGGGGCACCGACCACTACTTCGAGGGCCACTCCTTTCTCACCGCTGAGGCCGCACACCACCTCGTCGAAGAAGGCGCGACACTCGTTGGTATCGACTCGCTCAACATCGACGACACAAGCAGCGGCGAACGCCCCGTCCACTCCACCCTGCTCGCATCCGGCATCCCGATCTGCGAGCACCTAACCAACCTCGCCGCTCTCCCGATCGAGAAGGTTCGATTCAGCGCCGTACCCGTAAAAGTCGTCGGAATGGGAACCTTCCCCGTCCGCGCATACGCTAGCCTTGGATAAGCAGCTGCGAGCGCGCCTGCACGGCGATCACGCACGACGACGAACGAAAGACAGAGGGGCGTCTCGGCGGCTGAGGCGTGCCATAGGTTTGGGAACCACGTCGTCGCGGCCGAGCGCATAGCCAGGACGTGAGGGTTGGTCGCGACGAAGACGTTCGCGGTGGGCGAGCGAAAATGGCTGGCGGCGGCGGTTGCGGCAACCGCCTGTGCACCCGACACAAGGTGCGGCCTGCGAACACGGAAACGTCGTGGGCGTCGAGATGCGCAGCGAAGGCCGCGAAGGTGAGCGCGAAACGCCGGGCTACCCATTGGGGTGGCAGCCAGGGAAACCATGTCATCTTCCGCTGGTGTCAGCGAGACGAGACATGGGTGGTAGGCATGCACGCACGCACGCGAGCCCTTCACTGAGTTACGCCACGTTGGGCCGCGTGACTCGCTAGCACGAACCGGACCTCCTCGACCCGCTTGGTTCAAGCGGTGCGGTCGGCGCTAATTCGGCCACGTCAACGCCATGAAACGGGATGGGCCGGCACTTTTGGACCGGAACCCCTTGTGCGCTCGCCGGTTGCCCGGTGCCGTCTGGTACCGGGCGCGCGGACGACGCGCCGGATTTACACGCAAGTCACCTTCGCATGTTGACGCAGCCAAGCTACTCGGCTCGCGCAGAACATCCGTGGGACGCTATCGCGTTTCGCGACGAATGGCGCCCTCGAGGTAGTGGTTGTCCACCTCGAAAATCTCGACGCCGCCGGTCGAAACGATCAGCCCCGTCGCCTCGAGAGCGGCCACAGCCTCCGCGTACCGGGGTGAGCTGGCAAGGGCATTGACGTCCGAGGCTTCACACCACAGCGTGATCACGGCGACGCGCTGCTCGCTTCGCCCGAAGAACACGCCGACGAAACCCGCGTGCGCGCGAAACATTGCGAGCGAAATATTCTGCGCGAAGCTCACGTACTCCTCGAGGCGCTTGAGGTCGATCTCAGCGTGCCAGATCCGGACGATCACGCGGGTCCTTTCTCGTACTCATCATGGATCTGTCGATGTCCATGGGGAGAGTCGGAGAAGTCGGCCACCACGGGGCCGCCGCGCATCTGGTGCCGAACCAGTCGCGGAGCGAGAGGTCGCAACGGCCAGGCGAGCGTTCGTCGTCCCTTCGCTCTCCGGTCAAAGTTCAACATGCCCGCTGATGCAAGTGACGGTGCCGCCGCCGACCCAGATGGTGCCGTCGCCGTCAACCGAGACGTGAACGCGGCCGGAGCGACCGAGCGCCGTACCCTGACCGGCGACGTAGGGCGCGGCCGCGCGGCCGCCATCCAGGAGCCACTGGGCGAGCGATGCGTTCAAGCTTCCGGTCACCGGATCTTCGGCTGTCGCCCCGTTCTTTGGAAAGAAAGCCCGGACCTCGAACGCGGCCGGAGCACCCTTGGGGTACGGTCCGACGACCCCGACCTTGAGGTCGACAAGGCCCGGCTGGAGCGCGAGAACGGCGTCGGCGCTCGCGAGTAGCACGGCCAGCCAACCCGGCCCGTTGTCGACCCAAGCCGCATCGACGATTTCGGTACGGCCGATGCGCAGGACCGATGCGATGTGGTGGATGAGCGATTCCTCGAGGGGGCCGCTGCGGATCAGCGGCGGCGCGGCGAATGCGAGCCAATCGCCATCCCGGCGTACGGGGACAAGGCCGGCACCGCATTCCTGCACGACCACGCCGCCATGCTTTGGCGTGCCACTAGCCGATAGCCAGGCGTGGCACGTACCCAGCGTCGGGTGGCCTGCGAATGGGAGTTCGGAGACCGAAAGCGTTCCCCCGCAGGTCCGCGCGGCGCCGCTGAAGATCCGGACGCGGTAGTCCGCATCCGCGTGACAGGGCGGTAAGACGAAAGTGGCCTCTGAGAGGTTCGTCCAACGTGTGAACTGTTGCATCGACTCCGCCGTCAACGCTTCCCCGTCGAGCACCACCGCCACCGGGTTGCCTGCGTAGCGCGTCGTCGTGAAGACGTCAACTTGGCGGAACCGGCGTTGTTGTGAGGCGAGCATTCCCACCAGATGTGCGACCGCTAAGTCGCCCCAATGATCTGCTCCAGGAACGAGGAGCCGTTACACCGGCAGCATCGGCCCGGTTCCGCGCACAACGACGAGCGTCCCCCAGCGGGCACGAGACGTGGTCGTCGCGTGGCGGCACTCTGTGCGTCTTCGACGGGGAACATGGGATTCGCGCCGCCCATATGCGGGCTGAGACCGGAGCGTGTCATCAGCTTGGGCTCCAACAAGGCCAGCCTAACGGCTTCCTTCGCTGTGCAGGGTGCGCGCTGTCATCGCGCCGTTCCGGCTGTGCGCGGTCGGCCAGGACCGGCCGCATCGTCGGGACGGGGCGCGCCGGCCGGCGACCGTCAATGCCGCTCTGTGGCCAAACGTAGACCGAGCGCGACGAGCACCACGCCGGTCACGGCGTCGAGTGAACGCCGAATCGCAGGACGACGCAGCGCGTCACCGGCACGCGCAACCATCGTCGCGTAAGCGGTCAGCCAGCCGAACGTCATCGCAGCGAACAGCACCCCGAGCGCGAGGAGGCCAGCGAACGAAACCGCGAACTGGGGCAGCCAACTTGTGAAGAAGACGGCCATCTTCGGGTTGCCGAGGTTGCTGAGCACGCCTTGCCGGCAGGCGACCCGAGGCTGCAGTCCGCCTTCTCCTGTGCTGCGCCGCGCGACGTGCGCAGGGCCGCGCCATGCGGCATGGAGCGAATGTAGGCCAAGCCAGACCAGGTAGGCGGCACCAACGAGCTTGAGTGCCACGAACGCCGGTTCAGAGGCGGCCAGCACGGCTGCAAGCCCGACGCTCGTCGCCAGAGCCCACATTGCCTGGCCGCCCGAGACGCCAGCCGCCGTGAACACACCGGCGCGGCGTCCGCCGAGGAGCGTGTTCCGAATCGTGAGAGCTGTGTCCTGCCCCGGTGTGACGATTACCAGGGCGCCGACGACGACGAAGCTGGCGAGCGCGGGTATCACGATCGAGAGTTTCGCTCACTGAGAACTCGAACGCCTCGAGAGGCCGCGAAGCGGACTCGTTCGCGCAACGTCTGGACGTACATCCAGACCTTCGCTGCAACGTGCGCAGCGGGGCCCTAGGGCGGACGGGCCGGTCGTAGTTGGCGCCGCGGTAGGCCCAGTCGATCAGGTCCGGTCGGGAGGGGTTGAGGAAGACGCCGCCCGATCCACGGGGATGGACGAGCGCCCGCAATCGAGCCCGGTCGCGCTCGGAATCCAGTTTCTGCGTCGAAACATCGCTGGCGAGGCGTGACCGCGCGCTTGAGGAGGAAGCGCGCGCGGCGGTGTGCGAAGGCGGCTGCTTGGGGCTGAACGCCGTTGTAGACGCCACGCCGGGGGTGAAGGCGACTCCAAAGCGGAGGTTCAGCGCTGCAAGACGAGGACGCTCAGAGTTCCACCGGGTGCCAGGAATCGTCCCGCCACTCCCACAGTTCTCGTTCTCCGACGAATACGGGATCAATCGAGGCGAGCGGGCCTAGTCGCCGAGAGCGACGTTCGACGCGCGGTCGCGCGCCTGGAAAGATCTCAACGACTGAGCAGTCGAACGGCGGCTCAATCATCGAGCCGAAGCTCAGCTGGAGGAGCGGAGCTCTGGCGATCGAGCAGCGGGTGTGGAGGTGGCCGCTGCAGACCACCACCGGCGCGCCGCCTCGAGCCAGTCGGTCGGCGACCTCGCGCCGGTCGAGGAGGTCGCCCGGGTAAGGTAGTCCTGCTGACGCGAGCCGCTCGGCCTCCGACAAAATCGGGAAGTGTGACGCGAGCATGCGCAGGTCACGCCCGCGATCAGGCGGTGCGGAAGCAGTCCGAAAGAGCGGACCACCAGGGATGGTGCGCTCGATGGCAACGCCGTCGACCTCCACTCCGTCCCGCGTGAACGACTCGAGCGCCGACAGCAGGATCGAACTCTGCTGGGCGACGGTCGTGAACAGGTCGGCGCCCGGCCCGCAGTCATGGTTTCCGCCCACGGCGGCGATCGGGACGCTCAAGCTCGCGACCTGATCGAAGACTCGGGCGAGTGTATCCGCGTCGGCTCGCTCGGTGATGTCGCCCAGGAGCAGGACGAGTTCGACCGTCGCCTCACGAAAGTGCTCGATAGCCTGGTCGATCCGGGCCGCGAGATGCCGAGGCTCGTAGCTGTTGATCCAACTGCGTGTCCACGGCGGGTCAGGCTCGGCGTGGAGATCGCTCAACACGCCGACTCTGAAGCTGCGCCTTGGGCCACGCACTTCGGAGGCGCCATCCACGGGGTCGGCGTGGGCGCGGCCGCGCTCGCTCAAGCGCTCCATCCTGTTGTGATCAGGCGCCGGTCGGAGCGCTGGGTCAAAGAGCGATCGATCACCCGCACGGTCCGCGCTGATCGGCTACGAAATGTGTAGGAAATCGGCGTCAGTCTTGACAACGGGTGAGGTCGGCCGCGGCCGGTTCGTATCCAGCGGCGAACAGCGATGCGACCGGTGCGAACAGCGGTCGCGGCAGCTCGTGCCGATCGAACCAGTGCCACTGTGATGTCTTCTCTGGCTCGCGGGCGATTGGTTCGCTGTTGTGGGCGTCGACGCGCACGAACGTGGTTCGGAAGACGTTGCGTGATTCAGGGAACCCGTCGTGCGTCAAGCCGATCGGGCGGGGGTTTGCGGCCTCGAGCCCGGTCTCTTCGCGCAGCTCGCGGAGCGCACACGCGCGCGCCGATTCGCGCGGCAGTGGCCTGCCGCCGGGAAACGACCACGTGCCATAGCCATGTGTGGTCAGCCGTTGTCCCAGTAGAAGCCTCGATCCGCGCAGCACGACGACTCCGACCCCGTCTTGCGCATCGACGACGCTGACCGGGTCGCCAACGCGGATCAACCCGCTGTTCAGTACCCTCGCGCGTAGGCCGCCGTGATGGACTAACGAGCGCAGGAGACGCTTCTCGGTCAGCTCTTCGAGATGTCGGCAGGGCTCGCACAGGTGTGTGCCCCGGCAGAGCGCGTCGCCGACCCAGAACGTCTTGCCAACGAGACGGTTGAGATCGATTCCGCGTGTGGTCACGTTGCGCCTGGCCTCACCTGGCTCGAGCGCGACTCCCGCTACCCGTTCGAGCTCCTTGAGCGCCTCGCTCTCAATCAGCGTCAGGTCGCGGCTGACCTTGGCATCGCGCCAGAAGCCGGCACCGAGTGCATAGCGATCGCCTGCCAACCCGATGTCCCTCAGAGCGAAGGCCTCCTCGAGGCGCTGCATCGGTGCACCGGCCGCCTCGGCGATATGTATGTGCTCGACGCTGCCCACCGGGCCAGGCTAGCTGCCTGCTCCGACGTATTCGTCCGATGCACGAACGGCTGGCAAGAGCGCAATGCAGGCGCCGCTGCCCGTGATCCGCAGGCGCAGTTCCGCGCGGCTTGGACCGCCTGTACAAGGAATCCAGCGTGCGATTGTTGCGCTTTGCGTGCTCGCGCGTGATGAGGGCAGTGCGGCCACGCCTGCAGACGTCGCGTGGCAGGAGATCAACGGAAAACTGGATGCTGTCGCGCGGCGCCGAGCTTTACCTCGAACGAATATAAGGGCCGCGCCTGTCACGAGCGGACCGCAGTCTCTTCTGCCAGCACGGTGCAGTGCTGGAAGTGAACGACTGGGGCAGGCAGCAGACCGAGACGAGTTGCCTTCCGATGGGTTACCCCATCGATAGTATCTATTTGATATCTCATTCGTCTATACAGACTAGTTCGCGCAACGGCAATCACGTACCCGGGGCGGTCTCGAGCATGGCGGCGGAAACCATGGCCTCCGTCGGCGCTCGCTCTCCGAGGTCCGATCGGGACGGTCGACGCAGCGCTGCCGGCCCCGTGCGCCAGAACGACCGTCGGACGGCGCTGCCGCCCGTTCTCACAGATCGGCGCGAGCGGACGTTGAAGCGATTGTCCCCGATTGGAAGGAGTGTTGGTGCGCCTATACGACTACGCGGCCTCCGCGAATTGCTACAAGGTACGGCTGCTGCTTGCGCTGCTTGAGCGCGACTACGAGCGGGTACCGGTCGACATCTTCGCCGGTGACACGCTCAGCGCCGAATACGCGAGGCTCAACCCGGCGCGCGAAACGCCGGTTCTCGAGCTTGATGACGGCACGGTGCTGACCCAGTCGAACGCCATCCTCTGGTTCCTTGCCGAGGACACGCCGTTTCTGCCCGCGAGCGCAATTGGGCGTGGTCAGATCGCGCAGTGGCTGTTCTTCGAACAGGAACGAGTCATGAACGGGATCGGCAGCGCGCGCTTTCGCACCCTGACTGGACGCGAGCCGGCGGCGATACCGGCAAGGTACGCGCTCGGCGAGACTGCGCTCGCGATGCTCGAAGCGCACCTTCGGGATCGCCCCTATCTCGTCAGCGATGCATGCTCGATCGCCGACCTGGCGAATTTCGCCTATACGCACGTCGCCGAAGACGCCGGATACCGGCTGGACGACTACCCGCAAGCCAGCGCCTGGCTCCAGCGAGTCCGGGAGCAGCCACGCTTTATCGACGACCTGACCACGTACCCCGACAACGCACGTTCGGGTGCCAGCCGCTCGATCTACGACGCATGAGCGAAGCCCAACCAAATACTCGATGTCGCTCATCGCTTGCGGGCGACCCGTAGCGGTATGACAGCAGCGAGCGCTTCCTGGCCAGCGCAGCGAAGGGCGTTGCCGCCTTCGAACTTGTCGTCAACGATATCGAGGCCGCCTGCAAGCTCGGTCAAGGCCGCGGCCACAAAGAGCGTTCGCTGATCGCCAGCGAGCGACCAGCGAACGCACCAACGACCGTGCGATCGCGACAATGCTCCGTTCGCTTGACACGCATCGGCCGACAGCCAATCCGGCTAGGTAGGCGGGCCGACAGCCGAGCCAGGAATCCTGACGCTCTGTCTCGCCGATCTACTTGCCTCGTAAACGAGTCGTCCAGCATCCGAGTCACGTGGCGTCACGTGCACAGCGAGCCGGCCGAGACAGCTCGGCGTACGTGCGATTGGGATCGACGCCTTCGCGCACAGCTCCGTCGATGACCACGTGCGCGAACCGCCACGGCTCTTGATCGCCCGCGTAGCGTTCTTCTTCTGGCATCCATTTATTGACCCAGCGGTCTCGCGCCCGTTCGCCATCGCGTTCGACCCCGCGAGAGAGGCGCATCTCCTTTGGAGCGTGCACCCAGATACGGAAGTCGTAGAAGTTCCGGAGCTCCTCGCGTGTCGAAAAGCAGCCTTCGATCAGCACGACGCCATGCGCCGGGACCGTGCGCCACCCGGCCACCGAATCGGTCGGCCAGTCATAGCGCTGATACCTTGCCGTTTCCTTGTTGGAGAGCGGCTGCAACACCTGCTCCCGGAGCCGCTGCCACTCGAACGCGGCTCCGACCTCAGCATGCTCCGGCGTCACGCGCGTTGCCGAAGGGCGGTAGAAGTTGATCGTCACTGGGCTGTCGGCCAGGTCGGCTGCCATCACCCGCGACAGCGCCTCGACCGCCGCCCCGGACGGGCCGTAGGGCACGAAAGCCCCGCCGCACCATCGTGGCCTCGTTCATCGAGATCGTGACGATGCGGCCGCCGCCCTGCTCGAGCATCAGTGGCACGACCGCGCGCGCGATGAGGAAACAGCCGGTCACCTTGGTCTCGGAGCACGTTGCGGAAGCCGTCCGGTGGCATCTCCCAGAAGGGCTGCGGGTCCGACAGGAAATGGGGGTTGACGGTGCGCATCCCGATGCCCGCGTTGTTGACGAGTAGGTCGATGCGGCCCGAGGCCGCTGGTGACGCCGGTGACCAGCGCGCGGGTGCCGCCCAGCTCGGTCACGCGTTCCGCAGCCTAGTTGCTAGTCGTGGGCGACGATCGCGGCGTGTGTACCGGCCCGCTACGCCTCGGTCAGAGGGGGTCACGATTGGTTCGCGCGGTTGCGTACGACAGGCCGAAATGGCCGCACGTACGCTCGGACGGATCGCCGGGTTCTGGTCGAACGTGCCGATGCGGATGAGTGCTCGCGACGACTGCAGTCATAATCGTGTTGTGATCGAGCTCGCATCGGCATGGTAGAGCTGGAGAGGGAAGACATGCTCGGGTTTGATGGCAAGGCACGGCCGCTCTTGCTGCACGCGGCGTTGAACGGGGATCGCGATCATCCGGCGACTCCGCGGACACCGGGGGAGCTTGCAGCTGAGGCTGGCGCGGCGGTGCGGGCTGGCGCGCGAACATTGCATCTGCATCCCTACGACGGAGACGACCGGCAGACGTTCGCCGCAAAGCCTTGTGCGGCGGCAATATGCGCCGTTCGTGCCGCGTGTCCCGGAATCCCGATCTCGCTCAGCACGTCAGCGGCCATCGAGGCGGATCCGAAACGTCGGCACGCACTCGTTTCGGCCTGGACTGAGTTGCCGGATCTGGTAACGGTCAACCAGGGCGAGGACGGGATGCTCGATCTCTGCGAGCTGCTGGTCACGCGCGGAATCGGAATCGAGGCTGGCTTGCTATCCGTGGATGATGCGCGCGCGTTCGTCGCCGCCGGGATCGCGCCGAGTTGCGTGCGGGCGCTGGTGGAACCGCTTGACGCCGATCCCGAAGCCGCGACCGCTCACGCTGGGCTCATCGAGCGCGTCTTGCTCGAAGGTCGCGTGCTGCTCGAGCAAGTCCACCATGGCGACGGCTTCGCATCATGGGCCGTCAATCGGCGCGCGGTGTCGCGCGGCCACGGCATTAGGACCGGTTTGGAGGACACGCCCGTCCTTCCTGATGGACGGCTGGCCGCGGGAAACGGCGAGCTTCTCGCCGCAGCCGAAGCTTTGCTGGCGGAAGCTGTGAGGGAGCGACCATCGGATTAGCTCGCGCACAAGATGACGCAGTGTCGGATTACATGTCGTCCTGCGTCTCGACCTGAGGCTCCTTCAGCCCTAAGGAGACGCGTGCGATCCTATTGCGCGGCGTTGTTCGGTCCGGGGCGCAAATGGAGCACTAGGTCGAACGATGTGTTGTGCTGCCGTCGGTCCGGCATCGGCGGTACCGCTACCGTGGATCGCTCGGCAGCGCCATTGCGCGGATGACCATTACCTCGTCGTTCGGTCCTGACTCTGTTGTTAGCGCCGGCACGACAAAGACGGCTCGACGGCCGTTAATGGCCGCTCGTCCGACATCGTCGGCTCGTACCCCAAAACAAGGCGACTGGGCGGTAGGAACGCCTCGTCCGCGTCCGCCCAACATGCTTCTGTACCTCGTCATCGCCCCTCGCAGGTAGCAGGCGGGGAGCCCTCTGGGTCACCGTGGCTAGCCCGGCGCTCATCGCCGTCTTCGGCGACTGGTCGACGGGCAGCTGCGAGAGACGGCCCGACCCTCGCCCGCCGTCCAGCGCATTATCACGCGGGCGCCACCTGACCTCTGCGGATTTAAAGGTTCCGGTACATGATGTGCAGCCCGACGTAGCCGTGGCGCGGGTGGTGGAATGCCTGCGGTACGGTCGCAAGTACCTCGAAGCCGAGTGAGTGCCACAGCGAGACGGCGCGGGTATTCGTCTCTACTACGGCGTTGAACTGCATTGCACGGTAGCCGTCAGCACGCGCCTGTTGTAACACCCGCTCACCCAGCGCGCGGCCGGCGCCGCGCCCGGAGTGATTGGGGTCGACCATGAAGCCTGCGCTCGCGATGTGGGCGGCTTGCCCTCCGTGGTTTGGCGCCATTTCGGCCGTACCAACAATTCGCCCGTCATTATCGATCGCCACAAACGTTCGTCCCGGCAGCTCCTTCATCCAGCTAGCGCGGGCCTCTCCTGCTCATCGATGTCGGTATCCCAAGAAAACGTTTCGCCAGTGGCCACGATCTGACGCATGAACGGCCAGATCGCGTCCCAATCGGCGGGCGTCGCCTCTCTAACCGTCAGCAAGCTCAAGGGAAGGTCGCGGCTTCTCTAGGGGTTTGGAGACGCGGATGTCCCATACTCGAAGACACGCCCTGGCACGATTCGGAAGCTGACCCGCTCCTGGGCTCGGTAACCGGCTGGATCCTCGCCATAGCGCCGTGCCATCGCCACCGCGTCGTCTGCCGCCGCCTGGCCCTCGGCTGAGAGCTCAGCGATGCCTTTGAGTCCGACCCAGTGAAGCGGTTGATCCACGTCATGCACGACCAGCGATACCCGCGGATCGCGCCGAAGGTTAGATGACCAGGCCCGATCGCTTCGCCCATTTACGAGGAGATGGTCACGCGCGAGCAGGTAGTGCACGACGGCCTGATGAGGCGCGCCATCCGGGTCGACGCTCGAGAGAACCGCGCAGCGCGGGCTGCTTAGATAACCACGGGCCTTCTCGAGCAGTTCGGCTGTTCGGTGAGAGTCGGATGCCATCGTCCAACCTGAGACCGACTTTGCGCTTCCCGTCGCCGGCGCGACCAAGCAGCCCGATCGTATTCCAGCCAAGCCGATCGATGCAGCGGTTAGTCGGATCACCAGGCCAGGCTTGAGCGCACGCGCGCCACCTGCGCGTCGAGCACGCCCGGGCGCGAGCAAGATCCCTGTCGGTTAGGCCGCGATTGCGCGGCAGACCTCGCGAGCCTCGGACAGGAAGAGCCGCCTGGCACGTTCCGGCGGTCGAGCGGACTGCTCCCGAGCACGCTGAGCCGGATGGAGCGGGCTCCGCTGGGCGGAGAGCCACTGCCCGATCCAGGAGCAGCTTACGGCGCTGCTGACTTCTGCGCCGAGCTGGTAGCGATTACGAACGGTGTCGCTAGTGCGGAATTTCGCGATGTTGAATCCGGGGGGCAGCGGGACGTCGGCCAGCATCTGCTTGACGACGTCGGCGCGGCTCACTGGTTTGACCACGCTCGCCGGCATCGCCGACAGCCAAGTGTCGACGTCTACCTCATGAAACGAGTTGAGCGTCGACTTGAAGTCCCCCATGTCTTTAGCTGCGCCGCTGATCCGGATCGCGTAGCCACCGCGTTCCCAGACAGCGCTGAAGACATCGCCGCTCCCGTCGTGGAACACGTGGGCGTCGGTACCGGCGATCGGAACGGAAGTCCTCGAGTCAGCTTCGAGCGCGAGCTTGTCGAGCATCGCCTGATAGGCGCTCGCCGGCTGCCAGCGCAGCTCGAGTCTGCGCTGTCCTCGCGTGAACGTCATCTCGCCGAATTTGATGTTGAACTGATCGGCGCGCGTTACCTGCCAGCCCTGCTCGTGGGGGAGCAGACGCGGTGCTGAGTGGGCGACCTTAACCAGCACGGCCGCCCAAGCCGCATCTCCACCGCGTGTCAACATCGTGGCGCCGACTACCGCAGCCGCCAGGATTGCTGCGATGGCGGGCACGCCGAGCATCGCGCGGCGCCTCACCCGCCAAGGCGATGCGCCACGGCTGATCGCCTTCGTGAGCTCTGCCCGCGCCTGATTCGTCAGCTCTAGGCTGGGACCGGCGACCGCCGGGCGTGCTTCTCGCAGAAGTTCCAGTTCCTCGTTCATTACACGTCACTCCCTATCGCTCGCAGCTTGTGTTCACTGGGTTCATCTCCAACGTCGGGAAGCAGCTCCCGCAGCGTTCGCCTCGCGCGGTGCAACCTTGACCGCACGGTGCCCTCCGCGATGTCGAGCGCGGCCGCCACTTCGGCGTAGGAGAGTTCTTCCCACGCGATCAAGATGACGACGTCACGGTCGTGCTGGGGCAGGCGTGCGAGCGCGTCCAGTAGATGACGGCGGAATGCCTGTGCCATCAGCCGATCATCGACGTCGCCGGCGGCTGCATCTTGGTCTCCGCGATGCTCGCACTGGAGGCTGGCCAGGGCGCGCAGGTGGCGCGCTTCAGCACGCCAACGTTTCAGCAACAGCTTCGTTGCGATGCCATACAGCCACGGCAGAGCGCTCTCATGCAAGTCACGGAAGCGACTCCGCTGCTCGAACGCGATTCGGAAAACCTCGCCTGACAGTTCGTCAGCACCGTCGCCGCTGATGCGTCGTTCCAGGTACCGATGGATCACGTCGAAATGGCGATCGAAGACGATCCCAAACAACTCCGGCTGCTTCGATGCCCGCGCGAGGATCTCGGCGTCACTGGGGCCGCTGTTCACACCCCTCCATTCCCGAAGCACTCAACGCGGTTCACGCCGCGCCTTCATCACGGCTCCGAGGGAAGGGGAATTGTGCCCGATCCCAACGGCGGCCGTGTCGAATCGACTTGTCTGCGTCGAGCCTACGGTTGTTCTCGCTGTTGATGTCGGACCGTGTTTTGGCGATGTGCTGACCGCGATCGCTGCACCGCACGGTGTGGTCCTCCTAACGTGGCCGGGACTCCCTTGGCGATCTGCCGCGCCTGGGTTGGATGTGGCGCATGATTGGGAGCGTGTCACTGTTGGGGTTCGAGGATGGGCGCTGCGTCGTTGGGAAGGCGAGCTACTTCGTCGTCCGAGGTGGTGCCGGTCCGCCGACGCTCCTGCTGCACGGCTTTCCGCAGACTCATGTCTGCTGGAAGCAGATCGCTCCGCAGCTGGCTGCTGCTCATAGCGTCGTGGCTCCTGATCTCCGAGGGTACGGCGCGTCCCAGGCACCAGCTGGCCGCGCACGGGGGGAGGGATACTCAAAGCGGGAGATGGCCGGTGAACTGGTCAAGCTCATGGCCGATTTCGGCCATGAGCGCTTCGCGGTCATTGGTCATGACCGCGGCGCCCGGGTCGCGTTCCGCCTGGCGCTCGATCATCCCGAGCGTGTGACCAGGGTAGCGCTGCTCAACATCGTGCCTACCGTCGAGCAATTCGAACGGATGGGCGCCGGTCCGTCACTGGGCTACTGGCCGTGGTTTCTGCTGGCGCAGCCCGCGCCGTTTCCGGAGCGGCTGGTCGGCGCCGACCCCGCCGGACTGTTGGAGCACGTCTTCGCCACATGGTCGAGTCGCCCTGAGGCGATCGGTCCGGAGAACCGCGAGGCGTACCTACAAGCGTTGACGCCCGAGGCGATCGCGGCGATCTGCGCCGACTATCGCGCGAGCTTCCACCTTGATTGGCAGCACGACGCCGATGACCGCGCCGCCGGTCGACGAATCGGCGCCCCAGTGCTGCTCGTCATCGGCGAGGATGAGACGCAGCTCGCAGACGCGCCCGACGTCTGGCGGGCCTGGGCCCAGGATCTCACCGCGACAAAGGTGCCAGGTGGTCACTTCATTCCCGAGGAGGCTCCTCGGGAGCTAGCCGAGATCCTCGCGGCATTCCTCGACCCGAACGAAACCCACTAGACCGGGTGCAGGCTGCTCGCAAGTTCTTCTCTGGATTCATCTCCAACATCGGGAAGCGAGTTCCCCACAGCGTCCGCCGCGCGCGGTGCAATCTTGACTGCACGGTCCCCGCCGCGATGTCGAGCGTGGCCGCCACTTGGCGTCGAAAGGCGCCGACGAGCGAAGTGGTGTGGTGCGCGATCGACGACGCACTCCTCGCCGAGCCGCCAAAACGCTTCTGGCAAGCTTGACAGCAACGTGCGTCCTTTCACCCAAGTCGACGTCTTCGCCGCCGCAGCGTATGTCGGCAACCCTGTGGCGGTCGTACTCGATGCGGTCGGTCTCACAACCGAGGAGATGGAGAGATTCGCTCGCTGGACGAACCTCTCAGAGACCACATTTGTGCTGCCGGCGACGGATCCCAGCGCCGATTACGCGGTCCGGATCTTCACCTCATCGACGGGATCAAGCACAACCTCGCGTCCGCTCTCCGAATTACCGTTCGCCGGGCATCCAACGCTGGGGACATGCCATGCCTGGCTCTTCGCCGGCGGCAAGCCAGCGAGGCCCGATGTGGTTGTTCAACAGTGCGGCGCTGGGCTGGTTCCCGTCCGCCGTACTGCGGACGGTCTCGCGTTCGCAGCTCCGCCACTCCTGCGCTCCGGGCCCGTGGAAGAACAGCTCGTGCAGCACATTGCCTCGGTCCTGCGGATTGACCGTGGCGAGATCGTAGAAACGCAGTGGGTCGACAACGGACCGGGATGGGTTGCCGCCCTGCTTGCAAACGCGGATGCGGTGCTCGCGCTCCGGCCGGGCTTCGTCGATCTCGACTTAGGCGTCGTAGGCCCGTACCCTGACGGCTCTTCAGAGGCCTTCGAGGTCCGGGCATTCTTCCCTCGAGACGGCTTGACAGTCGAGGACCCGGTGACTGGAAGCCTGAACGCATCGCTCGGCCAGTGGCTGTTGCAAACGGGGCGCGCAACTTCCCCCTACGTCGCAAGCCAGGGAAAGGTACTGGGACGCTCAGGCAAGGTGCACATCTCGTCAGACGGTGACGGGACTATCTGGGTGGGCGGCACCACGGTCACCTGCATCACCGGGCAGGTCGACCTCTAAGCTCTGCGACTGGGCGACAAATGCGACGCTGCCCATGGAGGTCGTCGGCGTCAGAACCGCTCGACAAGCTCGTGGTTCACCGGTGGGAAACTCAGTTGTCTGGTAACTCAGCCGGAGACTGCAAGCGGAGCGTAGGGCCTGTGCTCGTGTTGTCAGAACAGTCGCGCGATGGCAGGGGCGTCACCGCCTACGCGTTTCGGTTAGAAAGCTCAGCGTCACGGTGCCTGCCGTTGGTCGCTAGATCCGGGAGTGTCGTGGGGAAGGTGGGCGCTTCGGCACCGGCGTCGATTTCGACGATCTTGCCCGGGCTGCCTGGTCCCACGTTGACTTCAAGTCCATCATCGCGAGCGTGCCGGTTCCACAGCCGATGTCCAGCGCGCGACGAGCGCCGATCTCGTCAGCGATGGCAAGGTAGGCATCGAGGTCGCTGCGATCCGGATCGAGTGCGTCGTAGATCGAGACGAGCCGCGGATGCTCGAAGATGTCGTCAGCCATTCCGAGACGGTATCCACCTGCTATTCCGGAGGGACGTGCTTCGGCTGCCGGCGTCCCGAGTGAGGGCGGTGCTCCGCCGCGGTTGTGTCGTCGGCATACGTGTGGACGGTTTGTGACGGGTTTGAGGCCTGGGGGAGCCCTGCCTGTTCAGCGGAGCGCGCTGATGAGTGCGCCGCCCGCGACGATGAGGAGCGCGGCGAGTATGGTGCGCCGGCCGATGCCCTCGCTGCGTCCGATCACCATCGCTGCGAAGAGCACCGCCCAGAGGGACCCGGTCGCATTCAGTGGCGAGACGACGCTCACCTGTCCGTGGTCGAAGGCCGCCAGGAGGGTGGCATAGCCGAGCGCAAGGGCCAGGCCTGCAGGGGCGAATGCCAGCAAGGCCTGCGGTACGGGTATGCGCAGGCGGTCGCGGCGTACGAGCACTAGGTAGACGAGGATCAACGCGGCGGCTGCGAGCAGCGACGCGGTGGCCGCGGCGAGCGGTGGCGGGTGCGTGTCGCGCGCGGCCGAGCGGACGATGTTGTCGCGGCCGGCGAAGAGAGCGGCGCAGAGGAGCGCGAGCGCGACGCCGCGCACGCGGAAATGTTCCGGCCGCGTTCGTTCACGTGCGAGGGCGGCGCCGCCGAGGACGATTAGCACTGTGCCAACGACGAGTAGTGGTCGGAATGGCTCGCCGAGCAGCGTGAGCGCGATCAGGATCGACATTAGGGGCGCCGTTCCCATGAAGATCGCAGCGCGTGACGGTCCGGCATCGCGGACGGCGAGGGTCAAGAAGATCTGCGAGGCGCCGGGCGCGATCAGGCCCGCGGTGAAGAACGGCCAGAGCTCGCCAACGTCGACTCCTTGGGCCGCCGCCGACGGGGCCGCGACGGTGGCGGAGGCGACGACGCCCAGAGTCGTGGCGACGAGGGCGCCGACCTCGGGATCGGCGCAGTGGCGAAGGCCCCACCGTACCGCGACCGCAAGAGTACCGAAAGAAGCGCCGGCAAGTGCCGCGAGAACGACGGCGTCCACCGTCTATGCCCTGCCGCTGGCCGGCTCGTGCACACTCGCGCATGCGCAACTCGTTCTCTCTGATCGCACAACCTCTTCTACCTTACGAGATAGATTTCCAGAAAGCAATCTAGCCAGGTAGACTTGGATTGGTGCGACGGAGAGACCACGTCCAGCATGTACTCGAGCAGTGGCGGCGTGAGGCGCCGGAGCTCGACCGTTCGCCGTTTGGTGTAGTCGGGCGCATCTCTCGTCTGGCTCAGCTGCTGCAGGTCGAGCTTGAGCCGATCTTTGCCGCCTGGGGTTTGAACGGCGGCGAGTTCGACGTCCTGGCCGCCCTGCGTCGGGCCGGTCAGCCCTACCGACTGACGCCGACGGAGCTCAGCACGGCGCTGATTCTTACGAGCGGGGGGACGACGAAGCGTTTGAACGCGCTCGAAGGTCGTGGGCTGATTCGCCGCGAGCCAGACCCGAGCGACGGACGGTCGACGGCGGTGTCCCTGACGCGCGAGGGGAAGCGTCTTGTTGAAGCGATTCTCCCCGAGCACGTGGCGAACGAACAGCGCCTGCTCAGCGAACTGAGCACCAAGAACCGTGCCGAACTCGCAGGTCTGCTCGAGACGCTGGCTATCTCACTCGGCGACGAAGCGGACACTCGCAGGCGCCGCGCGGCACCAGCCCGCCGACGGCGGCGCGAGTAGCCGTATACGCCCCAGCTGCCAGGAGTGGGAGCATCCTGGACCCCGAATGTTGATGGGCTGCGGCGGTTTGGTTGCCTTTGACGATTTTCGAGTCGCCACCTAAGACGTACGCGGACCTCGAGCCTGTTGACGAGTTCTCAAACGCCGCTGTATTGGCAGCGGAGAACGCATTGCCGCCGGTCAAGAGCAACGTACCGGTCGATCCGAACACGCCCGCATTGCCTGTGTTCCTGACGCTTTATTTCTGTGTTCCGCCGAACGAGCACTTGCTCTCCAACTGGGACACGGTTGCAGAAGGGGCCCATCCGGTTCGGGATAGCAGGTGGAGCCGAATTCCGTGGGGCCGAGGACGTCCAGGTCGACGTGCACATACACCGGACCGGTGAGACCATCGAGCGCCCTCTCGAGGTCCTCGACGCCGTACCACCGGATCCCGGCCTCGTCGATGTACTCACGTTGCCCCAGTTCGAACGCCCGGACTCCCGCGAGAATAACCTGCTCCGGCGCCAGCGGCTCCTCCGGAGTGAGCGGTGCCGGCCATGGCCTCGCGGGTAGGAAACCGGGAGGTAGTGGCCGACGAGACGCCGCCGGTGTTGACGTTATCGGGCCGCGAGCGTGGCGCGACTGAGAATCGGTACCGCCTGCAGGTCAAGCAGAGCCGGCGCGAGCGCGGCGTGCTCCTCGCGTCCTCGGAGGTTGGACGTGCCTGAACTCGGCGGCGACCTCCAGGTCGATCTCGGTGCACGCGCGAAGGAAGTCGCGCAGTAGCTCGAGTTCCTCTTCGGAGTAGCGCTCGAGCTGCTCATAGAGCTTCTCTGCGATCTTCCCGTACATCGTCCAGGCGCGCTCGTGGGCCTGTGGGGTGGCTTCGACCATTATCCGGCGGCGATCGACCGTGTCGCGCACGCGCCGCATGTATCCGGCCCGCTCCATGCGGTCAAGCACGATCGTGATGGCCGCGTTGGTGAGCCCGCTTTCCTCGGCGAGTCGTCCCGCGGTCATCGGTCCGGCCCGGCCAACGATGTCCAGGCAGCGCAGGTCGGTCCGGTTGATCCCCATGTACTCGCACGCAGCGTCGTCGACCGCTTCGACCGCGAGGTGGTCGAGGCGGATCGCATCAGCGATCTCCCTGCTTATCTCCATTCGCGGGTCGGTTGACATTTAAGTTTAATGTACTATAAGGTCAAGAGATTGAAGGGTATACGAGAGATGACGCGCCCACAAGTTGTCGTCCGGAAAACGAGAACCGCCCAAATGCAGACCCAGGTGCAGAATCCACACCAGTCGAACGCCGAATTTGGCAACCTGGCTGCTGGACGCCCCGCGGCGCTCACCACCGACGGCCTCACGAAGCGCTACGGTCGCCGACTCGCCGTCGACGCGCTGAGCCTCGAGGTTCCGGCTGGCGTCGTGGCCGGCTTTATCGGCCCGAACGGGGCGGGCAAGACGACCACGATGGCGATGCTGCTCGGCCTGGTGCGCCCGACGGCCGGCAACGGGACCGTGCTCGGCGCCAGCGTGGAGGCCCCCGCCAGCTACCTCGGACGGGTCGGCGCGCTGATCGAGGCGCCTGCATTTTGGCCGGGTCTCAGCGGCATCGAGAACCTCCGGGTATTGGCCACGCTCGGCGGCCACGAGGCGAGCCGCATCCCCGAGATGCTAGAGCTCGTCGGCCTGGCCGCGCGAGATTCGGACCGGTTCGGCCAGTACTCGTTCGGAATGAAGCAGCGCCTGGGAATTGCCGCGGCCCTGCTCGGGGACCCGGAGCTGCTCGTCTTGGACGAGCCCACGAACGGCCTCGACCCGGCGGGGATCAACGAGATGCGCGAGTTCATTCGTTCGGTCGGGGACGGCGAGCGGACCGTGCTCGTCTCCTCACACATCCTGAGCGAGCTCGAGCAAGTCTGCGACTGGCTGATCGTCATCAACCAGGGGTCGCTCGTCTACCAGGGTCCCGCCCAGGGATTCCTCAGCGAGGTCGGCACCGTGATCACGCTTGCCCCCGAGCACCCCCGCGACCTCGAGCGGCTGGCCGCGCTCGTCCGGGCCGACGGGCACGAGCCGCGCCCCGAGGGCGCCGAGCTGATCGTGCCGGTCGCGGAGTACGACCCAAGAATGCTCGCGCTGGCCCTGAACAAGGCCGCGATCGCGCACGACATCGTACTCGCCGAGTTGCACGTGCGCCGGCCAAGCCTCGAATCCCACTACCTCGCCGTCGTGGAGGAGCGTGAGCGATGATCGCCGCGCTGCGAGCCGAACTTGTCAAGCTGCGCCGGCGCCGCGTACTCATCGTGACTGCCGCGACGACGCTCATCTTCACGGTCGCCTCGGCCGCGATCGTTCTGGCATCGGCAGAGCGTTCCGGCGACCCTCGTGCCAGGGGCCTCACGCTCGCCTCTCTCGCGGACGCCGGCGGGGGTACGGAGGTGTTCACGACTGCCATGTCCTTCGCCGGCACGTTCCTGTTCGTCGTCTTCGTCGGCGCGGTCGCCGTCGAGTTCTCGCGCGGCACGTTCCGTACGATGCTCCTGCACCAGCCGCGCCGGCTCAGGCTCCTTGCCGGCAAGATGGCCGGCCTACTCTTCTTCGCCGCCATCGTCCTCGCCGCCGCGGAGGCGCTCACCTGGGTAGCGGCCAGGCTACTTGCCCCGTCCCAGGACGTCGCGACCGGCGAATGGATCAGCGCCGCGGCGCTCGCCGACGCGCTCACCGACTACGGCGCCGTCCTCTTCTGGGTCACGGGCTACGCACTGCTCGGCCTGACCCTCGCCGTCCTCGTCCGTTCCGTGCCCGTCGCGCTGGCCATCGGCATCGCCTGGGCCGGGCCGTTCGAGCACCTTCTCCAGGACGCCTGGAGTCCGGCAGATCGTCTCCTCCCTGGACTCCTGCTCGAGGCGTTCGTCGCCGGCGGCACGACCGGCGTCAGCGCCTCCAGAGCGCTGCTCACCGTCACCGTCTACGTCATCATCGCTGCCTCCGTCGCCGCGACGACTTTCGCCCGACGCGACATCACGGCGTAGCTTTTCAATCGCGTTTCACTCGAACGCGGGAGTTGCGTGTTGTCAGAGCTGACGCGGATTTTGCACCCATCTGTACCCATCTGAGCTGATCCGATCGAGCGTCCTCGACTATGGCTTAGATAAGCCAATCTCACCTCAGATGACCTGGATCGACGCGTCTCATGACCTCCGCGGGTAAGAAACCCGGAGGTTCGAAATAACGAGACGTGTCCGCTGCTTCAGGTTATCGGAACTCCGTGTGCCCGCTTGGATGTTGAGCGATGCGCTCCATTGACGTTCAACAGCGCTGAAGTTGTGGGCTTGTGTTTGCTAACTGCGAGGCGTGGGATCTTCAGCAGGAGCGCCTCCTGGGGAAAGCTCTTCAGCAGGAGCGCCTCCTGGGGAAAGCCGCGCGTCACCGAACCAATCGGGAGCAGAGGGACGTGCTAGAGCGACCGTATCGGCGTAGAGCACGGCTATGAGTGCTGCGATGACGCTTGTGATGGCCGTGATGATGCTCGTCATGGTGGGCGGCATGGTCTGGGCGGCCGCAACGGGGGTGCGGGCGCGCCGTGGCCGTGGCGGAGCGAGGGGACCTTCTTCAGCACAGGCCGAGCCGCGTGATGGGCGGGGTGGAGGTGCTGGCTGAAGAGGTACGCGAGCGATCGAAACGCTGGTCTGGAAGGCGAGACGCAGCGGATCCTCCGGCTGTACGAGCGGGAGGCGCCCAAGTACGACCGGGAGATGCGGTTGTTCGAGCTGTTGTTGTTCGCGGGCGGTCGCGAGTGGGTCTGTTCGCAGGCTGAGGGTGAGGTGCTCGAGATTGCGGTCGGTACCGGCCGGAACCTTCCGCACTACCGCGACGGCGTGCGGTTGACCGGGGTCGAGCTGAGCCCGGCGATGCTTGCGATCGCTCGCGCACGAGCGCGCGACCTCGGTCGCGATGTCGATTTCCGCGTTGGCGATGCGCAGGCGCTCGAGTTTCCCAGTGAGCGCTTCGACAGTGTGGTCGCCACGCTGGCGCTCTGTACGATTCCCGACGAGCGCGCTGCGGTTGCGGAAGTTCGCCGCGTGCTGCGACCGGGTGGGCGGTTCCTGTTGCTTGAGCACGTTTGTAGCCCGATGCTGCCGATTCGGCTGGCGGAGAGGCTGCTGGAGCCGTTGATGCTTCGTTTCAAGGGCGACCACCTGTTGCGCGAGCCGGTCGATCATCTGCACGCGGAGGGGTTTGTGGTTGAGCGGCTCGAGCGGTCGAAGCTTGGGATCGTCGAGCGCGTCGCGGCGCGCAAGCCCGCGGACGCGGCCGCGGCCGGCGGGTCCCGGGGATCGACGTCACCCGTGCCGTGATGGACGCGCTGCGGGAGATTGAAGCGCTTGTGGCCTGCGAGGGCCGCTGGGCTGGGAGCGAGGGCGAACGGCGAGCCGGGGAGCACCTTGTGGGGCGTCTGCGTTCGCTCGGGCGGGAGGTTGAGCTCGAGCCTGCCGTCGTCCACCCCGACTACCCACTGACGTACGTGCTGCACATCCTTCTTGCCCTTGTCGGAGGCGCGGTCTCGATGCGGCGCCCAAAGCTTGGCGCGGCCGCGCTCTTGGCTGCGATCGCGTCTGCGTTCGGCGACAGCAGCGGTCGCTTCCATCTGCTGCGGCGCCTGACCGCGCGGGCAGTAACGCACAACGTGCTCTCGCGCGAGCGGAGCGGCAAAGCGGGGACGCTTGTGCTTCTCGCTCACTA
>WNFU01002596.1_pt1 | contig 31558 bp, 23 predicted proteins | sample 5400121 | NCBI WGS metagenome assembly WNFU01 (sample SAMN13153360, study PRJNA577476) | soil metagenome | isolation source: 100 cm soil or saprolite under grassland replicate 1 | place: USA:California | collected 2016-06-15
CTCAACGGTCGAAAGAGGATTTGTTGAAGATTCTCGACAACCCCGAAGCTTACGGGTTGAAGGGAATGCCGCCATCGTTATCGAAGATACCGCCGGAAGATAAGCAGAAGATCGTTGAGTGGCTAATGACTCTGAAGGCCCAGTAAATCTGCGACGTCCGCTGTATGAAGACTGCTAGCCACAGAGAACACAGAGCGCACAGAGTCGGAGAGACAAGGAGACAAGGAGACAAGGAGACAAGGAGACAAGGGGACAGGGGGCAGGGAAGAAGATTCTCCTTGTCTCCCCCTCTCCTTGTCCCCCTGTCCCTCCGCCTCTGTGTTCTCTGTGACCTCTGTGGCTATATCACCTGTAGCGCGCCGGGATTCTATGACTGAGCGTCGAACTTTGTCGCGACGTACTGATTCAATATCTCGATGAAGTCCGGGACTATGTTCGAGCCTTTGAGCGTGGTTTTCAGTTTGCCGTCGACGAAGACGGGCGCTCGAGGCTCTTAGCGTGGTTTTCAGTTTGCCGTCGACGAAGACGGGCGCTCGAGGCTCTTCGCCGGTTCCGGGCAGGCTGATTCCGATGTCGGCATGCTTCGATTCGCCCGGGCCGTTGACCACACAGCCCATGACCGCTACCTTCATCTCCTCGACGCCTTTGAACCGCTCGCGCCAGGCGGGCATCTGCGCCCGCAGGTATTTGCCTATGTCGTCGGCCATTTCCTGGAAGAGCGTGCTAGTGGTGCGCCCGCACCCGGGGCAGGCCGTGACCTGCGGCGTGAAGCTGCGGATACCGAGCGATTGTAGAATCTGTTGGGCGACGACCACCTCTTCGCTGCGGTCGCCGTTCGGCGCCGGCGTCAGCGAAACGCGGATCGTGTCGCCGATCCCCTCCTGCAATAAGACGGACAGCGCCGCCGCGCTCGCGACTATACCTTTCGATCCCATTCCCGCTTCGGTTAAACCGAGGTGCAGCGCGTAATCGCCGCGCCGCGCCATCTCGCGGTAAACATCGATCAGGTCCTGAACGTCGGAACACTTCGCGCTGAGAATAATATGATCGCGCGCGAGGCCGTAACTCTCGGCGAGCCGCGCCGATTCGATCGCGCTGCGCACGATGGCTTCTTTCATCACGGCTTTGGCGTCGAGCGGATCGGGCAATTTGGCGTTCTCGTCCATCAGCCGCGCGAGCAGCGCCTGGTCGAGCGAACCCCAGTTGACGCCGATGCGCACCGGCTTGTCGTTTTCGAGCGCGACTTCGATCATCCGCTTGAAGTTGTCGTCGTGATGGCGTCCGGCGCCGACGTTGCCCGGATTGATGCGGTATTTGGCGAGCGCCCTCGCGCACTCTTTGAATTCGCTCAATAGAATGTGGCCGTTGTAATGAAAATCGCCTATGACCGGCGTGTTGTGTCCGGCGTCGCGCACGCGTGAGACAATTTCAGGCACGGCGGCGGCGGCCTCTTTATTGTTGACCGTGACGCGAACGAGCTCCGATCCCGCTTGGGCCAATTCGATGACCTGTCGCGCGGTGGCAAAAGCGTCGGCCGTGTCGGTGTTGGTCATTGATTGCACGACGACGGCGTTCGGGCCGCCGACGTACACACCGTCCACATTGACGGCCACTGAATTCCTGCGATTGATCTTAGCCATGAAACTTTCCGAGTCTTTCCGAATTGGGTTCTAAAGGATATAAGTATAAACCGGCAAGCGATATTTCAACCATCCATCAAATAGGACTTAATGGCTGTTGAGAATTAAATGAAGCCTGTGCGAATTAAAGTTGAATGCAATCAACCACTTGGATTCAGCGCATAAATCAGGAGACGCCTGGGTACGCATCGCTTCCAGCGTGCAGGCGTGGATCGTAGTACATTGGGAGGACCCGCAGCGCCTGGAGCCAATGTATGGATTTCAAAGGGCTTTTATTTGCACAGCCTTCAATTAAATGGCGCCATAGCAGTGGTCTTTCCTTTGCGGCCTTTGCGTCTTTACGCCTTAGCGAGAACCGCCGCCTGAATGAGAAAGCCCATTTCTCGCCAAGGCGCAAAGGCGCGAAGTGGCGTCATTTATTTCTCCTGGTACTAACGGATTTTGTGGTTTGTGGCCGTTGGCCGGCCCTGGAAAGAATTTTAGCCACGAATGAACACGAATGAACACGAATAGAAGCGAGAAAATGGCAGCTAAACAATTTATCAGACCGGAAATAATATTCGTGTTCATTCGTGTTCATTCGTGGCTAAAAACATTTCTCCCCTCCGTGAGGCGCGCCACAAAATCCGTTAGCATCAGTATTTCTCAAAGACCATTAAGTCCTATCGTATTTTGATCTCTATCCCGGGCGACGTCTCGCGGCCCTCGGCGTCTATCACATAGAGCAGGGCGCGGCCGGGGAACAATGTCGCGGGCAAGGCGAAGCGGATGCGGTTCTCGCTTTCGCTCCAGCCCGCTTCGCCTGCGGTCACAGTGTAATTATGGGCGCGGCGCCGCTGATCAATCTGTTCGACGATCACTTTGTTACCGGACGCGGAGAATAGCCCGTAGAGCGACACCGTCGCTCCCGCAAGATAATCGCCGCCATAGTCGCCGCCTTCGTTGACGATCTCCTGACACGGGCGCCAGCGCGGTATGCAGCCCTTGCAGGAATAAGCGATCACAATCGCGCTCTCGCGCGACTCCAGGCCCTGCTGGTTGACCACGTGAACGGTCGCCTGGTACGTCAGGGGCAAATCATCGGGCAGCTTCGCGGTGATCCGCGCAGGCGATTCGGAGAGGATGTTTTTGGGGGGCAATATATGGCTTCGCGTGACCTGCCCCGACCCGAGAGTTTCGATGACGACCCGGTTGCCGGATGGCGAGAACTTGGCGCCGGTGATCGAAATCACGGAGCCTGGCTCGATCGCCATCATCGGGTCGGCGGCGTGCGGATCGAAATCAACGTGTCGGGGTTCAGTCTGAAATCGACCGCGCCCTGTTCATTGACCACGCCCGGCGGGTCGAGCCGAATGCGCGGGCGCCCCGTATACTTCGCTACCTGCTGGCCGGCGATCTTTTTTCGAAACGTTTCGCTAAGCAGCGTCGGCGTCAACCGTCCGCCGGCCGCGCGAAGGAGTCCGAACCGTTCGTCGACCGCGGCGTAGATTCGCCGATTGTCGATGATCTGCCAGAAGATCACGTAAGAGACCTGGAACGCGCCGTCGCCTTCGAGCGCGTCGAAGACCTCACCCAGGTAATTGGCCGCGTTGCACTCGCCGTGGCGCGTGCGCTCGAATCCGAACTCGCCGATGATGAAGTTTCGCTCGGTGACCTCAGGCCTGGTCTCTTTGACCTTCGACAGCGCAAAACTCAGATCCATCTTTAACCGCCGCTTCAGGTCTTCGTCCGGAGAGCCTTGTTTATCATTGACGCTCTCCCAGGCCGAATAGGAGTAGTAATCCACCTCGACCTGCGGGGCGACGTAATCGATCACGCAGCGATGCTTCAGCGGGTCTTCGTTGATCGGGTCGGCGACAGGCGTCCCACAATATACTTTCTTGTTCTTCAGGCTTTTAACTGTGCTGAATTCCAGGCCCGAAAACAAACGGGCGCCGCTCGACGGATAATTTCGCCTCGCCAACTTCACGCCTTCGGCGCGCGCGCGGACCCACCGGGTGTAAGAATCCCACACCGAGCGCTTGTTGGAGAGGCCGCGGAGCGCGTTGTCGCCTTCCCAGTTCAAAAAGATAAACGTCTTGCTTGCGAACGCCGGGTTGTTGAGAAGGTATTCGCCCAACTTTTTCATCTCGTCGCGTTCCGCGGCGTATTCGGAATCCGTGTAACCGTCGACCCAGTTGGCGCCCGTGTCGCTGGCCGAGTAAGCGGTCAGTAAATATGTCTGAAATCGCGGGTCACGAAAAAGCTTGTCGTATGCCTGACTCTGCGCGATCTGAACCAAATCGGTCGCGCCGGGCGGGTTCACATCATAGACGTGTTGAATATCGAGAGTCCCGATGAAGACGCGGATCGTGCGGCTGCCCAATTCGGCGACTTTGTTCGCTCCCCAATTCAGTAGATCGATCGAGCCGTCGCGGGGAAAGGCCGAATCGTTAACGTTCCAGTTGTAGACGCCGAAACGGTCCGCGCGTCGAGTCGGCGATGGCGGGACCGGTTGGTTATCAGTCGTTTGGGACTTCAACGCCGATGATCTGAAAACGCCTCTCCCGTCGGTGAAATACGCGGAGCAAATGATAAGAAACGCAAAGGAGATCCGAAAGATCAAATTCCGCATAGGACTTATGGGACTTAATAAGACTTATAGGACTTATGGGACGATCTTATAAGTCCCATAAGTCCCATACGTCTTATTGAGATTTTCATTCAATGATCCTGGCCGAGCCGGTCATCGAGCAACTCGTATCGCGTCTCGCTCGACCGGATCGTCGAGCCGATCAGCGCGGCCACGGTGAAGAGCGCGCCGCCGACCCATCCCAGCCACCTCGGCTGCGTGGTGATGATCCAGCCGCCGAGCACGGGGCCGATGATGCGGGTCACGCTCTCGATCGAAGTCATGGCGCCGAAGACGCCGCCGCGGCGATTGGGCGGGGCGGCCTGCGCGATGAGGCTGGTCAGCGACGGGCGCGAGACGCTGTGCCCGAACGAGAAGAGGATCGCCACGAAGATCAGCTTCCACCAGACGTCCACGGCCACGACGTAATACAACCCCGCAGCGCTGGCGACTAGACCGATCATCAGAGACCTGAGTTCGCCGAACCGTTTGACGATCGGCCCGATCAGTCCGCCCTGCCAGATGACGCCGAGCAGCCCGACCAGCGCCAGAAAATATCCGGCATGCTTGACGTCGAACCCGAGCTGATTTTTGGCGAAGAGCGCAAACATCGTCGTGTAGAGCGTGAACGGCAACGACAGAAAGAAAAAGACAGCCAGCAGCGGCCTCAACTCGACGATGCGCAGATAGTCCATGACGCGCGTGTACATCGCCAGCCCACGTGGCCGCGATTCGTCGCGTTCATGCCGTGTTTCGGGCAGTAGCCGAAACGTCGCGATGATGCTGGAGAGTGAAAATAGGGCGGCGAGGTAGGCCGTAATGTCATAGCCGAACCGGGAGGAGATGATCGCGCCCAGGCCGGGGCCGATGGTAAATCCCAAACCGAATGAAACTCCGATGATCATGCCGAAGACTTTGGCGCGTTCCCGCGGCTCGGTGATGTCGCTGATGTAAGCTTGCGCGACGGTCAGGTTCCCGCCGGACAACCCGTCGATCATCCTGCCCGCGAACAGCCACACCAGTGGGTGCGGCAGACGCATCGCCAGTCCAAGCAGGATAAAACCTAGAAACGATCCGAACTGGCTGTAGAGCAGAACCGGCCTTCTCCCCCATGTGTCGCTCAGATTCCCCAGGATCGGCGCCGCGATGAATTGGCAAAGCGAATACGACGCGATCAGCGGTCCGACCGAGGTGTCCGCCGCGTTGACCTGACTTGCGTAAAACGGCAGCAAAGGCAGAATGATGCTGAAACCGAGAATGTCAACGAAGACGACGATGAAGATGGGAATGAGTTGTTTGTTAATAGGCATAAAATACCGGCGCCTGAGCGACCGGTCTTAAACTTTCGAGCCTCAACGAAGCCGGACAACCGGCCACTGCTGAGAACCTATAAATGGAAAATCGAGCGTGGAATAACAGAGCGGGCAGTCTAGCATCAGGCCGAGGATTTTTCTATCGCGGTTGGATGGGGGGATGGCTAAGCGGTCCGCTTCGCCGTCGGCTGTTCGACCGAGCGCATTACTTGGCAAGTATCGCGGTCGCGTGAGCGACGGCGAACTCTGGCGGTTAGCAAATGCGTGTGTGGGACTGTGGCGTGGGTTGTTTACCCAAATCCACGGTTAAGGAGGCGAAAATGCGGTTTCAGCCAATAACCATAGGCTATTTCACGATTTCGCCCCTTCACCCATCAAGTGAAAGTGGACGCAGGCTGTATTCGGCGCCTGCGGTATGACTCGGAAGAATAGTGGCGCGGACTTTAGTCCGCGCGGCCTGAGAATATGACGCAAGCGCGGACTGAAGCCCAAATCCACGGCTAAGGATGTACAGCGGACTGTCTAGTCTGCTGAAGTCTCTGCAAAAGGCCGATTGGGAGAGACTTCAGCAGACTTGACAGTCCGCTGTACATTGCCGCGGCTTCACTCAACAGGCGCCAACGCAAACACGCGGAAAGTCAATGTGAAGCCGATGAATATTGGTTGAATTCGTTATCATTTATTTCTTAGCCGTGGATTTGGGCTGAAGTCCGCGCCACGGTCAAGAATCGCGTTAACGCGTAACATCGATCAATTGCTCCAGCCGCGCTATCGCGGGGTCAATCGTCTGCGAGGGCGCGGATGTCATTTCGGGAATTGAGAAGATGACGTGTGTGACTCCGATCCGACTCAGTCGTTTGACGTCTCCGCGCAGCTCGTCGAGCGTTCCCGCGAGCGGGCGGCGGACGTGACCGAGTGACGTCTCCGTCACGAATGGAAACGCCGTCAGCACGACTTCCATCGGCGGCCGCCCGGCGCGCGCGGCGGTCTCCTGCAACTGATTGATCTGCGCCTCAAAGTTTTCAAAGTCTCGAACGGCTGCCGGGTTCCATCCGTCAGCGAATTTCGCTATACGGTCGAAGGTATATTGCCCGAAGCCGGCCAGATAGATCGGCGGGCGTGGTTGTTGCGCGGGCTTCGGGCCGATCTTCGATTCGGGGATGTGATAGAACTGGCCTTCAAATCTCACAGGATCACGCGTCCAGATGGCGATCATCGCTTCGAGCATTTCATCCGTGCGCGCGCCGCGCCGCTCGAAAGGCGCGCCGACGGCCTCGAACTCATCGCGCGACCAACCTACGCCGCCGCAGATTTCTAGCCGCCCCTCCGACAACACGTCGAGAGTCGCCAAACGCCGCGCGAGTTGGACCGGCTGGTGGTATGGCAAAACCAGCGCGCTCGTTCCCAACCGCACATTGCGCGTCTGCGCGGCGACGAACGTCAGCGTCTCGATCGGATCAAAAACATTTTGGAAACTCGTCGGCCAGCTTCCGTCGCGCGAGGGCGGGTACGGATCGCGCGGATTAATCGGCCATAGCAATCGCTCAAATACCCAGACCGAATCATAGCCGAGTTCTTCAGCGCGCCTCGCGACACGCGTCAGATTTTCGCTCGAGGCGAGCGCGCCGCTTTGAGGCAATGTGCAACCGACTTTCATTTCGATCTCCTTATCTGTGTGAATGTGGGATTGAGTGAATCACGCCACACATTCCACTTCACTCCTGACATGAAGCCAAGGCCGCAATTAAGTCAACTTCTAAACTGACAGAGTCGGGATCACTGCTAGAATTTTCGTAGCTTTGTGGAGAGCGGCGCCTCCCCAGTATGGTAGAGCTTATTCTTGTCGAAGTTTTTCTAGGGTCTTGAATAAGCGATAGCCCGAGACCATAGTGAATACGTGTGGGAAATTTCTCCACCCTGGGTGTAAGAAAATAATGAAGTCAAAAAATATGACTGTTCTAGGTGGTTGGAAGGTTGAACCGGGGAACATAATTTTATTGCAAAGGAGCACAATTGATGAGGCCAAAAGAAGAAAAGAGCCGCATCCCTGAAATGATCGCCAAATATGAATCTGATTTGCTCGCTGACTGGATGCGTGAGCAATTGGAGGCGACAACCTTGCGCGGCGATTTGATGAAAGAGTCCGAATTGCGCGAGCAATCGCGCCAATTCTTGAATCTATTTGTCCGCGCTTCTTCACAACGGACGGGTATGAGCGACATCAACGCCCCGGCCTGGGAAGAAACGCGCGAATTTCTATCCGACATTTCGCGCTCTCGCGCGCGGCAGGGCTTCTCGCCTGCCGAGACCGCGACCTTCATCTTCTCATTGAGGCAGCCGTTATTCGCCTTGTTGCGTCGGGAGTTGGAACGCGATCCTAAGGGGCTGGCCGACGAGATGTGGACTGTGACGACGCTCCTGGACAAGCTCGGGCTTTATTCGACCGAGGCGTATCAAAAGGGTCGCGAAGAAGTGATCATGCGCCAGCAGCAGGAGTTGCTCGAGCTTTCAACTCCGGTCGTCGTGCTGTGGGAGGGCATTCTCGCCCTGCCCTTGATCGGCACGCTCGACAGCGCGCGGACGCAAGTGGTCATGGAGAGTCTGCTGCAAAAGATCGTCGAGACCGGCGCCGGCATCGCCATCATTGACATCACCGGCGTGCCGACGGTGGACACGCTGGTGGCGCAACACCTGCTCAAGACTGTGGCCGCGGCGCGGTTGATGGGGGCCGATTGCATAATCAGCGGCATCCGCCCGCAGATCGCGCAGACGATCGTTCACCTGGGCGTCAATCTCACCGACGTGATCACCAAGTCCACTCTTGCCGACGCATTCGCCGTCGCTTTGCGGCGCGTCAGGTTGGTCATCACGCGCGCGGAGAATCACAGTTGAAGGAGGCGAGATGGAGCGGATACCGATTTTAAAGATGGGCGATTACCTGCTCGTCACGATCCAGGTGGACATGCACGACCGCCTTGCCTTGACGCTGCAGGACGACTTGACCGAGGGGATCGCCAAAACACGGGCGCGGGGCGTGCTGATCGACATTTCGTCGCTCGAAATCGTGGATTCGTTCATCGGCCGGATGCTCGGCAACATCGCCGCGATGTCGCGCGTGCTGGACGCGGAAACGGTAGTCGTCGGGATGCGCCCGGCGGTGGCCATCACGCTCGTCGAGCTGGGCCTCTCGCTGCCGGGCGTGCGCACCGCGCTCAACGTCGAGAAAGGTATGAGCCTGCTTCAGGCCGCCAGCGCAGAGCAGGAGAACATCAATGGCCGTGGTGAAAGCTGAGACAATGACGATCAAGTCATCAGAGGACGTCGTGCGCGTGCGGCAGGTTGCCCGCGAGTGGGCGGTGGCGCAAGGTCTCAGCCTGGTAGACCAGACCAAGATCGTGACGGCGGCCAGCGAACTGGCGCGCAACACGCTCGACCACGGTGGCGGCGGGATCGTCAGGCTCGAGGCTCTCAATAGCGATACACGCCGGGGGTTGCGTCTTACTTTCGAAGACCGGGGGCGTGGTATTCCGGACATCGAACTGGCGCTGAAAGACGGTTACACGACGGGCAGCGGTTTGGGGCTGGGCTTGAGCGGCGCCAAAAGGCTCTCGAATGAGTTTGAAATCTTTTCGCGCGTAGGAGAAGGGACGCGTGTGACTATCACGCGATGGAAATAAGTAGATAGTGATGAACAACCAGGTACATGTTTACATCAGGGAAACGAGCAGAGTGGCGGAAGCCCGCCGGGAAGTGACTGGCTTGGCGCGGACCGTCGGTTTTAACGAGAGCGAGATCGGCAGAGTTGCGCTTGTGGTGACTGAAGCCGCGACCAATCTGGTCAAGCACACCCCACAAGGGCAATTGTTGGCGCGCGCTTTCGATCGCGACGGCGCCGCGATTATTGAAGTGTTGGTTTTGGATCAGGGCCCCGGCATGGTCAACGTGGGCGAAAGTTTGCGCGACGGCTATTCCACCAGCGGCAGCCCGGGTACCGGGCTGGGAGCGATAAAGCGACTATCGGATGAGTTCGACATTTATTCGATTCCGGGCAAAGGCTCCGCGCTCGTCGCGCAATTGTGGTCGCGAAGGCAGCCGAGCGGAAACCGTCCGGCGCAGTTTGAGATCGGCGCCGTTTGCCTGCCTAAGCCCGGCGAGGTGGCCTGCGGCGACGCCTGGGCGGTCGAGTGGCGAGGCGGTCACTGCGTCATATTAGTCGCTGACGGTTTGGGCCATGGCGCCGATGCGGCGGCGGCGGCGATGACGGCGGTGAACGCGCTCCGAACGCGCCCGCAACTTGCGCCGGCCGCGCTGATCGAATTCGCTCACGGCGCGCTGCGCAGCACTCGGGGCGCGGCGCTGGCTGTCGCCGACCTTGACCTCTCCCGAGAGGTTAGATACGCCGGCATCGGGAATATCTCGGGCGTGTTGCACGCGCAAGGCGGCGTTCGTCATCTGGTTTCCCACTCCGGTATCGTCGGCCACGAGGCGCGCAAGATTCAGGAATTCGTCTACCCCTGGTCGCAGGATGCGCTGCTGATTATGCATTCAGATGGTTTGGCGACGCATTGGAACCTGGATCAATACCCCGGACTCGCGGGACGGCATCCGAGCTTGATTGCAGGCGTCCTTTACCGTGACTTCACGCGCGGACACGATGACGTCACTGTGATTGTCGCCAAAAAATAATGATTATTCTGTTATGAGATGGCCTATTCTGACAGTCACGATTAAGTACGAGCACGACGTGGTCGCGGCGCGGCGGCGCGCACGGCAGATAGCGGGGCTGCTGGGGTTCGACGCCCAGGATCAATCGCGCATCGCCACCGCCGTGTCTGAAATCGCGCGCAACGCGTTCAATTACGCGGACGGGGGCAAAGTCGAATTTCAGGTTGACGGCGGGGCCACGCCACAAGCCTTGCTAATTGAAGTCAAAGACCAGGGGCCGGGCATAGCCGAACTTGAGAGCGTCTTGCTAGGTCAATACCGGTCGGCTACGGGAATGGGGTTGGGAATTATGGGAGCGCGACGATTGATGGACGAGTGTGAGATCAGTTCTTCGCGCGTAGGCGGCACGAACGTCCTCATGAAAAAAAATCTGCCGATAAGAGCTCCCATGGTGACCGCAGAACGCCTGCGGGCGCTCGCCGACCAATTGGCCAGCGAGCGTCCACAAAGCCCACTCGAAGAAATCCAGCAGCAGAACGGTGAATTATTGCGCCTGCTCGACGAATTGCGGCAGCGGCAGGATGATCTGGAGCGGCTCAACCGCGAGCTTGAAGACACTAACCGGGGCGTCATCGCGCTCTATGCCGAGCTGGATGAAAAGGCGTCCGCCTTAGGGAGGGCTGACGAGATGAAGTCTCGCTTCCTCTCCAACATGAGCCATGAGTTCCGCACGCCACTCAACTCGATCATCGCCCTCTCACAACTGTTGCTCAACCGCAGTGACGGGGAATTGACCGAGGAGCAGGAGAAGCAGGTTAGCTTCATCCGCAAAGGCGCCGGGGCATTGTTGGAGATGGTCAGCGACTTGCTCGACTTGGCGAAGATCGAAGCCGGGAAGGTGGAAGTTCATCCGGCCGAATTCACCGTCGAGAACCTGTTCAGCGCGCTGCGCGGCGTCTTCCGGCCGATGCTTACCAACAAAGCCGTGGACCTCATATTTCACGAGGCCGGAGAAATTCCGCCGCTCAGCACGGACGAAGGCAAGGTCGCGCAAATTTTGCGCAACTTCATCTCGAACGCTTTGAAGTTCACAGAACGCGGAGAGGTGCGCGTCCGCGCCGCGCTTGCCGCCGATGGCGACGCCGTGACGTTTTATGTCGCCGACACCGGCATCGGAATCGCCGCCGCCGATCAGGCCCGCATCTTCGAGGAATTCACACAGGTTGAAAATCCGTTGCAGCGCCATACCAAGGGAACTGGTTTGGGGCTGCCACTCAGCCGGAGGCTGGCGAGGCTGCTCGGCGGCGATGTGGCCGTCGAAAGCGAAGTCGGAGTAGGCTCGATTTTCTCGGCCACGATCCCTGTAAGTTACTCAACCGTCGAGAGAGAGCTGGAGGCGTCTGCCGGAGGCGTGCGGCTTAAGTCTCCTCGCTCTGAATCCAGGCTTTTGTTGATTGACGACGATGAGTCCGCGCGTTACCTGCTTAGAAAAATGCTTGGCGGATTGTCGTGGCGCGTTGATGAAGCCGCCGGCGGAGAGGAAGGCATTCGCAGGGCGCGTGAAGCGCGGCCGAACCTGATCCTGCTCGATTTAATAATGCCCGGGTTGAGCGGTTTTGAAACTCTGTCCAGGCTGAAAAGCGATCCTCTGACAAGCGAGACGCCGGTGGTCATCGTTACTTCACAGACTTTGACCTCCGGTGAACGTGAAGATTTGATGGCCAGGGCGCAAGCGATTTTACCCAAGGAAGGCTTGTCAAAAGAGGCGCTGTTGGCGGCGATCATGCGGGCGACAGGTAGGCGTAATGAGGAAGCGCAAGCGGAAATCAGCGCGAAGTCGAGTGTAAAAGGTAATGGGGAATAACATGGAAACGGAAAAGTCAGCGATATTAAACGTGGACGATTTTGAAGCCGGGCTGTACGTCAAAAGCCGCGCTCTACGGCTTGCGGGTTTTGAAGTATACGAAGCGACGACCGGGGAAGCCGCGTTGCGACTCGCCCATGAATTGAAGCCTCAACTCGTGCTGCTCGACGTGAACTTGCCCGATGTCAGTGGGCTCGAAGTCTGCCGGCGCATGAAAACCGACCCTTCTACCAATTCTATACTGGTGATTCAGACTTCGGCGACATTCACTGAACACCGGGATCGTGTCCGTGGGCTTGAGGGCGGCGCCGACGCTTATCTGACCGAGCCTATTGAAGCCGACGAATTGATCGCTAACGTCCGGGCGATGCTGCGACTGCGGAAGGCCGAACATCAGGCGAGGGAGCGAGAAGCCTGGTTGAGGACGGTGATGAGCAGCATCGGCGACGCGGTTATCACAACCGATCTGGAAGGACGCGTGACATTGATCAATCCTGTGGCGCAAGACATGATCGGATGGACTGAGGCGGAAGCCGAAGACCGCCCGCTGATGGAAGTCTTCCCGATCGTCAACGAGCAGACGCGGCAGCCGTCCGAAAACCCGGTCGTAAGGGTTCTGCGGGAAGGCCCCTCCGCCGCCATCGCCGATCACACTCTCCTCGTCGCCAGACACGGACGGGAGACGCCGGTTGACGGAAGCGCCGCGCAGATAAAGGACGAACACGGAGATGTCATCGGGGTCGTGTTGGTCTTTCGCGACATCACCGAACGTAAGCGCGTGGAAAAAGAGCGCGAACAGTTGTTCAGATACGAGCAGGAGGCGCATCGCGAGGCTGAAGTCGCCCGCCGTCGCGCCGAGGAAGCAAGCCGTTCGAAGGACGAATTCCTGGCGACGGTCTCGCACGAGTTGCGCACGCCGCTCAACCACATTATGGGCTGGATAGCGATGCTACGCAGCGGCAAACTCCAGGCGGACAAGATGCATAAAGCCTTTGACACCATTGAGCGAAACGTGCGGGCGCAGGGCCGATTGGTCGACGATTTGCTCGACGTGTCGCGCATCATCTCCGGCAAACTTCTCATAGAACCGCGCCGGATAGAGATCACCAAAGTCGTCCAAGCCGCCGAAGAGTCCATTAGTCCCACCGCCGAAGCCAAAGGCGTCAACTTCAAGACAATACTCGACCCGGAGGCGGGCATGGTTTCAGGCGACCCTGACCGTTTACAGCAAGCTATCTGGAATCTGCTCTCGAACGCCGTCAAGTTCACGCCGGAAGGCGGTCATGTCGAGTTGCGACTGACCCGCGTGAACTCTCAGATCGAGATCGCAGTTAGCGATGACGGTCAGGGCATCAACACCGACTTTCTTCCTTATGTCTTTGATCGCTTCCGCCAGCAAGATGCGACCACGGTCCGCCAACACGGCGGGCTGGGGTTGGGGCTGGCGATTGTGCGACACCTGGTCGAACTTCACGGAGGCTCAGTGCGCGTGGAGAGCGCGGGAGAAGGCCGTGGGGCGACCTTTACCATCACCCTGCCGGCGGCGGCCCCCAATGCGACGCCCTCCGTGGAATCGCGCCGCAGTTCAATCATCGGCGAGTCGCGCGCCGGTCTGCCTTCGCTCAATGGCGTGCGCGTGCTGTTGGTGGACGACTTGGCGGAAGCGCGTGAACTGATCACGTTCGCGCTCGTCAACAAGGGCGCCGAGGTGAGAACCGCCGCCTCCGCCGCCGAAGGGCTCTCGGCGCTCGGCGAATGGCGGCCTCACGTGATCCTTTCAGACCTCGCGATGCCAGGCGAGGACGGCTACAGTTTCATCCGCAAAGTGCGCAAGCTGAGTGAAGAGAGTGGCGGGAAGATCCCCGCGGCGACACTGACGGCATACGCGGGAAGTAAAGAATACCTGAAGTCTCTCGAGGCCGGCTTCCAGGCGCACATAACCAAGCCGGTCGAGTGGGACGAACTCATCATAGTCGTGGCGAGCTTGGCCGGAAGGTTCGGCTAGAGCGGTTTTCACATCGATGTACGGGTTAATAGAATGCGGATGACGCGGATACTGCGGATCATCGCGGATAAAACCAAAAGGGTCGGCGTCAATCCGCAGTATCCGCGTCATCCGCGTTCTATTAACCCGTCTTTTGCTACAAACGCCAACAAACTGACCCCATACACACAGTTTAAGACTGATCTAGATGTGAGCGTTCGCCCCCTCTCTGTTCAAAAAACAAACCGCATTCCCGTCTCGAGTCTTCTGCCCGGCATCGCCGCGGTCGGCCGCCCGAAGAGAGGCGATGTCAGGACGCCCGAAAATCCGATTGGGTTCACGTGATTGAAGAGGTTCGTGGCCTGGATGAAGAACTGCGCGCGGAATCGTTTGTCGTCCGGACCGGAGGGCATCGAACCCATGGCGCCCAACATCTCGCCGCTGTCCGAGCCGCCGCGAATGATGCGCACTTGCGGGCCGCCCATGCCCTGGTTATCGGGCTTCTTGCCGAAGCTGAAGCCCCAGCTCAGGCGCGAACTGAGATCCCACTGTCCCGCGCCTCGCGCGCTGTTGCGACCGACGCCCGCCGGGCGATCGTTGACGGACAGGTCTTTATTGTCGTCAAAACCGGTAGTGACGTTGTACGGGCGGCCTGCGTTGGCGTTGAAGATCGAGCTGAGGCTGAGTGATTTCGTCAGCCTGAAGTTGGTCAGGATGTTGAAGCGATGGCGCGTGTCCTGCGGCGACGGGCCGCGCTCGCCGCGCATGTCGAAATTGTCGGCGGGCAGGCTCAATGCGCCGTCCGTCTCGTCGGTCGTCTTCGATAAGACGTAAGCGGCGCCGATCATGAACTTGCCGAACTTCGCCCAGTTGAAATTGACGAACCAGAGGTGATTGAACGAATTGGCCGACGATTCTATCTGCGTGACGACGCCGGCCGCCGGGTCGGGCAGAACTCCGTCAATCGGGGCGTTGACGTTACGTCCTCGCAGTTGATGAATTCCGCGGCGGTAAGAGTACTGCGACATCAGGCGGATGTTGTGCGGCAGCGCCTGTTCGACGCCGATTGACGCCTGAGCGACGTAAGGCATCCGCAGGTTCGGATCGATTTGAATGCGGCTCGCGGGCAGCGTTACGGCGGTTCCCCCGCTGAACGGATCGGGGAAGCCGGGGTTGCGAATGTCTAGATCGCTCTGCCGTTGGCCGTTGACGCGAAGCGCCTGCTCATAAGTCTCCGCCGCAAGCCAGTCGTAGAAGATCCCGCCGCCGCCGCGAATCGTCGTTTTACCCTTTTTGAAAGGCGACCACGCGAACCCGGCGCGGGGCATGAAGTTGTTCCGGTCGTTCAGATTGGTTTGCAATTCGTGACGAGCGCCGAAGCTGAGCGTGAGACTTTTGTGAACTCGCCAGTCGTCCTGCGCGTACCACCCGAACTGGACCTGATCGAAATCGACTCGGCCCGCGCCCGATCGCCGCTTGAAAGTCGTGGGCCGTCCCGCGCGAAAAGCCTCGAGGCCGGAGAAGATGAAAGCGCCGTTCAGATTGCGGAGATCGGTCGAGTCGTAACTCGACGCTTCAAGCTGAAAGCCGACGCGCACGCCGTGTTTTTTGAACGGCAGGTCGAGGTTGTCGGCGAGTTCAAGCTCGCGCGAGCGGCGCGAACTGGCGACCTGCGCGCCGCCGCTCGTGAAGGCGCCCAGGACCTGGATGGTGGTCGCGTCCGACAGTGACGAGATCTCCAAGTCCTGCCAGATCGTTTGAAAACGAACCTCGTTGAAGAGCTTTTTGCCGACCGCGCCGGAATCCGCGAAGCGTAGAACGTGTTCGGCCGAATCGGTCGTATAACCCCGCTCCGGGAGATCGAAATTGCCCACGCCGTTGTTGTCGCGCCGCGTGGCGTTACGCTGATATTCGACGCGCGAGGTGTGGGCCGGCGTCAACAGGTGTTCGACGCGCGCGTTCAGGTTGAGCGTTCGCCAGGGCTGCCGGACCGCGTCGTTGAAAAGGCTGTCGGGCAGCGGCGCGTAGACGGTTTTCGCTTCATAAGAGTTCACCCCGTCGGCCGACAGAAACATTGACGTGCGTTTCTTCCAGAGCGGGCCTCCGAACTCGAAACCGAAGCGGCGATTCTGTTCGGCGGCGCGCGACGGAGCGAACGCGTTGCGGGCGTTCATCGATTCGTCGCGGAAGCCGAAGTTGAAGCCGCCATGCCAGTTTTCGAGTCCGGGCTTGGTGAAGATGTCCACGTTCATGAACGACGATTCGTGACTTTCGGCGGCGTAGGCGTTGGTTCGGAACCTGATCTCCCGGATCTGACTTTTAGGAGGGAGCTTGCCGCCGCGAAACCCGTTGACTCTGAAGGTCGCGCCGGGGCCGGCCAGGTTGCGGAGCGCCTGCTCGAACTCTTCCGGGTCGTCGGGCAATTGCGCGATCTGCTCCTCGGTCAAGACCGACGAGATAGCATTGCGCGGGTCCGTGCCTGCCTCGCGCTTGTCGCGTCCGACCGTGACCTCCTCCTGAACGTTGGCCACCTCGAGCTTGACCTCGATGTTGTTCGCGCCGGGCCGGACATTGAGGTCTTCGACCGTGATCGGCGTGAAGCCTTCGGCCGCGGCCTGCAATTGATATTTGCCGGGAGCGAGGTCGCTGAAATTTACCTCGCCGAGTTTGCCGGTAGTCAGCGTCTGGCGCCGGATGTTGATCGTGACCCGCGCGTTCGTGATCGCCGCGCCGGTTTGATCGACGACCGTCACGCGAAGGCGGGCTTCAACCGGCCTCCTGTTTTGCGCGAGGGTCGGATCGAACGACATGGCGAAAGCCGTCATTGCGGTGAGACATTGAAGCAAAAACTTTCCCCTCTTCATTGAGATTCACCCCGGAAAAAATGTACCGTAGGTTGTCCAAGGCGGCGGAGGCTTGATTAATGAACCGTTTAGTTGCCATCAAGCGGCTTGGTTATGAAGCCCTCCGCCGCCTTGGACAACCTACGGTACATCGTTGTTCACTCCTCGATGCTCGCGATCCACTTTCGAATCTGTTGACTCACATCCGTCGCGCTCGGCGGATCGTAATTCGACAGCGCGATAACTGTGTAACCGCCGCGCCGATCCATGCGCCTTTCCGGCGGGCGTGTCAGGCAGCCCGATCATTTCGTCTCCCGTCTCCGTCGCTGACGGCTTTGAGATCTGTACGGACTGCGCGCCGGCCAACAGTGATGACAAATCGGCGGTTAAAGCTAATGCGCAGATGAGAACGCTCAGGGTGTTGAGGCGAAGCAGTTTCATGCGATGGCTCCTTTACGTATGACCGTCGTCAGGCGACTATTTCGGCGTGAATCTACTTCTTCACAAACTTCTCCGGCTTGAGTTGAGGGTTTATCTTCACGTTTTTGATCTCCAGTTCTTCGTTAACCTCGTCTTCGATTGACCTTGTCATCTTGTGAGGAATCGAGACGCCGTTCACCTCGCGGTAATCGCTGAGATATATGCGGAATTCGACCTCGGGTTGTTTGGCGGTCTCGGCCTCCATCTCTTTCATCCTCTTCTCCATCTCCTCCGGATTTCTGGGCGCGCCGGGCGCCGCCGTTTGCGTCATGATGCGTGGTTTCCTGGCGTTGTATGTCAGCATCAAGGGGCGATGAGTCTTCTGATCCAGGAACAATCGTATGGCGAATCCGCCGGGGCCTTTCACATCCAGCGCGTCGGCTTTCCCGTCGGGCGATTCGGCCTCGCCCGCGAAGCTGTATTCGACCGGGAATGACGATGGCGTGGTCAACAGCCAGCCGATCACAAGGCGCGCGAAATCGGAGCGGACTCCTTGTCGCATCATGTCTCGAGCCTTTTCGGGGTCAGCGGCCGGGCCTCCGGGGCCGCGACCGAAGATCATCATTCCGCCGCCTCCTCGCTGTTGCTGGTCTTCCCACACGTCGTCGCCGTTGAGCGTTTCGACGCGCGTGATTTCAAGACTCGGCGCCGGGCTCATCGTCTCGGTCTTCATCATCTTGTCTGGGAGCAGCAGGTCATAGCTGACCTCTCCGGTCATTTCAATTTGGCCAAACGTGCGGCGGTAATTACCGGTCACCGACAGGCTCTTCAATTTATCGCCGCCCAGAGCGGCCCGCGCCTGGGCGATCAATTGTTGAGCTTTAGCCGCGGCGTCTTGCGCGCTCGCGCCGGGGAAAATATCGGCCGTCGCCGCGGTGATGATCAGAATCACGACCAGGAATTTTTCTCGCATAAATTTTCCTCCAAAGAAGTGGGGCGGACTTTAGTCTGCCCATGAGCCGGGCAGACTAAAGTCCGCCCCACTTCTTCTATCTTGGCCGAATCGAAACCCGATTTGGTTAAGTGGGGAATAAACCTTTGTTAAAGATGTAAAGTTTTCAGTCCTTCGGCGTAGTCTCGATACGAGAGCGGCGCCTTACCAATCCACTCGCCCCATACACGACGAGCACGACTATGATCGTGTCAATCGGATGCCGATATTCGGCGTGTGAGTGTGTGATGTAATAAATGAGCGGGAAAGCGAGGAGGGCCAGCAGGTAGGGCATAACCAGCGCCCTGTCAGAGCGCCAGGCCTTGATCAGGCCGGCTAACATGAGGATCGTGAGGGTTGTCGTTAGAATGGCGTGAAGAATTAATATTGGGTCCGCGGAAAATAGTTGTAGACTCCAAAAACCCGTCCAGACGCAAAAAAATCTCCGCACTGTCAAAGAGACAAAGGCGTCGGGGTAGGCGAAGATGAAATCGAGTGTCTGACGGCGTTTGGAGGCCATGTAATCAAGTTCTCCCAGCCGTCGATACTCTTCCATCTCCGCTTTACTGGTTGACGGATGTGACCAGTCGGGAACGATGTCAGAAAGATCTCCAGTGTTTCCGACGCGCATCTCGAGCCAAAAATTGCTGCGGAAAGGAATAAAGCGATCAAAAGTTCGATAGTTGCGCACAAACCAGGGGCTCACGACTAATAACATCATCAGCGCGGCCAGGCCTGCTGGTAGCGCCCAGGACTTTCCACGCTGCCTGTTGCGATAACAGATTCGGACGATCAGAAGTAACGCCACCAAAAGAATCGGCGGACAAGCCAGTACAGTAATTCCGGCTAACAGTCCGAATCCCAGCCAGGCTCTGCGGCTTGTCAAGTCTTCCAGACGCAGCGCGGCCAGAAAAAGAAGGCTGAATAACAGTGTGTTGAGACAATCTCCCCAGACACGGCGGGCGGCGAAATCAATCGCGTATGGGAACAGCGCCCACACCCACCCGGCCCGTATGGCGATCACACGCCCGAATGATTTATGCGCAATGAAAAACACCGTCAAGCAAGTCAGCGCTGAGAATATGCAGTTGAGGGTGAGCGTCACTACGGCGGACTTGAGCGTGTATACCCCGAACACCTTGAATACAGCCGCGACCAAATAGACGTACACCGGCGGCATCCACGCCGTCGGCCCGGTCGGGGCATGTAAAGGTGAGCTGAATCCTTCTCCCAGAGCGACTGAACGCGCGATTCTTCCCGTCTCCCAGCCAAAGCTAAAATGGTCCCGCTGCGGCGAAAACTGATCTCCTACGGAGGATAAGGCCACGACCAGACGAAGAATGAGCGCAATTGTCACTATCCAACCTGGCGATTGGTAAACCCGGCCTATTATGTTGAGTTGACTATTTGTCGATTCTTTGGACGCCCGAAAATCCGCTTCGTACATGCGCGCTCGATCTGCTCTATATTCAATACAGTAAGAAGGCGACTGAACGTTGGCCCATTAATACCTGGCAGGATCTGAAAAGGCCGCGCGCCGTGAAGATTGGCGGCGAATCAAGCGACCAGATTCTCACTGTCAGAAATCTTGGGGGCGCCGAGACATTATGTCGCCGGAGTGAGAAAGCGGCCCCGATATTACCACAGCCGGGGGGCGGATTTTTTTGCGTTTTTGTAAAGGATGTTAAATTTGCGCCCTCAGGGGATGACCGCAATTTCGACCGTGTTCACTGTGCTATGATGCGCCACGTTCGAGGGCCATAGGACGGTCATAGGGCTATCTGGGGGCAGGTCAAAGGCGGAAACAATGAAACGCAAACCGACGCAAAGGCAATTATGGATGTTGACGCTGGCGCTCGCGCTGTTGGCGCTGCTGCCGCTGCTTGTCGTGCTGCAATACCACTGGCTGGGGCAGGTGAGCGAAGGCGAACGTGAGCGAAAGAAGAGCGTTTTGACCACGATGGCCAGACAGTTCTGTAATGATTTTGACAGCGAGTTGACCGCCCTCTATCTCTATTTTCAGCCGGCGCCCATTCCCTTCAACGTCGCCCCCGATCAGTCTCAGGACGATTTCGCCGCGAGATACCGACGTTGGCGCGAAACGGCGGCGCGCCCGAAGCTGATTAAGGAGGTTTATCAAACGCAAGCTGGAAAGAACAACGGGGGCCTTTCGCGCTACAACGCCGAAACCGGCGCTTTCGAGCCATGCGAATGGCCCGGCGGCATGTCTGATCTGCGAAAAAGATTGGAGGAGGAGCGCGCCAGAGATGAGTTGTTGCAGGAGCAGTTGCGCGAATCCATCAGGCTCAAAATGAATGTCCATGGCGAAGCCGCCGCCCAAAAAATGGTGTTTCAATTGGCGCTCAACTATGTTGACGAAGATTTGCCGGGGCTGGTCATTCCCATCGGCGGGCCCATCGGCGGGCCCATCGGCGGGCCCATCGGCGGGCCCATCGGCGCCAGTCTCGGAGAGGGAACTGAGCCGATTTCTGGCGCCCGGTCCTATCGCATCATCGCGCTCGACGCCGATTACATCGGCCGGGAACTGATTCCCGAATTGGCCGGACGACACTTCGGCGATAGCGCCGGAGAGTACACGATAGCCGTGACGAAGCGCGGCCATGCGGATCAGGTTGTTTATCGCTCGGACGCCGGCGTCCCGGAGACTGCTCTCGCCGGCGGTGACGTGACGGCCGGGTTCTTCAAAATTCTCCTCGATGAGACCAACAGATTCTACTTCGCCCAATTGCGACGCCCTGATGTGAACGCGCCGGCCCAATTGAAGTCGTCGTTGAACCGCCATCGAATCATTATCCTTGGCGCCGAAGCCCTCAAGTCCGACAAGGGTGAGGGCGATGCTGTCTTGCAAAGGTTGCCGCTCGGGATAGGCGCCGAAGGCGTTACGCGCACGCCTCTCAACCGCGCTAACGAAGGCGGGTGGCGGTTGGTCGTCAAACATCGCGCCGGTTCGCTCGAAGCCGCCGTGACGGCCACGCGCCGTCGCAACCTCGCAATCAGCTTCGGCATTCTGTTGCTGTTAGGAGTGAGCGTCGGCTTCATAGTGTTGTCCAGTCGCCGCGCCCAGCGGCTCGCGACGCAGCAGATGGAATTCGTCGCCGGAGTCTCGCACGAACTGCGCACGCCGCTGGCAGTGATCTGTTCGGCGGCGGAAAACCTGGCCGACGGCGTGATAGACGGCCGTGATCAGATCAAACGCTACGGCGGACTAATCCGCGACGAAGGGCGCAGGTTGACCGGAATGGTCGAGCAAGTCCTTGAATTCGCCGGCGCGCAATCGGGACGAAAAAATTACGAATTACGGCCGACCGAGTTGACCCGAGTCATTGAAGACGCGATCACGGCCTGCCGTCTGCAACTGGCCGAAGGCGACTTCGAGATCGAAAGAAAGATCGCGCCCAATTTGTCGACGGTCAAAGCCGACGCCGCCGCATTGAGCCGCGCGATTCAAAACCTGCTCAGCAATGCGATGAAATACGGCGGCGGCAGCCGATGGATCGGATTGAGCGCCGAACTGGTAAGGACATCAGCCGGCGAAGAGGTTCAGATCAGGGTCTCGGATCGCGGGCTGGGCATCGCGCCGTCCGAGCAAGAACGCATCTTCGAGCCGTTCTATCGTGGCAAAGAAGTAGCGGCGGCGCAGATTCGCGGCAACGGATTAGGGCTGAGCCTGGTCAAACACATCATCGTGGCGCACGGCGGTCGTGTTAGTGTCGAGAGCAAAGTCGGGCAGGGAAGCGTGTTCATTTTGCATTTGCCGATTTTGGCCGCCGCGGAGACCCCGGCTGAGACCACAGCCGAACACGTCATTCAAACGCGATTCGGGGCTGATGGATAAACTGATGTCCAAACGGTTGACCAAAATTTTCGTCTTGATTACTGCCTGGATTGGGTTGAGCCAGTCGGCAGCTCTTGCCTGCTCATGCTCGAGGCTATCTCCGAATGAGCTTTTACAGGAGGCTGACGTCGTATTTGCCGGTAAAGTCATTACTGAGAACAAAGTGGGGTGGTGGCCTAGTTGGATCAGATTCAAGTTGAACCCGCCTTTTGTTGAGCGCACCGAAGACTTTTACCGGAGCCGCACGACATTTGAAGTAGCGACGGTTTGGAAGGGAAAAATCTTCGCTAAAACCTCAGTCGTCAGCGGATCGCCTTGTGGATACTATTTCCGTCATGGCGAAGAGTACATAGTCTATGCCAGATGGTTTGAAGGAAATTTAGGCACTGGGTTGTGTTGGCGAAACAACGAGCTGAGAGACGCCGGTGAAGACTTGGCGGCGTTCGGCTCAGGCAAACCGCCAGCGCCAAATCCATCATCGGCGCCCAATTACATCCGCGCGCTGATAGTTGTTTTCTTACTATTATTTTTACTCGGCTGGGCCACGTGGCAAGCGCGCCGCAAGTATGGCGTTCAGAGATCATGAGCAAACGTATATTACTCGTCGAAGACGAACCTGGACTTGTGCTGACCCTGACCGACAGGCTCACAAGCGAAGGCTACAAGGTCGAATCGGCGCGTGATGGCGGCGCCGGGTATGAACGCGCGTCGAACGAGGCCTTCGACGCGATCATTCTGGACGTGATGCTGCCGCGCAAAAACGGATTCGACCTTTGCCGCGACCTGCGCCAGCGCGGCGTAAACACGCCGATCCTGATGTTGACTGCGCGCGGCCAGGTGGTGGACAAGGTCGTGGGGCTGAAGCTCGGCGCCGATGATTACCTGACCAAGCCGTTCGAGATGATCGAACTGCTCGCCCGCGTCGAAGCTCTGTTGCGGCGCGCTCCGGCCACGCCGTCGCCGCATTCCGGTTCCTACCAGTTCGACTCTGTCAGAATTGATTTCCGCCGCGCCGAAGTGGAACGCGACGGCGCCAAGATCGAACTCTCGGCCAAGGAGTTTCAATTGCTTCGATACTTCGTCGAACACCGCGAGGCGACGCTCTCGCGCGACGAGTTGTTGAATGAGGTCTGGGGATATGACGCGATGCCGACCACACGCACGGTTGACGTTCACGTGGCCTGGCTGAGGCAAAAGCTGGAGCCCAATCCTCGGCGTCCGCAGTTCATCCTGACGGTTCATGGGATGGGGTATAAATTCGTCGGGTAGTGGGACAGACTTTAGTCTGTCCGCAGTATGAATTGGGGACGGACAGACTAAAGTCTGTCCCACTACACGATCTTCGACTACTATCAAGCCGCGAGAATCAACCCGCTCTCAAGCGAAGGCGGCCCATGAGTGGCGTCGCCTATCGGATCGAGCAAAGTGGCGAAGCCCGTTAAGTCTTCAGCCGTCTTTATAGTCCCATCTCGACAAGCCTCCTGAACACGGTTGATCGTCTCGGTCGCGCTCTCTTCGTCGGGGTGGGCGCTCAGGAAGACGATGTGCCCTTTGTCGAAACTGACACAGGCCCGGTAAAGACCCGTGCCATATTGTTTGATTACGCAAGCCAGAATTGGATTACGCATAGATTTTCTCCTTTTTCCTTGACTGAATTGATCGAAGCTTCAAACCCGTTCGGGTTTGAAACAGTGAACCTCTGTTCCGTCTGTGACGCGGAACTTTGTTTGTTGATTGTCATTACGGAATTTGACCGTGAGAATCCGGCTCATCCATAAACGCCGGACGCCGGGAAGACGTTTCAAAAAAAATTCGTCAAGGGGTGTGGGGGAGCGGGGGAGCGGGAGAGCGGGGGAGCGGGGGAGCGGGGGAGCGGGGGAGCGGGGGAGCGAGAGATGAGGAAAGATATTTTTCCCCCGCTCCCTCACTCCCTCACTCCCTCGCTCCCTCACTCCCCACTCCCGACTCCCATTCTGCGAGCTTTTGATTTAGCATGCGCGGCGTTGCCGATGACGTTGGCGTTCGCGGTCACGAACGCGTTCTATATTGCGCAAACTTTGAGTCCATCTCTTGAAAGGAGATTAGTCCATGAAAATTTATTCGACACAGGAGCTCAGAAATCTGGGCATTGTAGGTCACGGCGACGCAGGGAAGACCTCCCTCGTCGCCGCGATGCTATTTGCGACCGGCGCGACCTCGCGCCTCGGTCGTGTGGACGAAGGGACGGCCCCGACTGATTACGACGAAGAAGAGATCGCCCGTAAAATCAGCCTCAACATCACGCCAGCATACGTTGAACACAAAGGATCGAAAATAAACCTGATCGACACGCCCGGCTACGCGGCGTTCATCGCCCATGCAAGGCCGGCGCTGCGCATCTGCGAGACCGCGCTGTTCGTCGTCGACGCGGTCAGCGGCGTGGGCATCCAGACCGAAAAGGCCTGGGAGTATGCTGACGAATTGCAGCGCCCGCGCCCGCGCTTCATCGTCATCAACAAGCTGGACAAGGAGCGCGCCGATTTCGGCGCTACGCTCGACGCGCTGCGCGAAAGGTTCGGCCATAGTTGCGTTCCGCTCACTTTGCCGATCGGGGCGGAGAAGAACTTCCGCGGCGTGGTGGACGTCGTCCGGATGAAGGCCTATGAATTCGACGCCGGCGGAAAGCCAAAAGAGATCCCGTTGCCCGAAGAGGGGCGCGGCTACGTTGACGAAACGCACGAGAAGTTGGTCGAAGCGGTCGCCGAATCCGACGAGGCTTTGATGGAAAAGTTCTTCGAGGCCGGGACGCTCACCGACGAAGAGTTCATCGGCGGAATGAGGAAGGCGATCCTCAGCCGCTCGCTCACGCCCGTCTTCGCCGCGTCGTCCGCCAACCTGATCGGCGTCATGACCCTGCTCGACGCGATCGTTGATTACGCCCCGAACCCCGCCGATCTCGGGCCGATCAAAGCGAAAGCCGGCCCCGACGCGGGCGCCGAAGAGGTCGAGCGCGCCGTCTCGGACAGCCAGCCGCCCGCGGCCTACGTCTTTCGCACCGTGGTCGAAAGCTTCGGCAAGATGACCGTGATGAAAGTCTGGTCGGGGCATCTCAAATCCGACGCGACGCTCTACAACATCGGCAAGGGCGCGCAGGAGCGCTTAGGCCCGCTTCACTTGATGCAGGGCAAGAACGTCGAGAAGATCGCCGAGGCTCACACCGGCGACATCGTCGCCGTCACGAAACTGAAAGAGACGGAGACCGGCGACACTCTCTGCGACAAGGCCAACGCGATCTATTACGAGCCTGTGAAATTCCCCGAAGCCGCGATCAACTTCGCCATCCAGCCGAAATCGCGCGCCGACGAAGACAAGCTCTCGGGCGCGATCCACAAACTGCTCGACGAAGACCCGCTGCTGCGCTACACCCGCAACGACGAGACCAAGGAGTTCGAACTCGGCGGCTCCAGCCAGCAGCACGTCGAGGCGTCGGTGGCCAAGCTCAAAAACCGCTATCACGTCGAGGTGGAGCTGCATCAGCCCAAAGTGCCTTACCGCGAGACCATCAAGGCGCGCGTCGAGGTGCAAGGTCGTCACAAGAAGCAGACCGGCGGTCGCGGCCAGTTCGGCGATTGCAAATGCATCTTCGAGCCTTTGCCGCGCGGCGAGGGCTTCGAGTTCAAGGACAAAATCTTCGGCGGCGCGATCCCTCAGCAATGGCGGCCCGCCGTCGAGAAGGGAATCAAGGATTCAGCCGCTCGCGGGGCGCTGGCCGGTTACCCGGTAGTGGATTTCAGGGTCGAGTTGATCGACGGCTCCTACCACACGGTCGATTCCGACGATTTCTCGTTCCAGGCGGCGGGGCGCAAAGCCTTCAAGAACATGATCGAGAAGGCCCACCCTGTGCTGCTCGAACCGATCATGAGCGTCGAGGTCGTCGCCCCGCAGGAATGCTCCGGCGACATCATGGGCGAAATCAATTCGCGCCGCGGGCGCATTCAAGGCATGGATTCGAAGGGGACGAACCAGATCGTCAAGGCCATCGTGCCGATGGCCGAGATGCTGACCTTCCCCCAATCGCTCAACTCGATCACCTCGGCGCGAGGGTCGTACTCGATGGAGTTCTCCCACTACGACGAGGTGCCGGCCCACTTGTCGCAAAAGGTAAAGGTTTCAACCCGACGACGCTTGATGGGCGCGATTGTTTGCTACAGTCGCGCCTATATTATTGAATGGAGGCTGGCAGTATGAGTAAAACCGCCACTTTGATTCTATCGCTCTTGCTGTTGCCGAATCTGTTTATAGCAACGCCAAAAGATGAGTAGAATCGCATTGCCGTAACCGCAAGCAGTCTGATGAGGGGAACTATAGCGGTTTGCAAATGCGTTTACGGGACGGCTGGCGGTACGGTACGGGGAGCGTCAGCGACCTGAGCATCGATCAAAAGGCCTTTTGATCGATGCTCAGGTCGCTGACGCTCCCCGTACCGTACCGGAGATCACGACACTTTCCCGTACATGCAATCGCAATCCGCTCTAGATTTTTTAAGTGGAAGAGGCGCGCATGTCTGCCGGCAAGATGCATGTCGACGAAATAGACACTAACGTATCGCTCGTGGCCCGATTGCTCGCCACACAGTTTCCGCAGTGGGCGGATCTTCCACTCGATCCGGTCCCTTCCGCGGGCACGGACAACGCGCTCTACCGGCTCGGTGATGATATGCTCGTGCGGCTTCCGCGTATCCATTGGGCTATCGAACAAGTGGACAAGGAGCATCGGTGGCTGCCCAGGCTTGCCCCGTTCCTGCCGCTTGCCATCCCCGAGCCGCTTGCGAAGGGGCGCCCTGGCGAGGGCTACCCCTGGCATTGGTCAGTCTACAGATGGTTTGAAGGCGAGAACGCTACCATCGAGCGCATCGCCGATCCACGCCGAGCGGCGACAGATCTAGCGCGATTCATCGCCGCCCTACAGCGGATCGATGCCACAGGCGGGCCGCCGCCCGGGTCGCACAACTCCTATCGCGGCGAGCCGCTGGCGATGCGGGACACGCGTACCCGCGACGCAATCGCAACTCTTCGAGGCGCGCTCGACGCCGACGCGGCGCCAGCAGTGTGGGACGCGGCCATCGAGGCGCCGGCATGGCGCGGATCGCCCGTCTGGCTACATGGTGACCTGCAATCTGGGAACCTGCTGGTTGTGCAGGGGCGGCTCAGCGCTGTCATCGATTTCGGGTGTCTGGGGGTGGGCGATCCGGCGTGCGATGTGATGGCTGCGTGGATATTCCTTTCCGCAGAAACCAGGGACGTATTCAGGGCGGCGCTACAGGTCGATGAAGCGACCTGGGCGCGAGGTCGCGGCTGGGCGTTATCAGTCGGGTTGATTGCCCTCCCTTATTATCAAGACACCAACCCCGTACTTGCCGGGATAGCCCGACGCGCAATACGCGAGGCCCTCGCTGACCATAGCGCAAGCGGCTGATCGGATTCGTCGCGATCAGTGGCGCGAAGTGTTGATTTCAGAAGCCTCCTGATTGCTTGACACTCTTTCGTCCGCTCTGTTATAAAGCTTCAGAATTTTGACAACTCGCGTGGCGATTTAAGGTGACTTGCTCCACGTAAAAAGACTGCTAAAGAGCCGCTCGGTTTTAGAGAGATTTTCCAAAGACCCTGCGCACTCTTCAGGCGCGGGGTTTTTGATTTTCCGCGCCTTTGAGATCCCGCCTTACATTTCGCCGCGTGAAATGAATAGGACCCATAGGACCTATAGGACTTTATAGGACTATAAGATTCACGAGTCCTATAAGTCCTATAGGTCCTATGAGTCCTATTTATGACGCTTCCAGGAACTTTTGGAGGAACTGCGATGGCAACAGCGGATAATTTGGCGCCTGACCTTTATCAATTCCTTGAGACCATAGCCTTGCACGGCGGCACGGCGCCGGACCCCACGACCGGCGCGATGCTCACGCCGATCTATCAGACCACGACTTACAGGCAGCCGGCGGTCGGCGAGCACAAGGGCTACACCTACAGCCGTTCGGGCAATCCGACCGTGACCGCGCTCGAATGCCGCCTGGCGGCGGTCGAAGGCGCGGAGTTCGCCACGGCTTACGTAACGGGCCTGGCGGCGACGACGGTCTTGTGCCTGGCGCTGCTCAAGGCCGGCGATAGAGTCGTCTTGTCGCAGGCGGTTTATGGCGGCACCGTGAGATTGTTGAAACAGGTGCTCGCCCAGTTCGGCGTCGAGTCCGATTTCATCGACACGTCTGACTCCGAGGCGCTGATCCGCGCGTTGAGAGAGCCGGCGAAGTTTCTCTTCATCGAAACCCCAGCCAACCCGACTTTGAAGTTGACCGACATCGAATTGGCCGCGCGTTTGTCGAAGGACGCGGGCGCGCTGCTGGTTGTAGATAACACGCTGCTGACGCCCGCGCTGCAGCGCCCACTCGATCTGGGCGCGGACGTCGTGTTGCATTCGACGACGAAATTCATCGAAGGCCACAACGCTACGGTCGGCGGGGCTTTGATCACGCGCAGCGCCGAGCTGCATGAGAAGCTGGCCTTCGTTCGCAACGCCATCGGCGCCATCCAGGCGGCCTTCCCCGCATGGCTGACGCTGCAGGGCGTCAAGACGCTGCCGCTGCGAATGGCGCAGCATTCGGCCAATGCGCTCCGCGTCGCCAGATTTCTGGAAGGGCGCCCGGAAGTCGAATGGATCGCCTATCCCGGCCTCGAGTCGTTCCCGCAGTTTGAATTGGCGAAGCGACAGCAACAGGCGGGCGGCGCGTTGATCGCGTTCGAGGTCAAGGGCGGCGTCGAGGCCGGCGTACGGTTGATGAACTCGGTTAAGCTCTGTTCGCTGGCCGAGAACCTGGGCGCGGCTGAAACGCTGATCACGCACCCGGTCTCGATGACGCACGGCGACGTGCCGCCCGAACAGCGCGCCGCCGCCGGTATCACTGACGGACTGGTGCGCCTCTCGGTCGGTCTGGAAAACCCCGACGACCTGATCGCCGATCTCGAACGGGCGCTGAGGCAATGAAAGTGGATAGTGGGTAGTGGGTAGTGCGCAGTGGCGGTGAAGGGACCAAAACTGCCCACTGCCCACTAACCACTACCCACTGTTTTCGGAGAGGAAATCTCAACAATGAAGACAGCGACGCAATGTGTGCATTTCAATTCGAATGACGATCCGCACTGTTCAATTTCTCCGCCGATCTATCAGACGGCCACCTTTCGCCAGCCATCGGCGGACGAGTTCGGCGAGTACGATTATTCGCGCAGCGGCAATCCGACGCGCTCTCTGGTCGAGCGGCAGATCGCGGGGCTCGAAGGCGCCGAAACGTGCTGCGCCTTCGCGAGCGGAATGGCAGCCATCAGCGCGCTGACGCGGCTCCTCGGCGCGGGCGACGAGGTCATCGCGGGCGACGACCTTTACGGCGGCACGGTGCGGCTGCTCGACCAGGTTCTGCCGCGGCATGGAATCGGCGTGCGCTACGTTGACGCGACCGACGTCGAGGCCGTGCGCGAAGCTCTGAACCCGCGCGTCAGGTTGATCCTGATCGAGACCCCGTCGAATCCGACGATGCGCATCGCCGACATTCGCGCGCTGGCCGGCGTCGCACGCGAGGCCGGGGCGCTGCTCGCAGTTGACAATTCGATGCTCTCGCCGTGCTTTCAAAAACCGCTCGGACTCGGCGCGGACGTCGTCATTCATTCGGCCACGAAATTCCTCTGCGGCCACAGCGACGTGACCGCCGGCGCGCTGGTCACGAACGACTACGACCTGCATCGCCGTATAGCTTTCGATCAGAACGCGGAGGGCGCGGGATTGAGTCCGTTCGACTCCTGGCTGTTGTTGCGCGGGATGAAGACGCTCGCCTTGCGCGTTGAGCGCCAGAACGAATCGGCACGGAAGATCGCCGAATACCTGTCGAGTCGCCCGGAGGTCATCCGGGTCTATTATCCAGGCCTCGCCGACCATCCGGGCCACCGCATCCACCGCAGTCAATCCACCGGCGATGGCGCGGTCATCAGTTTCGCGACCGGCGACGTGGCGGTTTCGCGGCAAGTGGTTGAAGCCACACAACTTTTCGACATCGCGGTAAGCTTCGGCTCGATCGGCTCGACCATCAGCCTGCCTTGCCGGATGTCGCATGCCAGCATACCGCATGCGTTGCGGGACAGACTCGCGCCGCCGCCCGATCTCGTGCGCCTCTCGGTCGGCATCGAAGATGTCAATGATTTGATCGAAGATCTGTCGCGCGCTTTTGCAATGGCTGAGGCCGGTAAGAACGCGCAATCCGCGGTATGTGTGGCCTAAAAGAGAAGAAGACAAGGAGAGGGGGGAGACAAGGGGACAAGGGGACAAGGGGACAAGGGGACAAAAAAAGATCTGATTCTCCTTGTCTCCCCCTCCCCCTGTCTCCTTGTCTTCTTTTGGGGCGGCGAGGTAAATCTGCGCTTTTATCCGAACCAGCCTGGCCTCCCAGGAAAGCCAATCCCCTCCCTTACCATCTCCTCCGGAACCGTTCCATAAAATGATGACAAATACGCCACCATCTTATCGCGATAGATTTTGTTGATTTGCCTATCGCAGTTTTGTTCTTTGATTGACGCGGCGACTTGGTTTCGGCCTTTGCCACGTTCTAAAGTCTGCCCCGGAAGCCTTGAAACCGACCTATACCATTAAAAACGCAAACTTCACCGCCTTTTTCAATAACCTGATTTTCCTAAGGGGAACGGGGATGGGGAGAAGGTGATGGGGAAGGGACACAATTCCCCAATCCCAACTCCCTATACCCCGTTCCCGACCCACTTTCTCCATACTCCTTTCTCCATACTATTGCGGCGATTCGGAAAGCCGGCGCCGGCTGATACGGCTCATGACGACCTGTCCCGGTGGAATCTCCCCAGAATGAAACTCCACCTAGCCCCGAAGTCCCCTGCGACCGGGCCGGTAATAACCGGTCACAAGGGTGGGGTCTCCACCCCCACAAGTTTCGACCCCGCTAAGGCCTTTTATGACAGGTGTCACGCCACGGCTTTCCAAATCGCAAGGCTGATGTTACGCAAAGCCCTTGAGCGGTTCTTGAGCGTTTATTAGGCCCCCGCTCAAAGAAAATTAGAGCGCTGCTCAATAATATGGGGCGCCCGCTCAAGAATTTCTCAAGCCATCTCGCTTATCCTCAGCTTCGAGGTTTGAAATCATTATCATGAAGCTAATTGCCAGCAAGATTACAATTCCCAACGAGACCCCGAGCGTTTGCCGGCAGGGATTGCTCGACACATTGCGGGAGAATCTCAAGTCCTGTCATGCGACCGTCATCAACGGACGGGCGGGGACGGGTAAAACCATGCTGGCCATAGATTTCGTCCGGCGGTACGTGCGGCGCT